>Ga0310811_10004164_pt1 | contig 18200 bp, 13 predicted proteins | sample YCmetagenome_FD_207642 | JGI IMG/M metagenome (GOLD analysis project Ga0310811, IMG submission 207642) | Soil microbial communities from experimental microcosm in Duke University, North Carolina, United States - YC | ecosystem: Engineered > Artificial ecosystem > Soil microcosm > Unclassified ...
GATATGGGCCGCCTCGAACGTGCTGGCAACGCTCAGATTGGTTTGAATTGACGGCTCCCAGACCGAACGCAAGGGAATTCCCGCGCACGGGCTTCCGTCCAGCAGCGCCGTCAACGCGGCGTTTTCTTCGAGAAATGCCCCATCCACGTGACCCTGGCAGACCTCCACAATTGCGTCGGTCACGGTTGGCCTGGACACCAGGCGCGCCTGCGGAAGATGCTTCCTTGCGAGGTCGACCACAATGGCCTGATTGAGATGGCTCAGGGTGCGCTGCCTTAGATCCTCCGCCTGGTGGTACGGACTGTCCTGGCGAACCAGGTAAATGAATCCGTGCTCGAGATACGGCTCACTGATGTGGATGCGGAGCTTTCGCTCCTCGGTGATGGTCATCAGGGGCCACAGATCCACCTGCCGGTTCAGCAGCGAGACTATCCCCGCTCGCTGCAACCGGACCCATTTCAGCCGGATGTTGCGCCGCCGCGCCGCTTCCTTCACCACTTCTGTCGCCAGGCCCCCCGGGCTACCGTCGGCGAGCGCCACCTGGAATGGAGGGTCGTTCTCCCAGCCGATCCGGTAGACTCTCGTATCCGGCGTCGCGCGCCTGGCCGCCACGTACAGACCAATTGCGAGGAGAACGATGCCGCATGCAATCACGAGCATCCATGTGCCGGCGCGCCAGGACCTCATGCGCACCACCTCCGAATTGGCTTCCCTCGCATGGTCGACCTACGAATCCAGGGCCCCACCGTTCAGAAAAGACGCCGCGGGTGCCGCTGCATCACGTTTACCTTATCACCACAGTCCCGCCTTTGGTTGATGCCCGCCCTCCGGCGTCCCGGCAGGGCATGGCCTCAAACTGGAATCGCGCCCGCTCAGCGTAAAATAAGGAATGCCCGATAGCTCAGACGAGTTTTACCGCATACAGAAGCTGCCCCCCTACGTGTTCGCCGTGATCAACGAAATGCGCGCCAAGGCGCGCGCCGCACAGATCGACGTGATCGATCTCGGTATGGGGAATCCGGATGGCGCCACGCCGCGCCCGATCGTCAATAAGCTGATCGAAGCCTCACGCAACGCCCGCAATCATCGATACTCGCAGTCTCGCGGCATCCCCAAGCTGCGCGAAGAGATTACCCGGAGATACCAGGCCAATTACGGCGTGACCCTCGACTCGGAAAAGGAGGCGATCGTCACCATCGGCGCCAAGGACGCGCTGGCGCATCTTCTGTTCGCCACCGTCGGACCGGGTGACGTGGTGGTTTCGCCCAACCCCGCCTATCCGATTCATCAATACGGCGTGCTCATGGCAGAGGGCCACGCCTGCATGCTCCCCATGCCCGATGCCGCCACATTTCTTGACGGGCTGGAAGCGCTCTATCGCAGGTCGACGGCCAAGCCGAAGATGCTGCTGATTTCCTTCCCGCACAATCCCACTACGACCTGCGTCGATCTGGATTTCCTCCGCGAAATCGTACGCCTGGCGCAGCACCATGGCACGCTCATCGTCCACGATTTCGCCTACGCCGATCTCGGCTTTGACGGCTATGTGCCGCCCAGCATTCTACAGGTGGAGGGTGCCAAGGATGTGGCGGTGGAGATTTTCTCGCTGTCGAAAAGTTACAACATGGCCGGCTGGCGGGTGGGCTTCTGCCTGGGCAATCCGAGAATGATCGCCGCACTGGCGCGCATTAAAAGTTACCTCGATTACGGCGTTTTCCAACCCGTGCAGATCGCGAGCATCATCGCCTTGCGAGAGTGCGAAGAGGACACCAAAAAGATTTGCGCGACGTACCAGAAACGCCGCGACGCCCTGGTGACGGGACTGAACCGCGCCGGCTGGCCGGTGGAAAAGCCGCGCGGGTCCATGTTTCTGTGGGCGCCAATACCCGAGAAATATCGTGCCCTCGGGTCGCTCGAATTCTGCAAGCTCGTTCTTGAAAAGGCGCAGGTCGCCGTTTCCCCGGGCATCGGCTTCGGCCCCCTGGGTGAAGGCCACGTGCGCTTCGCTCTGGTGGAAAACGAGCAGCGAATCCGGCAGGCCACTCGCGCGATCGGACAATTCCTCAAGGCCTGATGCAAGCGCCAGTGACGCGGCAAACTTCCCGCGTCACTAGTTGCTTTTCACCGGCGCGGCGGCGTTGCTCAGATCGCCCTCGGCAGACCAGTAGAGCGCGTTGAACAGCAGCGGGAACGTGGCGTGAGTCTGCGCGCGATGCTGCGGACGTATGCCGAACAGCACGACCTTGCCCGGATTCATTTCGATGGCAACCACCGCGGCGCGGCCGTACATCAGGTCCTCACCGCGAATCCAGCCGCTGGCGTTGACCTTGGTATTGGGATAGCGCGCCACCACGCTCACCTTCTGCGAAGTGAAGCCTTCCATCAACTGGAAGAAGGGCGAGTTGATATAGAAACCCATCGCATCCGGCGCCACCCCGCGCCCCACGGGGTGGTTGGTATCCACTTGCAGGTTGACGATGGCGCCCGGCGCAAAGTGCACATCGCGCGTGGTGGTTCGCTTGAGATCCTTCACGCCGACCGGGAGTTTATCCACTAGAAGGTTGGATGCCTCGCCGAGGGAGATCAGCGTACCGCCATCCGCCACAAACTGACGCAGCGCGTTCCAGCCGGCTTCCCCGAGTCCGCCGCGATACTGTTCGACGATGGTCTTATAGTCGAGGCCATCGAGTATGGCATTGCTACGCTGGTCGGGCAGGATGATGGCGTCGAAACGCTGGCGGAGTTTCCCGGGCCGTATGTCTTCGTTGTGTAGTTTGGTGTAGTCGAACTGGTAGCGATCCAGCACCCAGCGCGTCCAGCCCTCGTCCATCGAGGGGTCATAGGACTGGTAGATCCCGACGCGCGGCGCGTTCAGCGTAGTTGCCAATAGATGCCGCGCGGGAGCTTTGCCGTCGGGATGCACATCGATCCCGTCCACGGCCTTGTTCCACACGTCGGGTTTCGCGGTGGCGATGACGTAGGGCACGCTGCCGGCCTCAGGCCTGGTCAGGCTGACCTTGGCGCCTGCCTTAAGTAGACGGTTCACCACCATGGCGGAGATGGCGCCGTTGTAGGGAAAATGCCAGGCGCCCCCGGCGCTGCTGGCGGAAAGAACATATCGCGGCGTGGCAGACACCTTGTCCATGGGGAAGGCGGCGAGCGGCGTTTTGGCGAACTCCGTCTTCACGCCGAATTGCATGCCCAGCGACCAGGCGGAGACGTCGTACGGCGCTTCGGCGGGCGCGCCCGGCGAACGGCGAACCTCGGGATAAGTCTGCTTTTCGAGCAGATCCTTGGCATAGCGCGCGTACACCTGTTTGAAGCCCTGCCCGGCGCGAAAGACTTCGACGCCGCCGATCAGAAGTTTATCCACCAGCTCGATGACTTCGTTGGCATCGTGCTGGTCGTCGGCGGAGATGAGGATGGCGAAGTTCTTGTCCTTATCCTGGCCCAGCTCGCCCTTCTTCCCGGCCTCGATGGTGTTGCGATTGATGCTGTAAATCTGCCGCAGCAGGTTCTCGCGTCCATCCGCGGCGGCTTCCAGCAGCGCATTGGTGGCGATCAATTCGTAATCCACGATGTCGCGCAGCGTCCAGCGGCCGCCCATCCACGGTCGCGGATATTCGGTGCGCGGGGTGATGTCGCGGGGGGCAGGAAGAGGGTCGTCGGGACGCTCGAAGGCGCGGCGGCGCTCGCCCTCGAAATCGCTGGCGCCAGCCGCGGGACCGGTGGCCGCAGAGCGTCCGCCGCTAGCAGGCGCCGACGCGGCGGCGCCGCGGGTTGCGTCCGCCTTCAGTTGCACTACGGGAGTGGCGATGCGCGCGCTGGCTACTTCCGTGAGCAGCCCCACCTGGTTGTGCCACCATCCGGCCCACGCCATCGCTCCCTGCCAGAAGTTGGTGTATGTGGAATTAAAGATGATACCGGTCTTGCCTTCCGCTTCCAGCGCGGCGGCCTGCGACTGTCCGAAAATGCCGTTCAGTCGATAGATCAGCGGGTCCACATTGGGGTTGATCGGGTCCGTGGCCGGCATGGTGAAGATGCGCGGTCCGCTGGTGCCCTGCTGGTGCTCGTCCAGCCAGATAGATGGGAACCACTCGTGCCAGAGGACTTGAGCGGCCATCTGGCTCTCCTTCTGGCTGAACAGGTACATGTCGCGATTGTTATCGTGGCCCGTGTAGTTATGGTAGAGAAACGGCAGCGGGCTGGCTTCACTGGGAGTGCCGAGCGTCTTGTTGTACCAGTCCGTCACCATGATCTGGCCATCGGGATTTAGCGACGGCACCAGCAGGAGGATGACGTTGTCGAGCACCTTGCGGACAGCGGGAGAATCACTGGTCGCAAGGTTGTGCACCAGTTCCAGCACCATCTGCGAAGCGCCGATCTCGGTGGAATGAATATTGTTAGTGATGAAGACGACGGCTTTGCCCGAGCGAAAGATTTCGTCGCGTTCGGCGTCGGTAGGTGCGCCGCCCTGGAAGTAGAGCTTACGTTCCAGATTCTTCAGGCGGTCGAGATTCCGGAGGTTTTCGGCGGAGCTGATTTCCAGAAGGATGAAGGGGTTGCCGTTGGTTGTCGGACCCAGGTTGCGGAACTTCACCCGGTCCGTCCCATTTGCCAGCGCCTGCAGGTACTCCACAATCTTGTCCCAGCGCACCAGTTTCCGGTCGCTGCCGATGCGGAAGCCGAAATACTGTTCGGGCGTCTGCACGGTAGCGGTCGCGGCGAGGGCGAGAAGGCAGAAACTGGCAATCAGGCGGCGGGTTCTCATGGACAGCATTCCTGGCTTTGAGTTTTTCAATCGGAGATGAACAATTGTCGGGAGATTGCGCCTGGATGTCAACCGGGGAAGCACACGGAAGTTAATTGTCGGTCCGACCGCTTGCTGTGCCGCTATCAATGGCTAAGAATAGAGGGGGATGCGATACGCCCTGATCCTCGCGCTGGCCGCCGCGGTGACGGCGACCGCGCAAAGCATCGTCAATCCGCTCCGGCTGCGCGGCGCAATCGCCCAACTGGAGATGGCGCAACCTGGCGAGCAGGCCCTGCGCTGCGACGTATCGCCGATCAAGCCCGCCCTGAATTTCAGCTTCCGGTATCAGGCGGGGTACACAGTCTCCGTGCCTATGAATCAGTACCTCGGCAGCGGGCATGGGTGGAGCATGCTCACCCGGATCACGCCGGAGGGCGGCGAGCGCAAGCCGGTCTACCTGTTGTCGCGGATACCGCTGCCGCGCGTGCCGAAGACCAACGTCGAATCCACCGTGGGCGGGGGCTACCTGCTCGGCCTGGGCGCGTACAACGTGCGCTGGATGATGATCGACGATACGGGCCGCGTCTGCCGTAAGAACTGGCGGGTGGACGTTCGGCTGAGCCGCGCCGAACATAGCGTCAAGGTAGCCATGCCGCCGGATACGGTGTGGGAGATGTCGCTGCGCGGGTCGCGCACACTGCCGCGGGAGACCGACGATGCGGCGCCGCTCCGCCTCACCATCTTCCTGCATACGGCGCCGTTGTTCCCGCGGCGCACCCGCATGCGGCCCGGCGACATGATGACGCTGATGAGCACGGTATCTTCGCTGCTGGAGCGCGTGCCGGCGCGGTCCGTGCGTCTGGTCCTGTTCAACCTCGATCAACAGAAGGAACTGTTTCGCAAGGAAGATTTCCAGCTTCACGAGATGGCGCAAGTGTCCCAGGCCATGACCGGCATCGAACTGGGGCTGGTGGATTTCCAGGTATTACAGAACCGGCGGGGACCCGTGGACCTGCTGGCCGACCTGGTGAACCGCGAATTGCACTCCCAGCCGCAGAGCGATGTGGTGCTGTTCCTGGGACCCTCGGCGCGCTTCTTCGACCGCGTTCCCCAGGATGTCCTGGAGAAGCCGGGAGGCCGCGTGCCGCAGTTCTACTATTTTCAACTCATTCCCTTCGTTCACCAGCAGCAGGCCATGCTGTCGGACTCCATCAAAAGCACAACCTCGCGGCTGGGAGGGAAGACCATCCAGATTCACTCGCCCGGCGAGTTCGCCAAGGCAATCGAGCGGCTCGAGAAGAGCGACCGCAGCGGATCGTAAGACGCGCCTTTCCAGGCATGGATTGACACGTCCCCGGCCCGGTAGCAGTATAGTATCAGTTAAGCAGATCTTAAATAGATACTATCGGGCGCACGCATGAAAGAGAAACTCGCACCCCTGAGTGATGACCGCATCGCGTACCTGGAAGGTCTGGTGCGGCAGGGCAAGACGGCCGCCGCGCTCTTTACGCAATTTACCCAGCAGGATGTCGACCGCATCGTCAAAGCGATGGTCCTGGCCGGACTTGCACAAGCCCAATATCTCGCACGCCTGGCGATCGAGGAAACCAAACTCGGAGTTCTCGAGGACAAGGCCATCAAGAATATGGTGGCGACAGAATTCGTCTACGACTACGTCCGCGACAAACCGAGCGTTGGCGTGATTCGCGAATTTCCCGAACGCGGCCTGACGGAGGTGGCCGAACCGATCGGCCTGATCTTCTCGATCACGCCCGTTACCAACCCCACGTCCACCGTGCTGTTCAAGTGCATCATGGCCATCAAGACCCGCAACGCGGTGATCTTTGGGCCCCATCCCAAGGCCTGGCAGTGTTGCCGGGAAGCCATACGAATCATGTACGACGCCGCCGTCAAGCATGGTGCTCCGGAAGGAGTCTTTACCTGCGTGGAATCGCCCACGATCCCGGACAACGTGTACCTGATGCATCACAAAGAGATCAAGCTGATCGACGCCACGGGTGGACCGGGCGCGGTCAAGGCCGCCTATAGCTCGGGCAAACCGGCCCTGGGCGTGGGCGCGGGCAACACCCCGGTCTACCTGGAGAAGACGGCGCAACTGGATATGGCCGTGGTGGACATCATCACCTCCAAGACCTTCGACAACGGGACCATTTGCGCCTCCGAACAAACGGTGGTCATCGATGACGAAATTTATGACGCCGTCATTGGCAAGTTCGCGGAGCTCGGCGCGCACATCTGCGACGCGCGTGAGACAGAGCTGCTGGGGCGGACGCTGATCGATCCCGAAACCGGCGCCATGCGTCCCATGGCGGTCGGACAGAGGGCCACCGACATCGCCCGCGTGATCGGCCTGCGCGTCGAGCCCGGCACAAAGCTTTTGATTGCGCCCATACTGGGCGTGGGGCCCGGCCATCCGCTATCCGTCGAAAAGCTCTTTCCCGTTCTCTCGGTGTATCGCGCGAAATCCACCGAAGAGGCGCTTCGCGTGTGCATCGACGTGAATCATGCGGGGGGCCTCGGGCACACGGCGGTCATCTTCTCACGTAATGATGAGATCGTCCGGAAGTTCAGCGAGGTCATGGACGCGGGGAGAATCATCGTCAATTCGCCGGGGTCGATTGGAGCGCTGGGTGGGGTCTACAACGATATGGTGCCCACCTTCTCATTCGGGTGCGGAACCGGCGGTGGCAACAGCACCACCGATAACGTGAACCTGTACCACTACCTGAATCTCAAACGCGTGGCTCGGAGGACACAGGCCCATATGTGGTTCCGCGTTCCCAATCAGATCTATTTCAACATGAACGCCGTGGAGAATCTGCGTCAGTTCCCGTCGCGCTCCACCCTCATCGTCACCAATCCGATGCTCGAGCAGATGGGACTTGTGGACGTTGTGCGGCGTGCAATTCCGGCCGGGACGTCCGTCCGCGTCCTCGCCATCCCCGACGCCGAGCCGGAGGTCAAGGTCGTGATGCATGGCGTGGAAGCGCTCAATCTGCACCAGACCGACCAGATCATCGCCCTGGGTGGCGGGTCCGTGATCGACGCGGCGAAGATCATGAAGCTCAAGTACGAATCGCCGGATGCCGACCTCGACGAATTGGCCGCGCCGTTCCTGGACATACGCAAGCGCGTAGTCCGGTACCCGGCACGCAAGGCCGACGCAGTGCGTTTGATCGCCATCTCCACCACCAGCGGAACCGGCAGTGAGGTCACTCCCTTCGCCGTACTCATCGATAAGGAACGCGGACGCAAGGTGACCCTGGCCGACTATTCGCTAAGCCCCGACGTGGCAATCGTCGATCCCCAGTTCGTCATGTCGATGCCGAAAGGCCTGACCGCCGACACGGGCATCGACTGCCTGACCCACGGACTCGAGGCCGGCGTCTCCATACATGCCTCGCCCTATACGGATTCCAACGCGATGCAGGCCATCCGATTGGTCTTCCAGTATCTTCCCGTCGCGTACGAGCAGCCTCGCAACGAAGAGGCGCGCAGCATGATGCACAATGCCGCCTGCATCGCGGCGCTTGCCTTTTCGAACGCATCGGTGGGAGTGAATCACGCGCTGGCGCACGCCTTTGGCGCGCGATTCGGCATCGGACACGGGCGGGCCAACGCGCTCATGCTGCCGCACGTCATCGCGTACAACGCCTCCGTGCCCACGAAATTCATGCCGTCGCCGAACCAGCGCGCATATGTCGCGCATAAAAAGTACGCCATAGTGGCGGACCTGCTCGGACTCGGCGGCGATACGGTCGCCGAAAAGGTGAACAACCTCGTCATCGCCACTGAGGAGCTGCTGGACCGGCTCCGTATACCGCGCTCCATCGCCGAAATGGGAATCTCGGAAGAGGAATTCGAGCGGGCCATGCCCGATCTGGCGAAGATTGCCTTCGACGATCCGTCGTGGCGCTCGAATCCCCGCATGCCCCTGGTGAACGAACTGGTGGAACTGTTCTGGAAGGCCTACCGGGGCCGCGGCGCAGCGAGAACTGCGGGCGCTTCCGCACGAACGGCAGCAAAGGAATGGTCGCACGTATGACTACCAATGCGATGTGGATTCAAGTGGATTCGGAGCACACGGAAGCGTTTCGGGACGAGGCCATCGCCAGGCTGACCCGCGCGGAAGACGACGTGGTGCTCGACTTCTCCTTCGTGAAGCGGCTCGATACGAAGGGAGTCCGGGTGCTCGAAGAGCTGGCCGGACTGGCGGAGGACCAGTCGGTCAAACTGGTATTGCGCGCCGTCAACATGGACGTTTACCGCGTGCTCAAGCTGCTGAAACTGGCAGAGCGCTTCACCGTGCTGACGTAAGCCCGCGTACGGTACCGCGCCGGCGTCGAACCCATTTAACCCCATAAAGCAGCACACCCCCGCCCGGGGTGGAATCGTCATCACCATAAGGCCAGAAACCGTTCATTCCGTGAATGGATGTCTGCCTTACTGAAAAGGGGTCTTAAACAACAAATGACGAAAAGCATCACAGTTATTGCAGCGGGCCTGCTATCCGTTTTCGTGGCCGGCGCGACGGATGTACCAAGGTACGAAGTCTTTCTAGGCTATACCTACGTCCGCGCCAACCAATTCAACCAAAACACCGGACTGGGGCAGGAAATCGGTGGCTTCGACATGAACGGCGGCAGCGCCCAGTTCATTTACAACTTCAACAAGCGGTGGAGCGGCGTCGCCGATATCGGCTCCGTGACCAAAGCAAACGTCGGTGTGATCAATGCCAGTAACACGACCACATTCTACATGTTCGGGCCGCGTTATTCCTTTCGCAGCGAGTCACGCTTCACTCCGTATGCACAGATTGTGTTTGGCGGAGCGACGCGGAGTCTCAGCAGGCAGTTGGACGTGCTGACTAGCGCCACCACCCCGGTCTTTCCCGTGGTCAATCCGCAAGACCTGTTTCCAGGGGCCAACACGGAGATCACGGCTCAAGTGAGCGCTACCCAAACTGCCTTTGCCATGGCAGTGGGCGGCGGCCTTGACTGGAAGATCGCCAAGCGCGTGACCTTCCGGCCGATCGCCGTGGATTACGTGCTGACCCGATTCCCCAGCTACTTCACGGGAAACAGCTCAAACCAGAACAGCATACGCGCTTCCATCGGCGTCGTCTTTACATTCGGCGAAAAGTAAAAGGTCTCGATATCAAACCTGGACGGACACCGTCCGGTGCCGCTATTCCGAATTCTCCTGTTGCTCCTATTTCGGGTACCCGTTGGGGGTACCCGTTTGTTTCGTTTCTCCGAGGGAGTCGATCATCGCTTCCAGCAAGTTTCGCCATTCTAAACAGCAAATGGGGTAGGCTGTGAAACAGTTTCGTCAATATATAACGCAGGCGCTCCTTGCGGGCGTACTTTTTGTCCTTCCTGTCTACCTTGCAATTCTGCTGCTCCTGAAAGCAGCGAAGTCGCTCGGCGGCGTAGTCAAGCCGTTGACCCGGATATTGCCGGAATGGCTCCCAGCCGAAAACCTGCTTTCATTTCTGCTCGTGCTGGTTGTTTGCCTCCTGGTTGGGATGGCCCTTCGTACCTCATTGGGCCAAGCCGCACGGTTTAGAATCGAGAACTCACTGCTCCAGAAAATCCCCGGTTACGAGGTGGTTCGGAGTATGACCCGCCAAATGGCCGGAGACAGCAGGGAAAATGCCTGGAAGCCGGCCCTGGCCGAGATCGAGGACGCTCTCGTCCCCGCATTCATCGTGGAGGAGCTAGACGACGGGCGCTTCACTGTGTTCGTTCCCTCAGTTCCCACCCCATTTGCCGGTGCGATCTATATCCTCACTGCGGCACGAGTGCATCCTGTGGATGTATCGTTCACGCAAGCAGTTAAGGTAATCACGCGCTGGGGATCGGGCTCCAGGGAACTGGTCGCCGCCATGCAAGACAGTCGAATACCGTCACTAGGCTTGAAGTGACGACCAAGCCTCACGCCGGACGACCCCCAGCTTGCTGGCGCGACAGATCTTCCGTCCCTTCAGCAGACGAATAGCGCACAGCCAGGTGGCGCGCCATGCAGGAAAAGATTTCGGTCTGGCGAAATGGCTTGAAAGCGAAGTCGTCAAAGTCGGTGCACCTTACTGCGTCATGCTCCACAGCATACGCAGACGCGGTTAAGGCTGCGATCTTGGTCTCCACCCCGCCATCCAACTGGCGAATCCGCCGTGTCGCTTCCATGCCGCTCAACTGAGGCAGGCCCAGATCCATCCAGATAAAGTGCGGACGCCACCGCTGGAACGCCTCGATCCCGAGTGCTCCATTCTCCACGACTTGCACCTGAAAGCCGGCGCGAGTGAGCATCTTCCACAAGACCGTGGCACTTTCAGGGTCGTCTTCGATAATCAAAACGCGCCATTCCGGTTGGCCTGGTTCCAGGATGAAGGGATGTCCGGGAGCCAGTTCTACGCCGTAAGCCTCCGACTCCCTGGCCAGTTCCAGCGTCAGTTCGACCATGAAACGTGAACCTCGGCCCACCTCGCTCTCCACCAGCAGCGTCCCGCCCATCAGCTCTACAAATCGCCGGGTAATCGTCAGGCCGAGACCCGTGCCCGTTTGCGCACCAACATTGCGCACCTGTTCGAACGGCTCGAATATGCGGCCCAGGTCGTGTCGTGGCATCCCCACGCCACTGTCCTCAATTTCGAAACAAAACCGCGCGCGCCCGGGTTCGTCAGCCGGCTGGGCGGTCAACCCTAGCTTTACGGTTCCTTCTCTTGTGAACTTAATGGCGTTGCCGAGCAGGTTGATGAGGATTTGCCGCAACTTCGGGGCATCCACGCGGACGTAGCGCGGCATTTGAGATGCTTGATGGTAAACCAGCGCCAGACGCTTCTCCTCCGCCCTGCCCCGCATCATTTCAACAACCGTTCGCACTGTGGAGATCAAATCGCTGGCTGCGATGGCGAGGTCCTCTTTGCCAGCCTCGATTTTGGCAACATCCAGGACGTCGTTGATCAGTCCCAGGAGATGTTCGCCGCTGCGGCCGATCCTGCCGATGTCTTCACGCTGATCTGGTGTAGGATTACTCTCGCTCAGGAGGTCGGAGGATGCCAGGATGACGCTGAGGGGTGTACGAAGTTCGTGGCTCATATTGGCCAGGAACGCGCTCTTCGCCCGGTTGGCGGCCTCGGCCTGATCTCGCGCCTGCACAAGTTCGTGCGTGCGTTGAGCAACCAGTGACTCAAGATGCTGTTGGTGTAACTGCACTTCCTTCAGCGTCTCCTGCAGCCTGCCGATGATCTGTCCCACAGGGATGGCGTTGACCAGGACGGCTTGTACGATCATGGTCCAGATTCCCAATACCGTTGCCTGAGCCTGGAGCGGAAGACTCACGTGCGTCATCTCCAGAACTGTAAATAGCAGCGCGCCGAGCAGGCACCAAACCGCCGTCCTTATGGCGGCTTTGTATCCGAGGAGCCAAGCTGCCGAGGCTGGCAAGGACACGTAGAGAAGCGCTCCCGGGCTGTGTATACCACCGTAGGAGAAACAGGCGAGCGTCGCCCAGATCCAAATACCTGCGAGGTAGGCCAGACTGGCGCGCCGGAAGTGCCCGAGCCGGAGCAGCACGAGTGCAGTCGTATAACTCGCTGCCAGGACAACGGTATTGAATATCCGTGGGAAGCTCATCTGAGCGAACGGTATCGTGGAGAGCCACCCTGCTGCGAGCCACACAGTGAGACTCACGAGAAGAACGTGCAGCATTCTTGCCGTGCGATCGGCGGCAAGCGAACCTCGAAGCTCGATCAAGAGCATGACGCGATGCTTAATCCCCAAGTAGCGTCTAAACCTCAAAGGAGTGCCCTCTCGGATCCAACGTATTAAGACACAGAATTCCGCACGCGTCAACACCGTAGTGATCGCCAAGTGCCGGCAAGCGGCCATTCTGGAGCGGGAGGCAGGCCGGGAGTGTGCAAAATTTTAGACCCACCGGAATTTGAATACATCAGGTTCACGGAGGCGTTCCCTTTGGCCGCGTCAGGAAGAAATGATTGGACCAGGCCACAGGCCCTGGCGATCCCGAAAGAGGGATATTTCAAGTTCGAGCAGGGCAAGTACGGACCGGTGTTTCCAAGAACCCCCGCCTGTCATGGCTTTACGATCATTGCCAAAATCAAGCCGGGCCGGGAGCAGGTGATCCGCGAATACGGAAAGACGCTCGAAAGGGCCCTGGAAGCCGATCCTTCCGTCCTTGCCCCGCTCAAGCTTCATTACCTGCGCTGGGTCCTGTTCGACATCGGCAAAGATACGTACTTTATGTACCAAGGTATCTTCGATACCGAATTCGACAAGTATACCGACGACGCCGTGGCGCTGTTCACCAAGAGCGGCATCTCCACCACCTTCGAGAACCTGGAAGGTTTTCCGGAAGATTGGAAAACCAATGTGCCGGCGTTCATCCAGTTCGTTCGTGAGCATCAGTGTCCCAGTTTCCTGGAATACGGAGAGTATCCGTACGTCACGGCCGACGAGATCAAGAAGGCATTGCGCCTCAAAAAAGCCTTTTCTGAAATGCTCGACCAGATGCAGTGACGCCGCGATGACCGATGCATATGAGTTCGTAGCCATAGGTTCCGGTCCCGCAGGAGAAAGTGCAGCCGAACTGGCGGCCTTCTTCGGTCACCCTTCGGCTGTGATTGAGAAGGCGCGGCCCGGTGGAACCGTAACCACGACGGGCGGAGTGCCGACCAAGACACTCCGGGAGGCCGCGCTCTACTTCTCCGGGCTCGGTGAAGGCGGCATATACGGTTTACGGATGGCGGCGCCCGCGGAGGTCGCAATCGACATCATCCGCAAGCGGACCGTTGAGGTTTGTGAGCAGCTTCAAAAGGCAACCGCCGAGAATATTGCCAGGAATGACGTCGACTACATTGAAGGCCAAGCGTCCCTGTTGGGAGACGGCGCCGTCAGGGTCGCCGGCAACGATGGGCGTGAGCGTAAGCTCCGGGCGAAAACGATCCTGATCGCGACAGGGTCACGGCCCCGCCGGCCGCAGAATATCTCGTTCGATATCCCGGGAGTCTGCGATACGGATACGATCTTGACTCGCGGCCGCCCTCCTCGAGACATTCTCATTGTGGGCGGCGGACCAGTTGGCGTGGAGTTCGCGACAATCTGTCACGCCCTCGGCGCAAAAGTCGCCATCGCCGACCTCGGAAGCCGCCTGATTCCGGCAATGGATGGCGAACTATCCGCCCGAATGGGAGTCCTGTTCGATAAGTGGGGCGTCAAAGTCTATTTCGGATGTACCGCGGAGAGTGTCGAAGCACGGGACGATGGCTTGCAAGTGAAGTTATCGGCGAAACACACCGTTCACCCGGACACCGTTCTCTTCGCGGCGGGACGAATCGCCAATACGGAGGGTCTCGGTCTGGACGCCGCCGGAATTCGTTGCGACTCCCGCGGACGGATCCACGTCGATGAAACTTTTCGTACCACCGCCGACGGCGTCTACGCTGCAGGTGACGTTTTAGGACCGACTCTCGCTTCCATCGCCATGGAGCAGGGGCGCGCCGCGGTCTGCCACGCTTTCGGTATTCCGTTCGAAGGAACCGTCGATCCGGCGCCTGTCTCAGCGGTCTATGGCATGCCGGAAGTTTCGGGTGCGGGCCTGACCGAAGAGCAGTGCCGCGAACAAGCCCTGGACTACGAAGTCGGCCGGGCAGATCTCGGATGCACCCCTCGAGGCGCCATTGCCGGGCGGGGCGGCCTGCTGAAACTGATCTTTCGAAGAAAAGAACGAACGCTGCTTGGAGTTCATTGCATCGGCGACATCGCCTCGGAGATTGTCGGCATCGGCCAGATGGTCATACGGTGCGGCGGCACGCTGAACACGATTGCCAACATGTCGATGAATACGCCGACCTATGCGTACGCTTACAAGTACGCGGCGTTCGACGGGCTGCGACGCATCGCGGCAGCCGGAAAGGAGTCGCACGATGAGTCAGCCAGACGACTCAGCCCGATCCTATAACCATCTCCACACGGCCCGAAAATACACCGCGGGCAAACGGCGCTTCAGCGTCTATTGGACCTGGAGCTATCCCTGGGAAGCCAACCGGGATACCACCGAGATGGACAATCGCTTCTCCACGATGACCGAGGTTCGCCGCGTTGCGTGGCCTGCTTATGAAACGGCGGAGTATTCGCAGAGAATGTTTCTACAGGGTATCGCGGGAACACTGGAGCTGTTCCATCTCTCCATCGTAAGATTCCAGGAGGTGGTGGGCGCCGTCACCGGTTCTCCCGTCGCAGTCTTTCAACGCATCGATCAGGCCGGCCAGAGATTGCCGCTGGACGAGCGCATCCTCGGCGACACCGACACGCTGATGGTCTTCGGCCTGGATCACCTGCTTACCGAGCAGGAGGCCTCGCCCGAAGAGATCGATGCGGTTCGCCAGTTTCTACGCCGCGAAGGAACTTGTCTCATCCTGGGACCTCACCACGACGTGGGCAGTTCCGCCGATCTGAAGGAGCGCGCCATGGAGTACGCGCATCACGGCGATCCCCTGGTGCCGCGGCAACAACGCTTCGGCAGGTATACGCGATCGCTCCTCAAAGGACTCGGTGTGCCGGTCGAAAACCGCTGGGGGCTCCGGCCGTCCACGGTTCCGGGCACGAACCGGCTGGTTCCGCTCACCACGGCCAGGGATCTGGACACGCGAGGATGGCTCACCGGCGTCCCCACCTTCAACTTCCATATGCATTTGCCGCACTATGCGGTCACCACGGACGATCCCAAGGCGATCCACGTGTTGGCTCGTCAGCCGGTGGATGTCTCCAGGCCCCATCCCTTCGTGGAGGCTGGAAACAAAGAGTTCAATATGTTTCTTTGGATGCCGCCCGCCGGAGACAGGGCCGGCGACATTCTCCTGGCCGACTCCACCATCTTCACCACCCTGTTCGGAGGCGATGAAAGCCTGGAGAACTTCTGGACGAATATCGCCACCCGGTGAACGGCGGAACGATCAGGCGCGGCGGCGTACTGACGGTTTTCGCGGCGGCTTGCATGTGGATCACAATCCCGTCACAGGCCCAGAACAGGGGCGTCTATCCCCTCGGCATGAGCGCCATCAATTCCGGCGTGATGCCCGAATCCACCTTCACGTATTCGAACCAATTCCTGCTTTACACGCGCGATCAGGCCAAGGACCAGGAAGGCCAATCCCTGCCGGTAACGGGAAATCACTCCGTGATTCTGGACATGAACACAATTACGTGGGTGAGCCGGCAGAAAATTATCGGGGCTCGCTACGGCGCATCCGCCAGCCTGCCCTTCTCGAAGAACGATCTGACTTCCGACCTTCAGGGCAACCTCAGCGGCGGCAGTGGATTTGCGGACTCGTACTATCTGCCCGTAATCTTGGGCTGGAACTGGTCCCGGGCCGCGGTTCGCGCGATGTATGGCTTCCTGGCTCCCACCGGGCGATTCAGCGCGGGCGCGGACAACAATGTCGGCTCGGGCTATTGGACGCATGCCCTGTCCGCCGGACAGACGTTTTACCTGACCGGAAACAAAGCGCTCTCGATCTCCGCATTTCAACTCTACGAATTCCACACTGTGCAGGAAGACACGGGCGTTCATCCGGGCCAGACGTTCAACCTGGATTATTCGCTCCTGTATTCGGTGGCGCGCACCCGGCGCCTCCAACTGCAAGCGGGCCTCGCCGGTTATGAGCAGCGGCAGACCACCGCGAAGACCGGGCCCGGCATCAGCCCGCCGGTATCTGAGGAGCGGTACGCCGTCAACGGCCTCGGCTTGGCAGTGTTCGGTGTTCTGCCGAAACGGACAAGCATTGGACTCAAGTATTTCAAGGAATTCGCGAACCGTTCGACCTTTCAGGGGTACTCACTTCAGGTCGTCGCGTCCATCGGCTTTTGACTGAGACATTCGTGATAGGGAAGGAGAGAGATTGGACCGATGCTCGAACTGGATGACATTCAAAGCGGAGTGTTGCGGCCCCGGCCCGCTCCGTATGCCGCGGCGTACGTGTTGTTTCGCATCGACGATCGCAAGGCGGGCCGGGAATTGATCCGCCGCATAGGCCCGTTGGTGGCATCGGCTGCGCACCCGGAGAGCCCGGCAGGCGACACCTGGGTCAGCGTTGCTCTCAGTTTTCAGGGCCTCAAAGCATTGGGCGTGCCGCAGGCATCTCTCGACAGCTTCTCTCCGGAGTTTCAGCAGGGCATGGCCGCCCGTGCCGGAGTGTTAGGCGACACCGGCGAAAGCAGTCCCGAGCACTGGGAGAAGCCCCTCGGGTCGGCCGATGTCCACGTCGTACTCACTGCGCTCGCTCCCGATTCGGAGCGGCTGGAAGCGGCGCTTGCCCGCGCCCGCCGGGAGTATCAGAAGATCTCCGGCATCACCGATATCTGGAATCAGAATTGTCACGCCCTGCCGAATGAAAGAGAGGCGTTCGGATTCAAGGACGGGATCAGCCATCCTGCGATTGAAGGGTCGGGCATTCCGGGTACGAATCCCTATGAACAGCCGCTGAAGGCCGGCGAGTTTGTCCTTGGCTATCCCGATGAGATGGGAGGTCTATCGGCCGCGCCGTCGCCGGACGTGTTGGGGAGAAATGGAAGTTACGTGGTCTTTCGCAAATTACACCAGCGAGTGGCTGCATTCCGCCAATTTGTGAAGGCGAACGCATCCGGACCGGAAGGCGAGGAACTGGTGGCCGCGAAGATCATGGGACGCTGGCGCAGCGGCGCACCTCTCGCCCTCTGTCCACTGCACGACGATCCGGAACTGGGCGCAGACCGGGCGCGAAACAACGTCTTCCTCTTCAAGGAAGACGACGCGATCGGCTATCACACACCCTGCGGCTCTCACATTCGCCGCATGAACCCGCGCGACGCAGACGTGTCAGGTGTGGTTCGCATCCACCGCATGATCCGGCGAGGTACCTCGTATGGACCGCTGCTTCCGGATGGAGTTCTTGAAGACGATGGCGCGGAGCGCGGATTGATATTTGCGTTTGTCGGAGCCAATCTCGGGCGGCAGTTCGAGTTTGTGCAATCGGAGTGGATGAACGATGGCGGCTTCTTCGGAGGCGGCGCCACGAAGGATCCCGTCGCGGGCGCCAACAGCGGCGCCGATGCCTATAGTTTTCCGAAGCGTCCGCTAGCCACGCGTCTGAAAGGATTGTCCCGGTTCGTCGTCACAAGGGGGGGCGAATATTGTTTTCTGCCCAGTCTTCGCGCGTTGCAGTGGCTCGGGGAGCTCGAGTCCTAAGCACGAGACATCGCACTGATGCCTGCGGGTAAATTTTCTAAATCAGGGATACACCATATGCCATCGTCATCGAAGACAGAGGGATAAATGATGACCACGATACGTTGGAGTCTTGCATTGGTATCCATACTCATAGTTCCGGCAGGACTTGCTCAGACTCCAACCGTGCAGGACTTGCAGACCC
>Ga0310811_10004165_pt1 | contig 18193 bp, 14 predicted proteins | sample YCmetagenome_FD_207642 | JGI IMG/M metagenome (GOLD analysis project Ga0310811, IMG submission 207642) | Soil microbial communities from experimental microcosm in Duke University, North Carolina, United States - YC | ecosystem: Engineered > Artificial ecosystem > Soil microcosm > Unclassified ...
TCGACATCGGCTCGAGTCGTCCAACGACGTTCGACACCGCTTCGACGTGAACGGGGTGCACCGCGAACAGAATCGTGGCGACCCCGGCCGCGACGGGCGCCAGCAGCTCGCACGCGAGCCATCCGACAAGCAGGGTCGCCGCCGCATGCCAGAACACGTTCACGGCGTGGAACCAGCGCGGGTCGCCGCCCGAGAGCTGCCAGTCCAGCGCGAACGAGAGGATCCCGAGCGGGCGATACTGGCCGCCGCCGATGGCGTCCGGCCAGTAGGGCAGCGTGAACGCCCGCCACGCTGCGGCCGGCGACGTCACGACCGGGTTCCGAACGATGGTGCCACCGTCGTCCAGCACGAATCCGTTGCCCAGTACGTTCATGTACACGACGAGCGCCGCGGCCAGGCCCGACATCAGCACCATGCGCCGGACGCGGTCGCGGCCCATCAGGTCGATGAATACGGGGAAGGGTGCGACGCGCGGCCGCACCGGGAGCGTGCTGCTCTGCGTCACGCCTCGGCCCCGAAGCGCGACAGCTTGCGATGCAGCGTGGACGGGTCGATGCCTAACGTCTCCGCCGCGCGCGTCTTGTTCCCTGCCTCGCTCTGCAGCACCCACATGATGTAGGCCCGCTCGATCATCTCGAGCGTCGGGTTTCGCACCGGGCGTTCGTCGACGAGCTTGATCGGCTCCGGCGTGGTGATTCGCTCCGGCAACGAGTCCAGCTCGATCACTTCGCCCGACGTGAGAATCACCGCCCGCTCGAGCGCGTTCTCCAGCTCGCGAACGTTGCCGGGCCACTGGTAGTGCATCATGGCATCCTGGGCCGTCGCGCTCAATCGCTTGGGCGCTTCGTCGCGCGCCGTCGCGGAGCGATCGAGGAAGGCACCGGCGAGCAGAAGAATGTCCTCGGGGCGTTCGCGCAGAGGCGGCAGATGGATGGCGATGACGTTGAGCCGATAGTAGAGGTCGCGCCGGAACCCGCCGCGGCGGATCTCCTCCTCGAGATCCCGGTTCGTGGCCGCGAGCAGTCGCGTATCGATCGGCTGCGCTTCGGTCGCGCCAACCGGGATGACTTCACGGTGCTGCAGCACCCGGAGCAGCTTCACCTGCGTGGCCGCCGTCGTCTCGCCGATCTCGTCCAGAAAGAACGTTCCCTTTGCCGCTGCGGAGAATAACCCGGCCTTGTCCTTCACTGCACCGGTAAACGAGCCCTTCACGTGGCCAAACAACTCGCTCTCGAGCAGGCTTTCCGGAAGCGCGCCACAGTTGATCGAGAGAAACGGACCGTCATCCCGATTCGAGAGGTCGTGGATGTAGCGAGCGATCACTTCCTTCCCGGTGCCCGACTCGCCTTGAATGAGCACCATCGAGTCCGTGGGCGCGACCGTCTCGGCAAGGCGCAGGACATCGATCCAGTTGCGACTGTTCCCGATTGGGCGCGAACCCGTGTGCCGGTCGCGGCGCCTGATTTCCTGCTTGAGTGACGTGTTTTCGACGCGCAGACGGCGGTGCTCCGCGGCGCGACGCAGAATCGCCACGAGCTCGTCGTTGCGAAATGGCTTCTGGATGTAGTAGAACGCGCCTTCGTTCACTGCCTGCATCGCCGACTGCAGCGTCGCCTGCGCGGTCATCAGGATGACGGGCGTCTCCGGATCTCGCAGCTTCGCCGCCGAGAGCACCTGAAGCCCGCTCACCGTGGGCATGCGCACGTCGCTGAGCACGATGTCGGGCGACAGCGACTCGATTTGATCGAGCCCCTGCTTCCCACCCAGTGCCACGTGGGGCGTGAACCCTTCGTTCTTGAGAAGGATGCGAAGGGAGTCCAGGATCCCGGCCTCGTCGTCAATGATCAGGACGTTAGGCACGCCGTTCGAACGCTCGGTCACACGAGTTCTCCGTTGTCGGACTGATGAGAAGGCAAGAGGACGGTGACGCGCGTTCCGCGGTCGTCGCTGTCGACGAACACGAACCCCGCGTGCGCCTCGATCGCCCGATGCACGATGCTGAGGCCAAGCCCGGAGCCACCGGGCTTCGTGGTGAAGAACGGGTCGAACAGACGGTCGCGAATCTCGGCGGGGATTCCGGGCCCGTCGTCGGACACGCGAAGCGCTATGCCGCCCAGGTCGAACGAAACGCCGGCCGGAACCTGATCCATCGACAACGGCGCAAGCTCCACGCGCACGCGTCCACCGTCCGGCGACGCCTGCACGGCGTTGAGCGTCAGGTTGAACACCGCACGATGCAGCAGATCCTCGTCGCCTTCGACGACGATGCTCTCGTTCGCGCCGACGCAGACGACTTCCACGTCGCTGGGCCGATCCGGATGCGCGGCGGCAAGACTCGCTGCCCCGCGCGCGATGGCCGCGAGATCGAGCGGCTCCACTTTGGTGACGCGCACGCGCGCGAAGTCGAGGAACTCGGACAAGAGACGTGAGAGTCGATCGGACTCGCGGACGATGAGGTCGGCCAGGGTTCGTTCGTCCGCGTTCGTGCGAGGCGAGCGACCGAGCGTTTCGACGGCGCTCCGGATCGCGGCGAGCGGATTCTTGATCTCGTGCGCCAGGGACGCGCTCAGCTCTGCGACGGCCTCCAGACGCTCCGCGCGCGCATTCAGTGTGTCGAGCCGCTTCTGGTCGGAGATGTCCTGGAAGATCGCCGTGGCTGTCGCGCTCGCGGCATCGCCCTCGGACCTCGTCGTGTTGAGGCCAATCGGAAACCGTCGGTCGTGCGTCGTGATGGTGCCCTCGGCGCGGGACGTGCGTGTGCCGTCTCGCGCAGCGCGACCGAGCGCGCGGGCCAGCTCTGGCGCCGCACCGGAGATCGTTTCGAGTACCCGAGAGCCTACGTGGTCATCGAGCGGAATCCCGAGGAGTTGCGAGGCCGCCGGGTTCGCATACACGAGCCCGCCCGAGGCGTCGACCGTGACGATTCCGCTGCGTATGTTCTTGAGGATGTCGGCAGCCTGGAGGCGGACCTTCACCAGCTCCGCGGCGAGTTGCTGAGTGCCCGCCCCCGCCTGACGCAGCCGAGCGGCGATGTATCCACTTCCGAGCGCCACAGCCGCGAAGACTCCGAGCTGCAACCAGACCCCGAGGTCAAGGGGCGTGGCGGGCGTTATGATGACGTCGGCGAAGTAGAGAACGCAGCCGAGCGCCGCGATCAGCAAGCCGCCGGCAGCCGGCAGGAGCAGCGAGGCAGCAGCGATAACGAGTATGTAAAGCGCTGCGAACTGCGAGGTTGCGCTGCCCGTTACGTGAACGATCGTCGTGACGACAACGAGGTCGAAGAGCGACTGGCTGTAAAAGAATCCGGCGCCGAGTGGTTTCTTGTGAATGCCGCTGTACAGTGCGGAGCCGGAGGTGAAGACGAGCGCACCGGTTATCAGCAGCGAGGCAGCGAGAGTCAGGCTCGCGTCAGCATTTCTCCACGCGAGCACCGCCGCCACGAAAATCGCGCCGGAGATCGCCAAGCGAGCCAGGTGCACCCAGCGCAGGATCCTGTGCGGATCGAGGATCGTCTGACGAGTGGTGTCGTCGGGTTTGGTGACAGGGTGCACAGACTGAACGCGTTGCAATTTGCGCTGGAGTAGACTTCAGGCGAGCTATGGCATTCTGCTACGATCTGGACGATCTCGTAGGGAGGTTGTTTCCGAGTGCAAGCAGCTGAACATCTGAGCTTCAGTGCGTACGCGTGGCGTCTGGGACTGGTAGTTCTCCTGGTCGTGGCGAACGCCTTTTTCGTTGCCGCCGAGTTCGCGCTGGTGAGCGCGAGACGCAGCAGAATCGATCAGATGGCGAGCGAGGGCGACCGACTCGCGAAGGCGGCACAGGCCGCCATGAAGAACCTGAACCGATACATCTCGGCCACGCAGCTCGGCATCACGCTCACGTCGCTCGGTCTGGGCTGGATAGGCGAGCCGGCGCTCGCAGGACTGATGGACCGTGCGCTCGCGTCGTTCGGGATCAGGCCGGCCGCGGCCGCCGTGCACACGGTTGCCGGCGCCACGACCGCGTTCGTCGTCATCACGTTCCTGCACATCGTCCTCGGCGAGCTGACCCCGAAGGCAATCGCCCTCGTGAAGGCCGAGGGGGTGAGTCGCTATCTCGTCGTGCCGCTGATGGTGTTCGCGAAAGTCATGTCGCCCGCGATCAGCCTGTTGTACGGCGCGGCGAACATGCTGCTGCGGCGACTCGGCATCAGCCCGCAATCGGACGCCCACCACGTACACTCCCCCGAGGAGCTCCGACTGCTCGTCATGCAGGCGCGCGCTCATGGAACGCTCGACGAGACGGACTCCGCGATGCTCGCCGGGGTATTCGACTTCCACGAGAAGAAGGCCTACGACGTTATGCGCCCGCGGACCGAGGTCGCGGCGGTGGACATCGACAGCACCGAGGAGGAGGTGTGGGCCGTCGTACGGCGCGAGCGGTACTCGCGCTATCCCGTGTATCGGGAAACGCTCGACGACGTGCTCGGCGTCTTCGTCGCCAAGGATCTCTGGCTGCACGATGGCCAGCAGCGGTTCGCGCTCAAGGATTTCGTGAGGCCGGCGCTGTACGTCCCATCGAGCAAGCCGGCGGAGCGCGTGATGGATGACCTGCGGAAGACGCGCGCGCAGATGGCCGTGGTGCTCGACGAATACGGCGGCACGGCGGGGATCCTGACGATGGAGGACCTCGTCGAGGAGGTGGTCGGGGACATTGCGGACGAGTACGACTTCGCATCGCGCACCGCCGTGATCATGGACGGCGTTCTCGAGCTGGCCGGGTCGATGTCACTCGTGGACGTGCGGTCGGATTACGGGTTGCGGATCCCCGAGGGCGACTGGACCACGTTAGGCGGCTACGCGTTCGGGCGACTCGGCCGCCTCCCGAAGATTGGTGACCGCGTCCCCTTCCCTGGTGGCGAGCTCGAGATCATTGCGCTCGAGGGCCGCCGCGTCGCCGGGCTGCGGGTGCATCGTGACAACGCGGACAAGGTGGCCACGACCACGCCAGCCGGCGCGGCGGCACACTAGCGCATGGCCGACGACACGGGAGACGGCGTTCGCGTCAACGAGAGCGTCGTCATCCCGCGCGACGAGCTCGTGGCGCGGGCTTCACGGTCCGGCGGCGCCGGCGGACAGCACGTGAACACGTCGTCCACCCGCATCGAGCTCGTATGGAACGTGGCGGCGTCGCGAGCGTTGACGGACGAGCAGCGCGAGCGTGTGCTGCAGAAGCTGTCGTCGCGACTGGACGGCGAGCGGAACCTGCGCGTCGTCGCGAGCGATCGGCGGAGCCAGCGCCAGAATCGAGAGGCCGCCGAAGCGCGGATGGCGGAGCTCGTGCGCCAGTCGCTCATTGTTCCGAAGAAGCGGCGGCCCACGAAGCCGACCCGGGCCGCGAAACAGGCGCGACTCGAGTCGAAGCGGCGGCTCAGTGACAAGAAGCGGGAGCGGCGCTGGCGGGAAGACTAGCCGACACCTAACGACGGCATCGACCGATCGGCCTAACGTCGCGTCGGTATGCCGATCGAGACGCCGATGCGATACGTGACGAAGTTCGCGTCGCTGCGGATCGGATTGATCACGATGTTCCCGTCCGGAAGGTCCTTGATGCTCCCTGTGCGGAGATAGCTCGCCTGGCCGTTCCGGTGAACCGTGGCGCCGAGGTCGAGCAGTACCGGAATCGTTCGCATTGACACGGGAATCAACACGCCGCCGCCACCGGTCACGGCGAACACCAGGTCGTCGTGATTCGTGTGATCGTACGCGCCGGAGTCGTACTCATCGCTGTCGCCGATCGACGAATGCGTGAAGAAGTAGCTGAAGCCGGCGGTCGCGTTGACGTACGGGCGGAACAGGCCGGCGGGCACAGAGATCTGCGGCCCGATGCCGCCAAAGCCGATGTCGTTGGTGGTCGTCACGTCGACCGGGACACGGCAGCTCACGAGGCATCCGCCGATCGTCTCGCTCCCGTACTGGATGAATCCGCCCTCCGCGCGAATCCCGAAGACGCGATCGCGGTCGATATTCCAGACGAACCCGCCGGTGAGACCGTAGCCCGTCCCGATGAATTTGCCGAAGTCTCCAATCGGCTGGGACACGGCGAAGTTCAGGTCGCCGTAGCCACGTGCCGCCGCGGGCTCCCGACGCGTGGTGTTGGTCTGGGCGGAAAGGGCGGGCGTGATCGCAGCGAAAGAGGTTACTGCCGCAAGCGTCACGAGCGCGCTGAAGATGCGAGCAGGGCGAGACATGGTGACGATTGAACCCGGTGGGTTGTGTCGTTCCGAAGACCTGGCTCGAGCCGTTTCGGAGCCGTACGTCCTTGGGGATCGAACGTTTCACGACGGCATGCTCGAGTCCGACCCATCAGGGAATGTCTTCGCCAAACGGATCGCCCGGCGGAGCACGCAACGCGGGACTTAGCGCCGGCAACTCTCGGCGCTCGATCCAGCGTGCGACATCGGCGGCAATGCTCGCGAAGTGCGCCTGTTGCTCGATGCTGCCAGCGCGAGTCTGCGCTTTTGCTCGGGCGGCAAGTTCCGTGAGCTTGTACTGCACCATCGCACGAACCTCGGGCGCAGCGCCGCTGTCGGCGGCCAGCATGAGCAGTCGATCGACCACTGCGCGCTGCGTCACGCGCTTCAATGCGGCCAGCTTCGACGACGCCGGCACCGCTCCACCCCACGTTCCCGTAACGAGCGCGTCGATCGTCTCGGAAAGCGTCAGCGGCCGTTCACCGTACGACGCTTGCTGAACGAGCCGCGCGGCGCGTTCGCGCTGAAGGACGCCGTCGATGATCATCTGCGCGAGCGTGCGCGCGGCGCCAAGCTCGTCGAACGCCGGGCGCGTACGCGTTCCGAACAGCTCCACCGAGCCGTTATACGAGAACGGCCGCGGCGCGAGCAGCGTGAGCACTGTATCGGGAATCGCGAGCTCGGCCGGCTGCAGTGCGGCGATCAGCGATGACAACGCCTGACGTTGCCGAGCGGCGCTGACGGAACGCGATGCCTGCTGGCCGTCTCCGACAACAGCGTTGCTGTATTCGAGGCCGCCGATCGCCTTGGTCGCGCCATTGATCGCGAACCGATGGAAGAAGTAGAGCGGCGCGAGCCGTTCCTGGAGCAGCGCCACCGGCTCGCCGGGCCGGAGGTTCGCGAGTCCGAAGCGTCGCATTGCAACACGTCGCACGTCGGTCTGTGCCTTGAGAAACTCCAGCTCCGTCGCGGCATCGTCCCAGAGGTTCACCCGTGGGTCCGAGGCGAACTCGGGGCGTGCGTCGGCGTCCGAGAGAAACAGGTAACCCTTTCGCAGACCCTCGCGCACGATCGCCTCGAGCGAGTCGCGCTCGGTGGCCGCCGGGAAGATGCCGTACGCCCATCGCACTGCCCAGACGTCGTACGCGCCGGGGCCGCGGTCGTACGCGGCGCGGAGGTCGATCTGGCCCGAGGCATCGAGCCTAACGCGCGGCGCGGGATAGTCCATCACGGAACCACGCTCGTACGTGCTCGCGATGTAATTGTGCGCCATGCCGATCGTGTGCCCGATCTCGTGGGCGGTCACCTGACGTACGCGCGCGAGCACGAACGCGGTGTCGGCGGCTGCCGGCGCCGCGCCAACCAGCGACGCGTAGATGTTGTAGTCCGTCCGGTTGCGGTGAGAATCCATGTGGGCGACGCCCTTGATGATCTCGCCCGTTCGGGGATCGCCTTGCGAGCCGCCGAATGACCAGCCGCGCTCGTTCCGGTTCACCCACATCACGGCGTTGTACCGCGCGTCCATGGGGTCCGCGCCAGCCGGCAACATCTCGACGCGGAACGCACCGCGCAGGCCTGCCTGGTTGAACGCTTCCTCCCAGAACCGCGCCCCCTCGACCGTGGCCGAGCGAAGCGGCTCGGGAATGCCGGGATCGATGTAGTAGACGATGGGTTTGCGGAAGCCGCTGTTCGGATCGTTAGGGTTCACGCGCTCGAGCCGATGGCGCGAGATCCAGCGCTGCTCGAGCGCACCCTGAATCGGCTGCGCGTAGTCCTTGAACGTGATGCCGAAGAAGCCGACGCGCGGGTCGAGCGTGCGCGGCCGGTATTCCGCATCGGGAAGCTGAACGAACGAGATGTGCTGCCGAAGCGTGAACGCTCGACCGTCGGGGACGATCGACGAGACGGTTTCTCCCGGCCGTCCTTGCGCGGCGAAGGTCAGCGCGACGTCGATCTCGGTGTTCTCCGGGAATGCTTTCGTGTACGCGCGGTCGATGCTCGAGCGGTCGCGCGCCAACGAGTAGGTGCCTTCGTTCGTGCGCGAGAGCGTGCCGGATACGTCGAGCCAGTCGCGATAGACGAAGTCGGTCGCGTCCACGAGGAGCTTCCCGTCTTCCACTGCGAGCAGCGGAAGCGCTGCGACCGTGCTCGCGGGAAACGACTCCGCGATCGTCGTCGCGAGGCCGGGAGCGTTGCCGCGGTAGTTCCAGTTCTCGAATATCACGAGCACGCGGTCGCCGTTGCGATCGAAGCGCGCGACGTGATCCGGCCCGTTCGCACCGCGATCGATGCCGATTGGGTTGGACCCAAGCCCAGTGGATTGAAGGAAGAACGCGAGCACGCGCATGGAGTCGCGCGGGATCTCGAGGAACAGCTTCCCTTGCCGTTCGTCGAGATACAGTGGAATCAGTCCGGCGCGACGTTCCATCCCGCCGGTGCGGCTGGCGATGCTCGTCGCGATCGCTGGGGCCTGACCGCCCGAGGACGACTGCGCGTTAGGCGACGGCGCCGGCGGCGACTGTGGCTGCGGTCGCGCGGGCGTCTGGGCCGGCGTGGAGTGCGTGCACGCCGCAGCGATGGCGATCGCGGCGGCACCGATCCAACGGACTGCGCGCATGTCGGTCGAGTTGAGGAAGGAGGACGGGTATGTCGAGCGACGGCAATCTCCCATCCGGCGTAGACGGCACGCAAGGAAGCATGCGGCTGCTCGCTGCTTGCGGCTGCAAGCTGGTAGCCGACGGCCGACGGCTGCGGGCTACTCCCGCTTGCTGCTGCTATTACCCGCCCCGTGTCATCCCGAGCGCGGGTGTCATCCGACTGCGGGTGTCATCCCGAGCGCAGCGAGGGATCCTCATCGTCCCGAGCGAGGGCCCTCTATCGGGCCCCTGAGGATCCCTCGCCTGCCGGCTCGGGATGACACGCCTTTTTCCCGTTCGCCCGTCGCCCGTCGCCCGTCGCCCGTTCGCCCGTCGCCCGTCGCCCGTCGCCCGTCGCCCGTCCCCCGTCGCCCGTCGCCCGTCGCCCGTCCCCGGCAGTTCGCCTGCCGCCTGCCGCCTGTCAGCGTTTCAGTATCTCGCGAATGACAACCAAGATCAGAATGATCGCGATGAGGCTGAAGCACATCGACGAGATACTCCAGCCGATCCCCGGCTGAGACGCGACCGCCACGCTGATGCCCAGGGACGCAATCGCGATGGCGAGCGTCGGCACCCACCGGGGCACGCGGGACTGCTCGCGACGCGACGCGAGCCAGAGCAGAACTGCGCCGACGACGAGCGTCGCCGCCAACGGAAGTCGCATGCTACGAAGCTAGCGACCGCCCGCGCGCCACGCCGTCCTCGTTGGCGATGCGGGATCCAGCTTGCATCGCGCCAGGCGGCGCTAGTTGTCGAGGATGATCGACAGTGTGGTGGGAAGGCCACCACGTGGAGCGTCGGTCACGAGCAGCGTCCGAACGGACCGCGCTCCGAGTAGCACGCCCTGGACGTCCGCGAGGACCTCGCTCGGGTTACTCACGGGCGTCAGCCGAATGCGGTAGTTGCCGGGTGGAACGGTCACGTAGGCGGATGCGGTCGCAAACACGAGGGCCGGGATCACCGGCGTCGCGGACGAGATGTCGTCGTTCGGGCCGGTCACGTAGATCGCGACGGGCCCAGTGGCCGCGGACACATTGATGCCCCGCAGCTTGACTTGGGCCGCCACCGGCGACGGGTCGTCCGCAACAAACAGGGCGCCGAACTGATTGAGCCCCGGCGCCGGGACCATGCTGAACGAGCCGCCCGCGCTCAGATCGCGCGTGAAATCGACCAGTGTCGTTCCGCTGATGCTTCCTTCTGCCTGCAACCGCAGCGTGTCGGCCGAGACCGCGATATACGGTGAAGCACCGCCGAATTGCGTGTTCGATGCCGCGACGCGTCCATCGACGAGGAAATCGAGGCCCTGGTCGGCGGTGAGGGCGTTGATCAGCCGAACGCTCGTGCCGTTGACGCTGCCGGTGAAGAGAAGCCCGCCAGTCGGATTCGCCTCACCGCACGAAGCGCCGACGGCGGCAAGGGTGGCGACGGCAATCGTGGCGGCGAAGCGGGTGCGCATGTGCGGGGTCCTCGAATGGGGTCTCAGGCATGCAGGTGGTAGGGTATGGCAAAACAACGCTCCGCGTCGGTGCGTAGACGCACCATGAGAGTGGTCGCCGACGCCAACGCGCCTACGGGACCGGCCACCCCGACAGAGGCCGGTCGAACCTCAGTGTTTGTCTCGCGCCTTCCTAGTTGCCCCTTTTCGCTACTTCTTATCGCGACGATCGGGGTCGACGGGCGATCCGTCCGCCCGGGTAGTCTTCGGTGGAACCGGCGAAGGTGCGGACCGTCGCGGGTCCAGCGTCGCGCCTCGACCTACCGCACTATGTGTTGCCGGCCTGAACCGTGCAATGACCGTGCTCGCGCGGTCGAGCAATGACTCCAGTTGGATGTCGCTCAGTCCCCGCCAATCATCCGGGTAGTGCCAGAGGCGCCGGACTTCCAGCTCACTCTCGAACCGCAGCCACGTGGTCCCGGGCGGGACGTCCGCCGTGAGCGCGCGGGGGTCATCGGCGCCGTCCTCCCGGACGCTCCAGACCACACCGTCGCTATCGGTGAACGTTGTCTGTTCCATGCGCCCTCGCTCGGAAAAATCGCCAAACCCGACTGCAATTCCTCCGCCAACAACCACGAATTACATCTCGGTTCATGCGCGGGAATGGCGACGACCCGATCGAAGACTTTCCACTGGGCGATGGCACGGCGGACACAATCGCTCATGTAATCTGCCCATACTGCGGAGAGCCGAACGAGATCGCGGTCGATCCGGGAAGCGGCGCCTCGCAGGAGTACATTGAAGACTGCCAGGTGTGCTGTCAGCCCTGGCGGGTCACCGTCTCGTACGACGGGACCGGGGCGGTTCACGTTCACCTCGACGCTGCCGATGATACCTGACACCCTGCTACGCTCCGTCTGGCCCATCACGCTCGACGACATCGCCGCCGCACGAGATCGGATTCGCCCGTACGTACCCGTGTCGCCGCTCCGGCAGTATCCCGTGCTCGACGCGGACGTGGGCACTGGCATTCGCGTGTCACTCAAGCACGAGAACCTGAATCCCACGGGCGCGTTCAAAGTCCGTAACGCGTTCTCGCTCATGACGGCCCTGAGCGACGATGAGCGACGCCGCGGTGTCGTCGCCGCCACGCGCGGCAACCACGGGCTCGGCCTCGCCTACGCCGGCAAGACGTTCGGCATCCCCGTCACGATCTGTGTCCCGTTCGGCAACAACCCCGAGAAGAACGCGGCGATCCGGGCGCTGGGCGCGCGACTCATCGAGGAAGGCGAGGACTACGACGAGTCGCTCGCGGTGTCGCAGCAGATCGTGCGCGACGAAGGCGCGTACCTCGCGCACTCGACGAACAACGCGCACATCATTGCCGGCGCGGGGACGCTCACGCTCGAGATCGCGGATCAGGAGCCGAATCTCGACGCGCTCGTGATTGCGGTCGGGGGCGGGTCGCAGGCCGTGGGCGCCATGACGGTCATGCGCGCCCTGCGACCGAACGTCCGAGTGTACGCCGTGCAGGCAGCCGGCGCCTCCGCGACGCACGATGGCTGGCACGCGCGAGCGCCGCGTGTGACGACCACGCCGGCCACCACGTTCGCCGATGGGCTCGCGACGCGGAGCACCTACGAGATGACGTTTGCAGCCCTGTGCGAAGGCCTGACGGACTTCATCACGGTGACCGACGCCCAGATCGCGGACGCGTTGCGCCTGCTGCTGCGGACGACGCACACGCTGGTCGAGGGCGCGGGCGCCACCGGGCTCGCGGGCATGCTGGCGCTCAAGGAGCGCCTGGCGGGTCAGCGCGTCGGCGTCGTGGTCAGCGGCGGGAACATCGATGACGAGACGCTTCGGCGGGTCATGAACCGGGAAATTTAGCGCGAGACGGGAGACGGGAAAAACGGCGGCTGGTTGCTGGCTGCTCGTGCTGGCTGCTGGCTGACGGTATGCTCGACAAAAACGCCTTCCGTCTCCCTGTCTTCTCCCGTCTTCCTGAGTCAAACCGCGATCGTCGAGCCGTCGTCGAGCGCCGCCCCACCGCCTAACGCGACGAGCCGGCGCGCAGCGGGCGCGATCGACGCGATCGGCGGCGTATTGCCTGGAGCGGGCCCTTTCGGGAGAGGATCGCGGATAGCGCACTCCGCGCCTCCTCGGGGATGGCAAGCGCCGCCGCGACGGCCGCGTCAAGGACCTCGGGCAGCCCGCTCACGAGCTGCATGAGTGAGCTTACCCCACTCGCGGATGCGCCGACGACGATAACGTTGCACCGATCCATGATGTTCGTCACCGCCAGAAACCGGCCCCGATCACCAGATTGTCGCGGTGAACAGCTTGACTACCGGATCTGGCGGGCGGCGACGTCCACTCCGCGAGCGGTGATTTGTCCGTGTTACGGTACAGCCGGCGTTCGCGTAATAGACGTTGTAGACTGGTGTAGTGCCTTGCACGACAGCGACATGACAGCCGTCGCGGTCGATGGGATCGGCCAGGCACCCTGAATGCTTTTGCCGATCTCGACGCACATGCTGAGGTTCGAATGCACAGGTTGCCGGTTCGACGGGTCGTGGCGGTGTTGATGGGCATCGCGGTCTCGCGGGCTCAGGCGCAGTCTCGTTTCGAGCTTTCGCCCTTCGCATCGCGGAATAGCTCGCTCGAGGGAAGTCCAACCCTGGTTGGCGCCGCGCTCACCAGCTACGGCGGCAGGCTGGGTGGGATCTTCGGGCTGCGCTTTGGCGGGGGCTACGATATCCGCTCGCTTGCGGGGTCCGGCACGACCGGTGATACGGAGCGCGGGTGGGTCGCCGATGCCGACGCCGTCATCTCGCCCGCGCGGTTCCCGGTGATCGGGCCGCTCCTCGGCGGGTTCCTGCCGACGTTCTTCTCGGGAATCGGCGCGGAGGGCCTGCGGCGGACGGACGGCACCGGGGGCCAGAGCCTCGTCGGCAGTTACGGCATTGGTGTGGCACGCACGCTGGGATCGCTCTCGTTCGAGACAGAGGCGCGGCATCGGACGCCAATCAACTGGACCGGTAGCTCCTCGAGCGACGGCGGCGTACCGATCCCGACTACCCGCACGGGTTGGGAGTACCGCATCGGGTTCTCGATCGGGTTTGGCGGCAAGACCACAACGCGCGGTATCCCGTCGATTTCGATTCCGACCGGAGCGGGCTCGGTGCGCCGCGCCGAGCCCGTGCCCACCGCATCGGCGTCGGCGGTCATCGCCACGGGGAACGGCTACCTCGGCACGCACTACACGTACGGTGGCTCTTCCCCGAAATCAGGGTTCGACTGCTCGGGATTCGTGCAGTACGTGTTCGCTCGCAATGGCGTGACCCTCCCGCGCACGTCGCGCCAGCAGGCGACGACGGGCCAGTCGCTCGCCGCGAAGCTCGATGGGCTGCGCGCGGGTGATCTCCTGTTCTTCTCGCAGAGTGGCGACGGTGTCGACCACGTCGCGATCTACGCCGGGAACGACCGGATCCTGCATTCGACGTCGAGCGGTGGCGGCGTGCGGTACGACGACCTCGACTCGCCGCGCGGGAAATGGTTCCGGGATCGCCTGGTGGCAGCACGCCGTGTGTTAGGCAACGGCGCGACCTTCGTCGATCCGTTTGCGGTGACGCAGCTCGACTCGAAGCTCGATCCGCCGGATAAGGCACCGAAACCCTAGGAATCGGGACTTTCGGCGACGGGCGACGGGCGACGGAGGAAAGAGCGGAGACGCAGAAGACGCAAAGGCGCGTGTCATTCCGAGCGCAGCGCCGAAGGCGCGCAGACGAGGAATCGCCGTCGTCCCGATAGAGGGGCCTCAGTTCCCGGTTCCCGGTCCTTCGATTCCCGATTCCCGATTCCCTAGGGCCGGTACGTCACCCCGACATACACCCCAACTCGATGCTCGTACGGGAAATCCCACGAGTACGCTGCCCCTGCCCTGATTCCGATCGCCGGGACGGCGAACGCAGGAAGAGCCGCGACCGAGTAGTCGGCATCGACCCCGGCCACATGCTTCCATTCCGTCAGGTTCTCGCGCGTGGTGGCCACCCAATAGAACGGTCGTACCGGACCTAACGCCGTAGACGCGCGCAGCACCGTGGCGTGGGTGCCGATGGCGAAGCCCGTTGGAAGAGCCGGCATCGGAATCCGCTGCGACAGGACCGGCGCATCGACGAGCGGCGAAGGCCACCCTCCGATAGCGAAGCGCTCGTACGAGCCACCGCCCGCGTCGCTTCCGGCGATGGTGGCATCGATGCGCGCGCCGCCGAGAGGTGTCGACAGGTCGGCGGTGAGCGTACCGATCCCCCGGGTGAAGCCGAGGCCCCCGTTCGAGCCACGCGACGCGTGAGCGTATCCCAGGAGGTCCAGGCGGTAGTCGCCTCGCCTAACGCGCGCAGCCCCGCGTGCTTCGCCGAAGACGAGCCCGCGACTGGCGTCAGCGAAGCCGTCGGTGCGATCCAGCTCGCCGTAGCTTCCGCCGACACGCACCTGAAGTCGTGCATTCCCGTAATCGCGCGTCGTGGCCGTACCGATCGTAGCACCGGTGTAGGCCGCATCCAGCACAGCCGGCAGCGTCACGCTCGCATCCGAGAGCGCCCGCTGCTCCGACGGGTGCTGCTCAGCGCGGAACAGCGAGCCGTCGATTGTCAGGACGCCGGGAACGACTCCGCGGCTGCCACGCCACGATCCCGTGATCGACACACCGCGCCAGGTCGACGGCTCCCCGAGCACACCGTTGACGGCGTAGGCCAAGCGTCCCACAGGATCCAGACCAACGAGCGACAACGACGCGAACGCGCCTTCCGTGGAATAGGTCGCACCGGGCAGCAAACGATGGTGACGTGGCCCGACCCCATATGGATAGGCATGCGCGGGAGCCGTGCGCGGAAGCGTATCGACCCGCGACGGAGGATTCGGCACGGCAGGCACGAGGGAGGCCGATAGCGTGACGGGCCTCCCCGTTCCGCTCGACGAGAGCGCGATGCGTCTCAGGTCGAGGCCACGAGCGTGCAGCGCGAGAAACAGGACCGATGTGTCGTTAGCTACCGGGGCCGGCGCGGACACCGCGCTGGTCACGCGCGTCTGCGGGACTGACGCACCGCTCTCGAGGTCGATCACCTCGAGATTCGGGATACCGCCCGCGTCGGACACGCACACGATCCGTCTGCCGCCAGGCAGAAAGGCTGCGTCGTAGCGGTTCGCGTCGTCGTCGGGGTCGATGAACTGGACGTCGGTATCGCCGTCCGTCGCCGTCAGCTCGAGGGGAACGAGCGCGAGGCGCCAGCGGCCATTCCGTTGTAACGCGACGACGGCGCTGTGCCCGTCCGGCGAAACACGCGGACGATAGTACGGCGACGACGGCGTGGCTTTGCGCAGGACAACGACCGAGCCGGTTTGGAGATCGACCCGTACGAGATCGCAGAGTCCGTTCTCGCATCGAACGCCAATCGCGGCTTTCCCGTCAGACAAGGGGTCAGCATCGCGAATCGACGCGCCGCGCGTAACGCGCCGCAGCCCGCCACCACGATAGTTCCACACGTAGAGGTCGCTGCGGTAGGCGCCGTCGCCTAAGGGGTCATCGTGCGTCACGAGCAGTCGCGACGTGTCGGCGAAGAATCGAGGCGAATGGAACGGCCGCCCGGCCGATGGATGAAGCATCGCGAGTGGCACTTTCGGCCTTGGGTCACCCGGAACCGCAAGCACGTCCTGCGGGTCCAGCGCCAGCGCCCGCTCGCGCGCGAGCCGCGCTCGTGCGGTGTCCACCCGCTCCTGTGTGTGCCACACAACCAGGGAACCTGGCAGCGTGCGCGCCGGCAGCTCGACGGCGATGAGGCCACCATCGGGCGACACCGCCGGCTCGCCCGTTGCCCAACGTCGACGCTGGACGAGTACGCCGGTGTCCAACCCCGCTGCCGCCAGGGTGTCGCGAACCGTGAGGGAACGGCGGGTGAGGTCGACGGTGAACCGGCCATAGAGCTCGTCGGGTGGCGCGCCGTACACGCCCGCGAACGCCTCGGCGAACGTGCGTGGCTGACGTGCGCTCAATCGCCGCCAGACCGCAACGAGACCGGAGTCGCCGCGTTGCGCGACGAGCCACTCGAGGAACGCGGAACCGGCGAGGTACGCCATCGCGCCCGCCGCAAAGTCGCCGCCGGCCGAGAGCTGCGCGTACGTCGGGAGCTTGCCCTCGAGCGCCCACTGCCGGAGGTAGGCCGCGCGTGCGGCGCTGTGGGGCCGCCCGCTTCCCGTTAGGCGCCCCTCGACGTACGTCGCGTACCCCTCGATCGCCCATCGCGGCGTGCGCAGCGCGACCGGCCCGACGCGGAGCGGAACGAACCGCCAGAGACGCCGCTCGCGCGGATTGCGCGTCGGCCTCGCCAGGTGCGCGATGTGCGCATACTCGTGGACGGCGAGCAGCTCCGGCCAGTCGCGATACGTGCCGAGCATGCCGGCCGGGTCCGGGGGCGTCGGCCACAGGACGATCAGCGGGTCATCGAGCGGCGCGTTCGCGAATCCGTTCGATTGGCTGACCGGGTCCTCGACGATCACCGTAATGCGACGGTGCGGCGCATATCCCACGAGCGCCGAGACCGCATCGTGGACAGTATCCAACCGAGTCGTGAGGTCCTGCACCCATTCGGTCATCGGGGCGGGATAGTGGACCTCGAAGTAGCGCGTGCGCACGGTCATCCAGTCTTGTGCCGGACGCGCGAAGTTCGACTGGGCGTTTGCCAGTCGCGTTATCCCGAACAGGGTAATGAGAAGAAGCCGGAGAGGTCTGGCGCGCACGCCCAAGCCGTCGTTAGGCGATCTGGGCGCCGGGCGTCGGGACGGTCTTGGATGGCCTGCGGTCCAGGGCCTCGCGCACCTGCGTGGCGAGCGTCTCGGCGGTAAACGGCTTCGCCAGGACCGATGTCGCGATGTCGGTGCCCGAGCCGGCGAGATCGCCGTCGTCGTTGTACCCCGACATGAACAGGATCGGCAAGCCGGGGCGACTCACCGCGAGCGCGCGCGACAGCTCTCGGCCACCCATCCCGGGCATGATCACGTCGCTGAGCACGAGATCGATCGTGTCGCCCTTCTGCGCGCAGACGCGGAGCGCCTCGTTGCCATCGCGCGCTTCGAGAATGACGTAGCCCTGGTCGCGCAGCACGCGGCGAACGATCAGTCTCACGGCATCCTCGTCTTCCACAACGAGCACCGTCTCGGTCCCGCGCGGAAGAGGACTGTGCCTGATGTGCTCCGCCTTCGCCGGAACCGCGGCGGACACCTGCGGCAGGATGATCTCGAACGTCGTCCCGCGGCCGGGCGCGCTCCGGACATCGATGTGGCCGCCGCTCTGACGCACGATCCCGTACACCGTGGACAGTCCGAGACCGGTGCCCTTCCCTTTCACCTTGGTCGTAAAGAACGGCTCGAAGATGCGCTGCTGCGTCGCCGTATCCATCCCGACCCCGGTATCGCGAACGGCAAACACGACGTGCTTCCCCGGATTCACGCCGGCGTGCCGGCGGGCGTACGCCGTGTCGAGATGGACGACCCGCGTCGAGATCGCGAGCACACCACCGTTAGGCATCGCGTCACGGGCATTGACCACGAGATTCATCACGACCTGCTCGATCTGGCCGCGATCAGCCCGCACGGCACCGATGGCGCTCTCGAACTGCGTCACGAGCGCGATGTCCTCACTGATCACGCGGCGCAACAGGCGCTCCATGTCTCCGATGACCTCGTTCAGGTCGAGCACCTGCGGCTGCAGCACCTGGCGCCGCGAGAACGCCAGCAGCTGGCGCGTCAGCGAGGCCGCGCGCGCCGCGGCCTGCGTGATCTGATGGGCGTCCGACCGGCGAGGATCCTGCTCGGGCAGCGCGTTGAGCAGGA
>Ga0310811_10004166_pt1 | contig 18190 bp, 13 predicted proteins | sample YCmetagenome_FD_207642 | JGI IMG/M metagenome (GOLD analysis project Ga0310811, IMG submission 207642) | Soil microbial communities from experimental microcosm in Duke University, North Carolina, United States - YC | ecosystem: Engineered > Artificial ecosystem > Soil microcosm > Unclassified ...
CGCTCACGGAGAAGAGCCCCGCGCAGCCGACGAACGCCTACGCGCGCTCGAAGTGGATCTGCGAGCAGATGCTTACCGACCTGTGCCGCATCCGGCCCGAGTTCTCGGTGCTGTCGCTGCGCTACTTCAACCCGGCCGGCGCGCACCCCTCCGGGCTGCTCGGCGAGGACCCGCGCGGGGTGCCCGGCAACGTGATGCCCTACGCGATGCAGGTCGCCGTGGGAAGGCTGGAGAAGCTGAGCATCTTCGGCGGGGACTTCGGCACCCCGGACGGGACGGCGCTGCGCGACTACATCCACGTGGTCGACGTCGCCGACGGCCACCGGGTGGCGCTGGAGAAGCTGGGTGCGGCACCGGTCGGCCCCCGCGGCAAGGCGCCGGCCGGGGTGCGCGTGCTCAACCTCGGCACCGGGACGGGCAGTTCCGTGCTCGAGCTCGTGCACGCGGTCTCCAAGGCCTCAGGCCGGCCGGTGCCGTACGAGATCGTGGAACGGCGCGCGGGCGATGTCACGAGCCTGATCGCCTCGCCGGCCGAAGTGGAGCGGCTGTGGGGCTGGCGCACCACGCGGACCCTCGAGGAGATGTGCGAGGACGCTTGGCGCTTCCAGGAGGCGAACCCCGACGGCTACGGCGGCTGGGACGCGAACTGAGACCTCTGAGATCTCCGAGACCTCTGAGCCCCTGCGCCCCACCGGTCCGACGGCCGCGGGGCTCACCCGACTGCCCTAGTTACCGGCCGATGCGGAGGCGGAGGCGCTCGCCGGGTCGAGCGCCGCGATGACAGCCCCCTGCATGGCAGGGTCCGACAGCGCCTGGCCGTAGAAGTCCTGGGCGCCCGGGTCCGTGCCGAACTTGGCGGCGAGGTCCAGCCCCGCGGTGGCGGCCGACGCGCCCGGCTGCGGCACGGGCACCTGGGTGTGCGTCGGGTCCCAGCTCGCCGCCGCACCCTGCGCGAGGCCCGGGTCGCCGGAGGAGCCCGTCGCAGAGCCCTGCAGCGTTTCCTGGCCGGTCGCGGCCCGCCAGGAGCTCAGCGAGTCGTAGCCGCTCCCGCCCCATCGGAGCTGCCAGTCGTCGGCCAGCGAGTAGTAGTCGTTGCCCTGCAGCGCCACCTGCGAGGTGCTGAACGCGGATGCCGTCTTGATCAGCTGCCCGTGTTCGGACACGAAGACGTTGTCGCGGATCGACGCGCCCCGCAGGCTCGAGCCGAGGTTCAGCAGCGGGGACCGGGCGCCGGAAGCGTTCTGGACCACCGTGTTGTGGTACACCGCGACGTTCTTCTCGTAGCCGTCGATCATGAGCAGGCCGTAGGTGATCGAGTCGATGTCGGTGGGGCTGAGCGCGTCGTTCATGCTGACGTTGAAGCGGACCACGTTGCCCGACGACGCCTGCGCGGCCGTGCCGGCGTAGACCATGTAACCGGGGCCGTAGTTGTGGTACGTCAGGTTGTATTCGAGAGTGGAGTTGAAAGTGTTCTGATCGAGGTCGAAGCCGCCGCCGTCGGTATAGCCGGCGGTCCGGTTGTCGTAGGAGACGTTGTGCTCGACGGTCACGCCGGTCGAGTTGTAGACCCAGATGCCGACCGGTCCGGACTCCGAGTCGCAGTCGCCGCCGTTTCCGTAGGCGACCGAGTTCTCGACTGTACCGCCGCCGACACCCCCGAGGTTCATCCCGCTGCCCGTGGAGATCTTGTGGTTCGACGAGTCGCCGAGGTTGTCGTAGGCCGCCACGCCGGAGATCTTCAGGGCTTGGATCGGGTAGCCGTCGGAGGGGGTCAGGTCGGCCGGGCCATAGGTGACGATCCCGTTGTCCCGGTTGGCGTGGACGCTGCTGTCGGATATGGACACGTCCTTGAACCCGGCCGTGCCCGCGCCGCCGCCGATCGATATCCCGTCGCGGAAGCCCGAGACGTCGAGTCCCTCGATCGTGATACCGGCCAGCTTCCGGTTGCCCGCCAGCGTGTTGTACACGTCGACGCCCGCGCTCTGGGAAGCATGCGCGCCCGGCCCCTTGATCACCAGGTTCTGCAGGGCGATTCCGGCGGTGTCGAGGACGGTGACGGCCGGCGCGTCGGAGTCGCTGATCACGGCCCGGCCGGTGCCGTAGGAGCCGACGATCACCGGATGAGCGGCGTCGCCGGCCGCGCCGGCCTTGAACTTCAGGCTGCCGGTGAAGGTGGCGCCGCCCTGCAGGAGAAGACGCTGACCCGGCTGATAGTCCTGCTGGTCGGCGCGGTCGAGGGTGCGCCAGGCGGTCGAGGGGGAGGTACCCGCGGCCGAGTCGCGGCCGCCGGGGCTGACGTAGTAGGTGACGGCGGCCTGCCCCGACGCGGCGGACGCCGAGGGTTGTCCCGCGGCGGTCTGCGGCTGCGCGGCGGGATTGCGCGACGTGAGCGTGAAATGGATCCCGACGACGGCCAGGCCGGTGACGGCGAGCAGCAGCAGGGTGCGGCGACGGGCGTTGCCGCGCACCGGCGCGATGCGCACGTGCTGCGCCGGTGAACGGAGGCTGGGGTCCTTCTCGTCGGGCTCCCCGCCGGGCGACTGCGTCACGCGTCAGACTTCCTTCGCCTCCCGCGCTGCGCATCTCGGCGCCGCACGGACCCCAATTCGGCTTGCGGCCCCGAGGTCGTCTCGCCTGGGGACCGTGGTGTCCAGTCGGACTCCGCCGCTGCTCAAGCGAAAGGCGGTGTCACCCGGGAAGTATAAGCCATGGAGTCGACAGATTCGTTCACTGCTTCCGCGGCGGATCGCCGCGGTCGCCGTTGATCGCTGCCGATCGCCGCGGTCGCCGGCTCACCGTCCGGCCGCGGGGCGGCCGAGCGCGCGCAGCGTCCAGCCGGCGGCACGCCAGGCGGCCGCGTCCAGCTTGTTGCGGCAGTCGACGATGCGGAGCCCCCCCGTCCATCCGGCGGCCTCGACGGGGTCGATGTCCCGGAACTCCTGCCACTCCGTCGCGTGGACTATGACGTGCGCGTCACGGGCGGCGTCGCGGGCGCTGTCCGCGAAACCGAGGTGCGGAAAGGACTTCGCCGCGTTGTCGCGCGCCTGCGGGTCGTACACCGTGACCAGTGCGCCCTCGCCCGCCGCCGCGTCGGCGACGGCCAGCGCCGGCGAGTCGCGGATGTCGTCCGAGTCCGGCTTGAACGCGGCGCCCCACACGGCGACCAGCTTTCCCTCGAGGCTGCCGCCGCACAGCTCGCGCGCCACCGCGACCGCCCGGGTCCGGCGGCGCAGGTTGATCCGGTCGACATCCTGCAGGAAGGTCAGCGCCGGGCCGGCGCCGATCTCGCGGGAACGCGCCGTAAAGGCTCTGATGTCCTTGGGCAGGCAGGCGCCGCCGAAGCCGAGGCCCGGCTCGAGGAAGCGCGTCCCGATCCGCGGGTCGAGCCGCAGCGCCTCGGCCAGCTCGACCACGTCGGCGTCCGCGGCTTCGCAGAGTTCCGCCATCGCGTTGATGAACGAGATCTTGGTCGCCAGGAAGGAGTTCGCCGCGGTCTTCACCAGCTCGGCCGTGGCGAGGTCCATCGTCAGGAAGGGCACGCCGTCGGCGAGCAGCGGGGCGTAGACCTCGCGCAGCGCCAGCTCGGCTTCGGCCGAGGCGACGCCGGCGACCAGCCGGTCGGGTCGCAGCGTGTCGGCGACCGCGTGGCCCTCGCGCAGGAACTCGGGATTCCACGCGGTCTCCACGGGCGCCGGAGCCAGGGCACTGATGCGTTCCGCGACGGCGGCCGCGGTGCCGACGGGGACGGTTGACTTGCCGACCACGACGCACGGCTCGTTCAGGTGCGGCGCCAGCGCGTCGACGGCGAGGTTCAGATAGCGCAGGTCCGCGGCGTCGCTGTCGGCGGACTGCGGGGTGTTGACGCACAGGAAGTGGACCGCCCCGGCGCCGCCGAAGGCCGCGAGCTCGGCCGGGTCGGTGGTGAAGCGCAGCCGGCCCGAAGCGACGTTCCGGGCCAGCACCTCGGTGAGTCCGGGCTCGAAGAAGGGGGACCGGCCCGAGGCGAGCACGCCGATCTTCTCGGCGTCCACGTCCATACCCAGCACCTCGAACCCCAGCTCGGCCATGCAGGCCGCGTGCGTCGCACCGAGATAACCGGTCCCCGTCACAGTGATCCGACGCTTCGCCACCCGAGCCGTCCATCCGTCGCTGTTTACTTACATATCGAAGTCCGTTCATCGCAAACGATGGACGCGAGGGACACTGTAGTGGACCGGCGCCCGGCCCGGTACCGGCCGTCGGTGACCGGCAGCGGGCGCGGACCGCGCGACGGCGGCGCCGGCAGCGGCGAAGGCGAGGACAGGCGTCACCGGGGGTGCGGCGCCGTCAACCGCCGGGCCTGCCGTCACCGCCAGCCGAGGGCAGGGGCGACGTGCTTGAGGACGCCCTCGACGACGTGCGCGTTGTAGTCGACGCCGAGCTGGTTCGGGACGGTGAGCAGGAGGGTGTCGGCTGCGGCGATCGCCTCGTCCCGGCTCAGCTGCTCGATGAGCTTGTCCGGCTCGGCGGCGTAGCTGCGGCCGAAGATGGCCTGGGTCCGCTCGTCGATGTAGCCGACGTGGTCCTCCTCGTCGCCGCGGCCGCCGAAGTACATCCGGTCCTGGGCGTCGACCAGCGGGAAGATGCTGCGGCTCACGCTGACGCGCGGCTCACGCTGGTGGCCGGCCGCCTTCCAGGCCTCCCTGAAGGCCTGGATGTGCTCGGCCTGCGTGACGTGGAAGGGCGTCCCGGCGCCGCCGGCCGAGTCGTTGGCGACCAGCGTGGAACTCTGCAGGTTCATGCCCTGCCCGGCCGCCCACTCGGCGGTCTCACGCGAACCGGCGCCCCACCAGATGCGGTCACGGAGCCCCGCGGAGTGGGGTTCGACGCGCAGCAGCCCGGGCGGGTTGGGGAACATGGGACGCGGGTTCGGCCGGGCGAAGCCCTGGCCGCGGAGGACCTCGAGGAAGACCCGGGCGTGCTCGCGCGCCATGTCCGCGTCGTCCGCGCCCTCCGACGGCTCGTAACCGAAGTACCGCCAGCCGTCGATGACCTGCTCGGGTGACCCCCTGCTGATGCCGAGCTGAAGCCTCTGGCCGGCGATGAGGTCGGCCGCGCCGGCGTCCTCGGCCATGTAGAGCGGATTCTCATACCGCATGTCGATGACGGCGGTGCCGATCTCGATCCTCGAGGTGCGCGCCCCGATCGCGGCCAGCAGCGGGAACGGCGAGCCGAGCTGGTTCGCGAAGTGGTGCACGCGGAAGTAGGCGCCGTCCGCGCCCAGCTCCTCGACGGCGACCGCGAGCTCGATCGACTGCAGCAGACTGTCCGACGCCGAGCGCACCTGCGACCCCGGCGAATCCGACCAGTGCCCGAACGAGAGGAACCCGATGTGCTTCACGACGTAGCGGAACGCCGGCGGCGGCCGCGGTATTCCCCAGTCGATGGTCGTCCGCCGCACTACTTCCCGGCACTGTCTCGCCTCGCCCGCGCGCATGCGACGTTCGCCGGAGAGGGACAGATCGGGGGGCACCGCACCGCTGGTCGGTGCGGTGCCCCCCGATAGCCGCTACGGGAGCTGCCTGACCTCCTGGCCGGTCAGGGCCTTGTCGAAGGTGACCACACGGGCGAGCTCGCCGGGGAAGTACGAGCCGAGTGTCCCGCCGACCTGGTTCGCACCCAGGACGAAGGGGCCGACGACCGTCACCCCGCCGGTGACGTCCACGGTGTCCGCGCGCACGCCGTCGACGAACAGGACAAGGTGGCCGGTCGAGGCGTCATAGGTGAGGACGACGTGCGTCCAGGTCCCGGCGGTCCACGACCCCGCATCGCCCTGCGCGTAGGTCGCCGCGGTGGTCCCGGCGGTGTTGATCCCGAACTGCCAGGTCCCGTCCTCGCCGGCGGACAGGAATACCGAGGAGTCGTCCGTTCCGGCCTGAGCGAGCACGGTGCCCGGTCCGGACGGCTTCACCCACGCACCGACGCTGAACGACGAGCCCGCCTGGATCACTGCGCCCGTCGAGGGCTGGCTGGGAGCGTTCGTCTCCAGGTATCCGGTGGCGCCGTCGAACTCGGCGGCGGCGCCGAACGTCGGGTCCGTCGTCCAGCTCGCACCCGAGTCGGTGTTCCGGACCGTGTAGGCGGTGTCGCTGCCGCTGTCGAGAGCGTTGTTCGCGGAGCCGGAGGCCAGGTCGTTCAGCTCCCACTCGTGCGCGGGAGTGACAAGGCTCTGCTTCTCGCCGCTCGCCAGCTTGGCCGTGGAGCCCTTGATACTCGCCGTGTACGGAACGACTGTCCCCGTGGCCGTGTCGACCGCCCAGAGGTCGGGGATGCCATCGCCGTTGAAGTCCGCGGCCTGCAGCGCCAGGCTCGCTCCCTTGTTCCAGGTCGACGTGCCGGTGCCGGACGCGATTACGTACTGCGTGTAGTCCAGTGTCGTGTCGTTGGTCCAGACCCCGTCGTTCGCCGCGTCTGTCGCGGTGACGTCGGTCCACAGCGCCAGCTCGCCGGTCGCCGGGTTCCACAGGTACATGTCGATCCCCGCGCCGTCGGACAGCGGGTAGCCGAGCGCCTTCCACGAGTCCCAGTCGAGGGTTCCGTCCGGCGACGGCGTGTCGCTGAGTAGGGCGCAGTCGCCGAAGGCACACAAGTCGCCGCCGAATTGCCCGTCGCTCGAGTAGCCGCCTGGCGAGAAGGCCGTGGCCAGGAGGAGCTCGTTGTCGAGTACGGCGATCACGTCCGCGACCCCGCTGTCGGTGCCGGCAAGGTTCCCGGCCTCGACCAGTTCGGCCGGGTTCACGCCATTCGCGTCGGCCAGGCTGTCGCTCGGCAGGGTGTTCACGCCGCCGAGGGCGTTGCTGACCGCATCGCTTTCGCCGTTACCGCAGTAGATGAGCGCGCCGCCGGCGTCCTCGGTCGGCCCGACCGACGGCGGGTAGTACGCCAGCACAGAGGTCTCGCCCGTGCCGCACCAGTTCCCCGGGATGACCTCGGCGCCGGTGAAGTCGAACGGCGCACCGTTCGCGTCGGTTCCCGGGCTGTCGTTGACCGCGAGGTTCTCCGCGTTCGCAGAGACGGCGCCGCCGGTGCCGCCCTTCGCGAACCAGAGACCGTTCGCCAACGCGTCGCCCGACCCCAGCGGGGCGGTCACGAAGTCGGACGTGCCGTCGCCGTCGAAGTCGGCGAAGGTCTGCGGGATACCGACCCCGCCAGCGGGATCCCGGCCGTCGAGGTTCTGCTGCGTGGCCGGACCGATCTGGTTGCCCGCGTCGATCGCGTTCACCGTAAGGCTACCGGGCCCGTCCCTCAGCACGATCGTGACGGTGGCGACGCCGGTGGCCGCGTCGAAGGTGTTGCCGTTGCCGGGGTCCGCAGCGGTCACGCGCTCCGGAGGGCCCTCGTTGAACGGGTAGGAGAACTCGTACCCGTGCTGTCGGCCGAGGCGCCGGACGCTGCGACGAGCTGCACGCCGAGCAGCGCTGCGGTGGCCGCGGCGGTGGCCAGACCGCGTGCGGCACGGGACGTGTGCGGCGAGGCGCCCGGCTGCGCCGGGCGCACCATCGACTTCCACAGTGGATACAAAGGAATTTCAACCCTCCTGGTTGCGCAGGCCCGCTCACGCGGCGCGCCCCGGACGGCGCCCGCGAAGCGGCCGGAACGGCCGGACGAGCCCGGCCTTTCCCCCTCGCAGGAGACAGTAGCCATGTTCTGATATCTGGGCTACCGATATTGCACTGTGGCTGCCGCACCTTTTCCACGCAGGTCAGCCGCACTGGCGCGCCTGTCACCCATCGCTCGATCCGCGCGGCGGAGGAGCAGTACCACTTCGGATGCTCGGGCACGGTCGGGAGGCCCGACAGCCCGCTGAATCAGAATACGAAGAGCCGCGTCGGTCTCGATCGCGGGTGCCGCCCATCAGCGACACCGCGGTTCAGAGAAGCCGCTCAGTGCGACTCAGCGCATCTCAGTGCGGGATCGAGGTGATCAGGTCGTGTGCGCCCTGCCGCTTGAGGGCGAGCGCGGTCGCGGTGCCCAGGTCCTCGGGGGTGAGGCTCCCGGCCCACTCGTGGGCGTCGAGGATCTGCTTGCCGTCGGGGCTGAAGACGCGGGCGCGCAGGGACAGGCGGCCGTCCTGCTCCGCGACGGCGCGGCCCGCGATGGGGCTGTTGCAGTGCCCTTGCAAAGCGTGCAGGAACATGCGCTCCGCCGTCGCCTCGCGCCAGGTGGCGGGATGGTTGAGCCCTGCGATGGCCTCGATGGTGGCGGTGTCGGACTCGCGGCACTGCAGCGCGAGGATGCCCGCGCCGATCGGCGGGAGCATCGTCTCCGTGCCGAGGACCTCCGAGATCCTGGCCGTCTCGCCGATGCGTTCGAGCCCTGAGACCGCGAGCAGCAGCGCGTCGGCCTGGCCGTCGTCCAGCTTGGCCAGTCGGGAGTTGGCGTTGCCGCGCATCGGGACGCACACCAGGTGCGGGTGGGACGCGGCGAGCTGGGCGATGCGGCGCACGGCGGAGGTGCCGATCCGAGTGCCGGGGGCGAGCTGGTCGAGGCCGAGCCCGTCCGGGTGGATCAGGGCGTCGCGGACGTCGTCGCGCCGGAGGTAGGCGGCGAAGACCGTGCCGGCGGGCAGCGGGCGGTCGGCGGGCACGTCCTTGAGGCAGTGCACCGCCACGTCGGCCTCCCCGGCCAGCAGCGCCGCGTCGACTTCCTTCGTGAACGCACCCTTGCCGCCGAGGCGTGCGAGGTCCCCCATCCAGCGGTCGCCGGAGGTCGTCACCGGCACCACGCGCGTCTCGATCCCGGGGTGCAGCGCGGCGAGTTCGGCGCGCGTGCGCTCGACCTGCGCCAATGCCATGGGCGACGAGCGGGAGACGATGCGGATCACCGGAGCTGCCATGCACAGATGATACGGCGTCGGATTCCGGCGCCGACGGCACCCCGGGAGAACCGGGGCGCCGACGACACGTTCCGGTCCGGGCGCCGGCTACGCGGGCAGGCGGGTGTCGAGCCGGGCGGCGAGTTCGAGCAGCTCAGCGGTGATGTTCGCCGGGTCGAACGGCTTGATCGGAACGCCGGGCGTCGGCTCTTCGCCGGCCTCGACGAAGAGCTTCTCCACGCCGCCGGGCGTGTAGATGAACAGCATCTTGGCCGGCCGGATGCCCGGGTTGTGGAAGCGGTGCACGGTGTTGCGCGGCAGGAACACGGTGTCGCCGGTCGCCGCCGAGAAGGTCCGGTCGCCGTCCAGGAAGTCGAGCTCGCCGTCGAGGACGAAGAACGCTTCGTCGGACTGCTGGTGCACGTGCGGCGGCGGCCCGCCGCCGGGCGGAACGGACGCGACGACCAGCCCGAGGTTCCCGCCCGTCTGCTCGATACTGAGCTTTATCTCGTAAAGGTCACCGTTGAACCACCGCGGGATCCCGTTGTCGCGTGGCACGTGAATGCCACCGAGGGTGTCCTGCGAGCGCGCCAGACTCATGACGACTGCTCTCCTCATCTCGAGATGCGTGCGGATGTGTGCGATCCCGCATCGACGGGCGATCCACCGGGGAATTTCTCCGCACAGGCTGCTCCCCCTTGCCGCCGCGCAGCTCACCGGGGGTTTGCGGCGCGAGTACGTCAACCGTAGGGCGGACGGACATCGCCGGAATTGAGCGTGCCCGACGACCTTTGTGGAACATTCGCGACAGAGGCGGAGGGCGACGCCGCGCGAGCACGCCGGCCGCGGGCTATGTTGATTGAAGCTTCAAGTTGAAGCTTCAAACGAGTGAGTCCTGACGAGCCGGGTCGATCGAAGGCGCGATGGGGGGGTGGCCACGTGGACGACGACGAGGCGCCGGGGCACGATCACGGCGGCCGGGCCGGCGGGCGGGCCGATGCCGGGCGGCGGCAGCGGACCTACGTCGTGGACGTCGCCGTCTCACCCCGGGAACGCGACATGTTCGACAGCCTGGTCCGGAGCTGGGACGCCCAGGTGGGCACGTCGATCCCCATCCCGCCGTCGGCCCCGCGCGGCGAGAGCGACTACCGGATCCGCATCCGGCACAGCAAGATCGGCGACGCGGTCGTGGAGGACCTCTACAGCGAGTCCATCGTGGGAGGCACCGGGGGCAGCTTCAACCACTTGAACGACCGGGTCGTGCTGCACGTCGGACGCAGGGGCACGTGGCACTTCACCCGGTCGAACGGCAACAGCGGCGCGATCGAGCTGACCGGCGGCGGCCGGTTCGTGGCCCGCCTCAACGATCCGTCCTGGGAATTCGGCATCGGCCCGCGGACCCGCTCCACCGTGCTGATCCTGCCCACCGCCGAGCTCGGGCCCCTCCTCGCGGACCGTCCCGTGCTGGGTGCGGCGACGTCCGCGGAGATGCGGGTGCTCATGGCGCACGTGGCCATGGTGCAGGACACGCTCGACGACCTCGGCCCGGCCGGAGTGACCGCCGCCCGGAACGCCTTGGTGGAGCTCGTCAAGGGAGTGCTCGCGGGCAGCGGGAACCTCGACGCGGACGAACCACGCTTCGCGCCCGCGCTGGCCGACGCTGCGCGGCGCGCGGCGGAGCGGCTGCTCACCGACCCGGATCTCTCGCCCGAGGTCCTGGCGCTGAATCTGAACGTCTCGACACGCACTCTGCAGCGCGCGTTCGCCGGGACCGGCGAGTCGATCACGTCCTTCATACGGCGGCGCCGTCTGGAAAGCGCGCGGCAGGATCTTGCCGGACCCGGGCCGCGGTTGACCGTCTCGGAGCTGGCGGCCCGCTACCACTTCGCGGACAGCAGCCACTTCATCCGCATCTTTAAGAAGGAGTACGGCCATCCGCCCGCCCGCTGGGCCCGGCTCGGCGACGAGCCCGCGGCGACGCCGACCACCGGTCCGACAGAGCCCTGACACACTCACTTCGTCGTCGTCCAGGGTGCGGTGTGACCCGAAAAGCAGTGGCTGCGCGGGCGCGGGGCCGCATACGTTCGTCTCCATGGTTGACGCAATGTTCGGGCATCCGCGCCTCGCCGCCCTCTACGACCCGCTCGATCCGGACCGCAGCGATCTCGACGCGTATCTCGCGATGGCGGAGGAGTTCGGGGCGCGGTCCGTGCTGGACGTCGGGTGTGGGACGGGCGTGTTCGCGCTCCTGCTCGCCGAGCACGGGATCTCGGTCACCGGGATCGATCCCGCGCGAGCGTCCGTCGACGTCGCGCGGGGCAAGCCGGGCGCGGAGCGGGTGCGCTGGCTCGACGGCGACGCGGGGGACCTGCCGCCCTTGCGGGTCGACCTGGTGACGATGACGGGGAACGTCGCGCAGGCGATCGTCGATCCGCAGGCGTGGCGTACGACGTTGCGCGGAGCGTACGAGGCGCTGCGGCCCGCCGGGCGGCTCGTCTTCGAGACGCGCGATCCGGCGCGCCGCGTGTGGGAGGAATGGGCGCAGTGGTCGCGCGAGAGCACATACCGCCTGACGGACATCCCGGGCGTCGGCCAGGTCGAGACCTGGGCCGAACTGACGGACGTGAGCCTACCGCTGGTGAGCTTCCGAGGTACGCACGTGTTCGCTGCGGACGGGCAAGTGCTGACCTCGGAATCGACGCTTCGCTTCCGCGAGCGTGCAGAGATCGAGCAGGACTTGCACGAGCACGGCTTCGTCGTCGAGGACGTGCGCGGCGCACCCGACCGGCCGGGCGCGGAGTTCGTGTTCGTGGCGCGCCGCGGGTAGCACGGCGCGGGTCGCGCGGAGCCCATCCATCGTGGAATGTTCCCAAAACATCTAGGCCGCCATGCATTCCTCCAGGCTGCGAACGGCGTGAATGTCCCCGGTCAGCTCGGTGAGTGAGCGTCCTGTGCCGCCCCACCGCGACTTGATGATCTCCGCAGCGATGGAGACGGCGGTCTCCTCCGGGGTCCGTGCGCCCAGGTCCAGGCCGACCGGGGACGAGAGCCTGGCCAGGTCCGCCTCGCCGACGCCCTCGGCGCGAAGCCGGGCGGCCCGGTCCCGGTGGGTGCGGCGGCTGCCCATCACGCCGATGTAGCCGGCGCGGGTGCGCAGGGCCGCGACCAGCAGCGGGATGTCGAACTTGGGGTCGTGGGTCAGGACGCAGACAACCGTGCGCTCGTCCACGTCAGTGGTCGCCAGGTACTCGTGCGGCCACGCGCGCACGACCTCGTCGGCGTCCGGGAAGCGCTCGCGGGTGGCGAAGACCGGACGCGCGTCGCAGACCGTGACCCGGTAGCCGAGGAAGGCGCCGATCCGCACCGCGGCCATGGCGTAGTCGGTGGCGCCGAAGACCAGGAACCGGGCGGGCGGGGTGAAGGTCTGGATGAACACTGATACGTCGTTCATGCGCCGTTGTCCGCGCACGCCGTAGTGGCGCACGGCGCTCACGCCGCGGGCCAGCAGACCGCGCGCGTCGTCCGCGACGGCTGCGCGCAGGGCCGCGGTCTCGGAGCGGTCGATCTCGCTGCCATCCATCGTGCTGCCGTCAGTCCCAGCGTCCTCGCCCTCTGCGCCCTCGATCTCTGCCCCCTCAGCCCGGGCGCCCTCGCTCGTCACGACGAGTTGCGCGCCGAGGTGTTCATAAGGGCGGCTGATGACCGTGGCGAGGGCGACGGGCGCGCCGGCGTCGACGGCGTCCATAAGTTGGAGCATTCGCCGCCGAGACTCCGCGTCGACGTACGGCTGAACGGAGATCTCCACAGTGCCGCCGCAGGTCAAGCCCACCTCGAAGGCGTCGCCGTCGCTGATGCCGTAGCGGTACAGGCCGGGCTCGCCGGTCTTGATCGCCTCCGCCGCGGCCTCGTACACGGCGCCCTCCACGCAGCCGCCGGAGACGCTGCCCGCCACCCGTCCGTCGGCGGCCACGGCCATGGCCGCGCCGGGCCGGCGCGGCGCGCTGCCCCGGACATCGACGACGGTGGCCACCGCGAAGGGCGTGTCCTGCGCGAGCCAGGCGCGCAACCGCGGCGCGATCTCACGCATCGCGCATCACGCTCGGCTGACGGACCTGGGATGATGTGGGTGTGGTGCGGTGAGCCATGACGGGACCCTTTCCACGGGCGAGGAGGCGGCGGGTGACCGAGACGGTCGGCGGCGGGCAGGACGGCGGCGCGGCGGCGCTGACGGCCGGGGAGCGCGAGATCCTGCGGATGCTGCGGCGCTCCGAGCCGGACGACAGCGTCGGCGCCCGGATCCTGGGCTCGGTCGGCAGCGACATCGTCGAGGGCCGGCTCAAGCCCGGGGACGACCTGAACTCGGTCGAGCTGGCCCGGCGGTTCGCCAGCAGCCGGACCCCGGTGCGCGAGGCGCTGCTCGCCCTGGAGCGCGAGGGCCTGGTGGAGATCCCGGCGCGCAAGCGGCCCCGGGTGCGGCACCTCGGGATCGCCGAGGTGCGCGAGATATACGAGCTGCGGTCCGAGCTGTACGCGCTGGTCAGCCGACGGATCGTGGCGAACTGCACGGTGCGGGAGCTGGCGGAGTTCCATCGGATCCAGGAGCGGTTGGAGGACGCGGCCGCCGCCGAGGACCTGGACCGGTACTTCTGGCACGTCGTCGAGTTCCGCAACACCGAGGCGCGGCTGGCCGGCAACGAGACGGTGCGCAACGTGCTCGACTCGGTCGGCATCCGGACCCTGCAGCTGCGCCACCTCAGCCTGTCGCAGCCCGGACGGCTCGACGCCTCGGTCGACGACCACCGCAGGCTGGTGCGCGCGTACGACGACCGGGATGGCGAGTTGGCCGCGGCCCTCACCCAGTCCATCGTTCGCCGCGGGCTGGCAGCGGTGGAGCGCTCCGGCTGGACGGGGACGCAACCGCCTCGCTGAGCGAGTCGAACAAGGCCGCCGCCGAGTGGACGGGCTCACGATCGGCTTTGTCGAGGCCCGCGGCCTCAAGCGTCTCAAGGGGCTGATCGAGGCGCATCGGGAACGGGTAGTCGCTGCCGAGCACGACGTGGCCGGGGGCGGCGAACCCCACGAGGTGGCGAAGGGCGGCGTCGTCGTGCACGACGGTGTCGAAGTACAGCCGGTCCGCCAGTCGCCGGGGGCTGAGTTCGCCCTTCGCCCGCACCGGCGGCGGCGCGGCGGTGAATCCGCGCTCGAGCCTGCCGATCTGGTACGGAACGAAGCCGCCGCCGTGCACCAGCAGCACGCGCAGGAACGGGTGGCGTTCGAGGACTCCGCCGAGCATGAGCGCGGCGGCGGCGAACGTCGTCTCGGCCGGGTTGCCGACCAGGATGTGCAGGAACAGGCGCCTGATCCGCTCGGGCAGTTCGAGCTCGGCGGGGTGCACGATCACCGGGACGCCGAGCTGCTCGGCCGCGTCCCAGAACCCTTCGAGACTCGGGTCGTCGAGTCCGAGATCGTTGACGCGCGCGCCGATCTGCACCGCCACGTGGCCGAGCTCGGTCACCGCGCGGGTCAGCTCACTGATGGCGAGTCCGGGTTCCTGCAGCGGCACGGCGGCGGCCGCGCGGAACCGGTCGGGGTGTGCGGCCACCAGCGCCGCCGCCGACTCGTTCTGCACCCGGGCGAGCCAGAGTCCTGACGGTCCGTCGAGGTCGTAGCCGGCCAGGTCCATCCACGGCGCGACCACTTGGACGTCGATCCCGGCCGCGTCCATCCAGGCGAGTCGCGCGGGCACGTCGCTCAGCGGAGGGATCAGCGGGAGGCCGCTGAGCCGCCCGGCCACCTCGACCCTGGTGCCGCCCGGTGTGTCGGCGAAGCGGACGCCGTGCTCGGCGCCCTGCTCGCGGATGGCCTCGATCGCGGGCGCGCCGACGTAGTGGGCATGGGTGTCGATGACGGGGGCGCTCACGACATGCTCCCGGCCGCAGCGCGGTCCAGCAGCTCCATCAGGGTGCTGACCACGATCGCAGGGTTCTCCATCGGGGTGAGGTGCCGGGTGCCGGCCACCACGACGGCGGCGCCGTCCCCGATGCGCTCAGCCAGATCGCGGGCCATATCCGGCGGGGTCGCCAGGTCGTCCTCGCCCACCAGGACGGCGGCGGGACGGGCGATCGCGGGCGCACCGGAGCGCAGGTCGGCGGCGCCGAGCATCCGGCAGGTCGCCTCGTAGCAGTCCAGATCGTTGGCGGTGAAGACGTCGGTGAGGTGGCGCATGAGGTCGGGTTCGGCCTCGCGGAAGGCGTCGCCGAACCAGCGGGTCAGCTGAAAGGGGATGAGCGCCGGCAGGCCCTTGGCCCGGGCGGTCGCGGCGCGTCCGGCCCAATCCTCCGGCGCGCTCGGGCCGTACCAGGCCGTGGTGTCCACGAACAGCGCGGCGCGCGTGCGGTCGCGGTGCCGGGCGGCGAACGCCTGCGCCACGCAGCCGCCCATCGAGCAGCCCGCGACCACCGTGTCGGACCAGCCCACCCGGTCCAGCAGGTCGGCGAGGTCGTCGGCGAACTGCTCGACGGTGAACGGGCCGGCCGGACGGCCCGAGCGGCCGTGCCCGCGGCAGTCGTAGGCGAGCAGCTCGGCGCGTCCGTCGAGCGCCTCGGCGACGCGCGACCACAGCGAGCGGTCCAACGCGAGACTGTGCACGAAGGCGATGCGCGGGGAGCCGGGCGCGGCCGGGTACCTCGTGTACGAAAGCGTGACGCCGTCCCGGGTCCGGGCCTCACCGTCGAACGCTGTGACGGTCATCGGTCCTCTCCTGTTCCTTCGCTTGCCTCGGTCTTCGAAGCGGCGCGGCGCACCGCCCTCGCCACGGCGCGGCGGGAGAACTCCGCGATCATCCGCGACTTGTACCGCGCGGTGCCGCGGACGTCGCTGTACGGTTCGGTGACGGCCGCGGCGCGCCGGCCGATCTCGTCGAGCACGGTCGGGCTGAACGCCGCGTCCGCAACGCGCTCGTCGCGCAGGTCGACGAGGTCCACCAGCACCGGCCCGCCGGTCACCGAGCCCACGGCGAGGGACAGCTCGCGTGCCGTGCCGTCCTCGTCGAGGCGGACGACGGCCGCGACGTTCACGCAGGCGTACTCCCAGACGCCGCGCACCAGGAACTTCTCGAAGGCCGAGCCGACGCGGCCTTCCGGGATCGGCAGCCGCACGTCGCGGATGACCTCGCCCTGCCGCAGAGCCAGCCCGCTGATATTCGCAGCGTTCACGGTCCGGGTCGCTCCCTTGGCGCACAGGGTGAGCGTGGCGCCCGCCGCCGCGAGCGCCACGGGCGGGTCGTGGCTGTCGTCGCAGGCCCCGATGTTCCCGCCGAGGGTGACCAGCCGGCGGATCCGCGCGGTCGCCACCGAGCCGGCCGCCTCGGTGACCAGCGGCCAGATCCGGGCGAGCCGGGCGTCGGCCTCGAGCCGGGCCAGCCGCACGCCTGCGCCGATCGAGACGTGGCCGGCCGACCACTCGATCGCGCCGAGTTCGGCGAGCGGACCCACCGCCACAAGGGATCTGACGGCGTGGGCGATGGATCCGCGGTCGTGGTGGCGCAGCACGTGGCCCACTCCTCCGCCGAGCACGGCGGTGTCGGGCTGCGCGAGCATTTCCAAGGCCTCGTCGAGGGAACGCGGGCGCAGCAAGGATGTTGACTCGCGTGTGCCGCCGGGAGCCGCGGGTCCGGGGTCGAGCAGTGTCATCGGTCCTCGCCCTTCCGGTGCGCGCCGCTGTGGCCGGCGCCCTTCTCCTGCATGCCCCAGAAGATCTTCTCGGCGGTGATGGGCAGTTCGTGGATCCGCACGCCCACGGCGTCGGCCACCGCGCTGGACACCAGCGACGGCACCGGGTCCAGCGCGATCTCGCCGACGCCCTTGGCCCCGAACGGTCCGGTCGGCTCGTAGGAGTCGGCGAACTCGACGTGCAGGCGCGGCATGACCCCGGCGGTCGGCGGCTTGTAGTCGTTGAAGTTCGGCCGGGTCGGCGCGCCGTCGGCCCAGGCGAAGCGCTCGGTGACGGCCATGCCGAGCCCCTGCGCGATCGCGCCCTCGACCTGGCCCTCGGCCAGCGGCGGGTTGAGCACGGCGCCGCAGTCGACCACGGCCGCGATCTCGAGCACGGTCACCGCGCCGGTGGCCGGGTCGACCTCGACCTCGGCCGCCTCGGCGACGAAGTTGTACGCACCGGACTCGTTCCCGTATCTCAGCTCATTGGGAAACTCGGAGGGGTTGTCGAAGGAGCCGACGCCGACGATCGGCTCGCCGTTCGGACGGTACAGCTCGGCCCGCACCGCGGCACCGACCGGAAGCCGGACCGGCCCGCTCTCCTCCGCCCCGCTGTCGCCCGATCCGCTCTCCCCCGGCCCGCTCTCCCCCACCACGGCCGGTGCGTGGATGACGCCGTCCTCGATCCACAGCTCGGCGGCGGTGCGGCCGAGCTGGCGCGCGGCGGCCTCGAGCAGCCGTTCGCAGGCCTGCTCGGCGGCGCGCTTGACCGCGTTCCCGGCGACGTAGGTCACCCGGCTGGCGAGCGCGCCGAGCGCGTGCGTGGTCAGGTCCGTATCAGGACGCGTAATCGTGACGTCCGCGACCGGAATACCGAGCTGCGCGGCCGCGATCTGCGCGAGTGTGGTGCGAGCGCCGGTGCCGATCTCGCCTTCGCCGACGATGACGGCGGCCCGCCCGTCCTCGGTCAGCCGGACGATCGCCGAGCTGCCGTCGTAGTCGCCGAAGCTGCGGCGGCCGGAGACGTGGACGCTGCATCCCATCGCGAGGCCGCGGTTCGGTGTGGGCTCGGCCCGCTTGCGGTACCAGCCGATCGCCTCGGCGGCCCTGCGGATGCACTGCTTGAGCTCGCAGCTGCCGATCTTGTGGTTGTGCGGCGAGACGCTGCCTTCTTCGACCGCGTTGAGCAGGAACAGGTCGGGCAGTTCGACGCCGAGCTTCGCGGCGGCCAGGTCCCAGGCCTGTCCGACGGCCCAGTCGGCCGAGGGGTTGCCGAAGCCGCGGAACGCGCCGGTGGGCACGAGATTCGTGTACACGAGCCGCGAGCGCGCCCGCACCGCGCGGTAGTTGAACAGCGCGTCGTGGCGCACCGTCGCCGCGCCGAGCACCGCCTGCGCCTTGCCGGTGTAGGCGCCGTTGTCGGCGATTATGTCAAGGTCCTTAGCGGTCACGAGGCCGTCGGAGGTGAAGCCGAGCCGGACGCGGTAGCGCATCGGGATGCGCGGGCGGCTGGCGAGGAACTCCTCCTCGCGGGTGTTGACCAGCTGCACCGGACGGCCGGTCCGGCGGGCCAGGATCGCGCAGATCACCGAGGTGTTGTCGTCCCCTGACTTGCCCCCGAAGC
>Ga0310811_10004167_pt1 | contig 18188 bp, 13 predicted proteins | sample YCmetagenome_FD_207642 | JGI IMG/M metagenome (GOLD analysis project Ga0310811, IMG submission 207642) | Soil microbial communities from experimental microcosm in Duke University, North Carolina, United States - YC | ecosystem: Engineered > Artificial ecosystem > Soil microcosm > Unclassified ...
CCGATCCATGTGGAGACGGTGGCGGGCTCGATCTACATCTGCCTGGCCGAGGAGCCGCCAGCGTTCGACGCATTTCGCGATCACATCGGTCCCCTGCTGGCGCCAAACAACCTGGCTGCTGGCAAATTGGCCTTTGAGAGCACAGTCGTGGTGCACGCCAACTGGAAGCTGGTCATGGAGAATGCGCGCGAGTGCTATCATTGCGCTGTCCGTCACCCGGAATTGGCACTCACTTTCCCGGTCAGGGGCCGGCGTCCCGTTCAGTTCGCCGATGTGCAACGGTTCGATGGCTTCCGCACCAGGATGGCTGAGGTGGGGCTGACGGCTGGACCTGTGGAAGGCGCTTGGTGGAACGCCATGCGTTTCCCGCTGAACGATGGTGCGGTGACGCTGTCGATGGATGGCAAGCTAGCCTGCGCCAAGTTGCTTTGCGATATAGCGGGTGGCGATATCGGTTCCATGCGCTGGGCGCTGGAACCGCATTGCTTTGCCCATGCCACCAGTGATGTGGTGTTCATGTTCAGCGTCATGCCGATTGGGCCGGAAGAGACCGCCATCATCTCCAAATGGCTGGTCCACAAGGATGCGGTCGAAGGTGTGGACTACGATCTGGAAAGGCTCACGGAACTCTGGACCAAGACCAATCTCCAGGACTGCGATCTGTGCGAGAACAATCAGCGTGGTGTCAACTCGCTGGGCTACACGCCCGGCCCGTACAGTGAAGAAGCGGAAGCATTGGTGATACGGTTCACCGACTGGTACTGCGGCGAGCTTGACCGGTATCTCGATCTGCACGGTGCATCCCGCCGCGTTGCGTCCGCATCACCGCGGCTCGCCGTCGCCAACTCGTGAGCGGCGGCTTCCGCGATCCCAAATCGGTAGCCGGCAAGCGGCTGCCGGTTGAGGAAACCACCCAGCTTCTTGTCATCGGCGCTGGTCCCGCCGGCGTGGCTGCGGCGGCAGAGGCGGCGCGGTTCGGCATCAAAGTTGTGCTGGTCGATGAGAACCCGGTACCGGCCTCGGTCATGGGCGACGACATTCCGCTGCACTTCGGCCAGCGCTTCAGCTCTGCGGTGCGCAACCGCACGGCGATGCTGGAAGCCTTCATTGCCCGCAATCCTGCGATCACAGAGCTGTTCGACGCCGGTGTTGACGTACGTCTGGGCGCCACCGTGTGGGGCCTTTACGCCAATGGCCCAAGCGTCGGATGGCTGCCGGGCACGGTTGCCGGCCTCCAGGATGGCGATCGCAGCTTCATGCTGGGCTGCGATCGCGTCATCGTCGCAGCAGGTCGCCGTGACGTGGGCCTCGCGTTCCCCGGCTGGGAACTCCCCGGGGTACTCGGCATCACGGCGGCACAGCATCTGTTGGAACGCTTCGATGCGCTGGATGTGCGCCGCGCGGTCATACTTGGTTCGTCGGCGGAAGCTTTGGCGGCGGCTCGGTCGCTGCGTTCGGCTGGCACCGAGATCGCGGCTTTGGTGGAGGTTGCCAGCGCTCCCATTGGGCCACCTGCGCTGCTGCGAGAGTTAGGAAACATCCCGCTGTTGTGCGGCCACACGGTGCGCCGTGTGGAGGGCGGGTCCAACGGCGTCGAGGCAGTGTTCGTCTCTCTGCTTGGACCGGGCAGCGAGGAGCAGCGCATCGCCTGTGACTCCGTTCTGATTGGCGTTGGAACGGTGCCGGTCATAGAGCTGTTGGATTCACTCGGTTGCCGGATGACATATCAGCCGGAGCGCGGAGGCCACGTGCCACTGCTGGGCGATGCACAGCGGACATCGGTGCCAACTATCCATGCCGCTGGGGATTGCGCGGGGATCTGGCCGACCAAGACGCTCGACGCCGAGATTGCGCGCGCGGAGGGAAAACGCGCAGCCGTAGGCGTTGCCGCCTCACTTGGAATTGCTGTCGCGACCCCACCGCCGCCAGCCGAGCCCGAGACACCGGACCACGATCCCGACACCTATCGGCTGGACTGGGTGCGTGCTTGCGTCGTTGACGCCTCTGGCGAACCTTATGTTTGCCAATGCGAGGAAGTCACTGCGCGCGAGATCCTTGAACTCCGTCCACCCCGCTATCTAGCCTGGCCCGACGATCGGCGAAACACGCGGTCGCTGCGGCAATTGCTGGGCGAGGCGCCGCCGAACCCGGATCAGGTCAAGCGTCTTACGCGCGCCGGCATGGGAGTGTGCCAGGGCCGCCGCTGCCGCGAGCAGGTTGCCGCCCTGCTGGCACTCGGCGCGGGCACGAAGCTGGGTGACATTCCGCTTGCGTCGCATCGCGCGCCGGTACGTCCGGTGCCGCTTTCAGTGGCCGCCGAGACGCGCGAGTCAGCAGAGATGACCGAACATTGGGACACCTGGTTCGGGATGCCGCCGCAATATGTCCCCTATTGGGACGCTCCCCGCTTATACACGGTTGCTGGCCGCGCGACGGACAATGAGCCGCCGGAAGGCAAGTGAATGAGCGAACCGAACGGTGCATCTGTCGTCATCGTCGGGGGTGGTGCCACTGGCCTCTCCGCAGGCTGGTGGCTCGCCCGCGAGGGCATCGATGTCCTGGTAATCGACAAGGGAATCGTCGGCTGGGAAGCATCCGGACGCAACGGTGGTGGTTGCACGCACCCGTTCAGTCCGCTGTTCAAAGAAGAACAGCGGCTGTGGCCGATGATGGACGAGTTGCTCGGTTATCCCACGGAGTTTTGCCCCCGGCGCATTCGCATCGCGATGGATGAGGAACAGATGCAGCGCTACGGGCGAGCGCGGCAACATGCGGTGCGTCAGGGTTTCGTGTCTGAACCACTCGATGCGCAGCAGGTACGCGAGCTGGTTCCGTTGGCAGGCGACAACATCGCGGGCGGCTATCTTCACAGCTTCGGCGGACATGCTAATCCGCAACGCACGGTGCAAGCCTATGCATGGGCGATGCAGGATCACGGGGGCCGCGTGCTGCAACACACCACGGTGCAAGGCTTCATCACGAACGGCGGCAAAGTGACAGCGGTGCGCACCAATCGCGGCACTATTGGCTGCGACACACTGGTGATTGCGGCGGGACCACAGATCAACCACCTGGCGGGCTCACTCGGCATCAGCGTGCCGATGGTCGCTGCGCGCGCCGAAATGATCGTCACCGAGCCACTGCCGCTGATGCCGATCGGAGGTGTCGATGGCAACGGTCTGTACGGACGGCAGACCCTGCGCGGCAATCTCGCCTATGGCGGCGGGCCACATGAATGGTTGGAGATAAGCGACAACGACGTGCCGCATCGATCAAGCACGCCGCTGATGCGGAACATCGCTGCACGCCTCGCTGAGTTGTTTCCACGCGCCGCCCATGCGCGCGCGATTAGAAGCTGGGCTGGCATCATCGAGAACACGCCGGATGGTCGCCCGGTGATCGAGCGCGTGACGTCGCCGGACAACCTGGTTATCGCCACACTGTCGAGCATCGGGTTCGGCCTGTCTCCCGCAACCGGCCACGCGATCCGCGATCTTGTGGTGGATGGCGTCTGCTGCTTTGCCGAACTCAGCAGTCTTGGCCTGTCACGCTTCGACAAGCTGGAACCGGACTGGATCGATCTCCAAGGCTGGCGCTAAGGGCCTGCTGCGCAATAAGTGAATCGATTTGGTCAGGACCCCAGGCGTCATCGTCATGTTGGGACTTGGTCGCGCCATCCACGTCTTCGTTGCCTGCATCAAAGGAAGGACGGGATGGTCGGCCTGCGCCGGCCATGACGACCGGGGGATGCTGCTCACGAGTTGAAACCCTTATTCCGCGGCAGGCCCTAATTACTCCTCGACGGCTCGCGGGAGAGGGCCTTACGGCCTGCTCAATCTCATCGCATCATTCTGCATGCGACCGAGGTCGACCATCGGTATGTGACAGGCGATGCGGTGGCCGCCTTCCGATTGATGCTCTGGTGGACGTTCGGTCTCGCAGATCACGCCCAGCTTACGCGGACAACGCGTATGGAAGGGACAGCCAGAGGGCGGCGACAACGCACTCGGCAGCTCACCTGTCAGCACAATGCGTTGCTGGCGCCGCTGCGAACCAATCGTCGGTGCTGCCGAGAGCAGCGCCTCGGTATAGGGATGATAGGGTGGCTCGAATATGCATTCGGCTTCGCCAGCTTCCATGACCATACCAAGATAAATCACCACGACGTGGTCCGCGATGTAGCGAACGAAACCGAGGTCGTGGCTGATGACGATCAGCGTGGTCTGCTGCGTGCGCTGCATGTCGAGCATGAGTTCAGTGATTGCTGCCTGCACCGACACGTCGAGCGCGGATACCGGTTCGTCAGCCACTACCAGTTTGGGCGCGCCGGCAAATGCTCGGGCAATACCGACGCGCTGCTTCTGTCCACCGGACAATTGGCTCGGTCGACGGTTGGCGTAGGACGCCGGCAGGCGCGTCAGGCTCAGCAGCGAGCGTACGCGGGCCTGCACGCCGGCGCGACCTTGTGTGACGCCTAGCGTGCGTACGGCGCGGCCAAGCTGCGCACCGACGGAATAGCTCGGGTTCAGCGTCTCATCAGGGTTCTGGAACACCATCTGCAACTGACGCAGCAACGCCGCAGGACGTCGCTCGACGGGAAGCTGTGCGAGATCGATCGCTTCAAACAACAGCCTGCCGTCAGTCGCTTTTGTCAGCCCCATGAGGATGTTCGCAAACGTGGACTTGCCGGAACCGGACTCGCCGACGATCGCCAGAGTTCGACCCCGCGCGGCCTCGAAGGTCAGGTCCTGATTGGCCCGCACTGCGTGGCCTCTTTGCTGCCCACGCAGCGGATACACCTTGTCGAGACCATCCACTGTTACCAGCGTTCCATTGCCTTCTTGCGCGAGGGACTCGACACGATCCTGGAATGGCTGCGAGGTGATCTCCGACGCGCGTGCGCATCGAACCGACGCCATCGCATCAGAGACAAGTGGTATGGCGGTGTGATCGCAAATGCCCGGACGGACGTGGTCACATCGCGGAGCGAAGCTGCAACCAATCGGGTGTTCGTGCGGTGTCGGCACCTGGCCGCGGATTGGCGTCAGACGTTGCAACGACCGCGGCAAATCGGGCCGTGGGATGCAGCGCATCAGCCCGGCCGTGTAAGGATGACGCGGATGAGAGAACATCGACCGAACTACGCCGGTCTCGACGATTTCGCCGGCATACATCACCGCCGCGCGCTCGCAGAGCTGCCCGACCAACCCAAGATTGTGCGAGATGAACAGCATCGAGGTGTTGTGGGTGCGCCGCAGCTTGGTCAGCAGATCGATGATGCCCGCCTCGATGGTGACGTCGAGCGCCGTGGTCGGTTCGTCGAGCAACAACAAACGCGGTTGTGCCAGCAGTGCCATCGCGATCACCACGCGCTGCAGTTGCCCGCCGGAAAGCTGATGCGGATAGGCGGCCATGATGCGCGCAGGGTCGGGCAGCTCAATCTCGGCGAGTGTGGCGCGCGCTGCTTCCTGCGCCTCCCGAAACGACAATCCGCGATGAACGATAACGGTCTCGGCTAGCTGGGTACCAATGCGCAGGCTTGGGTTGAGCGCCGCCATTGCCTCCTGGTAGACGATGCCAATGCCTGGCCCGCGGAGCCGACGCAACTCCTCGCGTGTCAGGCTGGCGATGTCCTGTCCGGCGAACCGGATGCTGCCACTGGTCAGTTGCCCATTCCGCCCAAGGTAGCCGAGGCTCGCCATCGCGAGCGTGGACTTGCCGCAGCCGGACTCACCGACGAGCCCAACAACTTCGCCTTCTTGGATGGTCAGCGAAACGCCGGAAACTGCAGGCGCGAGGCCAGCGCGCGTGCGGTAGGCGATCGAGACATCGGTCATCTCGAGCAGCGGCGCGGGCGTGGGCGTCATTCCTGCGTCACGAGTTCGCGCAGTCCGTCGGCAAGCAAATTCAATCCAAGCACCAGTGATGACACTGCAATGCAGGGAAACAGCACCATGTGAGGAAACACCAACGCGAACTGCCGCGTCTCGTTGACCATGCTGCCCCAATCCGGGTTGGGTGGCGGCAAGCCTAGGCCGAGGAAGCCAAGTGTCCCAATGGTGACCACGACATAACCGAGGCGCAGGCAGGCATCGACGATGAGCGGACCCGCGGCGTTCGGCAGTATTTCCACGAACATGATGCGCCACGCCGGTTCACCACGAAGCTGTGCCGCGGCGACAAAGGCCCGATTGCGCAGTGCAAGCGTCAGACCCCGCGTGAGCCGCATGATTGCGGGGCTGGATGCGAGCGTCACTGCCAGCACGATGTTCAGCCCAGAAGCACCGAACTTCGAGACGATGATGATGTAGAGAACGAGCGCCGGGAAAGCGAGCACGAGATCAGAGATCCGGGACAACAGCTCATCCAGCCAGCCGCGTCGATAACCAGCCGCCAGACCGCAGGTCATGCCAACAAGAAAGGACATGGCTGTCGCCAGCGGTGCATAGACCAGAACCGTGCGCGTGCCCCAGATGACTCGCGACAGGATATCGCGGCCGAGATTATCCGTGCCGAACCAGAACACTGCACCGCCGGGGTCAAGTGAGCCAGGCGATGCCATCGGACGTATGGACTGGTTTGGAGGAAATGGCGCGATCCATGGTGCGGCAATTGCAACCAGTATCCAGAAGCCGACGATGGTGCAGCCGATTACAGCCACCTTGCTGCGACCGATCTGACGAAGCCACGCGAACCGCGCCGTCGCCGATGGCAGTAGTTCGACGGCGTCGATGATGTCGCTCACGTGGCCCGCATCCTCGGATTGAGCGCCAGATAGCCGAGATCTGAAACGGTCTGGGTGATGGCGGCTATCGTTACTGTGATCATCGTGCAGGCTTCCAGCAGATACAGGTCCTTGCCCAGTGAGGCCTCCAGGATCAGCGAGCCAAATCCTTTGAAGGCGAAGAAATATTCCACCACGATGACGCCGGCGATCAGCCAGTTCACATGCAGCATGAGCAGAGTGAATGGCGCGATCAAGGCATTGCGCAATGCGTGTCGCAGAATGACCCGGCGATACGGCAGGCCACGCAGGATCGCCGCACGGATATATGCTGTGTTCATGACCTCGGCCATTGCCGCGCGCGTGATCCGCGCGATGTAGCCAAAGTCATACAGCACCAGCACCAGCACCGGCATGACGAGTTGCCGGTAGGAAAATCCGTCCAGCATCGAACTCGTGCCGGGCAACCAATGCAGGCTGAAGACGAAGGTGGCGGAGATCAGCACTGTGCTGGCGAATGGCGGGATGGATGTAGTGACAATGCAGACTGCGGATACTGCGCGGTCGATCCATGATCCTTCCTTCATGCCCGCGAGTACTCCCATGCCGAGTGATAGCGGTACGAGGAAGACAAAGAACCAGAAGCCCAGGATCGCCGTATTCTCCAGCCGCACCATGACGATATGCGAAACCGGGGTCAGGAAAATGCGCGATTGTCCCCATTGCCCGATGATGAAGTGCCCGAGCCAGGAGAAGTAACGGACGACGATGGGCTGATCATAGCCATTGGCGACGAGCCAAAGCTGTCGCTGCTCTGGTGTGGAATACGGCCCGAGTTCGGCGAGCGCTACGTTACCCGGCAACAGTTCGAACAGCAGGAACAAAAGCAGCGAAGCCGCCAGCATCGTCGCAAGCGTCCAGCCGATCCTGCGGACGATTTGCTGCGCCACAGTCAGCGCCTTATGCGCGTCAGGTCTTTTCGACGGCCAGTTCGTCCAGGAAGAGGTAACTCGTCGGATGCATCCGGAAGCCCTTCACCTTGCGGTCGAATCCGCCCTGCACGATACGCCAGAGCGGCTGCACGATCGGGCCATCCTGTTGGAGTATTTGTTCCAGCCTGGCCATGATCACGCGGCGCTTATCGGCTTCGAGAATGCCCTCCGCCTGGGTCAGCAGCCTGTCGAACTCCGGGTTCGAATAGCTCGACTCATTCCACGGGGTACCGGTGCGATAAGCCAGGCCGAGTACCATCACGCCGAGGGGCCGATGGGTCCAGGTGGTATAGCCGAAGGGCACCTTGTCCCATACTGCCCAGAAGCTCGCCGATGGCATGAGATTGATCTTCACATCGAAGCCGGCTGCGTTCCACATCTCGACCATGACCTGCACCGAGGCCAGTTCCCATGCCGGATCGCCCTTGCAGGCGATTTCCAGCTTCAGTCCGTTGGGATAGCCAGCCTCCGCCAATAGCTGCTTCGCCTTGGCGACGTCCTGCTTCACCATTGGCAATTGGGCGTATTCCGGATGCACCGGCGCAACGTGATGGTGCTCTCCGACCGATGCCTGGCCACGGAATACGATGTCGACGACCTTCTGCTGGTCGATCGCCAATTTCAAAGCCTGGCGCACCCGCACGTCATTGAATGGCTTCTGATCGTACTTGCCTCGCACCACGGCGGTCTGCGCGGTGGTAGCTGGGTAAAGAACGATATCAGGCAACGCCTTGACTATGTCGAGTTGTGAAAAGTCCACCTCGCTGAGGCCGTCGACCTGCTTGGAAGCCAGCGCCGCGATCCTCGCCGCAGGGTCATCACCAAGATCGATGAACTCAACTTCGTCCAAATGGACCGGCTTGCCCCAGTAGTTTTTGCTGGCTCGCAGCACTGCGTTCTGGCCGACGTTGTAGGTGGTCAGCTCGAATGGCCCGGTGCCATTCATACCCGGCTTGAACGCGCCGTTCTCCGCCGGGTCGAGCATGAAGAACGGGTAGTGGAACAGATGCTCCGGCACCGCGAGTTGCGCCTCCTTGCAATTCAGTCGGACCGTCTTGTCGTTCACTTTCTGGATCGCATTCTCGCTCCACAGCCGCACCGATCGTACCGGCTTGCCATCCTTCGTCTCGCCGGTGTCGTATTGCTCGAGCATATAGCCCTTCATCAATCCGACAACGGAGGAACCGGTTTTCGGGTCGAGCACGCGCTTGATGTTCCAGATTGCATCGTCGGCCGTGAATGGTCGCCCGGACCGCCATTTTGCATCCGGATGGATGGTCAGCGTCCAGGTCTTCAGGTCTTCACTGGCCTCCCACTTTTCCAGCAGTTCCGGGTGCGTGACGTTGGTCTGGTCTGTGCGGGTCAGATACTGGACGGTGTTGCGCAGCACATTGCTCGGCTCCACCCAGGAGATGGTCTGAGGGTCCTTGACCTCTTGCACCCGCATGCCGATGCGGATCTTGCCACCCTTCGGCAGATCGGTCTGTGCCTGCGCGGGCGCCGGCAGACCGGCCAAGACATAGGCGGTTCCCGCCGCGACCCCAACCAGCGTCGCCGTGCGCAGGAATTCGCGTCGATCGATGCTGCCGCACTGCAATTCCTTGCGCAGCCTCGGCAGATAAGGGTGCTCACGAGCAGTGGTCATCGTACGCAGCCTCCAGTTTCTTGTTGAACCCTGACGTTTGCTAGCGTCATCACGCGCCCGTCACGAGGCCCGCAAACATGCAGTTCCTCCGTGGATCGTGGCGGCGTCTCCCGGCGCCATCATAGGATCATCTGGAACGGGACGGGAAGCAGTGTCGAGCGCCGGCACAGCTGCAACGCAATCTGATCGGCAAGCGGTTGCCGACCGTCAGCGCGCCGAGGTCGTTCCGGAACGGGTCGAGAAGGCCCCTGCCGTCAATCGGCTTGCAAACTTGACCCTCAATTGGAGGGCGCCCCGGCGGTGGTTTCAAGCTGCCGTGTAGACCGTTTGCTGGGTGTGTTGGTGCTCGAACTGCCACGACCCTGTCGCGCCGCAAGGACGCCGCCGACCTGAAGGCACACGGTACTCCGCTGTCGCACGCCACCATCTGATGGGTGATCGCCGGGTGTCAGCTTGCCGTAAATGGGCGTGCGGCAGCATGAATACCTTACTGAACCGGGAAATGCTCACCATTGCATCTGGCGCATAAATCATATGACGAACCAGCCGATTATTTGAAATCCAGCAGGTCTCATCTGCAGGCCCCGAGAGGGCACCCCAAAGCGGGCCCGTTACGAGGAGAGAGAGACCATGAATATTATCCTTCGCGCCGTGATGGTGGCAATCAGCCTTGGCACTATCGGTCCCGCCTATGCTGGCGAAGGCGGAGTTGCCGACACCCGCGTCACCGAGGTCCCTGGCGTGGTTGCGCAAGCCCCGACGCAGAGTATGCCGTTGCTTGAAACGGCGCAGAACGGACAGGTGCTGCGCTCCGCTGGAACCACCTGGATATTCCCGCCTATCGGGAAGTACCTGGCCGAGTAGGTACGCGACCGGGCAGTTACATATGGGGCCACGCCGGCCGCTCGCTGGAAGGCTACCAAGAAAAAAGGGCTCAGGCGCGCAACTGAGGCGCGGTCCTCGAGGTCGATGTCAGCGGGCCGAGGTCAATTCCAATTGTCGCCGGTGGCCGTCCTTATGAACAATTCTATTGTTCACGCCATGGCGGTTGCGAACAATCTTCCCGGACGACCAACGGTGAGAGTGAGGAGCAATGTTCAGGCGCAGTTCCCTTGCAGGTAGTCTCAGCGCGGCCGTTTTTGGCGTTTGGTTGAGCGCGTTCGCTGCGGCGGCGCCTTCGGCGAGTCCCGTGGGCACCTGGCTGACCGAAAGTGGCCACGGCGTGGTGCAAATTGCCGAATGTGGCGACGTGTTGTGCGGCCGGATCGTCGGCATCGATCGAGACCCAGGCTCACCGATGCCAACCGACGTGAACGGCCGCCCGCAATGTGGGCTGACCATCATCTCGAACGAAAAGCCTGACGCAGATGGCACCTGGCTGGGCGAGGTAACGAACCCGCGCGACGGGGCCACATATCAGGCGAAGCTCTGGGTCGATGGCAGCGGCAACCTGCACCTTCGAGGGTTCCTCGGCATCCCGCTGTTGGGTTCAACACAGATCTGGCGTCCTTTTACCGGGCGCCTGACCGCCGAATGCGGCTTGGCGTGAGTACGTAGAACCTCTAACGCCGTGCCGTCATGTCACGCCGAAAAGCCACCACTGCGCCGCGTTGGGATTTCGGCCATGGGTGGCATCGCGGTCGCACAGCATCAGGGGGCGCGGCGCCGGCGGTAAAGACGAAAGTCGGCCAGTTCCGCTCAGAGCTCGCGGGCCACACGATGGCCTTGGACGATCGAGACCTCAATATCGCGCGGCTGGTAGCAGTCACCGATGGCGCGGATTGAATTGTGCTTGTCCTGCAGCTCTTGAAACAGCGTGTCATTCGCCTTACCGCCCGAGCCGAAGACAACGCTGTCGATGCCTTCCACGGTCTTCGGTTCCCAGTTGACGACGTTGTACGTCTCGACGCTCCGCTCTCCGACTTCCCAGATGCCGGTGTAGGTGGTCAGTGCGACCTTATTGTTCATCAGCTTCTCCAGCAGGTGGTGCCGCGACGGTGACGGCATATGCGGAGCGATCAGCGGCAAGCCGGTAAGCAGCTCCACCTTGTGGCCACGATCCACGAGGTAGTCGGCCGTTGTCACCGCTTCGGCCCTACCGATTGTGTCGACGATCATCACACTTTGCCCGAGCTGTGCCCTGCCCGACAGCACATCGCGTGCACTGAAGACGTTCGGCCGATCAATCCCTTTGACATCGGGCAGGAAAGGGATGGAGCCGGTGGCGATGATGACCTCATCTGCGTTTTCGGCCAGCAGCACCTTGGCATTGGCCTCGGTCCTGAGTCGGATCTCGACGTTCAGTTTAGGAAGCTGGCGCTCGAACCAGAAGATAATCTCCTCGAAAGAGCCTCGGTTCGGGGGCTTCATCACGAGATTGACCTGGCCACCCATCCGTGCGTCGCGTTCGATCAGCACTACCTTGTGCCCGCGCATCGCGGCAATGCGCGCCGCCTCCATCCCAGCGGGACCGGCGCCGATGATAACCACCTTCTTTGACACCGCCGCAGGCTCGAGCGTCGCCCATTCCTTTTCGCGCCCGGTGACCGGGTTATAGATGCAACCGATGGCGAGGCCGACATCGACGTGCCCTACGCAGGATTGCGTACAGGCAATGCACGGGCGGATGTCATCAACTTTGCCGGCCTTGGCCTTGTTGGGAAAATGCGGATCGGCGATCAGGGTCTTCGCCATGCCGATCATGTCGGCATCACCGTCTGCCAGCGTGCGTTCGGCAACGGCAGGCGAGTCCATCCGGCCCGTGCCCACGACCGGCAGTTTGACCACGGCCTTGATTGCCTTGGGCAGATGTACGAATGCGCCGGGCGCGTAGTAATAGCTGGGCCAGTGCATACGCCCTTGGCGTGCACTGGGAACGATCGCGTGCCACATGTTCAGGTAATCGACGATGCCGTCTTTCTCGAGAAGCCTGGCAAGTTCGACGTAATCCTCGAGTTGCATGCTGTAATCGACCATGTCGTCGTACATCCGCACGCCGATAAGTCGATCGGATCCCAGTTCGCTCCGCGCCGCCGCGATCACCTCGCGTAAGAAAGTCATGCGTTCGTCAAGCGTCGCCCCGCCGTATTTGTCGCTGCGGCGGTTACCGTTGGGGTGCAGGAAGTTGGCGAAGAGGTAGTCCATCCCGACCGAGAACTCGATTCCATCGAGCTCGCACTTTCGGACGCGGCGGGACGCGGCTGCGAAAGCTTCCACAAGTTGGCCGACCTCGGCCGTTGTCAGCTCGTGTGGCATGAACATCGGTACCGAGAAGTCGGGTGCAGGCACCGGCGAGGGCGCGACGATATCACGTCCGAGGAAGGCTGAGCTGTCGGCAACACGGCGCCCCCGATGGCCTAACTGCGCCAACAGCGGGACGTCGTAATCGTGGGTTGCGGCCGCCATGCGGTGAAGGGCTTGAACGACGCGATCGTCGAAGTTGGTGAACGAGAGGGAAGTCTCACCGTCGTACACGGGGACCGTATGCCCTGTGACAATGATTCCCGCTCCACCCTTGGCGCGTTCGCGGACGTAGTGGACGTAGTGCTCGGTTGGAGTGCCATCACCGGTCTGGAAATGAGCAGCGTGGCCGGTATTCATGATCCTGTTTTTTAGCGTGTATTTCCCGACCCGAAGCTGGCTGAAGAGATGGGGAAATGGCTCCGTCATCTGTTGGCTCCCTCACCCGATTGTCGATCGCACGGTTCCCAACGAACGCTCCCCCGCGCTGGCCGGCTTGGTCATTCGTCCGGGTCGGTCATGTCATGTAGTCTGGCATGTGGGAGCCATCCGGCCAACGCAGTTGCCGACCAGCGACGTAGAGCAACACATGCGGTGAGCTGTCGGGGTCCTGCAGTCGCCATTATTCGGCCCGTCGCAAGAGATCTGGCATAGGACAAGAGCCGCGAGATGCCTGCCGTCCCGCAGCCGTAGGACTACCAGAGCGTATAGCCTCCATCGACGACGAAGACTGAGCCTGTGATGAAGGAGCCGGCGTCGCTGGCGAGCAAAAGCGCGATGGGCGCAATCTCGTCGGGAGTCGCATAGCGCTGCATGGGAACTTCGTCGCGCCAATAATGTCGGTAATCGTCGTACTCCGCGTTGGCGATTTCCGTCTTAACATAGCCTGGCGCTATGGCGTTGACGCGCACTCCCTTGCTCGCCCATTCGGCGGCGAGGGATTTTGTCAGGTGGTGAACTGCCGCTTTCGAGATCCCATAAGCTGAATGCCATTGGGGCCGATTGACAATGAACCCCGAGATCGAGCCACTATTGATGATCGAGCCTGTCTCGCGCGCCACCATTTGGCGGCCGACGATTTGGCTCGCCATCCAAACGGCGTCGAGATTGGTGTCGAAGATGCGCCTCCAATCCGCGTCATCCAACGTCAGCGCATCGGCGTGAAAACCGATGCCGGCGTTGTTTACGAGCACGTCGACCGGTCCAAGCTCATCCGTGACTGCTGCGAGCATGGCCTCGAGGTCGCTCCGCTCGGCGACATTCGCCGTCACCGCGATCGCGCTGGAGCCGATGGCGCGCAGTTCGGCCAGAGTCTCCTGGTTCTTCTTTTCGTCGCGCGCCACGATGGCGACCATCGCCCCGGCCTCGGCGAACCCGAGCGCAATGGCCTTGCCGATACCCCGATTGCCGCCGGTGACGATTGCGACCTTACCCTGCAGCGAGAACTTATCGAATATCGACATCACTAAAACCCATGAGAGACTGACACGACGCACCCCTCGCAATGGCCTGGACTGTAATCACGCAGCCTAAATATCAGCTCGACGGGCTGCGTCATGCAAGCGAGACCACTGACGCGGAGTGGACTGAAATCGAACCACACCTGCCGGCGCCCGCGCGAGACGAACCTTGGGGATGTCCTCGCTTCCATTGTCTACATCGCAAATCGGGCTGCCAACTCAATCCCAACGCAAAATCCAGGTTGTGGTGCTGCTGGAGTTATTCGAATCAGCCTCTGATCAGAAGTCAAGCGCGTCAACCGGCCGCGAGCGACGCAGACACCACCGCATCCGACGGCAATGCACCCGTCATCACCGCAACGACGTCGCTCATCACGGTCGTCTTGGGACTGACAATCGCGGCGCGCCGCCCCAACCGATGAATATGGATGCGGTCGGCGATGGCGAAAACCTCGGGCATCGAATGGCTGATCAACACAACGGAAATGTCGTGTTCGCGCACCCGGCGAATGAGATCGAGCACTTGATGGGTTTCGCGAACACCGAGCGAAGCAGTCGGCTCGTCGAGGATCACGACCTTGCGGCCCCAGGCCGCAGCGCGCGCCACCGCCACCGCCTGACGCTGGCCGCCTGAAAGCGTCGCGACCGCCTGACGGATCGATTGAACCCGGATGCCGAGATTGTGCATCTGTTCGGCGGCCTGCTGGCGCATACGCTTCTTGTCGAGTTGCCGCAGGATGGAGCCAAGCACACCCGGCTTTCTCATCTCCCGGCCGAGAAACATATTCTGTGCGATATCGAGTTGGGACGCGACGGCGAGCTCCTGGTAGACCGTTTCGATGCCGGCCAGCCGCGCATCGAGCGGCGACGAAAACCGTACCGACTCGCCGTCGAGATAGACCTGGCCGAAATCCGGAATCAGCGCGCCCGCCAATGCTTTGATCAGTGTCGACTTGCCTGCGCCATTGTCGCCGACCACGGCAAGTATCTCTCCTCTGGCAAGTTCGAAATCGGCGCCCTCCATGGCGACGACGTGGCCGTAATGTTTGCTGAGGCCTATCGCTTGCATGGCGAGACTGGGATCGACGGCGGAAACCGGAGTCATGCGCGGTGCCCGCGTCTCAGATATTGATCGGCGCCAACGGCCAGCATCACCAGCGCTCCGGTTGCGATCTGCTGGTAGAGCGAATCGATTCCCGCCTGCGTCAGGCCATTCTTGAGCGCGACAACGATGAGCGTGCCGATGAACGTTCCGGCCACGCCGCCGCGTCCGCCAAAGAGGCTGGTGCCGCCGATGACAACCGCGGTGATGCTGTCGAGATTGGCGATCTGATAGCCGCTTGGGTCGGCGATGGGCGTGCGGCCGACAGCCTGCCAGGCTGCGAATGCGTAGAAAACCCCGGCAAGCGCATAGACGCTAAAGACGACGCGCGTGACATTGATGCCGTTGAGTCTCGCCGCGATCGGTGAATTGCCAATTGCGTAGACACGCACCCCCCAGGCCGTCTCGTTCAACGCATAGCCGAGGACCAGGGTCAGTGCGATCCAAACCATGGTGCCGTAGGTCACCGTGACCGTCCCGAACTCCGGTCCTGATCCGAGAACGGTCAGCAGGTCGGACGTGACGGGAAAGCTCCGCGACTGGCTGTAAAGTCGCGCGGCCGCCGCGACGATCGTGAACATGCCCAGCGTAGCAATGAACGGCGGCAATCGAAACCGCGCGATAACCAGGCCGTTGATCGCGGTCACAACGATGCAGGTCACGAAGCCCAGCGCCATCGCCAGGGCAACATCGCCATGCGAGGCGATGCTGCCGGCGACGACCGTTCCGAGCACCATGATCGCGCCATCCGCGAGATCGATGCCGGCAACCAGGATGATCAGCGTTTGCCCGAGCGCCAATGTGCCGATCACTACCGATTGCTGGGCGATGAGGGACATATTGCCAGCATTCATAAACGTCGATGTGGTAAGCGAGAACACGACGAATATGGCAATCAGGGCGAGCAGCGGCCCCACGATGGGATAGGTGACGAGGCTCAGAGTTGGCGGCTGCAGTGAGGCGTAAGGAGCCGCAGCAGCTACGGCTGCTTCGTTCGAGTCCGGCTGGGGAGCAGTCGTCACAGTCAGTTCGGGTCCTGCATCCTCAGTCACCCCAGCAGTTTTCGAGTCCCCATTTGGAGTCCCTGGAATCGACGTCCGCCACCGGATGGTCGGTGATCAGGACGGTCCCGGTGTTGTGGAACCCGCTCGGCTTCAAGCCGTCGTTGACTGCCTTGATGACCGCTTCGACGGCCATCTGGCCCATCCGGATGGGGAATTGCATGACGGTCGCGCCGATCGTTCCGTCGGCGACGCTGCGCACGCCCGAGCAACTGCCGTCGATCGACGTTACCAGAACGTCGCGCCTGGCTTTCTTGATTGCGAAGAAGGCGCCCTGCGCCGCCGGCTCGTTGATCGTGTAGATCACATTGATGTCGGGATGCGCGGAGAGCAGGTTTTCCGTTGCGGTCTGGCCGGTTTCCGCGTTGCCCATGGTGAGGGCGGAGCCGGCAATTTGCGGAGCGCCCTCGGTGACGCCGAAGCCCTCCAGGAAGCCGTCGTGCCGAGCCTTTGCCGTCTTGTCCGCCAGGTCATAATCGAGCATTGCGACATGCGCGGGTTTCGAGCCCATGGTCGCTTTGGCCCATTGGCCTATGAGAACGCCCGCCTGCAGGTTGTCAGTCTCGTAAGCGGCGTCGGCCGCGGTCATCGGGGCGAGTGAAGTGTTCGTCGTCACGACGACGATGCCCGCATCGCGCGCTTTCTTCACGATCGGCACAAGTGCGGTCGCGTTGGCCGGATCGAGCGTAATGCCTTTCACGCCGCGGTTGACCATATTCTCGATCGCGGCGATCTGCGTCGCCGAGTCGCCGGCGGTGTTGGCTTCGGCGGTGATGACGTCGAGCCCATGCTTCTTTGCCGTGTCGACGGCGGATTTTTCGAGCCTGCCGAAGAACGGATTGGCAAGCTGCAACTCGACAATGCCGATCAGAAACTTCTTTTCCTCGGCCTGCACGGCGCCTGGCGCGAGACCGGCGCCCACACCCGCCAGCAGGATCACGCATCCCGCGCGGACCGCAGTGCTACAGGATCTTGTAGTCTCGCTTTCTGGCATGTGTCCCCCTGTCATCGTTGACCGGTCGCCGGGCTATTGGCGACAAGATCACGCATCGCTTTGCGGCTTGCCAGGCGGCGGGCGATGGTTGAATTCGCCCCCACCGAGGACATGCAGAGCTGGCGTTGTCCAAATGCGGGGGTTCCCTAATCCGTGCAGCGGGTTTAGCCTACTCAGCCCGCGAGTAAATCGCCACAGCGGCCGCAACGGAAGCGGACATCTCTGTCGTCACGTCGACGGAGATAGCTTCCGATAGCGCAATGACAGAGCCCGTTGCGCGATCCCCTCCTCACGGCGGAGAGTTGATGGATCAGAGCCTGCAGGTCTTATGGGAAGATGGCGAACGCGTGCTATTTCGTGGATCGCGGCTGGATGCCGAGGGTGAGCGCAAACCTGTCCTGACGGTTCTGCTGTCCGCGGATCGCCCAGCGCCCCTGGCACTCGAACGGCTCGTACACGAATATGAGCTCAGGAACGAGCTCGATGGCGCTTGGGCGGCGCGGCCGCTGGAGTTCGTGCGAGAAGACGGTCGCGCCATGCTGGTGCTCGAGGATCCCGGTGGCGAACCGCTCGCACGCCTGCTCGGCCAGCCGATGGAGATCGGGGTCTTCCTGCGTCTGGCGATCGGCGTCGCTTCGGCTCTGGGCAAAGCCCACCAGGCCGGGCTCGTTCACAAGGACCAGAAGCCCGGCAACATCCTGGTGAACTGCGCCGATGGCGCGGCAAGGCTCACTGGCTTCGGCATCGCTACGCGGTTGCCGCGCGAACGACAGACGCTCGCGCCGCCCGAAACCATCGCCGGCACGCTCGCCTATATGGCGCCAGAACAGACCGGGCGAATGAATCGCTCGATCGATGCGCGCAGTGACCTCTATTCGCTCGGCGTCGTGTTCTATCAGATGCTCACGGCTGCACTGCCGTTCACTGCGTTGGACCCAATGGAATGGGTCCACTGTCACGTCGCGAGAAA
>Ga0310811_10004168_pt1 | contig 18187 bp, 18 predicted proteins | sample YCmetagenome_FD_207642 | JGI IMG/M metagenome (GOLD analysis project Ga0310811, IMG submission 207642) | Soil microbial communities from experimental microcosm in Duke University, North Carolina, United States - YC | ecosystem: Engineered > Artificial ecosystem > Soil microcosm > Unclassified ...
CAGGCCGCTGCCTCGGCGGCATGGCACGTCACGCACGCCGCGCCGCCCACGAACGCCGCGGGCGGCTCGACGCGCGGCACGGTGCGCGCGCAACCGCAGGCGAGAACCGCCGAGAGCCCCAGCACCCCGATGGCGCGGAACCACCACGGGGATCTAGTCACGACGCGGGCGCGGAGCCGGCTACAAATTGAACAGATAGGAGACGAAGAAGCGGCCCGCGAGCGAGTGCGTCGACGTGTCCGGCACCGGGAGCGACGAACCGTTGAACGTGACCGTGCCGCCGCCGTTGATGTTGGTGAGCCCGAACGCGGCGCGGGCATCGATCGCCCAACGGTTCGCGCCCGCCGGGAAACTGATGCCGCCGCCGACGTCGAACGTGACGTCGGGCGAGTTGAACACGTCCTTGAGGTCCACGGTCGCAGTCTGATTGCCCTGCGTCAGCTTCACCTCCTGTTTCGTGGCGAAATGGAACCCGAAGCCGCCGAGCAGGTACGGGGTGCGCTTCTCGTTCGTTCCGAAGCCGTACCGCGCCAGGACCGGGAGGCTCAGGTAGTCGAGCCGGAAATCGGCGCCATCCATGGTGCCCCAGTACGCATTGCGCTGGGTCGCGTTGGCGCCGTTGCGCAGGTACATGGGTTCGACGCGGAGACCGAACCGCTCGTTGAGCCCGACTTCGAAGACGCCGCCGATCGCGAACTCCGACCGTGCGTCGATGCCGCTCTTCCCGTCGATCTTGAGCGTGGAGAGGTTGAAGCCGCCGATGACGCCGACCGCCTTGGTCATCGCGGATGCCGGCGTCGCGATCGCGAGCGCGACCGCCGCGGCGAATGCGAGCATGCGGAATCGAACCATGGAAACCATCCTCCTCACCCGATCTCACCTGTGGTCGGACGCCGGTCCGCGGGACGAATCATCGCTGCGTGAACGCCGCGGGCAGGGCATCCTGAGGTGGGCCGGTACGCGTGTCAACGCGTTCGCGGTGCTGGCGAGGGATTCCGGAACCGGCGTAGACTCCGCCGCGCTTTCACGGAGCCATTTCCCCATCCCAATTCCCGGAGCCGCCCATGCACAGGCATGAACCCAGCTTGAGAGACGCAGCGATGGTCGTCGCCCTCGCCAGCGCCTTGTCGCTCCCCGGAGCGAGCCCCGCGCGCGCCGCCGACGACTTCGCGGACGTGAAGAAGGAGATCACCGCTCGACACGACGAAGCGGTGAAGCGACTTCAGGATTGGATCGCACTGCCCTCGATCGCCGCCGAGAGCCTCAACTCCGCCGCGGGCGCCGAGCGCATGGCGCAGCTCGCCCGCGACGCGGGCTTCCAGAAGGTGACGATCGTCCCCACCGACGGCAAGCCCGGCGTGTTCGCCACGCTCGACGCGGGTGCGAAGCAGTGGGTCGGGCTCTACTTCATGTACGACGTCAAGCAGTTCGATCCCACGGAGTGGACCTCGCCGCCGCTCGAGGCGCGGCTCGTGGACAAGCCCGGCTTCGGCAAGGTGATCGTGGGCCGCGGCGCGGTGAACCAGAAGGGCCCCGAGGCGGCATTCCTCGCCGCACTGCACGCGATCCGCGGCGCCAAGCGGAAGCTGCCCGTGAACCTGGTGCTGGTCGCCGAAGGCGAGGAGGAGATCGGCTCGCCGCACATCGGCCAGATCGTCCACCGGCCGGAGGTGGAGGCGGCGCTCAAGCCCTGCGTCGGCATCTTCATGCCCGCGGCGTCGCAGGATCCGGACGGCGTCGTCACCGTGAGCCTCGGTGCCAAGGGCGTGGTCGAGCTGGAACTGGTCTCGAGCGGCGAGAAATGGGGTCGCGGCCCGGGAAAGGACATCCACTCGTCGCTCAAGGCGATGGTGGACAGCCCGGCGTGGCACCTGGTCAAGGCGCTGAACACGCTGGTCTCCGAGGACGGCAACACGATCACGATCGACAACTACCCGAAGCCGCGGCCGCTCTCCGACGAGGAGCGCGCGATGATCGCCGAGGCCTCGAAGCGGCAGAGCGAGGAGAGCGCGAAGAAGTCGCTCTCGGTGAGCCACTGGATCGACGACCTGCCGTGGGTCCAGGCGCGGGAGCGGCTCGAGTCGCAGCCGACGGTGAACATCGAAGGCCTCGTCGGCGGCTATACGGGACCCGGCGGCAAGACCATCCTCCCGCACCGCGCCGCGGCGAAGATCGACATGCGACTCGTGCCCGACATGAAGAAGGATGACGCGGTCGCCGCGCTCAAGGCGCATCTCAAGGCCCACGGCTTCGGCGACATCGACGTGAACGTCACCGGCGGCTACGACCCCACGAGCACGGCGGCGTCGACAAGACTCGTCCAGGCCCAGGTCGCGGTGCTGAAGCGCGCCGGGATCGAACCGGTGATGTGGCCGCGCAACGCCGGCTCGTATCCCGGATACGTGTTCACCGGCGAGCCGCTCAAGATGGCCTCCGGCCATTTCGGCCTCGGCCACGGCAGCGGCGCGCACGCGCCGGACGAGTACTACGTGATCGAGTCCAGCAATCCGAAGATGCAGGGCTTCGACGGCGCGGTGCTGTCGTTCGTCCAGTACCTCTACGAGCTGGCGGCCAAGTAGCTGGGGCGCACCTGGAACACCAGCTTTCCGCGCAGGTGGCGGCCCTCGCTCACGCGCTGGGCCGCCGCCGCGTCGGCGAGGCGGTAGGTGGTGATTTCGGGCACGCGCAGCGCGCCGCCAGCGACCAGGGCGAGGAGGCGCTCGAGGTGCGCGCGGTCGCGCCGAACGTCCGGTCGCAGCGCCGCCACGTCGTCGCGGGGCGGAGGCGGCAGCACGAACCCCGAAGCGATGAACGCGGCGCGGCCGCCGGGCTTGAGCACCGCGAACGAGCGCTTCGCGACGTCGCCGCCGACGGTGTCGAACACCGCGTCGCAGGGCGCCACGACCTGGGTGAAGTCCTGCACGCCGTAGTCGATCACCTCGTCGGCACCAAGGCCGCGGACGTAGTCGACGTTCGCGGCACTCGTGGTCGTGATCACGTGCGCGCCCCGTTGCTTCGCGATCTGGATCGCCATGCTGGCGACGCCGCCGGCGCCGCCCTGGACGAGGATCCGCTCGCCGCGCTGGAGCTCGAGCGTGTCCTCGATGGAGACGAGCGCGGTGAGCCCGGTGAGCGCGATCGCGGCGCATTCGGCGTGCGACAGGCTCCCGGGCTTGCGCGCCACGAGCGCGGCCTGGATGGCGACCTTCTCCGCGTAGGCGCCGTCGTGGCCGACGTCGCAAACGCCGAAGACGGGATCCCCCGCGCGGAGATCGCGGACGCCGTCGCCCAGCGCGCTCACCACGCCCGAGAAGTCGCGCCCGGGGACGTACGGGAACGAGGTGATCTGCGTGTACCGGCCGGAGCGCATCTTCCAGTCGGCGCCGTTCACGCTCGCCGCGTGCACGTCGACCAGCACCTCGCCGGCGCCCGCCACCGGATCGGGGACGTCCCCGTACTCCATCACCTCCGGGCCGCCGAATCTCATGAAATACGCCGCCTTCATCCATCCTCCGGTACGCTGGGACCCGCAGTGTACCCGGCCTTCATGGGGCGGAGGCAGCCGTGAGCGATCGAGACCTGTTCGGCGACCGCGCAGAGGAGTACGCACGGCACCGGCCCACTTACCCGGACGCGCTCTTCGATCATCTCCTCGGGCTGGTCGATCGTCGCGAGCTGGCGTGGGATTGCGGGGCGGGCAGCGGGCAGACCTCGCGCAGCCTGGCCGCGCGCTTCGCGCACGTCGTCGCCACCGACGCGAGCATGCGGCAGCTCACGAACGCCGGCGCGCCAGCCCGCGTGCACTTCGTGGCCGGGGCGTCGGAGGCGGCACCGCTTCGTGACCACTGCGCGGACCTGGTCACGGTCTCCGCAGCGCTCCATTGGTTCGACCGCTCCCGGTTCTACGCCGAGGTCCGCCGCGTCGCGCGCCCCGGCGCGATCCTCGCCGTGTGGTCCTATTACCAGAGCCTGATCGAGCCCGCGATCGACGCGGTGCTGGCGCACTATGCCGAGGACGTGGTCGGGCCGCTGTGGAGCCCGGGGATGAGGCTCAACCGGAGCGGCTACCGCGATCTCGAGTTCCCGTTCGAGCGGCTGCCATGGCCGGGATTCCAGGCGGAGGCACGCATGCGTCTCCAGGACCTGTTCCAGTACATGCGCACGTGGTCCGCGAGCCAGGAGTGGCAGCGCACGCGCGGCACCGACCCGGTCGAAGCAGTTCGCCACGACCTCGAGCGGGCCTGGGGAGATCCGGAGACTCCGCGAGCGGTGCGCTGGCCGCTCCACGGCGCCATCGGACGCGTGCGCTGAGACTCGCGCGCCGGCCTCTCAGACGTCGGGCTTGAGCCAGCGCTCGAGCGCCTGCGACAGCTCCTCGTAGCTGCGCGCGCCGATCAGGACCTCGCGCACGACGCCGTCGCGGTCGATCACGACCGTCATGGGACGGCCCCTCACGTCGAGCCAGCCGGCATCGGCGGCGTAGACGTTGAGCGTGGCGACCGGATGCTTCTCCGCGAACGCCTTGAGGTGCTCGCGCCGCTCGGTCGAGAGCGTCACCACCGCGAGGTCGCGCTCGGCATGATCGCGCGCGATGCGGTCCATCGCCGGCAGCTCGTGAAGGCAGGGCCCGCACCACGTCGCCCAGAGATTCAATACCACCACGCGACCTCTCAGCTCGCTCAGCCGGTGCGGGGCGTCATCGGCCACCGCGCGGAAGTCGAGCTCGCGCGCGGGATGGTTCGAGATGCTGCCGAGGTAGCGGACCTGCGCGAGCACCGGCTGCAGGGGCCCGAGCAGCAAGCACAAGCCGAGCGCGCACACGAGCGAGACGCACGCGAGCAGGAGCGAGGCGATCCGCGCCGGCCAGCGCGCGGGGATCAGGAACCGGCCGCCCCGGCCCAGGCGGACGGTGCCCAGCGCGGCCGCGATCCCCGCGACCGCGAGCACCCACACGCCCCACTGTGCGACGAACGGCAGCAACCGCTCGACCTGCATCTGTCCCATGCGGCACCTCCCGGTGAATGGGTGCAGTACGCGTTCCAGTGGCCCCGGGTTGCACGGCGACGACCTGCCTCGCCCCGTTCAAGCCGGCCCCGAGCCATGCCGAGAACCACCGCGGCGTGAAGCACGCCGGGAGGCTTGCATGGCGACGAAGATCACGGTGAACGAGAAGGTCTACGACAGCATCGATGCCATGCCGCCTGACGTGCGCGCCATCTACGAGCAGGCCATGCGCGCCGCGGGGGCCGCCGGGCCCGTCGTCCGGCACTCCGAGATCAAGGTGTCGTTCCAGATGAATGGCCCGCACTTCAAGTTCCGCGTCGGCTCCGGAGCCACGCCCGGCGCGGAGACGCCGTCGATCTCGCCCGCGCTCCTGGAGCAGGCGGCTCCGGTCCGCGTCGACGCGCCGCCGCCCATCGAGCCCGGCTCCGGGAGCGTCGGCCTACGGATCGCGCTGGTCGTGGCCATGGGGCTCGCGATCGGCCTCGCCTTCTGGATCTGGGCCAACGCCCACTAGCTCCCGCCGTCACGCACACATCCGAACGGAGCATTGGCACCCCGATTCGCCGCAGGCTAGCCTCCCCTCGCGCCCGAGCATTGCCGCTCGCGCGGGAGCCGGACACCCGGCCGCCGGTCATCGGGAGGTGTCATGTTCGACAAGGGTCGCGTGTCGTGGTGGTGCGGCATGCTCGTGATGGTGCCGCTGCTTGGAGGCTGTGCGTCGTTCAAGGCCACCCGGCGGCTGGACGTGAGCCCGTTCGCGCAGAACACAGTCGGGTTGATCGGCGAGGTCCAGCGCGCGAACAAGCCGCTCGAGTGGGTGTACCTCAAGAAGTACGAGTCGCTCCCGTCCGTCTTGGATGCGCGGCGCACGTACGCCCCCGCGCGCGAGCTGATGCGAGGCATCGCCGTCTACAGCACGCAGATCGTGTCCATCTACGAGTCGCCGCTCCCCGAATCGCGCAAGTCGCAGGAGGTGGCGCGCTACCTGGACGAGACCATCCGCGAACGGCTCAAGGCGAATCCACGGTCCGATGCGTTCCTCACCCAGGCGGAGCTGGACAAGGCAGTGCAGGGCGCGCGCTCGGCTCCCACGTTCATGGCCGCGCTCGGGGCCGCCCAGCCGGTGGTGTCGGCAGCGCTCGCCTACGGCAACCAGATCTACGACGACATGGACCAGGCGATCGGCAAGGCCGACCAGGAGCTCATTGCGCGCATCGAGGCGGAGTTCGCCAGGGCGAAAGACGAGCGCGAGAGGCTCGAGGCGATGCAGGTCTCGGGCATCACGTCCTACCGCAGGCTCACCGAGTACCGGCTGGGCAACGACCTCGCGCTGGACTCCCTGCGGAAGGCCGACGCGGAGGCAGCCGAGCTGCTGCCAGCGGGGAAGAAGCCGACCGCGGCGGCACTGGATGGCGCGGAGAAGCAGATACGCGATCGCGTCGACACGATCGGTCAGATGCACGAAAAGCTGGATCCGCAGTTCGCGGTCTACCGGGCGGAGCAGGCCGAGCTGGACGATCTGCGCACGCAGGCGCGCGAGGCGGCGAGGCTCGGCCGCATCACGCTCATCACCTGGGCACGTTCGCATCGCAACCTCGCGAACGGGATCGCGGTGCCCGCGGCGATCGACGTGATGAGCATGGTCCGGAGCGCCGCGGGGCAGGCCAAGGCAGTGGTGCCGGGATTGCCGTGACGTTGCGCGGTGGCGTAAACGTCTGCAACAACGTTTGCGCAGCGCTGGGTTCACGTTTCATGGACAGAGCAGCGGAATCACCCTGAGTACGGTTCGGGCGACTTCCGACTGGATTGCGCTCGCGGTCGCGTGCGAAGCTCTCAGCATGCTCGGCGCCCAAGCCGCCCAAGCCAAGGACGGCCGATCGCGACCGCCGAATCGCATCGGTTTTCACGACGCGCCGCGCGCGCACGCATCACGGTTCACCGTGGTGCTCGTCGCGGCCGCGCTCGCCGGCGTGATCGCTCCCGCCGCGCGCGCCCAGGACCCGAACCGCACCGCGACGATCTTCGTCGGCGGCTTCGCCACCTCGGGTGCCGACCGTCACGGCGTGTTCGGCGTGGACGGCAGCGAGGCGCTGCTCGACAGTATCGCGGCGCTCGTGGGCGCCCCAGTGGCGCACGGCCAGGCGACCCTGCCGCCGAACGCGGCGGCGGACATGGTCTACTACGGCGACACACCGCCGCCCTACTACACCAGCGCCGACACCGAGGAGCTGGACCGCGTCACCGCGCAGTGGGGCGGCGGCGTGCCGCGCTACGCGCTCATCGTCGCCAAGTACGCGCGCGAGATGATGCGCCGATCGGGAGCGCGGCAGATCAACATCGTCTCCGGCAGCTTCGGCTCGGAGATCGTGCGCTGGTTGATCGAGAAGGACCTCGCCACGCTCGCGAGCAGCGGCGCCATCGCGCGCTGGCTCTCGGTCGAGGGCCTGATCGCCGGCAACTGGGCGGCGAGCCGGGATCACCTGGTCGATCTCATCGACCTGGTGCAACCGTTCCCGGTCGACGTGGACCACATGAAGTACGACTGGGTGGCGGCGAACATCCACGACCCGCGCGACGAGGTGGACAGCCCGCTCTACGCCCACATCCTCCTCGGCTCGCTGGCGTCCACGGACGATGACTACTTGAACGGTGGGCTGTCGAACCTGATGGTGGCGGAGAAGCAATGGCAGCCGAACGACGGGCTGCAGGCCGTCGCCGACGCGCTGTTCCTGCACGTGACCGCGCGCTCGCAGTACCTCGACCTGCCGCCGGTGCTCGGCCTGCTGCGCAGCACCCACCTCGACGTCAAGTACAGCCGCGGCGGCCGCGCCGACGTGGCCACGTTCCTCACCCAGCGCCGGCGCGTCGCGATCGTCATGACCGATGCGACGCTCAAGAACCTGAGCGAGCCGTTCTTCCTGAAACCGGCCGAGGTCGTGCTCGAGAGCCGCGTCAGCTCGCCCGCGGTCGCCGCGCGCTGGAACATCCACGAGCCGCTCACCGTGCGCGAGAAAGAGGGCGGCGTGGCGCCCATGCGGCTGTTCAACAGCGCCGGCGAGCACCAGCGCTTCACCGAGCTGCTCTACGATGGCTTCGTGCTCCCCGAGGAGACGCAGCTCCAGCTCGACCTCCACGCCGAGGAGATCGACTACGACTGGCGCTACGGAGTGTTGGAGACCGTCACACGCCCCTACTACGACGAGCTGGGTTCGGGCACGATCATGGTCTCGACGCAGGTTGCCGGCACCTACACGTTCGACGCTCCCGGCTGGAGCTGCGTGGTGGGTGTGCAGACCTACGACTATCCGTTCGCGGCGTTCACGCAGGGCCCGACCGCGGGAGTCGAGCCGGGCCCGCCGGCGCGCGTCGCCCTCGCGATCGGACCGAACCCGAGCGTGGGCGACGTGCGCATCCGTGTCGCGGGGCTGGCGCCAGCGGCGGGAGAGGCAGCGACGCTCGACGTGCACGACATCGCCGGCCGGCTCGTGCGCCACGTGGTGGGGGACGCGAGCGCAGGCTTCCTCTGGGATGGCCGCGGCGAGAACGGCGCGGCACTACCCGCCGGGATCTATCTCTACCGCCTGGTCACGCCGCGCGGCGAGTGGACGGGCCGGAGCATGAGGATCCGTTAGCCAGCGTCAGCGGAACAACAGCTGCGCGCGCTTGTCCGCCCCGGCTTCGTACGTGACCCAGTACATGCGATCGGTGACGAGCCGGCCGGTGTCGTCGCGACCGGTCCAGAGCACCTGTTGCAGGCCCTGGACGCGCGCGGCGAACACGTGCGTGACGATCCTGCCCGCCAGGTCCATGACCCGTACGTCCACGTCGGCGGAGTCCGGGACCTCGAAGTACACGACCACGACATCGGGCGAGGGGTTGGGAACGGGGTAGAGGTCGCCCAGGGACGCGAGCTTGAGCGTGTCGCCCGACACCAGGTCCCGGTTCGCGATCGTGAGCGGCGCGGTGGCGTCGGCGACATCCCCGAACGCGCTTGCGACCACCTCGTACGCCCCGGGCTGCAGTCCCTCGAAGCGATAGGTCCCGCCCCGGGTGCGCGTGCGGCCGAGGCTCGTGTCGCCGTAGCGCAGCTCCACCTCGACACTGTCCGCGTCGTCCACGAGGCGCGTGCCCGCGAAGTGGCCGTCGGCTGCCACCAAGTAGCCCGTGAGCCGCACGTGGCCGCTGAGCGCGTGCGTGCCCGGCGGTGCGGTGGGCGGGTCGTGGGAGCAGCCGAGCTGGGCCACGACCGCGGCCAGGGCCGCGAGGCCCATGGCCGCGGAGTACGGACGTCTCATGGGTATCGCTACTTCTTCCCCTTCTGCGCCTTCTCGATCTTGCTCTTGCTCACCTTGAGCGACTCGAGTTGCTTCACCGCGTCGGTGTTCGTGGAGTCCAGCGACACCGTCGTCAGGTAGGCGTCGATGGCCAGCTTCTTGTCGTCCTTGCCACCGCGCTTCACGTACGCGCCGCCGAGGTCGTAGAAGGCGTCGCCGGACTGGGGATGCTCGGTGGTGTTGAGCTTGTAGGCGGCGATCGCGGCGTCGGTCTTGCCCGCCTTCGTCAGGCGCCCGGCCAGTCCTGCCAGCAGGGCTTCCTGGTCGCGCGGCTGGAACTGCCCCTTCACGCGCTGGAACACCGCCGCCCCGGAGTCGCCGCCCTGCGCGTAGTACGCCATCATCGCGTCCGTCGCCGCGGCCTGCCGCTGCGCGAACGCCGACTTCGGGTTCATCTCCACGTTGTACTTCATGATGTTCTGCGCATCCTCGAAGTGACCGCTGTCGGCGAGCGCCTGCCCCACCTCCGCGAGCGGCACCTCGCCGAAATCGTACGCCGCGCTGCCGTAGTAGCGGTCGCGCAGCGCCGAATAGCGCGCGCGCGTCGAGTCGATGCCGCCGCGGGCGTAGGCGATCTTCAGCACGTCGGTGAGCGGGCGCGGGTGCGAGATGCCGTGGTGGCAGGTGACGCACTGCACCTGGATGGGCGGGTTCGAGTGGTCCTCGAGCGTGGAGATGAACTTCTCGTTGATGTCGTGCGTCATCTGCATCATCACCCGCGCGGTCTTCTTCTCGTCCTTCTCGTCGCTCGGGAAATCCAGGCCCTGTCCGCCGGCCTTCTGCGCGTGGCAGGCGCCGCAGCGCACGCCGAGTGCACGCGTGAAGCCGCCCATGATCGCCCGCAGCTCCTCATGGGAGATGTCCTTGGGGAGCACCTTCAGGTTCTGGAACTTCTCCGCTTCCTGCGCGGCGGCGCTATGGGATCCCGCCACCAGGCCGCCGGCCAGGACGAGGGCGGCGAGCAAGCCGTACGGCGTGATCCAGTTCGTGCGCTTCATCCATCCTCCATGGGGGGGGTGCGAAGGGGCCAGGTCAGCCCCGCTTGAACAGGTTCTCCAGCTCAGCGGACGACAACGCGATCGAGAAGCTGCCGAACGTCCCGTCCCGAGCGAGCTCGCCGGCGGCGCGCGCGAACCCGCCCCAGGCGGCGCGCGCGAGCGCACCGCCGACGCTGATCCGGCGCACGCCGAGTGCGGCCAGCTCGGCGACGGTGGTGAAGGAGGAGCCCACGAGCACGTTCACCGGCTTGGGCGCGACCGCGCGCACGATCGCCGTGATCTCCTCGCGCGTGCGCACGCCGGGCGCGTACAAGCAGTCGGCGCCGGCCTCGGCATAGGCGGTGAGCCGGCGCACGGTCTCGGCGAGGTGGGGCCGGCCGGCGATGAAGCCCTCGGAGCGCGCCACCAGCGTCACCCCGGTGCCTGCGACCGCGGCCGCGGCGGCGCGCACGCGCTCGACCGCGAGGCCGAACTCGTGGAGCGGAGCCGATGTGTCGCCGGTCGAATCCTCGATCGAGAGGCCGGCGACGCCGGTGGCGACCGCGCGCCGCACGTTGGCGGCGACGCCAGCGGGCTCGGTCGCGAACCCGCCCTCGAAGTCGGCGTTCACCGGCACGCCCACGCCCGCCGCCATGTCCTCGAGGTGGTGGAGCACGTCGTCGATCGTGACCGCGTTGTCGGAGCACCCGCGCGACCACGCGAACCCGGAGCTGGTCGTCGCCAGCGCCTTGAAGCCGAGGCTCACGAGGTAGCGGGCGCTGCCCAGGTCCCAGGGGTTCGGGATCACGAAGCAGCCGGACTCGTGCAGCCGTCGGAACGTCTCGCGCTTCTCGTCGACGCCGAGCGCGCCGGGGGCCGCACCCGTCGCGGGCTTCACGGCACCACCACGAACGTGCCCTTCATGCCGTGCTTGGCGTGCGAGTCCACGTGGCAGAAGAACTCGTACTCGCCGGGCTGCGTGGGCGTGAACCGCACCGTCTTTCCGCCCCAGAACATGCCGACGTTCGCGCTCACCTCGATGCCAGCGTCCTTGTCGAAGCAGGTGAGGTTGTGCGGCACGATCATCGACCCGTTCTTCACCTTGAGCTCCACTTCCTTGCCGGCCTTGAGGACGACGCGATTGGGGTCGTACCAGTAGCTGTGCACCTTGATGGTCACGTGCTGGAGGCTGTCGGTCGCGACCGCGGTCACCTCGTGCACGGGCTTCTTGAGTCCGGACGAGCAGCCGGTGAGTGCGGCAAGCACGAGGATGGCGATGCCGGCGGCAAGCGATCGCGAGCGGGATCCGGACGGATGTCGCATGGGGCCTCCATTCTCTAAAAGGTGTGCGCGGGTCGCCCATTCTCGGCTGCGGCCCCGCGGTCAGCAAGACGGGCGCTGCCCGCGCGGGTGCGGGCCACCGTGCTTGCATCCCCATGACCTCCGCCGGCCCCGGCTCAAGTCCGCCCGCTTCTCTGCCGATGGATTCGCCGGAAGGCGTGTGCCGTGAACCGAAAGGACCACCCGTGAGCATGGAAGCCCGCCACTGGATCGAGCTGGTCTCGCTGTGGACGCCGTTCAAGGCGGCGTTCGCGTGGGCCTGGGGCCGGGGCGACGCGACCTGGTTGATGCTGCTCAAGCGCATCTTCCTGCTGCTGCCGATCGGCACCGTGCTCCTCGGCTACTGGTCGACCGCGCTCTCCCTGCCCACGATCGTGGTGCGCTCGCGCCGGCGCACGTTCGTGAGCCTCATGCTCGTGACCTGGTGGGACGCGGCGCGCGCGATGTTCGCGTTCTGGGGCGGCGTGTTCCGCTTCGCGCTCCAGCTCTTCGTCTCGTTGCTCGGCGCGGGGCAGATGCTCCTGATCGGGCTGTGGACGCTCGTCGCCGAGGTGTTCCTGCTGCCGTTCCGGTTCGTGCGCCGCATGGGCAGCAACGTGCTGAGCCCGGGCGTGCCGTGGATCGCGGTGACGATGACGTTCTTCTGGTGCGTCTTCGAGGCCATCATCTTCACGTTCGTGACCACGTCGCTGGTGATCGACACCCTCTCGAACCTCGCCGGCACGCAGCTCACCGAGACCGGCATCCGCATCCCGCTGTTCCTGTTCATGCTGTTCATCGCGCTCGGCAGCTACGCCGTGCTGTCGTCGTTCACCGACGCGGTCAAGAGCCGCGACTGGGCGACGATCGTGAAGATCGCCGTCGTCGAGTCGGTGGCGATGTTCGTCGAGATCGTGTTCCTGTACCGCGAGTTCGTGGACGCGCTGGTGCCGTGGTTCGCACAGCACACGTCCGGCAAGTTCGAGCTCGGCATCGGCGGCACGCTGGCGATCGCGGGCATGGTGTGGCTCGGCGTGCGCAGCCTGTCGTGGTTCCTGTTCGCGGGCGCCGGCACGCCCACGATCCTCGCCATCATCTCCGGCCAGGGCGTGGGGGCGAACGCCGCGGGCGCGGTGCCGGACGAGTTCAAGCTGTTCTCCGACGGCTTCGCCAACCAGCTCCGCACCGAGTTCGAGTGGGCGGGTAACGAGGGCCAGAAGCTGCTGGAGGCGTTCCTCGTGCCGCCGATGCAGCTGGTGGCGGCGACGCTCAACTTCGTCACCATGCTGTGCGCGAACCGGCACCTGCTCGACCTGCCGCTCAACAGCATCCAGGACTTCAAGGACGCCCGCACGATCCAGGCCGAGCTGGGCGACCCCGGCAACCAGCAGGTGGCGTGATGACCGTACGACTGGTGAAGATCGCGATCCTGACCATGCTGCTGCTCGCCACGAGCTGCTCGTCCAACTCGATCCCGCACCTCAACATGAAGCTGCCGAAGCTGGGTGTGAACGCCGGCAAGCCGGCCGCGCCCCCGGCGGCGCCGACGCCGCGCCTGGTGATGTTCGTCGGCGTCGACATCAGCGGCTCGTTCATGAACGGCCGCTACTTCGACGATTCGATCCAGTTCCTGGCGCGCTACATCTACGGGCACCTGAACGGCATCGGCGAAATGGAGGTGCCGCACTCGCTGTTCGTGGGCTCGATCGGCGGCTACAAGAAGGACGAGCCGAAGACGCTCTACCCGATCGAGTCGTTCCAGAACCGCTCGGTCGAGGAGATCGAGGCGCGGCTCCACGAGATCTTCCCGAAGGGCCGCGTCAACCACTTCACCGACTTCAACGCGTTCTTCACCCAGGTCGGCGACATGATCGACCAGAAGAAGCTGCTGTTGAAGCCGATCTCGATCGTGCTCATCACCGACGGCGACCCGGACCTGGGCGAGGGCACCGCCAGCGCCAGCGCCTCCAACACCGAACGGCAAGCGAAGTTCCGCAACCTGTCCGTCGCCCCGCTCGAGGGCCTCTCTCGCAACATCACCGTGCGCGTGCTCTATACCGACGCGGTGACCGGAAAGGACTGGCTCGACGACATGCCGCGGAAGCGCGTCAAGGTGTGGACGCAGGACGCGATCGTGATGAAGGAGTGGAAGGATCCCACGATCTACCTGCCCGAGACGCCGTTCGAGAAGCAGACGCGGTTCTTCTCCTGGGTGCAGAACAACGTCGACTTCCAGCCGCGGCTGCGGCGGGTCGACTAGAGCCGACCGGGCGCTCCGCCCCTCATCAGTCGATCACGGTCACCCGCGCCACCCTGGCGTCGTTGCCCTGCGTGAGCCGCAGCAGGTAGACCCCGGGCGCGAAGCGCTGCCCAGCGCCCAGGTCGACGCTGTGGCGCCCGGTCCCCAGCGAGCCCAGCTCGCGCATCGCGACCCGGCGCCCCATCACGTCCAGCACCTCGAGCCGCGCGGGATCGGCGCTCGGCAGCGCCACGTCGACGACGAGCGCGCGGCCACGGGCCGGGTTGGCGGCCACGGGCGCGATCGCCAGCGTCAGCGGCGCTGAAGCCCTGGACTCCTCGGGGCTGCTGGAGGCGACCGCTGCGACCTTCGCCACCGGGGCGCCCTGCGGGCCGTAGCTCTCGACCATGATCGTACCCACATCGAGCCAGCCCTCGGGATCCTGCTCGTACGAGAGGCCCACGGCGCCGCCCGCGGCGACGGCGGCCGCGCTTCCGGCGTGGGTCCCGGCAAGCAACGGCTGGAGGCGCTGGTAGATCGTGTAGCGGATGCGCTGGCCGCCGCCGGGGCGGGGCAGGGACGAGGCCTCGACGAGCGTGATCTGCGGCGATGGGGAGCTGTTCGCCGACGCGCGCGTGGCGCTGGACGCGATCGAGACGGATGCGGCGAGCAGCAGGACGAGGGTGCGCATGATGCCTCCCGGGCGATGATGTGGAGCGTGAGCGCGGCCCGTCATCCGGTGACGTGGCGGTCGGCGACCTCGAGCGCCTGGTCGATCCCGGCGAGCCCTTCGCGGATCTCCTCGGCGGTCGTGGTACAGGGCGGTGTGACCTGCAGCCGGTTGAAGTGAACGAACGGCCACACGCCGGCGCTCTTGCACGCCGCGAGCACGTCGGCCATGGGCTTCGCGTCGGCGCCGCCGGCGTTGAACGGCACCAGGGGCTCGCGGGTCTTCCGATCCTTCACCAGCTCGATGCACCAGAACACGCCGAGCCCGCGCACCTCGCCGACGCTGGGATGCTTCGCGGCGATCTTCGCCAGCTCGGGGCCGATGACGTCGGTGCCGAGCGACCGGGCGTGCTCGACGATGCGCTCCTCCTTGAAGATGCCGATGCTGGCGACGATCGAGGCACAGGCGAGCGGGTGGCCACTGTACGTGAGCCCGCCGGGGAAGACGCGGTCCTTGAACGTGTCGGCGATCTTGCGTTTGATGACGACCCCGCCCACCGGGAGGTAACCCGAGTTCGAGCCCTTGGCGAACGTGATCAGGTCCGGCGTCACCTTCCACTTGTTGACCGCGAACCACTCGCCGCAGCGGCCGAAGCCGGCCATGACCTCGTCGCAGATCATGACGATGCCGTGCTTGTCGCAGAGCGCGCGCACGCCGGCGAGGTAGCCGTCGGGCGGCACCAGGATGCCGTTCGTGCCCACGACCGTCTCCAGGATGATGGCCGCAACCGTGTGCGGTCCTTCGACCATGAGCACATCGGAAAGATGCTCGAGCGCGCGCTCGCACTCCTCCACCGGCGTGGTGGCGTGGAACGCGGAGCGATAGAGGTAGGGGCCCCAGAACTTGACCGCGCCCGGCGTGGCGGGCTCGTTGGCCCAGCGCCTCGGGTCGCCGGTGAGGCCGATGCTGGTGCCGGTGGCGCCGTGGTAGCTGCGGTAGGTCGAGAGCACCTTCGCGCGGCCGGTGTGGCCGCGCGCGAGCCGCACCGCGTTCTCCACCGCGTCGGTGCCGCCGTTGGTGAAGAACACCATGTCGAGGTCGCCGGGTGCCAGCTCCGAGATCAACCGAGCCGCCTCGCTCCGCATGTCGTTGGCCATGAACGGCCCGATGGTGCAGAGCCTCGCCGCCTGCTCCTGGATCGCGGCCACGAGCTTCGGATGCTGGTGGCCGATGTTCACGTTCACGAGCTGGCTCGCGAAGTCGAGCCAGGTGCGGCCCTTGTCGTCCCACATCCGCGAGCCCTTGGCGCCCGCGATCACGGTGGGCTGGAGCGCTCCCTGCGCGGACCAGGAGTGGAAGACGTGGGCGCGGTCGTTGGCGTAGGCGGCGGCGAGATAGGGCGAGGTGCTCAGGTCGAGTTCGGTCATGGCGCGGATGGTAGGCCACGGGCGGCCGGCGCGGAAGGGCCGCTCAGGTCAAGGGGAGAACGTGCCGATGACCATTCGGTTCGCCCGCCGACCCGAGCCGCCAGGAGGGATCCACGCCGTGCAGACGCCGCGCCCGTTCTCGCCCTGGTGGGCCCTTGCCCTCGCACCCGTGGCGCTCGGGATCGGCTGGATGGCCGGCGGCACGCCGGCCCCGCCGCGGCACGAGCCCTCGGTCTCGATCACGCCGATCTCCGCAACCGGCGCAGGGGCAGGGCTCGCCCGGCCGGCAGCGCCGCAGCGGGCGGAGCCGCCGGTCGTCTACTCCGAGTGGACGACCTACGACGACGCGATCCGGCAGGCCCGTGACACCGGCAAGCCCGTGCTCCTGGACTTCAACGCCGAGTGGTGCGGCCCCTGCCAGATGCTCCGCCGCGAGGTGTTCGAGAACGCGGCTGCGGGCACCACGGTCAAGGCAGCCGTGATCCCGGTCTCGCTGGTGGATCGCGTCCGCGAGCAGGGCCACAACCCCGCCGCGCTCGAGCAGCTGCAGCAGCGCTACGATGTACAGGCGTTCCCGACGCTGGTGGTGTTCGCGCCCGGGAGCGGGCGGTTCGAACGCCGGGTGGGCTATCCCGGAGACGCCGAGACGCTGAGCTGGATCACGGAGACCGCGGCGCGCCTCCGCTGATCCGCCCGGACCTGCGGGCCCAAGCATCCGGCGAACTTCGTTCAGCCCGACGCGACGCCGGGCGGAGTCCCGGGACCCGTGCATTGCGCATGGCACGGAGTCCCGCGTGAGCCCCGGTTGCTATATCAAATCCGTTTAGCGCTTGTATCGCCGAGAATATGAATGGGATACTCCTCATTAACTCGTGCGTTACAGCGTGCCGTCCGGCGTCCCCGCGCGCATCCGCTCGGAACCCGAACGCGCCCTCTCTCGCGCGAACCGCATCGACGTCCCCACGGGTTCCCGGCACTCACGACCTGCAAGTCACGACGCGACTCTCCGCGCGTCGGGCCGAGGACCCGAAACCCCTGCGCACGGTGCCCCGCACGGCGCCGTGCGATCCGGTTCGCCGGCACGGCCACCGCCAGCGTCCACGGGAGTACACCCGGTATGGATCGACTCCACCCCGCGCGGGTTCTCGTCACCGGTGGCGCGGGCTTCCTCGGTTCCCATCTGTGCGCGCGTCTGCTCAAGGAAGGCAAGGACGTGCTCTGCGTCGACAACTTCAGCACCGGGAGCCGCGACAACGTGCTCTCGCTCATGGACAACCCGCGCTTCGAGCTGGTCCGTCACGACGTCTGCTTCCCGCTGCACGTCGAGGTGGACGAGATCTACAACTTCGCCTGCCCGGCCTCGCCCGCGCACTACCAGGCCGACCCGGTGCAGACGCTCAAGACCTGCGTCCAGGGCGCCCACAACGCGCTCGGTCTCGCGCGCCGCGTGAAGGCCAAGGTGCTCCAGGCCTCGACGAGCGAGGTCTACGGCGACCCCGACGTGCATCCGCAGCAGGAATCGTACTGGGGCAACGTCAACCCGAACGGCACGCGCGCCTGCTACGACGAGGGCAAGCGCTGCGCGGAGACGCTGTTCTTCGACTACCGCCGCATGCACGGCATCCGCATCAAGGTGGCGAGGATCTTCAACACCTTCGGGCCGCGGATGAACCCCGCCGACGGGCGCGTGGTCTCGAACTTCATCGTCCAGGCGCTGCAGAACCAGCCGCTCACCGTCTATGGCGAAGGGCTGCAGACGCGGTCGTTCTGCTACGTGGACGACCTGATCGAGGGCTGCGTGCGGCTCATGGGCACCAGCGACGACTTCACCGGACCGGTCAACCTCGGCAACCCGCAGGAGCTGACCGTGCGCGAGCTGGCGATCGCCATCATCCGGCTCACCGGGTCGCGCTCGACGCTCGTGTTCAAGGCGCTCCCCAGCGACGACCCGCGTCGCCGGCGCCCGGACATCGGGCTCGCCTACGAGGCCCTCGGGTGGCGGCCCACGGCATCGCTCGAGGTGGGGCTGGCGAGGACCGTCGAGTACTTCGACCGCCTGCTCAGCACGCCCGGCTACAGGATTCCGGCGTCCCGGAACGGCCACGCCGGCCGCAACGTCGCCTGATCGGCGCCGCGTCATGACGAACGCCATCCTGGTCACGGGTGGCTCCGGCTACATCGGGAGCCACACCTGCAAGGTGCTCGCCGCGCGCGGC
>Ga0310811_10004169_pt1 | contig 18184 bp, 20 predicted proteins | sample YCmetagenome_FD_207642 | JGI IMG/M metagenome (GOLD analysis project Ga0310811, IMG submission 207642) | Soil microbial communities from experimental microcosm in Duke University, North Carolina, United States - YC | ecosystem: Engineered > Artificial ecosystem > Soil microcosm > Unclassified ...
AGTGCATGGGGAGCGGCGTCGCCGGGGAGTATAGCGACCTGCCGACCCGCTTAAAAGCATGATCTGCGGACGATCAGGAAAAACGAAAGAAGGCTTCGGCGGTCCGTGTCGTGGTCGCGGCGACTTCCTCGAGGGAGATTCCGCGGACTTCCGCGATCTTTTCGGCCACGAGGCGGGTGTGAGCCGGTTCGCAGCGCTGGCCGCGGAACGGGACCGGTGCCAGATACGGACAATCCGTCTCGACCATGTATCCGTCCGCCGCGACCTGCGCCGCGACTTCCCGCACCAGTGGTGCATTCTTGAACGTGATGATGCCGGTGAATGAGACGAGATGCCCCATCGCGGCGATCTCCGCCGCCTGCTCGGGCAGGTTGCCGAAGCAATGGAAGACGCCGCGAAGTTTGCCTGTGTAAGGACGCAGGAGATCGAGCGTGTCGTCCCAGGCGTCGCGCTGGTGAATCACGACGTTCAAGCCGAGTTCCACCGCCAGATCCAGTTGCTGCCGGAAGGCATCCGCTTGGGCGGCCCGATAAGCTCCGTCCACGATGGCGGCCTGCGCGTCCTCCGGGACCTCGGCCTGGAGTGCCGCGAATGCCGGCGATGACGTCAGCTTCTCGCTTGGCAGATGATGATAGTCCAACCCGATCTCGCCGATTGCTGCGACTTTGGGATGCCGCGCGATCTCGCGCAGGTCGGTGAGATAGTCTCCGGGCTCTTCCTCGACATTCGTGGGATGCAGCCCCACGACGGCGAAGACATTGGCATGTTTTTCCGCGAGGGCGATGGCTCTGCGACTGCTCTCGACTCCGGTGCCGATCGTGATGACTCGTGTGACGCCGGCCTCCCGCGCTCGCTCCAGGATCGAGTCGAGATCGGCTTCGAAATCCGGATAGTCGAGATGGGCGTGAGTATCGATGAGCATAAGGAAAGCTCGCGCAAAGCCGCGAAGACGCGAAGGAGAATTTAAGAGCCCGTCAGAAAATAAAGGCAAGGAACCGCGTCCTCCTGGCAACGATCCGCCGAATGCCAAAACTCAAGGAACAGCCCCAGGCAAAAGGCGCGAAGCGCAGTCCAATAGAGGGGAGGGCGACGCTCCCGCGGAGCCGACTTTTTTTCAGTTAAAGCAACGCCTCACGCCAGAGCGCCTCATCGAACCCGACGAGGTGGACCTTGTCTCCAACGACGAATGGTCGCTTCACGAGATTGCCATTTCCGGCCAGGAGGCCGATCGCCTCGTCCTCCGAAAGATCGGGCAATTTCTGTGCAAGGCCCAGCGCCTTGTAATCCCCGCCGGAAGTATTGAAGAGCTTCCTGAGCTGGCCGCCCTGCGCGCCAAGCATGGAACGAAGCTCGGCCGGAGACGGCGGCTGCTCCCGGATGGTGATCTCTTGGAAGCTCACCTGATGGGCGCGAAGGAATTTCAGGGCCTTTCGGCAGGTGTCGCAGTTTTTGTAGGCGTAGATTTTCAGATTCATTTGGGCCAGGCGGACCGGAGGTTCTGTTTTAGCTGATCGCGCAAGGCGGGGCCATCGATTCGTGTTCGGACCAGGCGGGGATTCCAGACCAGGGAAACGCTCCGGCTCGCTCCGCGAAGAAAGGGCAGCTCGAATTTCAGCACGCCGGGCAGATCCGACGCCGCGTGGGCCGGGAGGATGGCTGCGTATTGTCCGCTCATCACCGCCCGGGCCGCTTGGGGAAAACTCTCGGTGACCAATCGGAAGCGCACCGCATCCGCTCGCTTCTCCGCGCCGCGGACGAGGGCTTCGAAGAATTCCGTGTCGCTGCCCAGGGTGGCCAGTGGCAGGCGGGAAAGGAGCTCCGTGGGCGTGAACTGCCGGGTGAGCTTGCGAAACCGGGCGGGAATGAAGAGGCGGTAGTTCACCTTTCCGATGGGAGCATGTTCCAGCGGGGTGTTGACGAGGTTCGACCGGGCGAGGCCGAAGTCGAGCCGCAGCTCGGCCACTTGCTGCATGATGTCCCACGAGCGCAGGTTGTAGAGCCGCACGTTCGCGCGCGGGAAGATGCGTTGCAGCTCGGCGATGCGCGGCAGCAGCACCCAGGTGATGAGGCTGTCGCCCGCGCCGATGCGGATATCCACCGGTTGCGAGGCCTGATGCTTCAGAAAGTCGTCGAGCGAGCCGAGATGCGCCCGGATCAGCGCGGCCAGCTGCATCCCCGCCTCAGTCAACGCCATCGAGCGGCCGTGCCGCTGGGTGAGCCTCACGCCGAAGAATTCCTCCAGCTCGCCGATTTGCCGGCTGAACTGGCTCTGCCGGATCGGGTCATTGCCGGCGGCCTTGGCGATGCTGCCCGCATCCGCCACCCGCAGGAAGGAATGGAGGCGGTCGAGGGAAAGGCCCCGGCGTGAGAACAGTTCTTCAAACATGACTAACCAGTCATGGAATATGTAATCTTATGCAATGCGCATTTTGAACGGAGATGTTTTGATCCGCCCCCTCGACGAAAGGAGGAGCAAAATGAAACTCGCAAAAGCATTGAAAGAAAAGAACCGCCTGGCCGGAGAAACCGCACAGCTCAAGGAACTGTTGAAGGTGCAGAACTGCCGTCCGGTGAAGCAGCCTTTCGACTACGACAACCACGACGTGCTGGCGAAGTTGCGGGCCACGGTGGAGACCCTGGTCGCGGTGAAAGCCGCGATCGCGGAGGCGAACTCCGAAGTGTACGCCAAAATCTTTCGCCTGGCCGAACTCAAGGGCCTGGTTGCGCTCCTCAAGACCCTCGACACCCGCGAGGGTGTGTTCACCGAGACCGGTGGCTATGGCGAGCGTCTGACCGAGGTCGCGTATCGAGCTCAGATCGGCAAGGTCGAGATCGACCGCCTCGCGGCGGGCTTCGAGTCCGAGATCCAGCAGGTGCAGGATGAACTCGACGAGTTCAACTTCACCCGCTCGGTGAAGGTCTGACGATTCGGTGCGTGGCGGCTCGGGAGAGCCAAGGCTGGAGTGGCGGGAAGCCAAAAGATTGGACCGCAAGGTCCGCCACCTGAGGATGGTGATGCGGAGCTGTCAAACCTCAGCGCACAAGAGAGCAAATCTCAATCCGAACGAGGCATCGCGTAAAGCTCATCACGGCTTTGTGCCGCTCGACCGGAGCTGCTCCCGGCGCCACGCACCCTCGGGTCGCAAATTTACCCAAAGAGGGGTGCCTTATCCGCGCCCCTTAACAAATCTTACCAACATTGAAGACTTATCATTTTAACGAGCGTCGCCGGACCTCGGAATCGCGGAGCAAGGTGTCGCTCACTTACGAAACGAGCAGCCAGAACTGGTCCTACGAACCGATCCGGCGGGAGTTCGCGGCGGATGGCGTGCATTTTTGCTCGGCAGACGGCTGCTTCGATCTCGATCGCATGGCGGAAACGTTTGCGGGAAAGATCGTGCGCTCCCACAGCACGCGGCGGAGCGATCCGGAGAAAGGCGACGGCTACCTGGTGTCCCTCACGATCCGGCTGGGCGATCGATTGTTCGCTCGGGTCGAGGACGACAGTCTCGGTGTCTATGCCGGGAGTACCGAACTGGCGCAGACGACCGCGGAGAATCTGCGGAAGGCGTTCGCCAAAGAGCGGGAACCGGAGAAACCAACCTTTCAGATCGTCAAAAAGACGGACTGCGGCATCGACACTGAGGCCGTGGCGCTGGAGGGATCAGGCCTGCTCGATGACGGGACGCTGCGGCTGCACTACGGCGCTGATTTTCCGGCCTGGCACGAGTCGTTCGTGGCACGGCTGAGGGAGCGGCGCGCGGGGCTGAGCGTATTCGACGGGCCTCCGGGGACGGGCAAGACCTCGTATCTGCGCCAGTTGATGGTGGAGATGCGGGAGACGCACCGGTTCTACTTTATCGCTTCGGCGAATCTGCACCTGCTGCGGGATCCGGAAGTCGTGGACTTCTGGGCCTCGGAGCGGCGCACGCACTCCGACGCGGCGATGGTCGTGATCCTGGAGGACGCCGAGATGGCCCTGATGCCGCGCAGTTCGGACAATCGGCAGGAGGTCAGCCTGCTGCTGAATATCACGGACGGCATCCTGGGCGAATTCCTGCGACTGCAGGTCATCTGCACGGTGAACTGTGCGCTGAAGGAACTCGACTCCGCTCTGCTGCGGCCGGGCCGGCTCATGGCGCACCGCCACTTCGGTGCCCTGGGGATTGCTCAGGCGGTGGAACTGGCCGGGAAACTCGGCCGGGCGTTGCCCAGCGCGGAGAGCTACACGCTGGCTGAAGTGTTCAGCGGAGAGCTCGACCGGGCAAACCGCGGAAAGCGGTCGATCGGATTCGGCATTTAAAAGCGAAGCGGCGGGATCGAAAGGTCCCGCCGTTTTCGTTGGCTTAGATACCGAGGCTCTTCAGCGTTGCGCGGTCCAGGCGGCCGGTGATGCGCAGGCCATAGTCCGCCTGGTATTGGGAGATGGCGCGGCTGGTCATCGGGCCGAATGAGCCGTCCACGGCGCCCCCGTAGTAGCCGAGAGTGGAGAGCTGGGATTGAGCCTGCACCAAAATGGAGGCGGGCCGGGGAACCGTCACCACCCGCTGGACATAGTAAGGGGCGGGCGCCGTGTAATAAACCGGACGATAGACTGGAACGGGAGCCGCAAAAGAGACTCCGATGGCCGGACCGCCCCAGCCCCAGCCACCCCATCCACCGCCCCAGCCGAAGCGTGGGCCGCAGTAGCCGCCACCCCAGCCCCAGCCGGCATGCGAAGAGCCGGTAAAAAGCAGCAGGGATGCGGCAGCGGTGAGGAAGAGCTTGGTTTTCATGCGAGGCTAGGTTGGGACCACGCTAGCTCAGAAATTGCCGCCCGCAAGACGGCGCTCGTTCCCAGCCCGGCCCTGGAGGGCGGCGGGCTCGAGCTACAAGGAGATTTCTACCACTGAATGACGCTGCTGGCGTAGGTCAGACCTCCGCCAAAAACGACCAGCAGGATATAGTCGCCGACTTGAAAACGGCCTTCACGGTTGGCTTCGTCGAGAGCGATGGCGACCGCGGCGGCTGACGTGTTGCCGTATTTGTCGAGATTCACATGGAATTTCTCGACCGGGATTTTCATGCGATCCGCCAGCGCCTCGATGATGCGCATGTTGGCCTGGTGTGGAATGATGCACGTAAGATCGTCGGCGGTCAGGCCGGCCTGCTCGAGCGCCTTGGTCGCGGCGGCACCCATGGAGAGGACCGCCTGCTTGAAAGTCTCGCGGCCGTTCATTTTCAGCGTATTCAGCTTCTGGTCGGCATTCTCCGTCGTGGTCGGAATGGCGCAGCCGCCTCCCGGGACGTGGAGAATGTCGCCGTAGTTGCCATCGCTGGCCATGTAGGTCGTGATTACCCCGTGCGAGCCCGCGCGATAGCGCAGGATGGCCGCGCCGGCGCCGTCGCCGAAGAGGACGCAGGTATTGCGATCCTGCCAGTCCATGATGGAGCTGAGCTTGTCCGCACCGATGACGAGGACAGTATTGTAGGTGTGATTCGCGATGAACTGCTGGGCGATCTCGACCGCGTAGAGAAAACCCGAGCAGGCGGCGGAGATGTCGAAGCAGGCCGCGTTTTTTGCGCCCAGGATGCGCTGCACATGGCAGGCGGTGGCTGGCGTAAAGGTATCCGGCGTGATGGTGCCAATGATGATGAGGTCGATTTCCTCGGCCTTGACTCCGGCCTGCTCCATCGCGCGCTCCGCGGCTTTGGCCGCCATGTGGCTGGTGAACTCGTTCTCGGCGGCGATGCGGCGCTCGCGGATGCCGGTGCGGGTCGTGATCCACTCATCGCTCGTCTCGACCATTTTTTCGAGATCGGCGTTGGTGAGGACACGCTCCGGAACATAGCTGCCCGTCCCGATGATCGAGACCGTGCGGTTCGGTTTGCTCGACCGAGTCTTCGGGGATTTACTCATTGAATTGGGCGATGGCCTCGACGATGCGAGGATTGATCTTCTTCTCGGTGAGCTCGCAGGCGACCCGGACTGCATTCTTGATCGCGAGCGGAGAGCTGGCGCCATGCGCGATGATCGCGACGCCGTCCACACCCACGAGGGGGCTGCCGCCGTACGTCTCGTAGTTTGTCTTGTCGCGGATCGCCCGGAAGGCGTTCTGCGCGAGCAGGGCGCCGGCCTTGCGCTTCGGATTTGCGGTCAGCTCGCGCTTGAGCCAGCTAAAGACCGCGCTGGCCGTGGCTTCGCACGTCTTCAGGACGACATTGCCGGTGAATCCATCGCAGAGGACGACCTCGACGGGATTCATGAACAGGTCGTGGCCTTCCACGTTGCCGCGGAAGTTCAGCTTGCTGGCACGGAGAAGCTTGAAGATTTCTTTGGTGAACTCGTTGCCTTTCTGATCCTCGCCGCCGATCGACATCAGGCCGATGGACGGGTTTTTCTGGCCCAGGACGAGCTCGGAAACGACCGCGCCCATGATGGCGTATTGGAGCATGTGGATCGGGCGGGCATCCACATTCGCGCCCGCGTCGATGAGGACGCAGACGTTATGCTCGGTGGGCAGATAGCTCGCGATACCTGGACGCTCGACTCCGGCAAGGTTGCGGAGCTTGATCGTGCAGGAGGCGACCATCGCACCGGTATGACCGGCGCTGACGACGGCGTCGGCGTCGCCTTTCTTGACGAGATCGACCGCTCGGTTGACCGAGGAATCTTTTTTCCGGCGCACCGCTTCGACCGCGTGATCGCTCATCTCGACGACTTGCGTCGTGTGGACGATCTCGATCCGCGAGTCGTTGCATTTGCAGGCGGCCAGCTCCTGTTTGAGCTGGGCCTCGTCGCCGGTGAGGTAAAGCTTCTTGAGACCTTTAAGTTCGCGCAACGCCATGGCCGCGCCGGCGATGGCGTTCTTGGGGGCGAAATCTCCCCCCATTGCGTCGAGGGCCACCCTCATGGGCTTGTTACAACAGGACGGGTTTTAGTGCGCCTCGATCGTCAGGACCTGACGGCCCTTGTAGTAGCCGCAAGCCGGGCAGGCGGTGTGGCTGAGTACGGCGGCGCCGCACTGGGTGCATTTGGCAAGCTTGGCGGCGTGCCAGCGGTTCGCGGCCTTGCGGGTACGCAGGCGCATCTTCGAGGTTTTACGTTTAGGAACTCCCATGACTGGAAAGCGGTTAGGTTATTTTTTCGGTTTCAACTGATCCAGGGCGTTCCAGGTGGAAGGATCCACTTCTTCGGTCAAGGGCGCGGCGGGCGCGCTCTGAAACGTGGCCGGACATTTCGTCCTGCCGTCGGCATCACATCTCGGATGCGAGGGCAAGACGAGGAGAATATCTTCACGTATGGCCGGGGTCAAGTCCACGGATTCACGTCCTTCCAAGTCGACCTGCGCGGCAAAATCGGGCACGGAGAGGGTGGTTTCGAAATCCCGCAGGCATTTTACGCACTGCATCTTCACGGGCAGGGCCAGGGAACCAGTCGCAAACAGGCCGCCATCGGAGAGCCCGATATCCAGAGAGCAATGGATCGGCCCCACCGGCGTGGCCTCGGATGATTTCAGATCAAGGAAGGAAGGATCGATGTCTTCCTCGAAGTGCTCATGGCCGTGCGGAATCTGACGGAGATGAATTTTCACAGCACCTCAATCTGGAACCGGGAGACCCCGGAAAAAAGAAAAATTAGCGAATTTCCCGAGCTGCCCCTTCTGAAGGAGCGTCAGAGGCTCGAGAATTTCCCCTTGAGGGCATCCGCGACTCTGGCGGGGACAAACGCGCGCACATCGCCATCGAGGCGGGCGACTTCTTTCACGATGCGGGAGCTCAGGAAGGTGAACTCCTCCTGCGGGGTCAGGAAAATTGTTTCGAGCCTCGGCTCGAGACGGCGATTCACGAGGGCCATCTGGAATTCGAACTCGAAGTCCGAGATCGCCCGCAAGCCGCGGATAACGACGAACGTTTCCTGCTCCCGGGCCAGATCCACGAGCAGGCCGTCGAAGGTCACCACGCGGATCTCGCCCGTCGTCTCGGGAAGGGATTCCCGGATCAGGGCCGCCCGCTCCTCGGCGGTGAAGAGGGGGCCCTTGGGCTCATTCGAGGCCACGGCCACGATGAGCTCGCTGAAAATCGCGCTCGCCCGGGCGATCACGTCGAGATGGCCCAGCGTGATCGGGTCGAAACTGCCCGGGTAGATGGCGCGTTTTACTCCCATTCGATCGTGGCGGGCGGTTTGCTCGAGATGTCGTAGACGACCCGGTTGACGCCCTTCACCTCGTTGATGATGCGGCTGGAAATGCGGCCGAGCAGGTCGTAGGGCACGCGCACCCAGTTCGCGGTCATGCCGTCCTGGCTCTCCACGATGCGCAGCGCGATCGTGTAGTCGTAGGTGCGTTCATCACCCATCACCCCAACGGAGCGCACGGGCAGGAGCACCGCGAAGGATTGCCAGATCTTGTAGTACCAGTCCGCGGCTTTCATTTCTTCGATCACGATCACATCCGCGTCGCGGACGATGCGGAGCTTCTCGGGCGTAAGGTCGCCGAGGACGCGGACCGCGAGGCCGGGGCCGGGGAAGGGCTGGCGGCCGACCAGCTCGCGCGGCAGGCCCAGCTCCACGCCGACTTCGCGGACTTCGTCTTTGAAGAGCTGGCGCAGCGGCTCGACGAGCTGGAATTTCATCCGCTCGGGCAGGCCGCCGACATTGTGGTGGCTCTTGATGAGCGCGGCGGGATTTCCGCCGATCGCGACGGATTCGATCACATCGGGATAGAGGGTGCCCTGGGCGAGGAACTTGTAGCCATGGGCGCCTTTGACGGATTTTTTCAGCTCCGCGGCGGCGGCTTCGAAGACCTTGATGAATTCGTTGCCGATGATCTTCCGCTTTTTCTCGGGGTCGGTGACGCCTTTGAGCTTGGTGAGGAAGCGTTTCGACGCGTCCACGACCTTCAGCTTGATCTTGAAGTGGCCGGCAAAAAGTTTTTCCACCGCCTCGCGCTCGCCTTTGCGGATGAGTCCGTTGTCCACGAAGATGCAGGTGAGCTGCGCGCCGATGGCCTTGTGCAAAAGCGCCGCCGCGACCGAGGAGTCCACTCCGCCGCTCAGGCCGAGGATCACGCGATCTTCCCCGACCTGGGTCCGGATGTCGGCGCAGGCGCGCTCGATGAATGAGCCCATGGTCCAATCGGAAGCGGCACCGCAGATGCGGTGAACGAAGTTGGCGACGATCTCCTTCCCGCGGGGCGTGTGGACGACCTCGGGGTGGAATTGCATGCCGTAAATGTCGCGGGCCGGGTCGCCGATCACCGCATGGGGCGAGTTCTCGGTCGTGCCCATGGGCGTGAAGCCGGTGGGCAGTTTCGTGATCTTGTCGCCGTGGCTGTTCCACACCTCGATTTTCGAGGGCATCTTCGTGAAGAGCGCGCAGCCCTTGCTGGTCGTCAGCGTGCCGGCGCCATATTCGCGGTGAGTGGAGCGCTCGACCTTGCCGCCGAGACTGTGCGCGATGAGCTGCATGCCGTAGCAGATGCCCAGCACGGGGACGCCGAGGGCGAAGATCTTTTTGTCAACCTGCGGCGCGCCTTTGGCATAAACGCTCGCCGGTCCTCCCGAGAGGATGATGCCGTTCACGCCGAGCTTTTTCAGCTCTGCGGCGGTCGTGGTGTGTGGAAGGATTTCCGAATAGACGCGGCATTCGCGCACGCGGCGGGCGATGACTTGCGTGTATTGGGAGCCGAAGTCGAGAATGACGATCTTCGACGCGGGAGAGTTGGCGTCGGGCATGGGCTTGAAGTTGGGAAAGGGCCGCTCGAGGCTATTGATATTCCGGACCGAAGGCGTCACGACCGGTGTTGTTCGGCACGATCTGCCCCTGGCCCTGGATGCCTCTTTGGAATTTCTGACCGACTTCGTCGGTGGAAGTTTCCGAGACTGCGCAGCCTCCGAGCAAGGCGCACAAACACACTCCGCAAAGAATGCAGGCAATTTTCACCGAGGCAGCATAGAAAAAGCCCAAGTCATGGCAATCCCGATTCCAACCGACTTGCTGCTGGAGGCCTACCGGCAGGGTGCATTTCCGATGGCCATGACCCCGGGCGATATCCGGTGGTTCAGCCCGCAGCTTCGCGGGATCCTTCCGCTCGAGGGCTTTCATATCCCTCACGGGACGCGCCGGGCCGTGGCCGATCCTCGCTGGGAGGTGCGGATCGACACGGTCTTTCGTGAAGTGATGCAGGCCTGCGCGGAACGGAAGGACACATGGATCGACGACGTCATCCTCGAGAGCTACGGGCAACTCCACGAGATGGGGCATGCGCACTCCGTGGAGATCTGGCGCGACGGCGCCCTGGCGGGAGGGCTTTATGGCGTCTCGATCGGGGGGGTGTTTTTCGGGGAGTCGATGTTTCACCGGGTGACCAACGCCTCCAAGGTCGCGCTCGTCTGGCTGGTCCGTATCTTGAGAGCGGGCGGCTTTCGTCTGCTGGACACGCAATGGACGACTCCGCATCTGGCGCAATTCGGCGCGATCGAGGTGCCTCGTCCGCTCTATCTCCGGAGGTTGCGAGTGGCGCTCGATACTCCTGCCACTTTCCAATGGCCCTTACCCGCAAACGGTGTTTCGGATTAGGGCTTTCGCGTTGCCAAGGCCTCCTTCTACACTCAAACTTTTAGAATGAGCGACGCGCCCTCCATCGATTGGGAACAACTCGACATGATAGCGGACGGTTACACGCCCGATTTCGTGGAGATCTATCGGGAATTCGAAGTCGACCTGCCCCGCATCCTTGGTGAAGCGAAGGCCGCCGTCGTGGCCGCGGATGCGGTGAAGACTGCGCGTGCCGCGCACCAAGCGAAGGGAAGTGCCGCGAACTTTGGATTTACCGGCTTCAGCGGCGTGATGGCTCGGGTGGAGACTCAGGCCAAAGGCGGGGATCTCGGCGGCCTCGCCGGAGAGATTCAGACCGCGGAGCGTATTTTCTTCGAATCGCTGGCTCTCGTGAAGAGCGAGCGCAGCATGTAGCTACCAGTCGTAGCCGCTGCGGCTGCCGTCACGGTCGAGAAAGCTGCTCGTGTCCTTCATCGTGAGCCCGGTGATCGTTGCGTAGAGGCTCCCGGCGGATTCATCGACCGTGAGCGGGGCATTCTCGCCCCCCATCTCCGTCTTTACCCAGCCGGGGCTGACGGCGGTCACGACGATGCCGTCGGGGCGAAACTCCGCAGCCATGGCCCGGGTGAGCATGTTCAGGGCTGCCTTCGAGACCGAGTAGGGGTAGTAGGCGTAGTCGTCCTTGTCCGAGATCGAGCCCGCGCCCGATGAAATGTTGACCACTCGTGGCGATGAGCCTTTGCGCAGGAGAGGGAGAAAGTCGCGCGTGACCCGGGCGACTCCGGCGACATTGGTCTCGACCGCTTCACTGAACCACGAGAGGTCGAGCTCGTGGAGCCGCTCGTTGCCTTCACCGGGGAAAATAGCCGCATTGTTGACCAGGACGTCGAGAGCGCCCGATTCATGTGAGACCTGGGCTGCGCTGCTCGCGACGGAGGCGTCATCGAGCACATCGAGCTGCATCGCGTGGAGGTTGGGGAATTCCCGGGTGGCGTTCCAGAGCAGCGGAGCGTTCGCCTTGCGCGCGCCGGCGAAGACTTCCCATCCCTCGCGGGCGAATTTGATCGCCAGCGCGAGGCCGATGCCGCGCCCGCAGCCGGTGATGAGGATGCGGGAGCTCATGACCGATCAGGCTTCGTCGCCGAGCCGGCGGTGCGGCACCAGGTAACCGGTGACGTAGTCGCGCACGGCGTCTTCGAGTGTCGTGGTCGCCGTCGCGTAGCCGGTCTCCCGCAGCTTCGAGATGTCGGCGCAGGTGTGGTACTGGTATTGCCCGCGGATATTCTCGGGCATCTCGACGAACTCGATTTCCGGTTCGCGGTCCAGGGCCGAAAAAATCGCCCGCCCGAGATCGACCCAGGTCCGCGCCACGCCGGAACCGACGTTGTAAAGACCGCCGGCCTTTTTCGATTCGGCCAGATGGAGCGTCATGTCCACGGCGTCCTTCACGTACACGAAATCGCGCATCTGCTCGCCATCGCGGAACTCGGGTTTGTAGCTCTTGAAGAGCCGGATTTTGCCCGTCTCGACGATCTGCTGGTACGCCTTGCAGACGAGGCTGCGCATGTCGCCTTTGTGATACTCGTTGGGCCCGAAGACGTTGAAGTATTTGATGCCGACGATTTCGTCGAGATAACCGCGGCGCTGGGCGTGGAGATCGAAGGCGTGCTTCGAGTAGCCGTAAAGGTTAAGGGGACGCAGCTTCGCGAGATCTTCGTCCTTGTCGTCCATTCCACGCTCGCCGTCGCCATAGGTCGCGGCGGAGGAGGCGTAAACAAACCGTGTGTCGTGCGTGAGCGCCCATTCGGCGAGCCGCTGCGTGTAGCGGTAGTTGTTCTCCATCAGGTACGCTCCATCCGTCTCCGTCGTCGCGGAGCACGCGCCGAGGTGGAAGATGGTGTCGATGGGGCCGATCGTCTTGCGGTCGAGCGCGGCCAGCAAGGCGTCGGCCTGGAGATAGTCGTCGAACTTGAGCGGCGAGAGGTTGCGCCATTTCTCGTCATGGCCGAGCACGTCGGTCACGAGGATGTTTTCGACTCCGCGTTCGTTCAGGGCGTGCACCAGGGCGCTGCCGATGAAGCCGCCGGCTCCGGTGACGAGAATGCGTTTCCGTTTTCTTTTCTGAGCCATGTTATTTGATCAGGTCTGCGTCGCGCAGCGTGTCGCGGTAGGTGAGCGCTCCGTCCTTGTCGATGGATTCGGCGACGGCCATCAGCTTCTTGGCCTCGCCTTTTTTCCCGTTGAGCAGCCCATCGGCGGCGTAGGCGAAGTACCAGGCCGGGCCGTCTTGCGGATAGCGCATCGCCGCAAGGGCGACGCCGGCTTTGTCCTTCTCGCCGGCCAGCGCGTAGCAGAGGTAGGTGTGATATTTCACGATCGGCAGCGGGCCGAATTGGGCCTGCAGGTCGATGAGCTGGAGTACGGCGTCCGAGTATTTTTTCTGAAGGAAAAGCGACTCGAATTGATTGAACTGCGGCGCCAGGGCCTTGGGATCGGCCGCCACTGCGGCCTCTAGGATCTTGTCGGCTTCGGCGAAGCGGCGGAGCTCGATCAGCGCCGCCCCCTTTGCGTTGAGCAGCCCGGGATCGGAGGGGCGAATGGCGAGGGCCTCATCCGCTTTCTTGAGGGCCGCTTCGTAGCGGTGCTCCTTCACATCCTCGTCGATGGCGTGGAGCAGCGCGGTCGCATGGGCGTCCTTTTGCAGCTTGTCGTAAGCGAGATCGCGATCGCTTTTGGGCGCGGCGATGGCTGCGGAGGCGAGCCCGAGGAGAATGAGGACGCAGAGGCGCATGGCGGTTCGTCACGGTAGCCGCTGCTTTCGTTGGCGGGCAACTCAATCTTGCTGGCGTGGGCTTCGACCGTCCCCTACGCTGACTCCCTCTCCGAATGCCGACGACCGGTTCACTCTCCCTCATCCTGCACGCGCATTTGCCTTTCGTTCGGCATCCCGAACATGAGGATTTTCTCGAGGAGGACTGGCTCTACGAAGCTATCGTCGAGACCTATATCCCGCTCCTGCGCATGCTGCGGCAGCTCGCGGTCGAGAAGGTGCCGATCCGGCTCACCTTCACCCTCACGCCGACGCTCTGTGAAATGCTGCGCGATCCGCTGCTGCAGAGCCGGGCCGAGCGTTATCTCGCCCGCGGGGTGGAAATCGCCCGCGCGGAGATCGAGCGCACGGCTCATGATGCCGCGCTCAACGATCTCGCCCGATTTTACCTGCGCCGCTTCTCGGAGGCGTTGTCCTTCTATACCCGGGATCTGAACCGCGATATCGTCGGTGCTTTCGCCCAGCTCCAGGCCGAGGGCGTGATCGAGATCATCACCTGTGCCGCGACTCACGGATTCCTGCCGCTCATGGATGGCTATCCGGAGGCCATGCGGGCTCAGATCATGGTCGGGCGTGACTCGTACGTGGAATGCTTCGGCCAGGAGCCCGCTGGAATCTGGCTGCCGGAGTGCGCCTACGTTGCCCCGGTCGCGCGCCTGCTGCGGGAGGCGAATATCCGCTGGTTCGTCGTCGACGCGCATGGGCTGATGTTTGGTCAGCCGAAACCTCGTTTCGCGATCTACTCGCCCTATTATACGCCGGCGGGGCCTGCGGTCTTCGGCCGCGATCGGGACTCCAGCCGTCAGGTCTGGAGCCAGCGCGAGGGCTATCCCGGCGATCCGGCCTATCGGGACTTTTACCGGGATATCGGCCAGGATCTGCCGATCGAGTATCTCGGCCGCTTCCTGCCGTCGGATCATCGCCGCTACACCGGACTGAAGTATCACCGCATCACCGGCCAGCATTCGGACAAGGAACTCTATAACCTCGGCTGGGCCGCCGCGGCGGTCGACTCTCACGCCGGTCATTTCCTGGACAGCCGGGTGAAGCAGATCGAGCATCTGCTCAGCGTCCTGCCCGTGGAGCCGATTGTCCTCAGCCCTTTCGACGCCGAGCTTTTCGGCCACTGGTGGTTCGAGGGGCCGGAGTTTCTGAATCTCTTTCTGCGGAAGGCAGCTTTCGACCAGAAGGCCTTCCAGCTCTCGACGCCGAGCGATTATTTGAAGCGGAATCCCACCCAGCAGCTCGTGGCCCCCTCGGCCTCGAGCTGGGGTAACAAGGGCTATTGGGAAGTGTGGCTCGACCAGTGCAACTCCTGGATCTATCCGCACCTGCATGCCGCCGCGCGCCGCATGACGGAGTGCGCCCGCCTTTTCGCGGTCAATCCGCAGCCGCCCATCGAGCGGGTGCTTCGGCAGATGGCGCGGGAGCTGTTGCTCGCACAGGCCAGTGACTGGGCCTTTCTCATGAAGACCGGCACCGCGCGCGAGTACGCGACCCAGCGGACGAAGGATCATCTCCTCCGCTTCACGCGGCTCTACGACAAGCTGGTCGCCGGCGAGACCGACGAGGAGTTCGTGGCCTTCTGCGAGGGCCGTGACAATATTTTCCCGAATATCCAATGGCGCTATTACGCATGAGATGGCCGCTGGCCGTTGCCCTGGTCCTTTCTTTCGGCAGCCTGCTGGCTCAGGATGCCCAGGACGAGGACACGCCGCCGGAGCGGGCGATGAAGCCGCCCGTGCAGCTCACCTTCACGCCGCCCGCTCTCCAGGGCCCGATCATTCTCGGGATCTTCAATGAAGCTGGGAAGCTCGTGCGGACACTCCATTTTCAACCCGGGGCGCCGGAGCTTTTTGTCGATACGAACGGCTACATCGTGAAGTGGGACGGTAACGACGACGAGGGAAAGCCCTGTCCTGCCGGCCGCTACTCCGCCCACGGCTACATGGTCGACGAGTCGGTCTCCGTCGAGGGCGTGGCGTACCACTTCAACGATTGGTACGCGCAGGACAATGTCGGCGCTTCGAGCGTCTCGCTCCAGGAAGATGTCCCGGCTCATGAGCTGGCGGTCCGGGTCACTCCGCAGCACGAGCCCGCCGAGGTGGCGGCCAAGGGCCAGCTCATCGCGCTTCCCCAGCCGGACGGGAGCCTGCGTTGGGATCGGCGCCTGCCCAGAACCCCGGAGCAGATCCGCCAGGATTTCGATGCCGGGAAATATCCGGCGGATGCGAGCTGGTCGAAAGGGGACCCTGGTGCGCGTCCCCCGGTGGAGGGGCCCGTATGGAAGTTGAAATCTCCGCCCCATCTGGAGGGGGAGTTGGTGACTTCGGTCGATGGCCGCGACGGCACGCTCTGGGCTATCGTAAAGGTCGATGGTCGAAACATCGTCCGCCAGTTCGCCGTAAACGGTGAAGTATTGCGGGAGTTGAAAGTTCCTTTGGATGAGCCGCAGCCCTCGGAAATCCTCGCCAGCCGCACGGAGGATCTCATCCTCCTGGCCGAGAACTCTGCCAACAATTCCATCCAGCGTGTGCGCATGCTTCGCCGCACCGGCGATGCCACCCCCGGAAAGGACGGCAAGGCGGCAACGGATTGGGAGGTCGTCTTCGAGCGGGAACTGCAGCCCAGCCGGAATTTCAATCTCGTGGATGGAAAGCTCGTCGCCGATGGCGGCCCGGCCCGGCAGGCGGACGGGAGCTATCCTCTCCCGCCAAATGAACTCACCGTCCCTCTCGTGGAAAACGTCCTCGAGCCGGGTCCTGCGAAGTTGAAGCTCAAGGCCGTGGCGACGAAAGGCGGAAGCGCATTGAGTTCCGCCGACGGATTGATCCTGATCCCCATTTCTTCCGATGGTGACTGGTTCCGGTTTGCCCTCGCAAAGGGAGGCAAGGTGGGCGAGGCGACGTTGTATCAAGCCAACTATTGCGTGGTGGAGGAGTTCGCGCTCGAGAACCTCGATCATATTGCCGCTTTCGATGCCGGGAGCTTCCTGCTCGCGCCCTCGGCGCAATGAGCGCGTGCTTGTGCGTGGTTTTGTGCTATCGAATGCTGCTGATTCGATGACTCACGTTCGGCTATTTTCGCTTTTCCTCGTGGTATGCGCCCTGATGAGCGCGCCTCGCATGCTTTTGGCCTCCGAGGAGATCCGCGTGCCCTTTAACTTTCGGTGGGGTGATTCCTCACAGCTCGTGGAGGATACGATCGAGCGCGCCAAGGCTCACGTGGTTGACACCAAGACGGTCAACGGCCGGAAAGTGATGACCGTGGAGGGGCATCCCGATCCGCGCCTGCAACGATCGAAATTCACCTTCGACAACGATTCCCTGGTCGAGGTCGAGCTGCAGTATGCCGACCCCTCGTGGGACTCGGAGAAGTTCAACTCGATCTTCGATCAGACACGGCGGAATCTCGACCGCAAGTACGGCACGAGCCGGAATATCGCGCGTGAGACCTCAAAGGTCGATGGCGACACAGTCCAGACGATCGTGGGCTACCAATGGACGCAGTCCTACACGTCGCTACGCCTGATCTATTACACGGCCTCGAAGGACGCCGACACCTTCCGGATGCTCAGCTACCACTACCGGGGCTTCTAGAAAGGCAGAAGGAAGAAGGATGAAGTAACCTTCTGCCTGCTGCGCTCCTCCTTCGGCTGGTGCCGGGATGCGGGTTTTTGCAGCCGAAGAAAAAGTAACGCGCTCGGATATGGCAGAGGGAAAAGGCATTCTGCCTTCATCCTTCTGACTTCTTCCTTGGCTATCCTGGGATGCCCTTGAGCATCTCGGCGTTCGTCGGGTACTTGCGGACGAAGAAGAGCAGTCGCTCGATGGCTTCGATCGGCTTGTGGCCGGCGAGACCGCGGCGGATCACGTTGATCTTGTGGAGATCCTCGGGAGCGAGCAGGAGCTCTTCGCGGCGGGTGCCGGACTGGAAGATATCCACGGCGGGATAGATGCGCTGCTCGGCAATGAGGCGGCCCAGGACGAGCTCCATGTTGCCCGTGCCCTTGAACTCCTGGAAAATCAGGTCGTCCATGCGGCTGTTTGTCTCGATGAGGGCCGTGGCCATGATCGTGAGCGAGCCGGCTTCCTCGGTATTGCGAGCCGCGGCGAAAAGTTTGCGTGGAATCTCGAGTGCACGGGAGTCGACGCCGCCGCTCATCGTGCGGCCGCCGCCGCCCTGGGCGTTGTTGAACGCGCGGCCCATGCGAGTGAGCGAGTCCATCAGGACGAAGACATCCTTGCCGAGCTCCACGAGGCGCTTGGCGCGCTCGATCGCGAGCTGCGCGATGCGGGTGTGCGTCTTGACGTCGCAATCGTTCGAGCTGGCCATCACTTCCGCCGTCTTGCAGGTGCGGCGGATCTCGGTGACCTCCTCGGGACGTTCGTCCACGAGCAGGATGATAAGCTTGATGTCGGGATAATTCTGCGCGACCGCTCCGGCGATGTGCTGGAGCAACGTGGTCTTGCCCGTGCGGGGCGGCGCGACGATCAGGCCGCGCTGGCCGCGGCCGATGGGCGCGATGAGATCGATCACGCGGGTCGTGTAGAGCTCCGGTACGGTCTCGAGCTTGATGCGCTTGTCGGGGCTGACCGTGGTCAGCTCTTCAAAGACGGGAATATTCTGGAAGTTGTTCGGGTCTTCGCCTTCCAGCTCGGTGCACTTGAAGAGCTGCGGGCCACGGGGACCGCGGCGGGTTTCGCCCTTGATCCACATGCCGTCGCGCAGGTTGTGCTTGCGGATGACTTCCGGCGTGACGAACACGTCGTTGTTCGACTGCGTGAAATTGCGTTTCGGCTCGCGCAGGAATCCGA
>Ga0310811_10004174_pt1 | contig 18178 bp, 17 predicted proteins | sample YCmetagenome_FD_207642 | JGI IMG/M metagenome (GOLD analysis project Ga0310811, IMG submission 207642) | Soil microbial communities from experimental microcosm in Duke University, North Carolina, United States - YC | ecosystem: Engineered > Artificial ecosystem > Soil microcosm > Unclassified ...
ATTCGACCGCGACCTTCAATGCCGGTGAGGCGGCCATGGCGATTTCGGGCCCGTGGGAACTGCCGCGCATGGCGACGGACGCCAAGTTCGACTATCGTGTAGCGCTTCTTCCCACCATGACGGCGGGGAGCCCGCGCGTATCGGCACTCGGCGAAGGCGACAACGTGATCTTCGCAAAGTCGAAACATCCCAAGGAAGCGTTCGAACTGCTCGAATTCCTCGTCACCCAGATGCCACATGTCTGGAATGACTCGGGCTTTCTTCCTGTGGAGAAGGTGACGGTCGATCACCCAAAGTGGCCTGCGGACTATGCGATCTTCCTGCAGGCGCTGCAGACGGCGCGTGTGCGCGGTCCAAGCCCGCATTGGGCCGACATCTCCCAGGCGATTCAGACCGCGATCCAATCGGCGCTCACGCATCAGGCTTCGGCGGCGCAGGCCCTGGCAACCGCACAGAAGGCGGTGGACGCAGCAGCGAGCCAGTAGAGGGCAGGGCGGAGGCGAGGCCATGAGCCGGATGATCGCGCGATTCAGGGACGGCAGAAGTTTCGACGTCACGCTGGTCACGCTGGCGCTCGCTTATCTCTTTGTCTTCGCGGCTCTGCCGATGCTCTACACCATCCTGATGTCGGTGCAGAAGATCGACATGTTTACCCTCGGCACGCTGGCCCGTCCCTTCGTCGGGCTACGCAACTATATCCATGTGCTCTCAATGCCGGTCGCTTGGCGCGTGGCGGAGAACACGGCGATCTTCGTTATTCTCTCGGTGGTCTTTCAACTCGTGATCGGCCTGGCGCTCGCCATCTACTTCCGGCAGGACTTTCCGGGGGCAGCGACGCTCAGAGGGCTGTTTCTAGCAGGCTGGGTGATGCCGGCCCTTGTCGTCGGTGCCATCTGGCGCTGGCTGCTGGCGGGGGATTTCGGGGTCGTCAATTATCTGCTGGGTGCCCTCGGTCTCATCAAGGGACATATCTTCTGGATCGCCGATCCGCATGTCGCGCTCTATTCTCTCGTCATTGCCAATGTCTGGCTCGGTATTCCCTTCAACATGCTGCTGCTCGCGGTCGGGCTCGCCGCCATCCCGGGCGATGTGTATGAGGCGGCGGCTCTCGACGGCGCGGGGCCAATCCAGCGCTTCCTTTGCGTGACCCTGCCAATGATGCGGGCCACACTCGGCGCCGTGCTCTCGCTCAGCATCATTTTCACCCTGCAGCAATACGATCTGGTGGCGGCGCTAACCCAGGGTGGACCATCCAACGCCTCCAACGTCGCGCAATACTGGTCCTGGCAGCTGTCTTTCGAGACCTATGACATCGCGGGCGGCAGCGTGGTGGCCGTCTTCATGATCCTGGTCGTGATCCTGGTGGCCCTTCTCTACGTGCGCTCCACCCGGCTCGAGCAGTCGGCATGAGTGTCATGAAGCGTCGCCTTCTGCTCGGCTTCGGCCTGGTGATAACGGGCATCTATCTCTTTCCGCTCTACTGGATGTATGTGAGCGCGCTGAAGTCGAGCCGGGATCTCTTTACCTATCCACCCCGCTTCCTGCCGCATCATCTCGTCTGGAATGTCGGCCGCGTCTTTGTGCAGCACGAGATGGCGACCTATCTCACCAATTCCTTGCTCATCGCAGCCGGGGTGACGATCATCTGCGTCGTGCTCGGCACCGGATGCGCGCGCGTACTGGCGCGTTACCGGAATCGTTGGGTGGACGTTGCGCTCTTTGCTGTTCTCATGATGCAGGTGCTGCCGTCCTCGCTCATGGTCACGCCACTTTTCGTGGGCTTCAGCGAAGTGGGGCTGCTGCAGTCGCCGCGCCTGGCCGTGATCCTGGCCCAGGTCGCCAAGGTCATGCCCTTCTACATCGTGTTGACACGGGCAAGCCTTGGCCAGATTCCGCAAGAGTTGGAGCATGCCGCGATGGTGGATGGTGCATCCCGCATCGGCGCCTTCTTTCGCATCGTCCTCCCGCTTGCCCGCAACGGCATCCTGGTCACCGGGATCCTCGTCTTCCTGCAAAGCTTCGGCGAATATGTCTATGCGCGCTCGATGATCTCCGAGGATGATCTGCAGACGGCAACCGTCGGGCTTTCCGCCTTTCTCGGTCCCAATACCAGCGACTGGAACGGCATGATGACCTATTCGGCAATCTATGTGACGCCGATCCTGCTTCTGTTCGTGCTGCTCCAGCGGCGTATCGTCAGCGGGCTCACTGCTGGCGCACTGAAGTAAACAGCCCTTCGTCAGTCACGCGCCGCCCAAAGCATGCCCCGGCGGAGAATTTCCCGCATCTCCGGCACCTCGAACTCCCGCGCCACGTGGCCGAGGGAGGAATAAAAGACCCGACCCTCGCCGTGGCGCCGCTTCCACACAACAGGCATGACGACGCCATCGATCCAGCTGGCGTGGTCGCCGTTGAAACGGGTCGTCGCCAGCACCTCGTTGGAGGGATCGACGTGCATGTAATACTGCTCGGAGCGGTAGGGAAATTGTCCCGGCAAACCTTGCATAACGGGATCCTCGGGCTTCGTGATTTGGACTGTATAGTCGATGACATTGCCGGGATGGGCGACCCATTGGCCGCCTACCATGAACTGGTATTCAACCGCCTCACGGAAGGCATCGCCCATGCCGCCGTGATAGCCCGCGAGCCCGACCCCGCCTTCGACCGCGCGCGACAGATTGTCGAGTTCCTCCTTCTCGATCTTCGACATGGTGAAGATCGGCACGATTAGGTTGAGTTCCGCGATGGAAGGATCGGCGAAGGCTTCCGTCGTGTTCTCGAGATAGGTTTTGAAGCCAGCCTCCTGCAGCATGCCGGCGATGATATGGGCGCCCTGTTCCGGCTCGTGCCCGGCCCAGCCACCCCAGACGATCAAGGCTTCTCGCATCGTCTCTCTCCCTCTCTGTTTCAAAGCCCATGCCGCGGCATGGGGGCCGGGCGTTCCGGGCGGCTTGCGATGGTGACGAAGCTACCGCTCGCCGATGAGCGTTCGAAAGCCTCCATGACTTCGAGCACGTGATAAGCAAGCGCCCCGCTCGCCCGGTGCGGGCGGCTTTCGCGGATGGCGTGGGCCATGTCTGCAACGCCGAGACTACGATAGTTGGCGTCGGCGTAGGCATGCCCTGTCTCGACGGTCGTCCAATCTCCGCCGGTCTTTGCCAGTGCAATCTCGCCACCGAAAAAATTGGGGTCGGGCACGATCATGGCGCCCTCTGTGCCGTAGAGTTCCAGCGGTTCATGGCGGTGTTTCGGCACGTCGAAACTCATGGCGATGGAGATCACGGCGCCGGACAGGAAATGCAGTGTGCCGGCGACATGCGTCGGCACGTCCACTGGAATGGCTGTGCCGGCCAATGGCGCGCTGGTGATGGTGCGCGTGGCGCGCGGCATGGTGGCGATGCCGGCGACCCGCGCCACGGGACCGAGAAGATTGACGAGGTCGGTGATGTAATAGGGTCCCATGTCGAGCATGGGGCCGCCGCCCTCGGCATAGTAAAAGGCTGGGGCGGGGTGCCAGCGCTCGTGCCCCGGACACATGAAGAAGGCCGTGCCTGCGACGGCCGTGCCGATGGCGCCCGCGTCCAGCAGGGCGCGGCAGGTTTGGTGCGCGCCGCCCAGGAAGGTATCGGGCGCGCAGCCGACGCGCAGCCCTGCGGCCTCTCCGGCCGCGAGGAGCCGGCCCGCTTCCTTGGTGGTGATGCCGAGCGGCTTTTCGGAATGGACGTGCTTGCCGGCGGCGAGGGCACGCAGGCCGACCTCCACATGCACCTTCGGGATGGTTAGGTTGACGACGATATCGACCGCGGGATCCGCGAGCAGTTGATCCACCGTCATTGCGCGGAGGCCGAACTCGGTGGCGCGCGCCTCCGCCGCCTCCATGCGAAGATCGGCGAGGCCGCGGATGTCGAGGATGGGGAAGGATGGCGCCGCCTTCAGATAGGCGGCGCTGATCGTGCCACAGCCAATGATGCCGATACCGAGTTGCTCGGTCATTTTTTTTGCTCCCTAGGTCTCAGCCTGGACGTGCGGGCCCCGTGGTGTTCCATGGCGCGCCATAAAGATCACGCAAAGTGAGTGCGGCCGCACCTCGTGCCCAGGAATCCTCGCTCCAGCGATGGACCGCGATGTCCGGCACAGGTGCGTAATCGGGCGGCAACAACGCGGCGAGACGGGCGCGCAGCGCATCGAGAAGCACTTCGCCTTGGCCGAAGGCCTCCCCCGCGAGCACGACCATGCGTGGCGCGAAGAGGGTGACAAGATTGGCGATGGCGAAGCCGAGCGCTTCGCCCGCGCGCTGCAGGATGGCGAGGATGCGGGCGTCGCCTTCCCGCGCCGCCGCCATGATCGCCGCCATGCCGCGTCCGGCACGAAAGGCGGCGCGATGCGGCGCATCCTGCAGGATGGTCTCGGCATCAGCGAGAATTGCGGCCTCGGAAGCGATGGCGCGCAGCCGTTGCGGCGCTCCTGCCCCCTTGGCGGATTCGATGAGCAGTCCGTCGAGGTCGGGGCCGAGCCCCTGTGCGCCGCGAAACAGATCTCCCCGATACATGATGCCGAGGCCGAGTGTATGTTCCAGACTGACGACGAGGAAATCCTCAATCCCGCGTGCTTCTCCGAACCAGCTTTCCGCCATGGTCACAAGGTTGACGGCACTCTCGATGACGGTCGTGATTCCAAGTCGCTCCTGCAGCCGCGCAGCGAAGGGGATGTTGGTCTCGCCGAAGATCGGGCTCGACTGACAAATTCCTGTCTCGCGTTCGATCCGCCCGGGGAGTCCGACACAGAGGCCGGCGATCTGCTCAATCGGCAGCCCGGCATCGGCGATGCAACGCTGCACGCCATCCTCCACCAGGTCGGCGATAACAGAAACAGGCTGCCGGCTGATACGAATGGGTAGGGTAAGGCTCGCCAAGGTCTCGGCGCAGAAATCGGTGGTGGCGACGGTGATGTGATCGGGCGCGAGTTTCGCGCCGACGACATAGGCGGCCTTGGGGTTCAATTCCAGCAGAACGCGTGGGCGGCCGCGCGCCATGTCCGCGCTCGGGTTGCGGAGGTCGCCGAGTGCGCGCGGCATGACGAGTCCGTCATCCAGGAGAGCCGCGGTGATTGCTGAGACGGTGGTGGGGCTGAGCTGAGTGAGGTCGGATATTTCGACGCGCGCGATGGGACCGGCGCGACGGATGGCATCCATCACATGGAATCGATTGATGGCGCGCATCAATTCTGGATCGGCGGTTTTCATCGTGACCCGTATTAAGTCGCGCCATTACCCTACCTGTCAACGGCGCGCGCGTAACAAATTTCCTTCATTAGGCGCAGCCCCGCTTGACACTCCGTCACTCACCTGGGCAGGATTAATACGCGTCACAAAATAAGAGCGCCGACGGCGCCATATTGCCAGGGAAACGTCATGCTCAAGGCCATGATCGGAACCGTGTCGCTTGCCGCCATGCTGCTCGCGACCACTGCGGTGGTGCAGGCCCATACCGTCATCAAGATCGTGCACGAGGAGACGAACCCGACCGAGGTGGCACTTTGGAAGCGTATCGCGGCCGATTACGAGAAACTCCACCCCGACGTGACGGTCACATACCAGTATCTGGAGAATGAGGCTTACAAGGCCAAGTTGCCGACGATGCTGCAAAGCAGCGACCGGCCCGACATCATCTGGAGTTGGGGCGGCGGTGTCATGCGCGCGCAGATCGATGCGGGTTATCTTCGCCCGCTCGGCGCCGCCGCACAGGCCGTCGTGCCGAATATGATCCCTGCGGACGCTGCCGCCTACAAGGTGGACGGCAAATACTATGGTCTGCCCATCCTGCACAGCGAGGTCTGTTTCTTCTACAACAAGGAACTTTTCGCCAAGGCAGGCGTGGACGCGAATCAGATCAAGACATGGTCCGAGTTCCTTGCTGCCGTGAAAAAGATCAAGGCTGCAGGCATCACGCCCATCACCGTCGGCGCTGGCGAGAAATGGCCCATGCATTTCTACTGGGCCTATCTCGCCATGCGCGAAGGTGGGGCCCGGGTGATCGATGAGGCGCGGGCCGGCAAAGATGGCGGCTTCGTGGCTCCGGCCTTTGTCGAGGCCGGGCAGCGCCTGCAGGAACTGGCGGCGCTGCACCCCTTCCAGCCGGGCTATGTCGGGACTCTCGCGCTCCAGGCCGCGGGGCAGTTTGGGGATGGCCGCGCCGCCATGCAGCTCATGGGAAATTGGCTGCTCAACACCCAGGCTGGCAATGCCGCGAACGGCAAAGGCCTGCCCGATTCCAATATCGGCATCTTCGGCTTTCCGGTCGTCGCCGGGGCGCCCGGCAAGGCAACTGATGAGCTTGGCGGTGTCAATGGCTGGCTTGTGACGAAAACTGCGCCGGCCGCAGCGGACGACTTCCTGGCCTTCTTCTTCCAGCCGAAATACCAGCAGCAAGCCGCCGTGGAGGGCGATTATATCCCCGCGCTTGCCGGCACCAGCGCCTTTATCAAAGACCCCATCATCCGACAGATCGCAATCTCGCTCGAACATGCGACAGCACTGCAGATCTTCTTCGATCAGGCACTCGGCCCCTCCGTCGGGCGTGTCGTCAACGACGTCTCGGTTGCGGTCGCGGCGGGTCAGATGGGGGCCAAGGCAGGAGCCGAGGCCGTGCAGCAGGCTTGGGAAGACGAGCAGTGAGCGGCGGCTGAGGGGAGGGGGATATGGGCCTTGTGCAGCAGGCGGCTCGCCGCGATCATGGTGCGCTGGTCACCGCTCTCGTCTTCGTGCCGCCCGCCATCCTTCTGTTTACAATCTTCGTCATTCTCCCGCTCGGCCAGGCGGCGTGGTTCAGTCTCTTCAAATGGAACGGGCTTGGCTGGCCGCACGATTTCATCGGATTGCGCAACTATCTTCGACTCTGGCAGAGCGGCAGCTTCCGTACCGCCTTTGGCAACAACCTGCTCATCATCCTGTTCTCGATTGTGGTTCAACTACCGCTCGGCCTCGGTATGGCGCTGCTGCTCGCCCGCCGCGCTTGGGGCGCTGTGGCTTTCCGGCTGATCTTCTTCCTGCCGTATGTGCTGGCGGATGTTGCCGCTGGCCTGATCTTCCGCTTCGTGTTTGACGGCAATTACGGCCCGGTCTCCTCCCTCATACAGGCCATGGGCGGGTCTCCGCTCTTCATGCTGGCGAGCCCGAGCCTGGCCTTCACCGCCATCATTATCGTCGTCGTCTGGAAGTATTTCGGCTTTCACATGATGCTCTACATCGCCGGGCTGCAGGGGATCGACCGGCAGCTCTATGAGGCGGCAGAGATCGACGGGGCGAACGCATTGCAGCGCTTCCGCTCGATTACCCTGCCGCAACTGGCGCCCATGCTGAAACTCTCAGTCTTCTTCTCGGTCATTGGTGCATTGCAACTCTTCGACATGGTGATTCCCCTGACCGGCGGAGGACCGTTCGAGAAGACCAATACCATGGTCACCTTCATGTACAGCTTCGGCATCACCCGCATGCGCGTGGGCTACGGATCGGCGGTCGGCGTTGTCCTGTTCCTCGTCTGCGTGATCTTCGCTCTGTTCTATAGACGGATCCTGATGCGTGATGAGTGATCTTTCCCTGAACGGGCGCGGGGCCAGCGTGGTCAAGTGGGCAAAGCGCAGTGAGGCAGGGGCGCAGCGCTCTCGGGGCACCCAGGCGCGGGCCTTCGCGGTCTGGCGGCTCGCCATTCTCATCATTGTCGCAGGCATTGTTCTGCTCCCGCTGGCCGCGACCTTCCTCGGCGGGTTCAAGGACCTGGGCGAGCTCCGCACCAATCCGCTCGGCCTGCCGCATGTCTGGCTGTGGCGCAACTATTGGAATATCCTGGCGAGCCTTCGCTACTGGCGGGTGCTTGGCAATTCCCTGCTTTTCGCGAGCCTGACAGTCGTCCTCACCCTGGCGCTCGGCGCGACCGCTGCTTTCGCCTTCGCCCATCTGAAATTCTTCGGACGACGCTTCCTCTTCAACTATCTCATTCTTGGCCTCATGTTTCCCGCTGCCGCCGCCATCCTGCCGCTCTTCATCCGCGTGCGGCAGCTCGGCCTGGTCGACACTCCTTGGGGTGTCATCTTGCCGCAGGTGGCCTTCGGTCTCGCCATGGGCGTTTTGTTGATGCGCAACGCCTTCCGGCAATTGCCGGGCGAACTCCTGGATGCGGCAATGGTGGATGGCTGCGGCTACATGCGCTACTTCGTGCATGTGACCCTGCCGCTGTCCAGGCCGATCCTCTCAACCGTCGGCATCATCGCTTTCGTCGGCAGCTGGAATAACTATCTTGTGCCATTGATCATGCTCAACAGCACCAGCCTCTATCCCTGGCCGCTGGGGCTTATGGACTATCAAGGCGAATATTCGACGGCTTGGCAGCTCGTCCTAGCCTTCATCACATTGACCATCCTCCCTGCCATCCTGATGTTCGTCCTCGCGCAACGCTACATCGTGGAGGGTCTCACCGCTGGGGCCGTAAAAGGATAATTGTGATGTGGTTCGGGTGGCGGCTTCAGGGAGCGGAAACTATTCGGTTAACGGGCCAGGGCATCAGGTCTTGCGCTCGCCGCGGTAGAGCGAATCCATGCGCTCCCTTTGGTGTCCATGCCGTGACCCTCTGCCGAACGCGATCCTGTAGCGGGCAGTATGATCCGGCCAGCGCCGACAGGTAAGGCTCGTCTCGAAGAGTGGTGACCGGCGCCGGAGGCGCTCGGCTCCGATGGCCTATGAGTCTGGTCGGCGGATCAGACCCCCGGGGGCGGCGATCGCCGGGCGGCACTCAATCTGGCCCAGCCTGATCTTCGATCGTCCGGAGCGCATCCCGGCCAGCCCGACTCTCCATCTTGAGGGGATTGACGGGCCGATGGACCTTCACCTCACCGGCCGGCAGCGCGTCGATTTCGGCCGCATGTCGATTGTCGATCTTGTCGAGCGATCTGGGCCGGCGCGGAGGCCCCAGTCTATGCGCCGACGGGAGAGCAGATGGCCGAACGCCGCATACGCGTTGCTTGCGTAATGGCTGGCTGGTTGATGAACTGCGGACGGTGATCGAACCGGGGAATGGCCAAGTTTTTGAGCGTAGGCCGGGGGCAGAACGCCGTCTAAGCGCTTCGCGACAATTTCAGAGCCGCTGCCGTTTGGCCGGCTGATTTCCCGCCTGGGCTGTGCTAATGGCTAGACCATGATACCCACTGTAGCGTCCCAAACTGTCGCCGAAGCCGAACTTGCCAGCCTTATCGTGTCGACGCTGAATCTGGAAGTAGCCGCTGATACCATCGACCCTGAAGCCCCGCTCTATGGCGATGGGCTCGGCCTCGATTCCATCGACATGCTGGAGGTTTCCCTCGTGGTGGCCCAGCGCTACGGCGTCAAATTGCGCGCCGATGACGAGAACAATACGGCGATCTTCCAGTCGCTGCGCGCCCTCTCAGACTATATCCAGGCGAGCAGAGCGCGCTGAATGCTCAGGGTGACCAAGGCGCGCTCGCCACTGGCCGCCGTGGCGATCATCATCATGACATCCGTGTTGTTCCATGTCGTGATCGTGGAAACCCGCAGGCTACCGCTGAACTTCTCCATCGGCGGTCTGTTCAAGCTCAGCTTCATCGGCTTTTCGGCCCTGACGCATTGGGGCCTCTACGTAAGCCTGCTTGCGGCCTTCGCGTTGACCCTGCGGCGTGGCCATACCCCGCTCATTACCGCCATGGCCTATCGGCTACACGGCACCTTGTCGGATGAGATGATCCGCTATACGCGCTGGGTGACGGTGGCCTGGGCTCTGTTCTTCACGGCCCAACTCCTAACGTCGATCTCGCTCTTCTGCTTCGCGCCTCTGACCGCCTGGTCAGTCTTCGTCAATCTGCTCGACATTCCGCTGGTCGTGACCATGTTTGCGGCGGAATACGCCGTCCGCCTCCGCGTGCTGCGCCATCCGCCCCGGCATTCGTTCAGGATGATGTTCGACATGGTCAGCGATTGCATGCACCGGCCGCCCGCAGGCTCAACCCCGCCCTCCGGGCTGCCGCGACCGTGAGGGAGGCCGCCGAGCCTGCGCCGCGGCAGCTGGCCGTTTTAAGCCACGCCCCGAACGCAATCGTGGCGCTACGTGGCGAAACCCGCGTCTCCGCGGCGCAATTCCGTCGCGATGTGGCGGCGCTTGCGGCCCTCCTGCCGTCCAAACCCTTTCTCGTCAATCTTTGCCAGGACCGTTACCGCTTCATGGTCGGCTTCGCCGCGGCGCTGATGCGCGGGCAGGTCACACTCATGCCCTCGGCCAATACGCCCGGCATACTGAAGGACCTCGCGGAAGACTATGCGGATCTCTACGCGCTGACCGACACGGCCCCACCAGATCTGCCCCATCTTCTTTTTCTCGAGACGTTAGCAGAAGCTGAGGCGGCGGATCTCCTTGTGCCAGGCGATCAACCGGCGGTCGTCCTTTTCACCTCGGGCTCGACCGGCCGACCGAAGCCGGTCGCCAAGACTTGGGCGACCCTGGTCGCGAGTGCCCGCGTCGCAGGCGAGCGCCTGAACGCCACTGATTTCCAGGCCGGCTGTGTCATCGGCACTGTGCCCCATCAGCACAGCTACGGACTGGAATCGATCATCCTGCTCGCCTGGCAGTATGGGCTTGCGGTCTTGGCAGCCTGCCCGCTCTTTCCCGCCGATGTTCGCGCGGCTTTGGAAGCGGCGCCGGAGCCGCGCTTACTCGTCACCACGCCTGTGCACCTCCGCGCGCTGATGGCTGATCCGGGCGGCATGCCCGGCGCAGGCCTGATCCTGTCGGCGACCGCGCCGCTGCCGATCGATCTCGCCCAGAGGGCTGAGGCGTGCTTCGGGGCGCCGCTGATGGAGATCTACGGCTGCACCGAAGCCGGACAGATCGCCACCCGGCGCAGTACGCAGGAAAGCGACTGGCATTGCTTCGAGAACGTCGTCCTGCATGAGGACGCGACCGGCTGGTGGGCGAGCGGTGCGGCGGTGGAAGGCATCGCACCAGTGCAGGACGTTATTGAGCCTGTGGCACCGGGACGGTTCAGGCTTGGCAGCCGTTCAGCCGATCTCGTCAATATCGCCGGCAAGCGCTCGTCCATCAGCTACCTTACCCATCAGTTGCTGAGCATCCCTGGCGTGGAAGATGGCACCTTCCTGATGGAGGAAGGTGCTGGCCAAGCCGTGCCACGGCTGAAAGCCCTGGTCGTCGCGCCAAGCCTTTCGACCGATCGGATCATGCAGGCGCTACGCGTGACGCTGGAGCCAGCCTTCCTGCCGCGGCCGTTGATCCGGGTCGCGACCCTGCCCCGGAATCATCTCGGCAAACTGCTGCGGGCGGACGTGCTGGCGCTTGCGGCCGCGGAGGCCGCGGAATGACGGATTGGATGCGGCGCGCGCTACACGTGCCGGCCAGCCATCCGACGGCCAGCGGGCATTTTCCTGGACGCGCCATCGTGCCGGGTGCGCTTCTGCTGGATGAGGTGGCGGTGGCGTTGGCGGGATCTGGCGCGCTGACCTTCCGGGCCGTCAAATTCCTCGCCCCAGTGCAGCATGGCGAGCCGCTCGAACTTCTCTGGCAGAACCAGGCCGCCGGGCTTCGCCGGTTTGAAATTCGCCGTATGGAAGGACAGACGCTCGTCGTGAGCGGCACTTTGGAGGCCATGGCATGAGCAGCCGCTCTGGCGTCCAAGAATGGGCGACGCAGCCGGAACGCGGCTCGCAAACCACCATCCGTCTCGCGGCTTGGATCGCGCTGCGGCTCGGGCGACGTCTCGCGCAAGTCTTCCTCTATCCTGTCTGTCTCTATTTCCTCGCGTCATCTCCGGTCGCGATGCGCAGCTCGCGCGCTTATCTGCAGCATGTCTTCGGCAGAAAGCCCCGTATCGGGGAAATCTACCGGCATTTCCTGACCTTCGCCTCCTGTGTGCTCGATCGTGTCTATCTTCTGAACGAGCAGGAAAAGTGGTTCGATATCACGGTCAAGGGCGAGGAGATCGTCCGCCAGATCGACGCGGACGGCGGCGGCTGCCTGTTGTTCGGCGCGCATTTTGGTAGTTTTGAGACGGCCCGCGTGGTCGGGCGTCGTTACCGGGACCTGCCGGTCAGCCTGCTGATGTACGAAGCCAACGCCCGCAAGATCCGCATGGCGCTGGCTGCGATCAATCCGCGCCTAGAAACCGAGGTCATAGGTCTTGGCCGACTCGATTCCCTCATTCTTGTTGCGGAACGGTTGCGGGACGGGCATTTCGTCGGCGTGCTGGCGGACCGCAATGTCGATGGCCGCGATATGCAGCGTATTTCTTTCCTCGGTGCGCCAGCGGCCTTCCCGCAGGGGCCGTTCCGGGTTGCGATGATGCTGCATCGGCCGGTGGTGATGATGGCCGGCGTCTATAAGGGGCGTGGGCGTTACGAAGTGCGCTTCGAACTCCTGGCCCCGGCCAGCGAGGCACGCCCCGCGGATCCGCAAGCCTGGCTGGACGAAATTATGCGCCGCTATGTCTCCCGGCTGGAGGCGCTGTGCCGCGAAGCACCATACAACTGGTTCAACTTCTACGATTTCTGGGCCTGAGATGCAGTCTGTGCGGTGCCTCCTGGCCCTCGGTCTGTTCCTGGCCGCTGCCCCGCGCGCCCATGCGCAAGTTACCTGGGGGCTCGCGCCGCTCATGCAGTCGCTGGCCGAGGTGAAGGCTGCCTCGGCGACCTTCACCGAAACGAAAACCATGGCTCTATTGAAGACCCCGCTGCAGAGCTCGGGCACGCTGCATTATGTGGCGCCGGATTACGTCCGGAAGACCGTGCTCGCGCCGACCCTCCAGGATTTCGTCTTGCAGAAGGACGCGGTGACATTGACGGCCGGCGGGAAGACCCAGCATTTTGACCTCAGTCAGGCGCCGCCGCTTGCCGGATTGGTCGAGGGCGTGCGCGCCACGTTGGCCGGCGATCTGCCGAGCTTGCAACATTTCTACACGATTGCGCTGAGCGGCGATGCCGAGACCTGGCAGCTTCTGCTGCGCCCGCGCGACGCCTCCGTCAGCCGATTCCTGAGCTGGCTAAGCATTCGCGGCAGCGGCAATCGCGTGACCGAGATCGATACCGGGGGCGCTAGAGGCGACCTAAGCCGCATGAGCGTCGACGAAACCATCGATCATGGTCCGTAGCTGGCTTCCCGTCTGGCTTTGCCTGCTGCTGGCCCTTCTCTGCGCCGGCATCGCCGCCCGCAGTCATTACCGCACGGATATGGGGGATTTCCTGCCCCATGCGCATAGCCTGGCGCAACAGGCGCTGGATGCGCAGGTCAGCAGTGGCGGTGCCTCGCGCATCCTGATGCTGTCGATCGAGGGTGCGCCACCGGCAGCCCTGGCCCAGCTCAGTCTTGGTCTCGGCGCCCGGCTGCGCCGGAACCCGGCCTTCGTCGCCGTTCTAAATGGCGATGATGCCGCGATGGCCGGGGTGCAGGCCTTCGTCTGGGGGCACCGCTACCTGCTCAGCGCCGATAGTACGCCCGCGCTCTTTACCGTCGCGGGCTTGCGCGCCGCTTTGCAGAACGACCTCACCCTTCTGGCGTCCGATTTCGGCGCGGCCGCGGCGCAGAGCCTGCCGGCCGATCCGACCGGCGCGGCGCTGAGCCTGGCGCAGCAACTCGATGCCGCCGCGGGCCACGGCCCGGAGACGCAGGATGGCGCCTGGTTCTCACCCGATGGACGGTCAGCACTACTGCTTCTGCGCACAGCCGCGCCGGGTTTCGATATCGACGCCCAGGCCAAAGTGCTGGCCCTCATTCGCCAGGATTTCGCATCTCTCCGTGCCGCCGTGCCGGGTGCGCAGCAGGCCCGGTTGCGGGAGAGCGGACCCGGCGTCTTCGCAGTCGACACACGCGACGTCACCAAGCGCGACGTCTCGCGCCTCTCCATTCTGGCGACGGCGGGGGCCGTGCTGTTCCTCCTTATCGCCTATCGCTCGCCGCGTGTGCTGTTGCTTGGCCTGTTGCCGGTAGCCTGCGGCGCACTCGCCGCAACCGCTGCCGTTTCACTCGCCTTCGGCTTCGTCCATGCAATCACGCTCGGCTTTGGCGTCACGCTGATTGGCGAGGCAATGGATTATTCGATCTACCTGCTGACTCAGACCCTGAAGGGTGACCGGGCAGACCGTACGCTCGCGCGCATCTGGCCAACGCTGCGCCTCGGCGCGCTGACCTCCATCGCCGGTTTTTGCACCATGCTGCTGTCAGACTTTACCGGCTTCGCGCAGCTCGGGCTCTTTTCGGTCGCCGGGCTGCTGGGCGCGGCCGGGGTCACCCGGTTCGTATTGCCGGTTCTGGTGCCAGACGGGTTCTTCGCCTCCGGTGCTGCCGGCATTGGCGCGCCACTGCGCCTGCTTCTTCGCTGGCAGCAGCCGGCAAGGAGCGTACTCGTCGTGCTGCTCGCCGCCGCGGTCATCGCTCTCGCGGCGCATCGCGGCCCGATTTGGGACGACAATCTTCTCAACCTCAGTCCGCTTTCACCAGCGACCCAGGCGCTCGACCAACGGCTGCGGCATGATCTGGGCGTTCCTGACACGCGCTACTTCATCGCCTATCGGGCGCCGAGCATGGATCAGGCGCTGGAGACGAGTGAGCAGATGCAGACAGTCCTGGCGCCGCTTGTCACGGAGAAGATCATCGGTGGCTATGATCTGCCCAGCCTCGTCCTGCCGAGCGATCGGACGCAGCGGGCCCGGCTGGATGCCTTGCCCGATGACGCAACTTTGCATGCGGCCTTCATGCAGGCGATCTCGGGACTGCCTTTCCGGCCAGACAGTTTCGTGCCCTTCTTCAAAGATGTGGCGCGCGCCCGGGCGGGTGGCCTGTTGACTGAGGCGAGCCTGCCGGCGCTGCTCTCGCTCCGTCTGCAATCCATGCTGATGCCCTCGGGTCACGGCTGGACCGTGCTGGCGCCGCTGCAGAACGTGGCGGACGCCGCCCGGCTGGACGCATCGCTCAAGGCTGCGTTGCCGGCGGGAGCCGTTCTTGTCGATCTCGACCGGCAATCCACCGATCTGCTGCATACCTTTCAACGTGAGGCCGTGACGCTCGCTGTCGCCGGCAGTCTTGCCATTCTCGTTCTGCTGTTCGTCGGCCTGCATTCTCCGCGCCGGGTCCTGGCAGTGGCTGGTCCCGTGGGGGCTGCGGTCATCCTGACCGCCGCCATTTTGACGCTCGGCGGCAAGCTCTCCATCTTCATGGTCGCCGGGTTCCTGCTGATCGTGGCACTCGGCTCCAACTACTGCCTGTTCTTCGCCCGGGGCGACCAGGCGCCCGAGGAACGCGCCCGCGCTCTGGCTTCGATCATGCTGGCCAATCTTTGCACCGTCGCGGCCTACGGGCTGCTGTCGCTATCTCATATCCCGGTGCTGCACGATATCGGGCTGACGGTCGCCATCGGCACCTTCCTCTGCCTCGTCTGCGGTGCAGCTTTCAGCGCGCCGGTGGCTGATCGGCTCGGGTGATGACCCCTGTGGAAAAGCTCGGCGCTGCGCGGCGTTATCCCTCGCAGTTGCCGGTCGAGGATCGCATCCTGCTCGTCATGCTGCCGGGTGCGGGCATCGCGGCCGATGATTTCGCGGATCATGGCTTCATCGCCGCAGTGCAGGGCAGGGTGCCGACGCTTGATATCGTCGCCCTGCGGCCGGATATCGAGCTTTACCTCGACGGCAACATCGCGCCGGTGCTGCATGAGGGGATCATCGTCCCAGCGGTCGCATCCGGCATCCGGCGCATCTGGCTGCTCGGCCTCTCGCTCGGCGGAATGGGTGCACTCCTTTATAGCAGTGCGTATCCGGACCTGGTCGAAGGGCTGGTGCTGCTGGCGCCATTCCTTGGCACCCATGGCACGATGGCCGAACTTACCCGGGCCGGCCGTTTCGTGGATTGGTCGGCGGAAGGCTCTGCCGCGACCGCACCGGAACGCCAATTGCTGACTTGGATACAGGGCCATCTCCGAGCGGGACGGACGACCCCCAAACTCTTTCTCGGCCACGCAACCCGGGATCGCTTCGCCGCCGGACACCGGCTGCTAGCCGCCGCGCTACCGGCGTCCCAAGTCGTGGAGGTGGATGGCGTGCATAACTGGGCGGCCTGGACCCAAGCCTGGCAGGATATTCTTGCCCTCAATCCATTTGCTTGAGGCGCCCCGTCGCAGGGCTGCGGCCGCTGGACGGCTCAATCGGCCGTATTATAGAGACAGGGGATGAACAGGATCGCGGCGGCTCCACCGGCCTACGAAGATATCGTGCCCTATTACGCCGAACTCTGCGCGCTCTCAGAGCTGCGCAAGAAGCCCGGCTTCGGCGTTCCGCTCAACAGCGGCATGGGTGGCCATCTGCTGCTTTATCTCAACGGCGTGCGGGTCGACCGCAGCAGCGGCTATCCGGTAATTGAGGTGGTCCCACCAGGCGCCGACAGCGGCCGTCACGGCGTGGCCATCAGCGCGAATTCCCATTACCGCAATGCCAACTGGGTGGCGATCGAGGATCGCGATTTCATCTTCCGCGGCGCGCTCGCCCCCGGTGAGGCGCTGACGCGCGAGGTCTATGAGCGGACGCAGGCCAGCGCGCGGGAGCGCGGGCTGTTGGACGGCATCGTGTTTCACGAGCATTTTTTTCGCGACAAGCCGCCTGGAATGTCGGTCGAAGATTTCAAATACGAAATATCGGTTGCGACCGATTATGGATCAACCTTCGGGCGCAACTGCTACCGCGCGCGCGTGCCGCTGGATACGCCGCGCATGGAGCGGCTGGTCGCATTTCTCAATGAGCTGAACGAGCCTTACCGAACGGGGAAACGCATCTATCACTGGCGCATCTTCAACGACAATTGCGTCCATATGGCACATAATGCGCTGGCAGCCGCGGGCTTTTGGGCGCCTTGGCCAACCGGCCAGTTACCCGTCCTTGCGGCCTTCCGCTTTCCAGTGCCGAAGAATGCGCTGGTTGATCTGGCATTGCGCGCGAACGATCAGCCGATCGAGAACGCGGAGGCCCTTTTCGCGAATGCCGAGGCGCGGCGCACACTCGTCGAGACCGGGGGGCTGCCGACTGGCCCTGCCGCGCTGACATCGGCGGTGTCGGCCGTCGCCGCGAATGACATCTATGATGTGCGGAGGTTGCGGCTGATTTTCTACGACAATCCTTTCTGGGGCCGGTATCGCGGCTGGTTCAAGCGCATCCTGTCAGAGCCGCGCTATACGGACCTGAAGGCGAATCTGCGCCATTTCGCCCAGCGCTATCAGCTGGCCGCCCGCGATATGCCAGGCCCGGCCGGTTGGGCGCGGGGCGAGCGCGCGCAGTTTCGCGACGCCTACGCACAGTACATCGCCGACGAAGCTGCGAAAGTCGCTGAGTGGCAGGCCAGTCTCGACGCCGGACGGCTTGACGGGCGCGCGCTGCTGGCCCGGAGTGTCGCATGAACCCACCACTTGTCCTCTCCAGCCTCTGTGTCGCGAGCGCGCTCGGCGCCGGCCAGGCCGAGACCTGGGACGCCATCCGCGCCGGCCGCAGCGCGCTCAGCCCCTGCACCTTCGACAGCCTGCCCATCGCGGCCTTCGCCGGTGCCGTGCCGGCTTTGGACGATGCCGCTTTGGCAGGCAAATGGGCCGCCTTCGATTGCCGCAACAACCGGCTCGCTGAACTTGCTTTGCAGCAGGATGGGTTCGAGGAAGCGGTCGCTCAGGCGCGGGCGCGCTATGGCGCGTCGCGCATCGGTCTTTTCACCGGCACCAGCACCTCGGGCATTCTGCAGACGGAACAGGCCTATCGCGCGATCGAAGCGATCGGCGTCTTGCCTGCAGACTTCGACTATGATCGCACCCACAATACCTATGCGCTCGGGCGCTATGTGCGGGCGCGCCTCGGTCTCGCCGGGCCGAGCTTCACCATCTCCACTGCCTGCGCCGCCACGGCCAAGGTTTTTGCCGCCGCCGCCCGCATGATCGCAGCTGGCCTTTGTGATGCCGCCGTCGTCGGCGGGGCTGACAGTTTCTGCGCTACGACGCTCTTTGGCTTTCACGCCCTGGGCGTGCTGGCGGAAGGGCCATGCCGTCCCTTCGACGCCGGGCGCCGTGGCATTTCCGTCGGTGAAGCAGCCGGCTTTGCCTTGCTGGAGCGCGCAGGGCCGGAGCCGGGGCGCGATGGGCTGATGCTACTCGG
>Ga0310811_10004175_pt1 | contig 18177 bp, 19 predicted proteins | sample YCmetagenome_FD_207642 | JGI IMG/M metagenome (GOLD analysis project Ga0310811, IMG submission 207642) | Soil microbial communities from experimental microcosm in Duke University, North Carolina, United States - YC | ecosystem: Engineered > Artificial ecosystem > Soil microcosm > Unclassified ...
GCGCCATTTGATCCGACCGGATACATCGGATGCGCGGCATCGCCGAGCAATGTCACGCGGCCGTGCGACCAGTGCGGCAGCGGATCGCGGTCGCACATCGGGTATTCCCAAAATTCCGGTGTTGACTCGATCAGCGCCTTGGCGTCGACGAACGGAATATTGAAGCGCTGCACGTGCGGCATCAGATCCTCGAACCTGCCGGCCCGCGACCAGTCTTCCTTGCGTGGGGGAGCGCCTCCTTCGCCGACCTTTACCAGAACCGCCCAATTGGTGAGCGGCTTGTCTTCGCGAAGCCCTTCACCGATCGGATAGACAACCAGCTTGCCGGCCATGCCGCCCGCGATCACCATCGAGCGGCCGGTCAGAAATTTCGGCCAGTCGGTGGCGCCGCGCCAGAGCATCGAGCCGTTCCAGCGCGCGGGGCCTTCGTTCGGGTACAGCGTTTCGCGGACGATCGAGTGGATTCCGTCGGCGCCGATCAGAATGTCGGCGCGCGCGGTCGCGCGGTGCGAGCCGTCGCGGCCAAAAAAATATCCGGTGACTCCGCCTTCGTCCTGCGTGTACGAGCCGAGCCGGTGACCGGTGTGAATGCGGGATTCGCCGAGCTTCGCGCGGACGGCCTGGTAGATCACCGCCTGCAATCGGCCGCGGTGAATAGAGAATTGCGGATATTCGAAGCCGGCATCGGTGCCGCGCGGCTCGCGCCAGATCTCCTGGCCGATGCGGTTCATATAGAAAAGTTCGTGGGTCCGGATTCCGACCTGATCGAGCCTCGATAGCAGCCCGAGTTGTGCCAGTTCCTTAATCGCATGCGGCAGCGTATTGATGCCGACGCCCAGCTCGCGCACGCTGTCGGCCTGCTCGAAAATCTCGCAATCGATCCCACGCGCATGCAGCATGAGAGCCGTTGTCAGCCCGCCAATGCCGCCGCCGACGATGATGGCCTTCATAACTTACGCCCAACACCCATACCTGCAGTGATATTGCGGCTTGTCGGCCGCCGAAGCAATCGGATGGTGTCGCGGCAGCGATTGACTCCGCTGCGCTTTATTGGACCAATAGGCTTGGAAACGCTGGTGTTTTGGGGAGGAGTTCGATCATGCGTGCTTGCGTATGCAGACTCGCGGCTGTCGCGGCATTTTTCGTTGTAGTTAACGCCGCAGCGGCGCAGGACAAGATCCGCATCGGCCTCATGTATACGCTGTCGGGGCCGGCCTCTGCGCTCGGCCAGCAGTCGAAAAACGGCTTCGAGCTCGCGCTGAAAGACCTCGGCGGAAAGATGGGCGGCAAGGATGTAGAGCTGGTCGCTGTCGATGATGAGCTCAAGCCCGACGTTGCGATACAGAAGGTTCGCGGCTTGCTCGAGCGCGACAACGTCGACTTCGTGGTCGGCCCGATCTTTTCCAATATTCTGGTGGCGATCCACAAGCCGGTCATCGACGCCGGAAAAATTCTGATCAGCACCAACGCCGGCACTTCGAATTTTGCCGGGGCGGCCTGCAATGCCAGTTTCTTTGTGACATCATACCAGAATGATCAGATCTTCGAAGCGATCGGCGAGGCTGCGAACAAGCTCGGCTACAAGCGGGTCTACGCTCTTGTTCCGAACTATCCGGCAGGGAAAGATGCGCTTGCGGGTTTCAAGCGCACGTTCAAGGGGCAGATCGTCGAAGAGTCGCTGGCCCCGCTCAATACCACCGATTTCGGGCCGGAAGTTTCGAAAATTTCCGCGGCAAAGCCCGACGCCCTGTTCACATTCATGCCAGGCGGGCTCGGCATCAATCTTCTCAACACGTATATCCAGGCGGGACTCAAGGGAAAGGTCCCGATCGTTTCGGCCTTTACGGCTGACGAGGCGACGTTGCCGGTGCTCAAGGACAATGCTGTCGATGTCTACGGGGTGCTGACCTGGGCACCGAACATGGACAATGCCGCCAACAAGAAGTTCGTGTCGGAATATGTGGCGGCCTATAAAGCGGTGCCGGCGTCCTATGCGATGCAGGCCTATGACGCTGCGATGTTGATCAACAGCGCTGTGACCGCGGTAAAAGGCAACCTGTCGGATCGGAATGCGCTGCGCGCCGCGCTCAAGAAGGCTGCCTTCACGTCCGTGCGCGGCCCGTTCAAGTTCAACGTCAACGGCTTCCCGATCGAGGACTTCTACCTCACCAAGGTGGCCAAGCGCGCTGACGGCATGTACGAGACCCAGATCGTTGAGAAGATCTACTCGAACCACGCCGACGGTTACGCCAAGGACTGCAAGACCCAGTAAAAACCGGGGCTTTCGCGCTTCTCCAGACCGCCGGGCGGAGCGCAAATTCTTGCGGACAAATGCTTTAAGTTTAGAAATTATAGGGCTATAATAAATTTTCTAAACGATCGGATCGGGCAATGCGCGCGGTGTGTCTCGGTGGCGGCCCCGGCGGCCTCTACTTCGCGATCTCCCTCAAGCGGCGGGACCCCGCGCACGAGGTTGTTGTCATCGAGCGCAATCGCCCGGACGACACGTTCGGCTGGGGCGTGGTGCTGTCCGACGAGACGCTGGCCAATCTCGAAGCCAACGATGCCGAGAGTGCGGCGCTCATCCGCGAGTCTTTCGTTTATTGGGACGACATCGCGGTGCATTACCGCGGCGAGACGATGCGTTCGGGCGGTCACGGATTTTCCGGCATCGGCCGCAAGCGTCTGCTGAATATTCTCCAGGAGCGGGCCCGCGCCCTCGGCGTGAAGATCGAATTCGAGACAGAGGCAAAAGACGTTTCCGCTTATGCGGACTACGATCTGATCGTCGGCGCCGATGGGGTGAATTCCCGGGTGCGTGCCACCCATGCCGACGTATTCAAGCCCGATATCGACGTGCGTGCCTGCAAGTACATCTGGCTCGGCACGCATCAGAAATTCGACGATGCGTTCACTTTCATCTTTGAGCAGACTGACCACGGCTGGATCTGGGCGCACGCCTACCAGTTCGACGGCGACACCGCGACTTTCATCGTCGAATGCTCGGAAGAAACCTGGCGCCGAGCCGGCTTCAGGCAGATGAGCACCGAGGAGACGATTGCGGCCTGCGAGAAAATCTTTGCCCGCAATCTCGGCGGTCATAAATTGATGTCGAATGCGCGCCACCTGCGCGGTTCGGCTTGGCTCAACTTCAATCGTGTCCTGTGCGAGCGCTGGAGCCACAAGAATATTGTCTTGCTCGGAGACGCCGCGGCGACCGCGCATTTCTCGGTCGGCTCTGGTTCGAAACTCGCGCTGGAAAGCGCCATTGCGCTCGCAGATTATCTGCACAGCGAGCCAACGATGACGCACGCTTTTCGCCGCTACGAAGACGAGCGGCGTCTCGAAGTCCTGCGCTTGCAGAGCGCGGCACGTAATTCCACCGAATGGTTCGAGGATGTCGAGCGCTATCTCCATCTCGATCCGGTTCAGTTCAACTACTCGCTTCTGACGCGTTCGCAACGCATCAGCCACGAAAACCTGCGCGAGCGGGATGAAAATTGGCTCGGCGGCGCGGAGCGCTGGTTCGAGCGCCAGGCGACGGGGCGGGAGCCGCAGATCCAGCGGCCTCCGATGTTCGTGCCATTCCGCGTGCGCGGCATCGAATTGAAGAACCGGGTCGTGGTGTCGCCGATGGCGCAGTACCGCGCGGTCGACGGCACGCCGACTGACTGGCATCTGGTCCACTATGCCGAGCGCGCCAAAGGCGGGGCAGGACTGGTCTTTACCGAGATGACCTGTGTGTCCCCGGAGGGCCGTATTACGCCCGGCTGTACGGGGCTTTATCGGCCTGAGCATGAAGCCGCGTGGAAAAGGATCGTCGACTTCGTCCACGCCGAAAGCGACGCCAAATTTGCCATCCAGCTTGGGCATTCCGGTCCCAAAGGCTCGACCCAACTTGGGTGGGAAACGATGGATGCGCCGCTGCCGTCCGGCAACTGGACGGTGATGGGGCCTTCGGCGGTGGCCTGGAGTCCGGAGAACCAGGCGCCGCGCGCGATGACGCGCGCCGACATGGACAAAGTGCGCGATGAGTTCGTCCACTCGGCGCAAATGGCGCAGCGTGCCGGCTTCGACTGGCTAGAATTGCACTACGCGCACGGCTACCTGATGTCGGCCTTCATCACGCCGCTCACCAACAAACGCACCGACGAATATGGCGGCAGTCTCGAAAACCGCATGCGGTTTCCACTTGAGGTGTTTCGCGCCGTACGGGCGGTGTGGCCCGACGAAAAGCCGATGTCGGTTCGCATTTCAGCAAGTGATTGGGCGCCGGACGGCATCACGCCGCGCGATGCGGTCGAGGTCGCGCGCATTCTGACAGACGCCGGCGCCGACATGATTGACGTTTCAGCGGGGCAGACGTCGAAACGGGCGAAGCCGGTGTACGGACGGATGTTTCAGACGCCGTTCTCCGACCGCATCCGGAACGAGGCGGGCATTGCAACACTCGCCGTCGGAAACATCTACGACGCGGACCACGTCAATTCGATCTTGATGGCGGGGAGGGCCGACCTCGTCTGCCTTGCTCGGCCGCACCTTGCCAACCCGTACTGGACATTGCACGCCGCGGCGGACCTTCGTTACGAGGGTTTGACCTGGCCGAAACCTTATTTGCCGGGCCGCGATCAGCTGCATCGATTGAAGTCGCGCCCTGACGTGATGACGGGGAAAGTGTGATGGGCGCGCTCGATGGCCTGCACGCGTTGGTCACGGGCGCTGGCACCGGCATCGGGGCGGCGATCACGCGGGCGCTCGCCAAGGAAGGCGCCGCCGTGACACTTGTCGGGCGCCGGAAGGCGCCGCTCGATGCGGTCGCGCGCAATTTGCCAAAATCCATCACGGTCACCGCTGACGTGACAAAAGCCGCAGACTGCGCGGCCATGGTGGCGGCCGCGCGCTCCGCCTATGGGCCGATCGACATTGTTGTTGCCAACGCGGGGACGGCCGAGAGCTCGCCGGCCGCAAAAATTTCGCCCGAGCACTGGCAACGGATGATCGGGGTTAACCTGACCGGCGCGTTTTTGACCGTGCAGGCTGCTCTGGACGATGTCACGCGCAAGGGCAAAGGGACACGGCGCATCGTGTTCACCGCCTCGACCGCGGGCCTGAAGGGTTATCCTTATGTAGCGGCCTATTGTGCTGCCAAGCACGGGGTCGTCGGCCTCGCGCGCGCTTTGGCCGCGGAACTCAAGGCCGACGGGCTGACTGTGAATGCCGTATGTCCCGGATACACGGATACGCCGCTTCTGGATGCCGCAGCTGGCGCGGTCGCCGCCAAGACCGGGCGGTCGGTCGAGGAGGCGCGCGCCGCGCTCGCCAAGGACAACGCCGATGGCCGGCTGATTTCCCCGGACGATGTCGCTGCCAGGGTCCTGTGGCTGTGCTCGCCGGCGGCGAACGCGGTCAACGGCGAAGCCATCGTCATTGCCGGGGGTGCGGCATGACGATCGCGATCAAGTCGAAGCCACGGCAAACGACGCAGCCGCTGAGCAAACAAAGACTGCGGCTATGGATCCGCATATTGCGCGCCGCGCGTGCGATCGAAGCCGAGGTGCGCGAACGGCTCCGTGTCCAGTTCGAGGTGACGCTCCCACAGTTCGATGTGATGGCGGCGCTCGAAAGGAAACCGGATGGCATGACGATGACGGAGCTGTCGCGCTTCCTGATGGTCTCGAACGGAAACGTCACCGGCATCATCGATCGGCTGGTGGCGGACAAGATAGTCGTGCGCCAGGCGCCCGCCGATGACCGCCGTGCCATCATCGTGCGCCTCACGCCGCGCGGCCTAAAACAGTTCACGGCGATGGCCAAGGCGCATGAGACATGGGTCGATGGCCTGCTGTCGGAATTTGACGCGGGCGAGGCAGACACCCTGATCCGCCATCTCGACGGATTGTCCAGCCGTATTCGCAATGGAGGGTCGCGCGCATGACCATGAGCGACTTGAAGCCGGAACATTTCAATTGGGCGGCCAAGAACGGCATTGCTGTGATCACGCTCAAGGGCGCCGAACGAAAGAACCCGATCACGTTCGAAAGTTATGCCGAGCTCGGGCAGACCTTCCGCGGTCTTGCGCGCGCACGCGATATCAAGGTCGTCGTGTTTGGCTCGAACAGTGGCAATTTCTGCTCAGGCGGGGATGTGCACGACATCATTGGGCCGCTGACGGGCCGTGACATGAAGGGACTTCTCGAGTTTACCCGAATGACCGGCGAGCTCGTGAGGGCGATGCGCGCCTGCCCGCAACCGATTATCGCGGCAATTGACGGTGTCTGCGTGGGGGCGGGCGCGATGATCGCCTTGTTCAGCGACATCCGCTTGGGCACACCGCAGGCCAAGACCGCGTTTTTGTTCACCCGTGTCGGGCTTGCCGGCTGTGACATGGGCGCCTGTGCTCTGCTGCCACGCGTCATCGGCCATGGCCGCGCGTCGGAGCTTCTTTATACCGGGCGTGTCATGACGGCGGAGGAGGGCGAGCGCTGGGGCTTTTTCAATCGCATTGTCGCCTCCGACAAGCTCGAAGCGGATGCGATGGCTCTTGCGCAACAGCTTGCGAGCGGCCCGACCTTCGCGCACGGCATGACGAAAACCATGCTGCACCAGGAGTTCGCGATGCCGCTTGATGACGCAATCGAGGCGGAGGCACTCGCCCAGGCGGTTTGCATGCAAACTAAAGATTTCCGCCGGGCCTATGAGGCCTTTGTCGCAAAGCAGAAACCGCATTTTGCCGGAAATTGACATGCTCGACCGGAGTTTCCTGCGTTGGCCGTTTTTCGAGGAGCGTCATCGCGCGCTTGCCGGCCAACTGGAAACATGGGCCGTGCAGCATTGCGCGCATGTCGATCACCGTGATGTCGACGCCGCCTGCCGCGAGCTGGTACGCAATCTCGGCCACGATGGCTGGCTGAAGCATACTGCGCCCGGCGATGGTCCTTCCGACCAGATTGATGTCCGCACCCTCGCTTTGATCCGCGAAACGCTGGCACGCCATTCCGGCCTCGCAGACTTTGCCTTCGCGATGCAGGGCCTTGGCGCCGGCCCAATTTCGTTGTTCGGCACGCCGGCCCAAAAAGCTCGCTGGCTGCCGAAGACCCGCGGCGGCGCGGCGATCGCGGCGTTTGCGCTTACGGAGCCGGCATCCGGTTCCGATGTCGCCAACATTTCAATGACAGCGCAGCGGAGCGGCGACGGTTTTACGCTCGATGGCGAAAAGACGTGGATATCGAACGGAGGGATCGCTGATCTTTATGTGGTCTTTGCCCGCACTGGCGAGGCGCCAGGCGCGAGGGGCCTGTCGGCCTTCATCGTGCGCGGCGATAGTCCCGGTCTGTCGGTCGCCGAGCGCATCGAGGTTATGGCGCCACATCCGCTCGCGCGCCTGGCCTTCAAGGGCTGCCGTGTCGGCGGCGCCGATCTCATCGGCGCGCCTGGCGACGGCTTCAAGATCGCGATGGCGACGCTCGATGTCTTTCGTACCACGGTGGGCGCCGCGGCGCTCGGCTTCGCGCGCCGTGCGCTCGCCGAAACGCTCAAACGCGCCAAGAGCCGCGAACTGTTCGGCGCGCCATTGGCGGAATTGCAGATGGTCCAGGGCCACATTGCCGATATGGCGGTCGAGATCGACGCGGCGGCGCTTCTGGTCTATCGCGCGGCGTGGACCAAGGACACGGGTGCGGCACGGGTATCGCGGGAGGCGGCGATGGCGAAACTCTACGCGACTGAGGCGGCGCAGCGTGTGATCGATGCCGCCGTTCAGATTCACGGTGGCGATGGCGTGCGCTCAGGCCATCCAATCGAGACGCTCTACCGTGAAATCCGCGCTTTGCGAATTTACGAAGGCGCGTCCGATGTCCAGAAAATCATTATTGCAAGATCCGCGCTTTCATCGGGGGGAGGCCGCTGACATGACTCGAGGCATCAAACTTGGGCCATCCGCGCACGTCGATACTTTCACGCGCGACAATCTCCCGCCGTTCGATCAATGGCCCGATATTCTGCTCGACCGGCCCGAATTTCAGTACCCCGAGCGATTGAACGCCGGGGTCGAGTTGACCGACCGCATGGTTGAGCGCGGATTCGGCGACCACATCGCGCTGATCGGCAACGGCCGTCGGCGGACTTACAAGGAATTGGCCGATTGGTCGAACCGGCTGGCGCATGCCCTCGTGGAAAACTACGGGGTCAAACCGGGCAACCGCGTCTTGATCCGTTCCGGCAACAACCCTGCGCTCGTCGCGGCCTGGCTCGCGGCCACCAAGGCGGGTGCCGTCGTCGTCAATACAATGCCCATGCTCCGTACCGGCGAGCTCGGCAAGATCGTCGACAAGGCCGAGATCGCACTGGCGTTGACCGACAGCCGTATCGCCGATGAGCTTGTGGCTTGCGCCAAGGCCAGCAAGTTTCTCAAGCAGGTCGTCAATTTCGACGGCACGTCCAACCATGACGCAGAGCTTGATCGCATTGCGCTCGACAAGCCGGTGAAGTTCGACGCGGTGCCCACAGGCCGCGACGACGTCGCTTTGCTCGGGTTCACCTCGGGCACCACCGGCGAGCCCAAGGCAACCATGCATTTCCATCGCGATCTGCTGATCATTGCCGACGGCTACGCGAAGGAAGTTCTCAACGTGACGCCTGACGACGTGTTCGTCGGTTCGCCGCCGCTCGCCTTCACGTTCGGCCTGGGCGGCCTGGCGATTTTCCCGCTTCGTTTTGGCGCCACCGCGACGCTTCTGGAAAATGCATCGCCGGCCAACATGGTGCAGATTATCGAGACCTATAAGGCCACCATCTCATTCACCGCGCCAACCGCTTACCGGGCCATGATGGCGGCGATGGACCAGGGCGCGAACCTGTCGTCACTGCGGCTGGCCGTGTCGGCCGGCGAGACCTTGCCGGGTCCGGTGTTCGAGGATTGGACGCGCAAGACCGGCAAGCCGATCCTCGACGGGATCGGCTCGACCGAGTTGCTCCACATCTTCATCACAAACCGGATCGGAGACGCCGTGCCGGGAGCGACCGGGCGGCCGGTCGCCGGCTACGAAGCAAGAATAGTTGATGCCGACATGAAAAATGTGCCTGACGGAACAATCGGACGGTTGGCCGTGCGCGGTCCGACCGGCTGCCGGTATCTCGCCGACAAACGGCAGAAAAACTATGTCGCCGATGGCTGGAACCTTACCGGTGATTCATTTGTACGCGACCAGGACGGCCGATTCCATTTCGCTGCCCGCAACGACGACATGATCATCTCGGCGGGTTACAACATCGCCGGACCCGAAGTCGAGGCGGCGCTGTTGGCGCACCCTGAGGTCGCGGAATGCGCGGTCGTTGGTGCAACGGACTCCGAGCGGGGGCAGGTTGTTGCCGCGTTTGTTGTGCTCAAGGCCGGTGTCGAAGCAGACAACCTGCGCATCAAGATCCTGCAGGATCACGTCAAGGCGACCATCGCGCCGTACAAATATCCGCGGCTGGTGAAATTCGTCGACGCCTTGCCGAAGACCCAGACCGGAAAAATTCAGCGGTTCAAATTGCGAGAACAGGTCTCATGACCAAAAGCACGTTTGAAACTGTGCAGCCTAAGAATTGGGCGGCTCCTAAAGGTTACGCCAACGGCGTCGTTGCGCAGGGCCGGCAGGTTTTCATCGCCGGTCAGGTTGGCTGGAACGGTCAGGGGAAATTCGAAAGCGACGATTTTGTCGCTCAGGTTGAACAGGCTTTGAAAAATATCGTCGATGTTCTGGCGGCGGCCGGCGGCGAGCCGCGACATCTGGTGCGCCTCACCTGGTATGTGACGGACAAGGCCGAGTACCTGGCCAGTCAGAGGGAAATTGGCGAGGCCTATCGCGAAACGATCGGCCGGCATTTTCCGGCGATGACGCTTTTGGTCGTTGCCGGCCTGCTCGAGCAGCGGGCCAAAGTTGAGATCGAAGCAACGGCCGTTATCGCGGACTAGGCGACAAGCCTTGTCTGATGCGTCGCCGCTCGAGGCGCTTCCGACGGGTCGAGAACCAATAAATCGAATACGGGATGACGACCATCATCATGAACAAAAAGAAGTATGGCAGTTGGAGCGGGGTATCGCTCTTTTTGAACTGATCGAGAATTTCCACCACCCAATAGCCCTGCCACAACAGCAGCACGATCCAGCCAAACAACCTCTGATTTTGTCTCTGGCGGCGTTCCAAATCTGCCTGCGCTTCGGCAGGCCGCGGCTGGATGACGCCGGTATTGATTTCTGCCCACCGCCGGCGATTCTCCATGAATTGCTCGCGCCGTCTGGCGCGGATGGCATTTCTGATAGCGAGTTTCCTTTCGCGACGTCTGTGAAAACGATCCTTCACCAGCTCTTTCGCGAGATAGAGCATCAAGCCGATGGCGAGAAGCCAACCGATAATGATCAGGATGTTGAGCATCGATTCTGGTCCGCCAAGCCCTCAATATTAGTCTGATTTTACTAACATTCGCGAACGTTCGGAATTCCCCTTATTTCTCACAACCCGCGTGCCCGGAGAAGGGGGCCGCCGGGAAAAACCCGACGTGTCTACACAAATCGCAATTCTACCCCCCCGCCAGTGATGCATAAGATTTTTGCGTTCTGTGTGAGCGGTGCCACAAAGCGCCGAAAGGCGCCGTGCGACTGTCAATTCTGGGAGGGCAGCGCAGGAGGCTCAGATGCGTAGAGCACTCAATGTCGCACTTATCGTCGCCGGGGTTCTGGTGAACGTGTTGGCCTCGCGCGATACCACGGTTGCAAATTCGCGGGCCGCTCAGTGGCCCGCCCAGAATGGCGCCATCGTTTACGGACTGCACGTGGCTTTGCCGAGCAACATGAAGAACTTTCCGCCGGAGCTGGTGCCGTTGCCCTGATTCTGCCGGATCGACCTGTGGCGCGATTGGTCCGGGCCGCGCTTGTGTGGTTGAATTGGCTTAATGGTGCCAGATTCAGCAAGCGACGATTTCTATCGCACGGCCCCGAAATTTCGCGACTTCCGGCTTGTGGCAGATGAATTCTCTTTCAGTCCATTGCCGGACGACTGGCTCATCGGAGTGGCTGATGTTGAGCAGTCGACGAAGGCTATTGAGGACCAGCGCTACAAAGCGGTGAACATGGCTGGAGCGGCCGTAATTGCCGCGATCGCTAATGCCCTCGGCGGGAGGGATTTCCCTTTTGTATTCGGGGGCGACGGGGCGAGTTTTGCTGTTTCGCCCGGCGACGCAGCGACAGCCCGGCAAGCTCTTGCCGAAACCGCGACCTGGGTCAGCGAAGACCTCGACCTGACACTGAGGGTGGGGATGGTGTCCGTCGGAGAGATCCGGCGGAATGGCCACGATGTCCGCGTCGGGCGATATGCCGTTTCGGACAATATTAGCATCGCGATGTTCTCGGGCGGAGGAGTTGCGTGGGCGGATGCTGCGATGAAGCGCGACGAAATAAGCGTTCCGCGCGCGCCGGCCGGAGCGCGGCCCGATCTGTCGGGCCTATCCTGCCGCTTCGAACGGTTTCCTACGCAGTACGGACAGATTCTCTCGGTGCTGGTGCTGCCGGCAGACATCTCGCGCATGTCCGCCTTCCGAGCGGTGGTCAAGCAGATCATCAGCATGGTGGAAGGGTCGTCCGAATGCGACAGGCCAGCCGCGCGCGAGGCCATGCAATTGAAATGGCCGCCACAAGGCTGCGATCTTGAAGCGCGGGCCAGCCGAAAAGCCGGCGAACCGGTCGGCATAAGAATAATGAAGGTCTATGCCATGACCTTTCTCTATTTCCTCATCATGCGCTTCAACGTCCGGGTCGGCCGCTTTGTGCCAAAAAAATATTTGTCCGAAGTAGCCGCGAACTCGGATTTCCGGAAGTTCGACGATGCACTGCGCATGATCATCGACTGTTTACCCGGCATGGCACGAAGAATCGAAGACACTCTGGCGGCGGCGGAGAGCAATGGGCATATCCGCTACGGCTGTCACCGCGAGAACGCCGCCATTATGACGTGCTTTACCCCCTTGCCGTCGCAGCCAAGCCACGTCCATTTCATCGACGGTGCCGAAGGCGGCTACGCGCTCGCGGCGGCAGCGCTCAAGCGGCGGCTCTAGCCGCTGTGGACGTATGGGAAATATCTTAGTTAATTCAGCGGCTTTTGCCACACGATTGTGATGGCCATCACAGCGTCCGCACCGGCTATGCCGTTAGCATAGAAAAATTCTATCCGGGGCGGCGCATAATGATCACAGTTCCTGAACTCTCGGCGGAAGCACTCGGGTCATATCTGACATCGCATCTTGGCCGCCGCTTTTCGTCGACAGAGGCTGAGCTAGCCGAACTTGTCCCGTCCGTCGCGCGGCTGGCGTTGGAATGCATCGGCAATAGCGACGCGCTCTACCACAATGTCGAGCACACGATGCTCGTGACGCTTGTCGGTTACGACATCATGAAGGGTCGAGCGCTGCTCACACCGACCTCGCCGGCCGATTTCGCCCACGTTCTCGTCGCTTGTCTGCTTCACGACATTGGTTATGTACGAGGCATTTTGGAGGGAGACGGTCCGGACGGATATGTCGTCGACGGGCAAGGACGCCGAACCAAGATCCCGCGCGGGTCGTCCGATGCGGCGCTGCTAATGCACCACGTGGACAGGTCGAAGCTCTTTGTCATGGACCGGATCGGCAGCAGCGATCTCCTCGATGCCGCAAGGATTGCCCGCTCGATTGAGTTCACCCGCTTTCCCGCGGCGACTGAACCGAACGGAAACGGCAGTGAGGAAGGCGAACTCGTGCGGGCTGCCGATCTAATCGGTCAGCTTGGTGATCCTCAATATCTGCGGAAGGCTAATGCGCTCTATTATGAGTTTGAGGAGGTCGGCCTCAACAAGCAGCTTGGGTACGGGTCGCCCGCCGACCTCACGGATTTGTATCCTCAATTCTACTGGAAAACGGTTTCGCCTTATATCCAGACCGCTATCCGCTATCTCAACGTGACGTCGAGCGGCCGCCAATGGATCGCAAATCTCTACAGCAACGTCTTCCGGGCGGAGCGCGATCTTCGCCTGTCGGGACCGCAGCGATAGCCGGAGCAGGCGATCGTTGGACGCGATGTGCGAAAGCAGCTAGCTTGTCCGAGTTAGTGAAGCGGGCGATGGTTGCGGCTCGCCGCTTTTGACCGACGGGACACGTCGCATGGGCGTCCTTCTCTGGGTTCTCATCATTGGCTGTGTCGCCGGCACGATTGCACGCGTGCTGATGCCCGGACCTAACAGGCCCAAGGGCTTCGTGCTCACGATCGTTTTGGGCGTTGCCGGCGCGTTCCTGGCGACTTACCTCGGTCACCTGCTCGGCATATACCGCACGGGAGAAAGCGCAGGCTTCATAGGAGCAAGCGTCGGCGCTCTCCTTATTCTCTTTATCTGGAACCGGCTGGTTGCGGCTGACGTGATCCCCGATCACGGTCTCTAGGCAGCGCTAGTTCGCCGACTCAAACCATTGCAGAAAGCGCGCGCCGGCGATGCCACGTGTCAGCGCGAGGTTATATTCACGGAACACGTCCAGTCTTTCCCATCCCGTCTCCGGCCATGACCTGATCGCGCTCTCCAGGCGGGGGAGATCGATTATTTTGCGGGCCAGCGGTGAACGGGAAAGCCCAGCGACCTGTTGCGAAAGCGCGTGGCGATTTACCGCAAGCTTTTCGTACCAGTCCGCAGCCTGAAGGCCTCGCGAGCGGTTGGTCAGGACCGTTTCGGGAAGCAGTCCCCACATGGCACGACGAACGAGAGATCGGTCGATTCCTTCCACAAGAAATTGTTCGGATGGGATTGCGAAACAATAAGAGACGACATCGATGTCCGCCGTCGGGTCGCGGACCTCAACGCCGGTCACGGCCTTTTCAGCGGCGTGCCAGTCTCCGAGGTAGTCAACCTGTCCAAGTCCCTGTGCGCGTTCATTGGGACGAGCACGGTAAAGGAAGTCGTGGCCAAACTTGCGTGCGCGCCTTTCAACTGCCATGGCACTTGCGAAGTCCGCCCGGATTGGAGAGTGGTCCTGCCAGGCTGCGCCATGATTTGGCCGCCGGCGCCGGTCGATCCAATTGCCGACCGGCAATGGGATGAGAGGGTCGACAAAAAGTTTCTTGAACGCGACCGACCGCGAAAACGGCGTGCTGCGGTAATAGAGCCGCCATTGACGGTGCGCGAGCAGCAAATTTCCACGCAGCAGGTGGGAAGCCGTCTGGGACCAGCCGTCCCAGCTTATCGTGAAGTTTCCGTGGAGGCCGCCGAGCAATACTCGGCAATTTTGCCGCCGCGCCTGTTCGAGAACACCCAGCGTCCAGCCGAAGTTGCTTGGGTTTCGCACCGGCCCGTTCAGCGCAATGAAAAAGCGCTCAAGCCCGGCAAAGTCGTCGCACTCGTTATTGTGCACATAGTGGACATCGACATTGCCAAGCTTGTCCTTGATCGCTTCGACGAAAGGAGTTTCGTCCGCATAAGAACCGTCCAGCACCGGACCGTCGAAACCTCGGCGGGGGACACCTGTAAACGCGGGCAGCCTCTGCTTTTTCTCAGCGAGTGCACGAGCGGCGAGAGCCACGACCGATGACGAATCGAGGCCACCGCTCAGGAGAGCGCCTACCGGATGAAGGCTGCGCATTTGGCGCCGAACAGCGCGGTCGAGCTGCTCATGCAACCCTTCCGCATAAGCGGCATCGGACTTCAGCTTGACCGGAGCAATTTCATCGAGCGCCCAGTAGCGCCGCATCTCGAGGGATCCGTCGGATCCGACCCGCATCAGGTGTGCGGGCGGAATACGAAAGATGTTCCGATAGATGGTGCTGGCATGATCAGCGTGATTAAGCACGAGGAAATCGGCGATTTTTTCCTCGCAAAGCTCTCGTTGCACGTTGTCGAACGCAAATAGTCCATTGGGCATCGTGGCGAAGGCAAAGGAGTGCTTGTCCCGGTGCCACATCAGGACATTCAAGCCCAGATGATCGCGTGCGAGGGTCAATGACCTTTTGCTGCCGTCCCATATGGCAACCGCGAAAGGTCCTCGCAGCATCGAAAAAATGCGGTCGCCAACCTTCTCCCAGCCAAAGAGCAGCAGACGTGCATCGGACCATTCCGCGACAAGCTGCCGATTGAGAGAAAGACGACCCAGCAAATCGTCGCGATTGTCGATCCGCAGGTCGGCGGTGATCATCGTTCCGCCGGCGCCTCGAGTCGGTTGATGATCGTACCGATCCTCGGGAGTCATTCGCATCAGGACGTGGACAAGTCCGAAATTATCCTGCGCGATGACGCCGTCTTTGTCCGGCCCATATTGATGAAGGGCGTTCGCCACGCGCTCGAGTTCCTGGCGCCTGACGCTCCTGTCGTCAAAACGGACTATGCCGGCTATCCCGCTCATCGACGAAATGCCTAAACGGTTCTCGGTACTCCGAACTCGGCAATGCGCGTAAATCGGTCGCCGCCCGTGTCACCGATGATCGTGTGGTCGTCGACCTCGACCCAGGCATGGCCGGCCAATTCCTGCTGCTCTCGTGCCACTGCAAGGCATAGTCTGCTGGCGATGCCGCGCCGGCGCAACATAGCGTGCACTGCGAGCGCGCGAGGCAGGCACAGGTCGTTTCGCGGCGAATTTGCCGAGACTGTGTCGATAGCCCAGTTTATCCATCCGACTTCGTCGCCGGAGAATCGACTCGGTCGCTGCACAGGACGATCAACCCAGGCGAAGATTCGGGCGGGAGCGATCAGGCGAACGGCGAGCCGCGCAAAAATAAACATCACGAAAGCTTCGCGCAGATACAGACGACGCCTGGTCTGCAATTTCATTGAACATCCTCGACGGCAACAATCCGAACAAGTCGTTGTGTGAGCAACGATTGCAGAAAACCCATGACGTCGCGTGTCATGATTTCACTGCTCACGTCGTGATGCTGCGAGAGCTTTTGCAGGATGTCCTCCACCCTGTGCGGGCTTGACAGCATGCCCCAGATTTCAGTCGCGGCCTCGTTGAAATCAAAATAGGAGGCCGCTTGCAGGCTCAGAACGACAACGCGGCCATCGCGCTCGGCAGCTGAGAGACCGGTCTCTTGAACAAGGACGCTGTTGACGGTGAGATTCAAAGAACGGCTCCCCTACGACGTCCAGGCATCGAGAGCGCCGGGACCTGCGAACAATCTTACAATGCGGAAGCAGAGTGGCGCAGCCTGCAATTATCGGCGTTGCGATTACTTGTCGGACCGGGACGACATCGGAAACGACCACTCGAATGAAAAACCGAGCTTGGATAGCGGTTGGCCAGGCGCTGCCGGTTCGACTACGCGAGGAGGATCCTTTGCCACATTCGCGCCCGACCCGGTGCGGCTGACAATCGGCAATTTCGTAAAAGTTGGCGCCTCCCAGACTGGGTGCGCTTCCGAGGTGCTTAGGTCAGCCTTGTTCGGCCGCATCTGTGACCTCCACACGACCTCCTTGGCTTCTATGAGATCGGGCCGGCGATGGCAAGAAGAGGCTTAAATCCGCAAAGAAGTGCGTCGGCGGGACGCTTGGCACCGTATACCCTGCATGATACGCTTTTTCAGTATTTTCGGGGGAATTCGGCAATAAGTTCAGTTGCCGGCCAGGCCGTGACCAGCCTGAAAAAGACGAGAAAGGATCTGCCATGGCACAGAAATCATCGTCCACATCGACTGACGAAGCGATTGCAGAAGGCGCAACGCGCGACGAAACGGCGCTGAATCTGGTCAACCGCTTCGCCCTGTGGTCGGGTGTTGCGGGGCTCATACCCATCCCGGTGATCGATGTCGCTACCGTTGGCGGGCTTCAGATCCAGATGGTGCGTCGGCTTTCGCAGATCTACGACGTCGATTTCTCGGAGAATCGCACCAAAGCAATCGTCGCGAGCCTTGTCGGTTCGTTGATTCCGGCCACAAGCGGCCTTGGTGCGGCGAGCCTGCTTAAGGCCGTCCCGGTGCTTGGGACGATTACGGCCGGATTTGTGATGCCAGCTCTGTCTGCTGGTGCGACCTATGCCATCGGCAAAGCGTTCATTCAGCACTTTGCGTCGGGCGGCACGCTGCTGGATTTCAACCCGCCGGATTATCGGGAGTTTATCAGGGCCCAGCGCGACATGTGGGATTCACGCCGGAGTGGCAAATCCGGCGAAGCGGCGAGCACGACGGGCAGCTGATGTCCGAAAACTTGCTTCGGGCTCGGGCGTGACCGGAATTTTGGCATGCTTGGACCCGGGCGATGGCGGGACAGGGGCTGATGGTCGAAGCGGTCATTTATGTCATCTTTTGCGTCCTGACGGGGCTGCTCGGGATCGACCGGCGAATGGGCTTCTTCGGGACGTTTCTGATCGCGATCGTCACCACTCCGTTTATCGTTTTGCCGATTTTGCTGCTCACTGCCCCATCATCGGGTCGGGTCGGGTGGTGGCGTCGGCGAAATTCGTAGATCGCCTTGTTGTCATGGGGGAGACACAAGCGCTGAAATTGCGTCAGTGCGTAGTGTCGGTTTGAACGGAAAGACATCGCAGACATGTCCTTCCTAGAGCTTGTTCGCCGTGAAATGCACGGCTCCCTTCCGCGACTGCTGGTCATGTCTGCGCTCGGCGGCCTTAGCACAGCGGCGATTCTGGCAGCCATCAATGCCGGACTGCAGGGAAATGGAAATCTATGGGCGGCCACCCTGTTTCTGGTCGCGCTGTTTCTATTCATCAAGACTCAATATTACGTGACGATCACGACGACGGCCGAGATCGAAGCCATCATTCACAAAATCCGTTTGCGCGTGATGGATCACATCCGGCGCTCCGAGCTTCTGTCGCTCGAGGCGATCGGCCGTTCGAGGATCGTCGCCGCCATCACCAGCGATACGGCCGTCCTGACACAGGCAAGCAATATGCTTTGCTTCTCGATTCAGGGCGCAGTGCTGGTTTTCTTTGTTGCAATCTACGTGGCTTTTCTTTCGCTTGCTGCGATTGTGACGACGATCGTGATCATTAGCGTTGCGGGCGTAATCTTTCATTACAAGAACAGGCGCCTGGCGGCAGAAAAGCAAAAGTCGGCGGAATGGGAAGGCCGCCTGTTCGATCGCCTTACGGACTTCCTCGACGGATTCAAGGAGGTGAGGCTCAACGCGGCGCGCAGCATGGACCTCTTCGAAGATGCCAGCGAGGTCTCGAGAA
>Ga0310811_10004176_pt1 | contig 18174 bp, 16 predicted proteins | sample YCmetagenome_FD_207642 | JGI IMG/M metagenome (GOLD analysis project Ga0310811, IMG submission 207642) | Soil microbial communities from experimental microcosm in Duke University, North Carolina, United States - YC | ecosystem: Engineered > Artificial ecosystem > Soil microcosm > Unclassified ...
CCATCCACTCCGGCGAAAAGAATATGGCCCATAACCTCGCAAACCTCGAACACCATCATTTCAAATACCCCGATCATCGCATCCCCTTCCAGGCGCACGTTCACTTCTTCGGAGCGGACGCTTTTAGCTTCAGCAAAGGATTTACTTTACAACCCGGTGACGTGATGGAGATCGGATGGAACGGGATGGGGCGCCCGCTGCGTAACCCGCTGGAAAAACAGGATCAACCGCAAGCCCTGGTAAAACCCGGTGCGCTATGAGGTCCAGGATGCGTTGGGTAATGATCGGTCTCGCCTTCCTGGCGACCGTTCTCAACTATGTCCATCGCCTCGCCTTTAACTATCTCAGCGCCGACGGCCACCTGCGCGACTTGATCCCCGACGATGTCTTCGGCTACCTCGGAACCGCCTTCTTCATCGCCTATATGATCTCCAACGTATTCTCCGGCTACGTCATCGACAGGCTCGGCGCAAGACTGGGATATATTGGTTGCATGCTGTTCTGGACCACCGCGGGTCTCCTCCATGCCTTTGCCCGTACCCCGTTGCAATTCGGTGTCTGCCGCTTCCTCCTGGGTATCGGCGAAGCGGGCAACTGGCCCGCCGGGCTAAAGCTCACCGGCGAATGGTTTCGCCCGCACGAACGATCCACCGCCTCCGGTATCTTCAACAGCGGCTCGGCCCTCGGCGCGATCATCGTGCCGCCCCTGGTCGCCTTTATGGGTTCCCGTTATGGCTGGCAATCCACCTTCGTCATCCTCAGCATCTTTGGCTATCTATGGATCATCCTCTTCCGGCTGATCTATTACACGCCCGCCGGCGCATCGCAAGCCCCCGCAACTACCCCCGCCGCAAGAACCCCCACCACAACAATCCCTGCCGCAACCCCCACCGCGGTGCCCCCCCGCGAACGCACCATCCCTCCCCTGAAACTCCTCCGCACCCGCTTCGTCTCCACCTTCCTGCTCGCAAAGATCTTCCTCGAACCCGTCTGGTACTTCGTCACCTTCTGGCTCGGCCGCTATCTCGTCGACGTCTTTCACTGGGATCTGAAAAAGATCGGTTGGTATGCCGTCTTACCCTTCCTCATCGCCGATCTCGGCAATATCGCCGGCGGCTATTTCACCCAACACATCATCCGGCGGGGAATGCCCGTACCCCGGGCGCGCAAACTCGCGCTGGCGCTCTCCGGCGCGATCATGGGCGTCTCCCTGCTGGCAGGTCCCTTCCTGATCCACTCGGCCGCCAGCGCCCTGCTCCTCTTCGGTCTCGCCGGCTTTGGCTACACCTCGTACACGGCCAATGGCCTCGCCCTTCCCGCCGATGTCGTGCCAAAGAATGCTGCCGCCTCCGCCTGGGGCCTCGCCTGTATCGGCAACGGCCTCGGAGGCGCCATCTTTCAATCCGCTTCGGGCGTGACGCTAAAGTCGCTCTCCGCCACTCACGGCTACGCGATGGCCTACAATGTACTCTTTGTGGGATTTGGGATTTCCGCCCTCATCGGAACGGCGATCTTTCTCTTTGCCATGGGACCCATCGCAAAGGACGAGACGCTTCACCGCTATGTATCCGCTGATGCCGTACAGGCTTAGAAATCTACTCCCATCGACACGTTCAACACCGGTTTCTGGTTGAAGAAGGTATTCATCTCCCAGCCGGCGTCGAACCGCAGGAAATAGCCCAGCAGCGTACTTCTCACCCCAAAGCCGTATCCGCCGGCAAAGGGCCCGATTCCGCCCGCTTTCACCAACACCGTCAGTCCGGGATACTGAACGCTTTGGTAGCTCAGCTCGGGACGTTTGATGTCGCCGATCTTGCCGTTCCAGGCCGTCCCCAGGTCGAAGAATTGCACCAGCGAGAAATTCCGTAGGAAAGCATTGTTGATCGGCTTGTTAAACAAGGTCGTGAAGATGGGTAGACGAAGCTCGCTGTTGATGATCATGGAAGCACTCCCATTGGTGATGTTTTGGTTGAAGCCGCGCAGGTTCACCGCCAGCGACTGGAACGCATAAGTCTGGTACTCCGGTTGCGGCTGCTGGTTGGCCTTGGGGAATAACCAGCCGTCCGTGCCGCCGAGATAATAGACGATCTTCTTATTACCCCAGGAATAATCACCCGCCGCCCGCACCGCCCAGATAAAATTGCGATAGATGGGCAGGTAATGTCTCGCATCAAAACCGATATTGTAGGTGTACCGGCCCGCACCGGAGGCGCTGTTCAGCTGCGTGTTCCAGTCCATATAGATCTTATACCGCAGCCCGTTCCAGATATCCGTGGCCTTCAGCAAAGTGTTGTCATAGACATACTCCAGGTGTACAAGCCCATAGTTTTGCTTGTCCTGGGGCGGCGCCTTTAATCCAACAGAATCGATGACATTCAACGGGGGGAACCCGGTGATATCCGGCCGCACGATCACCTTGTCCATCCGGTAGCCAACCGAGAGCCGCAGACTCCTCACCTTGTCGAAAGGATATTTGAGAACTCCCTGCCACAGGTTCGTATACGCCTTCGCATCATAGGGATACAGCGAAGACCCAAGGTTCGGATCGAGATAGTTCCCCGTCTGGGTCTCGCGATAATAGATCAGTGAGTAATCGAACAGGTGCTTCAGGTAGTCCACCCGTAGGAAATATTCGCTGCTGCCGTCAAAGAAGGAAGAGTTGCCGGGGGTAAAGGTCGCCCGTTCGTCCGTGTTGACGATCGGCGACGAGTTCGACCCGCTGCCGAAGAAAGGAAGCCGGATGGCGCCGGTGAACCGGATGTCTTCGAACAGGTCGAAGATGGAGGCCTTCAACATGCCGCTGAACGCATCCTGACCACTCAGGTTGATCGGCAACGACCCGGTGAACGGCTGATATCTGCTGACCAGCACGTCATTGTTGAAGCCCGCCGTGAAATTGTCCACCGAGAACTTCAGGTTGTAATTGAATAGCTTCGCCTTTTGCAGCATGGGCACCTCCTGCCTGGCCTGCGCAGGACGCAGCGCAAAAGGATTGGGATTGTTTGGCCTCCGGTTGGCGCTCGTATCCTTGGACCGGTCGAATTCGCTTTGGAAGAAATCCGAGGGCGGCTGGCGATGAAGACTGTCATTCTTCGGCGGTGCGACGGGTCTCAGCACATTGGCGCCCGCGATCTGCGCCTCGGCTACCGTCTTCTTGCGGTAATCGGTCATGCGCGCAACGACATTGCGCTTTGCCAGGGCCGCTTCGTCAACTTTCAACTTGTAGAGGAATTTGATATCCCCCTCCTGCCGAACTTCGCTCACCTGCCCGTTATCCCCCGCACTCCTGGTCTCTACAAGACCGCTCTGATAATTGGTGATCGGGAAGACATAGGCCGAATCATTCGACAAAGAGACGTAATAGGAAGTGTCGGCCTGCGGCTTGTTATAAGCCTTGAGGGTAGAATCCAGGTCGGCGGGCGTGGGGTTGTGCAGCAGCTCATCGCCGACCTTGTATACGGTGTCGAGACCGGCGCGTTGCGTGTGAAAGAAACCTGCATACCGGTTGGCGATCCCATTCTCGTCACTGACAAAAGTAAAGTGGTTGCTGTTATACTGCATCGGGTAACGGGCATTGCCATACTTCAGATAGGTCAGCTGAGAGATCTGCTTTTCCTCGTTGTCATTCCAGTTGTCGACAAGAAAGATATTGTAGTGATAGTTCGACGGCAATACGGTGTCCTTGGTGACCGCCCTGGCCGAAGGTCTGTTGGAAGAATAAATGATCCCCGTCTTACCCGGGAAGGCGATAAAGGTAGCGTCGAGATCGTCATAGACGTCATTCGTGATCTGCCGGTAAGTTTGCTTGTCGATGTCGTAGACATAGATATCCGACTGCCCGTTCCGTACGGCGCTCATGATCATCGTATGATCGTTCAGCATATACTTGAAGTCCTGCACCTGCTGGAAGTCGGGCAGGTCCTGGACGATCGGCTTGTATTTCCGGACTACATCATAGACGAACAGCCTCGTCTTGCCCCGGTCCCAATAGATGCAGGCCAGCCGTGTTCCCTTCGGATCCCAGGCCAGCAGCGGATAGTGCGGGTTGATCTGCTCCTGAAGCGACCGAACACCGTTCTTCAACAACACCTTCTCGTTGATGTAATTGTCATATAGGATCACCGAATACTTTCCGCGGTTGTACTTCACCACCGCATAGGTCTGACTCTTCGGCAGGGGATTGGCCGAAAAATGGAAGAAATCCTTGTGATCGTTGATATCCTCGGTCACCGATACCGTTCCCTTGGGGAAATTACGCCGGCCCCGGAGATCCTTCTCATATTTGGTCTCCTGCTCGGCCATAAAATCCTTCAGCACCTCCTTGAACTTCTTCTTGCAGATGCGCATCGAGGCATTGTTGAGGTTGCGATACACCCGGGACAGGTAAAGGAAATAGGTGACATTCTCTTTTTTATACTTGTCCGCCAGGTAATACCAGAAGGCATGACCCGCAAGATTGGGCCGCTCGTAGGCAAACTGGTAGAAATTCTTATACCGCCCGGAAAGCATCGCGGATTTCAGCTGATCGTCGAGGACGGTATTCCAATTCTCCCCCGCATACTCGATATAGCCGTCCGTGAGCCATTGCGGCAGGTCGAGCAGGGCCTGGTTGGCCGCAAACTCCCCAAGATCATCCCCAAAAAGGATATTTTCGACCAGGATACGGGCGATCCCCTGGCGGATCTGGATGCGAAGATTATTGTGGTCTCCATTGAAATACACCACCATCTTGTTATTCACGAGCTTCGTGATCCCACCCGTCGTCTGCCAGTCCAGGTTGAGCCCGATATTGGACTGCTCCATGTCATTGTAACTATTGTAAATGACGATATTGGCCCGGCGTTGCAGTCCATATTCCACAAATTTCTCGATGCCCGGAAGCTCCTTTTCAGCCAGCTGCAGGACGAATTTGGCGAGGTCCTGCCCCCCCTGGTTAAAATAAGTGTTGAAATTGGGGGTCTGATAATATTGCCATTTGAATTTCTTGAATTGCAGGCGGTTTTTACCAAATTCCACCGTGTTCACCTGGGCCTGTAGAGATCCCGAAAAAAAGAAAAGACCAATAAAAATCCAGAGAAAATTGTGGGACTTCAACCTGAACTGATGAAATTGCATACCTGCTATCCTTTAAAGGTTTTAAAGTTATAACAAACCTACCTAAATCCAACCTGCCGGTGAAATTGATTTATATATTAAATTATGGCCTATGCTTACCGTAAAGTCCTTCGCATTCAATCCCGTGCAAGAGAACACATACGTGTTATCCGATCAAAAGGATGCCTGTTGTATCATCGATCCGGGCTGTTATTTCCCGGGTGAGCGGGCCGCTCTAAAGGAATATATTGAGCAGCAGGGGTTAAGCCCAAAGATACTGCTCAACACCCACTGTCACCTCGATCATGTTTTTGGGAATAAATTCGTCAGCGAGACCTGGGACTTACCCCTCCATCTCCACGAAAAAGAAGAGGCCGTATTGACTGCAGCCCCCGAATGGGGGCAGGCCTGGGATATGCCTTTCGAGAACTACCGCGGGGAGCTGATCTTCCTCGCCCCGGGCAACCCCCTTTTTCTCGGGGATCACCGGCTCGATATCCTTTTCCTCCCGGGGCACTCTCCCGGTAGTATCGGGTTCTATTCCGCCGCAGAGGGCTTCCTGATCGGCGGCGACGTCCTGTTCCGGGGAAGCATCGGTCGCACCGACCTCCCCGGCGGCGACCACGAGACCCTGCTCGACAGCATCCGCCGGCAGCTATGGCCCCTTCCGGACGAAACCATCGTCTATCCCGGACACGGCGAGCCTACAACAATTGGATATGAAAAAGGGGCTAATCCCTTTCTCCGCCCGTAGGGCGGAGGTCCGAAGGACAGACATTAGCCTGTGAGACCCTAAGCCGTCGCCGTTGGCCGCCCCCCTAAAAATTTGCCAATAACAGGCAGCCGCCGGAATTCCTTCCGCTCCACCCGAAGGATAAAAGCGGCAAACCCAGCCAGCAGCACCGTGCCCACCGCCAACCGGTATGCCAGGTTGCTCCAGATCCCGGTCAATCCAAGATCGATAAGATACAACAGCAGCACGATCACCATATAGGCGACCAGTTTCTTCCAGGCATACGGGACAGGATATACCTTCTGCCCCCAGACATAGGAGATCACCATCATGCTTCCATAGCAAAGGAAGGTAGCCCATGCGGAGGCCATAAACCCGAACCGCGGTATGAAGAAATAATTCACAACCAGCGTGATCCCCGCTCCGATCAACGTAATATACGCCCCCGGCCGGGTTGAGGCGGAGATCTTATACCAGATGGAAAGATTGTAATAAATGCCCAGGAATATATTGGCGAAAAGCAGGATCGGCACCACCTTCAACCCCACATACATCGACGGGTCCTGGACAAACAGCTTCAGGACATCGATATACACCATCACGAACAGGAATATACCGCATACCAGGATCACAAAGAATTTCATCACCCGGGCATAAGTCCGCTGCGCAGACTCCTCCACACTCTGCCGGAAAAAGAAGGGTTCGGCCCCCATCCGGAAAGCCTGCACGAAAACAGTAACCAACAGGGACAGCCGGTAACACGCGCTATAGATCCCTACCTGGTAAGTGGCATAATCGTTGGTATGCGGCAACCTCCACTCCAGCATGATCCGGTCGAAGGTCTCGTTGATCATCCCACCTACACCCGCAATGGTCAGCGGCAAGGAATAGACCATCATTTCCCGCCACAATGGAATATTGAAGCTCCAACGTTTCACCTTGATCAGGGGACTCAAAAGCACCAGCTGAAAGGCATTCTGGATCACATTGGCCAGCAGCACGTACCCCACATACCCATACTTCGGCTGATAGATCAAAGCAATGATGCTGTTGGGATGCGTCTTCAGCAGCCTGGGACAAACCGACAGAAAGAAGAATACCAGCCCGACATAGACGAAAATGCCCGAAATCCGCACAAAGGCATACTTCCGGGGTCTTCCCTCAACCCTCATCCGGGCGAAAGGCAGGGCCGACAGCGCATCGAAAGCAATGATCAGCGCGCTTAAGATGATGTAGAAGGGGTGATTGCCGACATCGAGCGCATGGGCGATCGGGACATGGAAAAGAATAAGGAGAGTCGTGATTGCCGTCGTGCTCGCAATCAGTGAGATCAGCAGCGTCGAATAAAGATCGTCGCCGCGGCCGTCTTTTTTGGAGAAGTACCGGAAATAGGCATAATCCAACCCGAACAAAACCGCAATGCTGATGAAAGGCGTGGCGGAATAGACCAGGTTCATCTGGCCGAACTCAGGCGTCCCGCGGAACTTGGCGGTCAGGTAGGGGGTCAGCAGCTGAACGAAAAACTTGGAGAATATGGAAGTCGCGCCATACCAAACCGTCTCACCCGCTAATTTTTTAATACTGCTCAAAGGATCTCTTCTTCTTTTATAATGCTGTGCTTCAGCGCAAAAATAACCACTCCGGCCGTATTCTTCACATCCATCTTCTCCAGTATCCTTGTCCGGTACCCCTCTACCGTCCGCTTGCTCAGGAACAACAGATCACCTATTTCCTGCGCCGTATGCTGCCGGCAGATCAGCTTGATGATCTCTCGCTCACGGTCGGTGAACAGCGGCCCAACGGCCTTCTTGTGCGAGTCGAACTTGCTCTTGACGATCAACGACGCCAGGTGCGCCGTAGTATGTTTACAATAGAAGATATTACCCTCGTTGACGGTCAGGATGGCCTCCAGGATCTCCCGCTTGTCGGCGTTTTTCAGCAGGTATCCCTTGGCGCCCGCCTCCAGCATCTCCACGATAAGGTCCTCCTCCTCGAACATCGACAGGGCGATGATCTTCGTGTCGGGATACCGTTTCAGAATAAGCTTCGCCGCGCCGATCCCATCCAGCCGGGGCATTTTGATATCGGTCAGGACCATATCGGGCCGCGTCGTATCCACCAGCCGGAGAAGCTCCTCCCCATCACCGGCCTGCCCGGCAAGGGTAACAGCCTCCTGTTTGGATAACATAAGGGCCAGACCATCCCGAAATATCTCATGGTCATCTGCGATGACCAGGCTGATTCTGTTTTTCATCCCGATAAAATTAGGCTTTTTTTGCGGGAGCAGTCTTGTTTGCGGGAGCGCAGCTCCCGCCTCCATCACGAGACCGGTATCTTTATAAAGTAATGGGTCCCTCCCCCGGGCGCCGAGTCCAGCGTCAGCACCCCATTCAGGATCTCACACCGGCTTTCAAGACTGCGAAGACCCAGGCCATGACTGCTGGATAACACCTTTTCCTTATCGAACCCCTGCCCGTCATCCTTGGTCAGGCAGAGCAGATACCCCCCCTCTTCGCTGAAGCCGATCTGCAGATTATGGGCATGCGCATGCTTGATGGTATTGTGAACGATCTCCTGGACCATCCGGAAGATATGGATCTCCTTCTCCTTGGGAACGGTGATCTCCTTGACCACATACAGCTGGATATTCACCGATTGCTTGTTCTTCACCTGTAACAGGAATTCACGGATAGCCTCCAGCAGCCCCTTCCGCTCCAGCGTGCTCGGCAGCAGATCATGGCTGATCCGGCGCATGCTCCCGATGATCTCATCAAGATATCGCCCCGTTTTTTCAAGCACCTCCCGGTCATCAACCGATTCGACCTCCACACTGCTGATGTTCAGCTTTACCGCCGACAAAAGCGGCCCCAGGCTATCATGGAGATCACCCGCGATCCTCTTTCGCTCATTTTCCCGGATCGTGATCTCCGCAAAGATCTTCTCTCTTTGCAGCTTCACATACCGGCGGTGATACCGGATGATGGATACAAAGAAATATACGATGATGATCCCCAGGATTAGAGATACGAAGAGAGTGATATTCAGGACCTTAGCTTCCATTATACAAAAGTTTCCAAATACGGTCCATACCCTTATTTGAGGGTAAATTTCTGGGGAGGGGGTATACAAAGCAACGCAATAGCAAAAGTAATATTTGTAAGGGCATTTACGTAGCCATGCAGCATTATTATGAAGGTGGTGGTATCCGTCCTTCCATTCAGACTGGTCTGATACGCCCAGTTGAAGAGGATCGTATAAACAAAATAGATGATAAAGGCGATACAGATCAGGAAGGTGGGATTCTTGAATAGCCGGCGATAATCATGCGTGATCATGAAATTGATGGTGTTTACACTAAAGATGACGACCAGGAAACAGTACAATACCTGGAAGTACGGCATGAAATGATCCAGCTCCCAGAAGACCACGCGCTCGACCAGCCAGACCAAACAAGGCAGGGCGACAAGAAATGTGTACAGCTTCTTTCTGTTCCGCAGAAGTCCCCACTCGCGAAACTGCCAGGCGATCAGCAGCCATTCAAAAAGCATATAGACAGTAACGACCACGATATTGTGCATCCGAAGCACGACGAGCACAAACGGGTTGACGAGTTCAAAGAATCCTGCCAGCAACATCAGGATAAAAAAGGGCTGGTAGCCGCCCTTTTTTATCCGGCGCAGACGTACCAGCCCCGCAATAACGGGAAAATAGACGGTTATGCTAAGAAGGAATAATAGGTTCGAGGAGTTCATCATGGTAAGTCTGTTAAAGCCCGCTGGATCCATTAGGGCAGGCCGTCGGACATACGCTTCCTACCTCGAATCCCTGACCGCCGTCCGTTGTCAGCTTTTCCACCCGGGCCCCGCCAGGCAGAGCCTTCCCATTCTGATCGACAAGATGGTTGATGATATCGTTGCCCAGGCTGTCGACAGGCACCAGCACCATCCTCAGCTGACCGTTGGGGTCCCGCCCAAGATAGATGCGGATCCCCTTCGCCTGCCCCTGCTTGGGATTGGCCTGCGCAAGAAGATCGTAAAAGATATCCGCCGGGAATTCCTCCGCGCGATCGAGCTTCAGCGAATCGATCTGCTTAGGGTCGATATGATAGGTGTTGGTGTCAAGCACTGCCCGAAAGGCCTTGGTATATTGCATCGCCAGCTCGATCGGGATAACGTGATTCCGCAGCGTATCCTGGTTGATGGTTGGCTTCCCTCCATCCCCGCCACCCTCGCCGTGATGGGGACCGCAACCGGAAACACCTGAAAGAAAAAAACAGCCGGCGGCAATGATAAGCGCGCCCGGGATAAGCCGCAGGGACTTCGGGATCTTGTTCATAAATGGATGTTTTTGATTGAGCAACAATATACTGCTTCCGGCAATAGGCCGCATCAGGTAATACCCCCTGAATAAAATAGGTATAACTACGCATCATTTTTACGTAGCTCTGCGCTAGGGTGTCTGAAAAGGAGGACGGACATTTGTGGTGCCTGTCAGATCAGAGTGTTGAGAAATAATTTGCAAGCCCCTACACCCGAGCACCGTCTGATCAAATGCCATCAGGACCATTAAACTGAATATTCGTGAGGTTACCAGCAGCAATCCCGTCGACAGGTCGGGATTTGCTGATCTGGTACTGGCCCGGTCCCCGGGCCACAATGCGGGCGCCCCGATCAATACCCGGCCATCAATCCTCCCCCCGGAACCGCCGCCGGCCCGCCTTTATCTCGCTCTGCCGCTTCTTCTCCCCGATCCGCCGTTCCTTTGACGCCTTCGAAGGCTTCGTCGCAATGCGCCGCTTCTCCTGCTTCAACCCCGCCTCGATAAGGGCATGCATCTTCCGGATCACCTCCGCCTTATTCCCCAGCTGCGTCCGGTGCGTCTGCGATCGCACCTGCAAATACCCATCCGCATTGATCCGGGAAGCCAGCTTCCTCTCCAGCACCGCCTTTTCGTCGTCCGAGAGCAGGGCCGAATCGCGGATCGAAAAATAACCCTCCACCATGGTCTCCACCTTGTTCACGTTCTGACCACCCTTGCCGCCGCTCCGGGCCGTCCGGAAAATAATTTCTTTTGTAAGTTCGATCTTCATGTTATTTTACGCCTCTATGGCGAGTCGCGGGCAGATATGGTCCGCGTTTTGCAAATATCCTAATTACCTTGGTTGCCAGCACCCTTCGTCATTCATGAAAAAATTCAGTCAGGACCTTTTAAGAAGCGCAATTCCGCACTTCATCGCCATCATCGTGTTCGCCGTGGTGGCGTATGTCTACTGTCGCCCTGCCTTCGAGAACAAGGTCCTGGAGCAGGAAGATGTCCTGCAATGGCAGGCAATGGCTCATAACTCCTTTAAATACAAGGAGAAACATGGGCACTTCCCGCTTTGGAGCAACGGCATGTTCAGCGGCATGCCCGCCTACCAGATCGCCATGGACACTCAGTCCGTCAACATCCCCAACCTCTTCTATGGCCTGCTCACCTTCTTCCTGGTAAAGCCGGCCAGCTTCTTCTTCCTCGCCTGTCTCTGCTTCTATTTTCTGGCCGGTGTGCTCCGGGTAAAGCCCTTTGTCGCTATCATCGGGGCGCTGGCCTATGCCTATGGCACCTATAATGCCGTCATCATCTCCGTCGGCCATGACACAAAGATGCAATCCATCGCCGTCATGCCCGGGGTCATCGGAGCGCTCATCCTCATCTGTGAACGAAAATATTGGTTGGGCATCGTCCTGACAAGCCTTTTCACCGCCCTAATGGTCTCCTTCAACCATATACAGATCGTCTATTATACGATGATCATCGCCGCCGGTCTCCTGCTCGCCTACGGTATCCCCTGGATCCGCAGAGGCGAAGGTCGCCTGCTGGTCCGCACCCTCCTGCTCGTGCTCGGCGCCTCCCTTATCGGCATCCTTTCCAACGCAGTAAACCTGTTCACGTCCTATGACTCTTCAAAAGAGTCGATCCGCGGCGGTAGTGAGCTGGCCGACGCCAAAAGCAACTACACCCAGGAAGGCCTGAGCGAGCATGCTGCCTTTGACTTCAGCATGTATAAGACGGAACCCTTCGTCCTGTTCATCCCCGATATCTACGGCGGCAGCAGCGACCTGCAACTCCCCGCCAACCGGTCAAAAGCTACCCAGGTATACCAAAAGATGCCCCGCATGCTCGCCGACCAGGTCGGGCTGGACGGACCGAAATATTATTGGGGTGGGGTGGGGGAACTCTTCTCCGGCCCTCCCTATGCCGGCGCCGTGATCATCCTGCTGGCACTGACGGGCTTCTTCATCCTCGATAACAACCATAAATGGTGGATTCTCGCCGTCACGCTCCTCACCATCATCATGAGCTGGGGCGGCTACTTCCAGGGCTTCAATGGCTGGCTGTTGAAATACCTCCCCATGTACAACAAGTTCCGGGCGCCCAGCATGATCCTCGTCGTCCCTTCCTTTCTGCTTTGTCTCATGGCGACCCTCACCCTCCAGCGGCTGACCTCGGCAGAACATCGGGAAGAGCTCTGGCGCCAATATCTTCGCGGGCTCCTGCTCGTGGCAGGCGTCTTCGGACTGTTGACCCTTTTCTATTTCCGCTTCAACTACTCCAGCCCGAACGATGCTGAGCTCATGATAAAAGCCCGGTCCTTCGGAAAGCCGGGGATCGAAATGATGCGGACCTTTATTGAAGGGCTCCAGACCGACCGCCAGCACCTGTACGCGCAGAGCCTCCTTCGCTCCGGGGTCATCGTTCTCCTCGCCGCCGGACTGGTCGCCGTCTATATCCGGAAGAAATTCCCGGCAGCCTTTCTCCTGACCCTCCTCGGCGGTCTCGCCTTTGCCGATCTGGTCAGCATCGATCTCAAATATCTCAACGACGACAACTATAAAGAGCGCGAGGCCTATGAGCTCAACTTCGCAGGATCCCGGGCGGACAGCACCGTCCTCGCCGACAAAGGCTACTACCGGGTCTTCGACATCCGCGACAGCGTGGCAAATGCGCTTACTTATGGCGCAATGACCGCCTATTTCCATCAATCCATCGGCGGTTATCATGCGGCGAGACTAAAGATCTATGAAGACCTGATCAACCGGCAGCTCTATAACTATCCCCATTGCTTGCCCGTGCTGGATATGCTCAATGCAAAGTATATCATCCGTGCGGTCCGCGGCGGCGGAGACACCGTCATCCCGAATAAAGATAACCTCGGGCCCGTCTGGTTTGTAAAGAACATCCGCTTCGAACCCACCGCGAAGAACGTGATGGACGAGCTTACAGGGTTCGACCCGAAGCAAAGCGCCATCCTCTTCACCGCCGACAGCGCAAAGGTCATTCCGCCCGACACAGTTGAAACAAAGAACGATACCGCCATGATCACGCTGGTATCGAATGATAATGACGAAGCAAGGTATCTCGCCCAATCCAATCACCGCCAGTTCGCGGTCTTCAGTGAGATCTTCTATAAACGCGGCTGGCGCGCCTGGATCGATGACCGGGAAGTCCCCATCATCCGGACCAACTACGTGCTCCGTGGGCTCTCCGTTCCCGCCGGCCGCCATGTCATCCGCTTTTTCTTCCGGCCCCTTTCGTACTACCTGGGCCGCCAGATCCAATGGATGGCCTCGATCATCTTCCTGCTGATGATCACAGGCGCCATCATCGTCGCCCTCCGCGAATACCCATTCCCATTTCGTAAACGTAAAATAGTATCTTCCCCCGAAAAATGCGAGCCGTTATCCAGCGCGTTTCCCATGCATCAGTCACCATTGAAGGAATAGTCAGCTCGGCCATCGGCAACGGCCTCCTGGTCCTCCTCGGCATCGAGGACGCCGATACGAACGAAGACATCGAATGGCTCTGCGGAAAGATCGTCAATCTGCGCATCTTCAACGACACCGAAGGGGTTATGAATTGCTCGGTCAAAGATACCGGCGGCGAGATCCTGCTGGTAAGCCAGTTCACCCTTCACGCCTCCACCAGGAAAGGAAACCGCCCTTCGTATATCCGGGCCAGTAAACCCGATATCGCGATCCCGCTTTACGAGCAGACCGTCCGGTCGCTCACCACCCAGCTGGGAAAACCCATCGGGACCGGCACATTCGGCGCAGATATGAAAGTGGAATTGCTAAATGATGGACCGGTAACGATCCTGTTCGATACGAAAAATAAAGAGTAAGCAGGCGGGCCGCAGGCCCGCCGTTATCGTACTTCAAATTTGTATCCCATCCCATAAAGGGAGCGGATATAATCCCCACACCCCGCCTGGTGCAGCTTCCGCTTCAGGTTCTTCATATGGGAATAAATAAAATCCAGGTTATCATAGCTCATCGCCTGCTCCCCCGAAAGATGCTCGGCAATCGCATTCTTGGAAATAACCCGGTTCTTGTTGGAAGCGAGGTAAAGCAACAGGTCGTATTCTTTTCGGGTAAGATCCACCGGCTCACTGCCCACCATTACGGTCTTACCGACTAAATCAATAGTTAATTCATTTAAAATCAATGTCTTATTCCCTTCGAAGCGCCGCCGGCGGATCACCGCGGCTATCCGCGCATTCAGCTCCGGCAGGTGGAAGGGCTTGCTCAGGTAATCATCCGCCCCCAGGTTAAGCCCGTCGATCTTGTCATCGATGGAATTCCGGGCCGATAAAATGATGACCCCATCCGTCTTGTTATTGGCTTTCAGTTCTTTCAGCACCGTCAATCCATTCCCATCCGAAAGGGAAATGTCCAGCAGGATACAGTCGTAATCGAATAATTCTATCTTTTCCAGTGCAGTTCGACAATCGGGCGCCAGCTCGCAAAGATAATTCTCTCCCTTCAGATAGGTCGCCATGCTCTGAGCGAGATCGATCTCGTCTTCGACGATCAGGATTTTCATGGGCAAAAATAAAGAACAGATTCTGTAGGGATACTGGAATCGTATATTTGTATATGCATATATATCAAGTCGAGGCGTTTGCAAATAAGCCTTTTGGGAGCAATCCGACGGCCGTCATCCCCCTCTCGGAATGGCTCCCGGACAGTACACTGCAGCGTATCGCCATGGAAAACAACCTCCCCGAGACCGCGTTCTTCATTCCGGAAAATAACGCCTATTCCATCCGCTGGTTTACCCCCGGCGCAGAAATAGTTCTCTGCGGCCATGCCACATTGGCCGCGGGCCATGTGCTCTTCCATCATCTCGGTCATCCCGGCGACCGCCTTCTCTTCCATACCCGTCATGCCGGCGATCTCGAGGTCATAAAAGGCGAGACGCCCGGAACACTCACCCTCCAGGGACGGATATCCATAAGCGGAAACGCCCAAACCGTACAGCAGCAAACACTCAATCCCCCTTCCATCACCCTCCGCGAAGCACAGCAAAACATCGACCACTGGATCCGGACAACCGGCGTCCGCTACTTCAGCGAACTCACCAATATGGCCATCCTCACCGAAGAGGTCGGCGAAGTTGCCCGCTTGATGAGCCGCCTCTACGGCGATCAATCCTTCAAAGAATCCGACAAAGACAAACAACTCGCCGACGAGTTGGCCGATGTGCTCTGGGTACTCTGCTGCATCGCCAATCAAACAGGCGTCGATCTCACCACCGCCCTGCAAAACAACTTCATTAAAAAGAACATCCGCGATAGCCAGCGTCACAAAGCCAACGAAAAGCTTATTTAATTTATATTTGCCGCCTATGGCGAACGACACAAACAGGTTTCAGGCGATCATTTCCCATTGCAAGGAATACGGCTTTATCTTTCCCTCCAGCGAGATCTACGACGGCCTCAGTGCCGTTTACGACTACGGTCAATGGGGTAGCGAGCTAAAAAAGAACATCAAGGACCATTGGTGGAAAAGCATGACCCAGCTGAACGAAAATATCGTCGGTATCGACGCCGCCATCTTCATGCACCCCACCACCTGGAAGGCCAGCGGCCACGTGGATAATTTCAGCGACCCGATGATCGACAACAAGGATAGCAAAAAACGCTATCGCGTCGACCACCTCATCGAAGGCCGCATCGAAGAGCTGGAAAAAGAAGGCAAAAAGACCGAGGCCGAAGCCCTGCAAACAGAGATGGACCGGCTCCTGGCCGCCAGCGACTTTGCCGGGCTCAAACAGCTCATCGAGACCCAAAAGATAAAATGCGGCGTCAGCGGAACGGCCAACTGGACCGAGGTACGTCAGTTCAACCTCATGTTCTCCACTCAGCTCGGCAGCGTCGCCGAAGACGCCAATGAGATCTATCTCCGGCCCGAGACCGCCCAGGGCATCTTCGTCAATTTCCTCAACGTCCAAAAGACGGGCCGGATGAAGATCCCCTTCGGCATCGCCCAGATCGGCAAGGCCTTCCGTAATGAGATCGTCGCCCGGCAGTTCATCTTCCGCATGCGCGAGTTCGAACAAATGGAAATGCAGTTCTTCATCCGTCCCGGCACACAAAAGGAATGGTATGAGTATTGGAAAGATGCGCGCATGAAATGGCATCTCGGTCTGGGTATCCCCGCCGAAAAATATCGCTTCCATGATCACGTCAAGCTGGCCCACTATGCCGACGCCGCCTGCGATATCGAATACGACTTCCCGATCGGCTTCAAAGAAGTGGAGGGTATTCATTCCCGCACCGACTTCGACCTGAAGAATCACCAGGAATACAGCAAAAAGAAGATGCAGTACTTCGATCCCGAGATCAATCAGAACTACATCCCCTATGTCATCGAAACCTCCATCGGCCTCGACCGGACCGTCCTGATGGTCCTCAGCGAAGCCTATGCGGAGGAAGACCTGAGCACACCCGAAAAACCCGATTCCCGCGTGGTCCTGCGCTTCCCAGCCCGCCTGGCCCCCATCAAGCTGGCCGTGCTCCCGCTCACAAAAAAGGATGGACTCCCCGAGATAGCCCGCGAGATCATGGATAAGTGTAAACCCCAGTTCAGGTGCTTTTATGAAGAGAAAGATGCGATAGGTAAACGGTACCGTCGGATGGACGCCATCGGTACGCCCTTCTGTGTTACAGTCGATCATCAATCGAAAGAAGACCAGACCGTGACCATCCGCTACCGGGATACCATGCAACAGACACGGATTCCCATATCCGAGGTTACCACCATTGTTAATCAACATCTGGTGTGAAAAAATAAAAAAATATTGGGGCTGGATTGTTGAAATAATCCATTTTTTTGTTGCTATATTTGTTTGGTGGTAAGGGCTTTAGTGACTTACCATTATCCCCTGAAGAGCGTGTCGTTCACCCCTTAATAATGAGTCTGAAGGAAGGTCCTGTCTTTGTATCTTTTGAATTTTAAACTTTTTAAGTACAATGTCATTTACATTTGAACTTATCATCAATCCAATCGTCGTTATGTTGGCGGTTGTTGGTGGCGCGCTCGCAGGTTTTGTGCTCGGAAAGGGGAAATTGCTAAAAGCGCGATCAGCCATTCGCCGGCTCGAAAGCGATGTGGCGCTGAGCAACGCGGAAACACTGGAAGCGCAAAAGGCCCTCGTAGCACTCGAAGCCCACGTCCAGGAACAGCAGGCCATCCCGGTGATCCCCATGAAAATTTCCGGCAAAAAAGACAACGGCTCAATAGAGAAAGCCACCAAGTAAGTCGCTACCCGTACAACTCCTGGTGTATCGACTTCCGGTCGTAGCCAAGCGCCTGTATCCGCTGCTTGGCCTCATCGATCATATTCTTCCATCCACAGAGAAAGAAATTAGCAGGCCGCAAGCCCTCATCGACCCGGCACAGCTCCTCGTAAATAGCATGTACATATCCCGTCCTTAACAACGGATTGGCCGGATCGGCCTTCTCCCGCGAAAACGTGGGGATATAATGGAAATCAGGGACCTTCTCCGCCAGTTCGGACAACTCTTCCCGGTACAGGCAATCCTCAAAATGCCGGCAGCCAAAGATCAGGTAGATGCCACGGTGAGGGATATTACAATTGAGGATATGATGGCTCATGCTTCGGAAAGGCGCAATCCCCGTACCGGTGCAGATAAAGAAGAGATCCTTCTCGATTGGCTCCGGTAACGTGAATATCCCCTGCGGCCCGCGCAGGATCAGCTCACTCCCCACCGTTATCTCATTAAAGAGATAGTTGGTGCCCGCGCCGCCCTCCAGTAATACGATCACCAGCTCGATCACATTGGTGCCGTTCGGCCAGGAGGCGATCGAATAGCTGCGGACCCGCTTGTTGATCTTCTCATGGATCGGCAGATCAAGCGTCACAAATTGCCCCGGCTTGAAGTCGAACGAATCCATCGCCGGGATCTGTATATAGAACCTTCTGATCTGGTGCGCCTCCTGCTCAATGCGGATAACGGTACCGGTTTGCCAGGGTTGCGGCATGTTTTAATCCTCCTTACCGCT
>Ga0310811_10004177_pt1 | contig 18172 bp, 15 predicted proteins | sample YCmetagenome_FD_207642 | JGI IMG/M metagenome (GOLD analysis project Ga0310811, IMG submission 207642) | Soil microbial communities from experimental microcosm in Duke University, North Carolina, United States - YC | ecosystem: Engineered > Artificial ecosystem > Soil microcosm > Unclassified ...
CGGCGCGCCCAGAAGCGGTTGAAGTTCTCGAGGGCCTCGCCGATTCGCGTGCCGCCGGACCAGTCGGGGACGATGTGGGAGACCATCTGGAATGCGACTTCCGGGTCGCGAGCGCGAAGTTGCCGCGTGACGTTGGACAGCCGGGTACCGAACAGAAAGACATGCACGCGATCCCGCTCGTTGGTCACTGCATGCAGAAAATGCAGCAGGATCTGCGCGTAGCGGCTCATCGAGCCGGAAATGTCGCAGAGCACGACAAGCGGCGGCGGGCGCGTGACCTGACGTTCGCGCGCGATCGTCAGGATTTCGCCCCCCTGACGCAGGCTTTGCCGGATGGTACGGCGCAGGTCGATGACAGGGCCGAGCGGGTCGGCCCGTAGCCGACGCGTACGGCGCAGGTCGAGCGGCAGCACGAGCCGGCGGATTTCGCGTTTGGCTTCGGCGATTTCCTCCGCGCTCATCGCCTCAAAGTCCATGCGTTGCAGGTGTTCGCGATCGGATACGGTGAGCACCGCGTCCATCACTGGCGGTTCGTCATCCCGCGGCTTGGTCTCGCGCGGCTTGGCGAACGCCTCCGCGACGCGGCGGCTCCCGGGCGGTGGCCGCTCCGGACGCTTGTCCTTCTGCGCGTCCAGAAGAGCCATGGCCACAGCTTGTTCCGCGGCGGTTGGATCGCGCCAGAACAGGTTGAACGCCTGATCGAAGACGTCCTGGTGTTCGTGACGGTGGATCATGGCCGTGCACAGTGCGGTGCGCACCTGGCTGCGATCGCCGATATCGATCAATGACAGCGCCTGTTGGCCAGCGAGCGTTTCGGCCGGGCCGACCGGCAGACCCGCACGACGCAGCAGCCTCGCGAAGTGCATCACATTGGCGGCGAGGCTGGCTGTTTGCGCGTCCATCGCCGCACAGATGAACGCGCCGTGGGGTGGATGCAAGAGATAGCAAGCGCCAGGCGGAACCGGGCGTGAGGCCGGACTCGCTCAGGCAGATCATGATCCTGGTGAATGTCGGGCCATTCCTCGCCCGCGCAGCATCGACCGATAATGGAGTGCCGGCGATGGCTGCCAGCCTTGGCGTGACGATATGTCCGGAGTGGTGCCTGTAAAGCTAGGACGGCTGATTGCCTATCAGCTGTTGCAAGCGTTCCAGCGCGCGATCGCGCAGCCCGATTGCATTCAGCGCCGCCAGTGTTTCCGCCAGGTATTCGCGGCACGTGCCGAGCGCGCCCGACGCGGACCCCAGACGCGCGGCAATCGCTTGCTCGTCGAGCGGGCCGGCATAACGATCGTGCAGCCGATTCGCGACGAAGGTGACCGCTCGCACCGGACCGTTCTTGGTCTGCACGGTCACCCAGCGTGAATTGTAGGCATCCGTGAACATCTCGCGTCGCCAAGCCAGCAGCAGCTCGTTGCGCGCCTCAGCCGCAGCGATACGGAACAGCACGCCGGCACAGCTTCCTCCGCGGTCAAGCGCCAACATCAGGCCAGGGTTCTCCGGCGAGCCGCGGCCGGCATGCAGCCACAGGCAATAGCGACGATGCCAACCGCGCACGATGCCAGCCTGGCGCTCGACGAAGTGCAGTGCGGGGTTCCACATCAACGAGCCGTAGCCGAACAGCCACGCATCCTCGCCCGATGGATGTTTGGCGAGCGCCGCATCGAGGTCGGCCTGGACCTCCTCATCCGAACGGAACACCGTACCGGCCGGCAAACGCTGGCGAACCGCGGCGAGAAGCGATCCGTCGCGCAGCCTTTCCCTGGTGATAAGCGATCGCCAGTCGGACGGCTGCTCGCTCATGCGGCTTGCTGAGCGTCCGCGACCAGCTTTGCCACCTCCGTGCCACGCACCTTGGCGATGTCGTCCTGATATTTGAGCAGCACGCCGAGCGTCTCGTCCACTGCGGCTGGTGCCAGTTCGGTCTGGTTCAGATAGGTGAGGGCCTGCGCCCAGTCGATCGTTTCGGCCACGCCGGGCAGCTTGAACAGCTCAGAGCCGCGCAGCTTTTGCACGAACGCGACCACCTGGCCCGCGAGCTGTTCAGGAACGCCTGGAGCCTTGGCCGCAAGAATGGCGCGCTCGCGTGCGGCGTCGGGATAATCGACCCAATGGTAGAGGCAGCGCCGGCGGATGGCGTCATGCACCTCGCGCGTCCGGTTGGACGTGATCACCACGGCGGGCAGCGTCTTTGCGCGCACGGTGCCGAATTCGGGCACCGTGACCTGGAAGTCGGCCAGCAGCTCCAGCAGGAAGGCCTCGAACGGTTCGTCGGCGCGGTCGAGTTCATCGATCAGCAGCACCGCCGGTGGCAGGTCTGGATCGATGGCCGACAGGAGCGGGCGGGCGAGCAGGTATTTCCGCTCATAGATATCGTTTGCGAGTTCGTCGGAATTGGTGTGCCCTGCCGCCTCGGCCAGCCGGATCGCCATGAGCTGGCGGGCATGGTCCCATTCATAGGCGGCGGCCGATATATCCATGCCGTCGTAGCATTGCAGGCGCACGAGGCGGCGCTTCAGGCCGGCGGCGAGGACCTTGGCGATTTCTGTCTTGCCGGTGCCGGGTTCGCCTTCCAGGAACAGTGGGCGCCGCATCGTCAATGCCAGATGCACCGTCGTCGCCAGTTCCTGGTCCGCGATGTAGCCCTGCGCGGCGAGCAGCCTCGCCGTATCCGCGACGGTCGCCGGCAGATCAGTCACTACAGCAGGCTTCCGATGATCAGCAGCAGCATGAGCAGGTAGATGAAGCCGCCGATCCAGAATGCCACGGGCAGGCCGAACGGCTCATCCGGGATGAGCGCGAAGACGCTGACCGACGAGGGTGGATTCGATGGCGGCAGCACCGGCCGGGCAACTTCCTGGCTGGGTGCGGACGGGTAGGCTTGCGGTGCCGGCGATGCGGCGGCTTCGGGCTGGCCAACCTGGCTGGAAAAGCGGTCGAAGAACGCGTCCGCCATCTGCTTGGCGGTGGCATCGATCAGCCGCGCACCGAGCTGGGCGAGCTTGCCGCCGACCTGGGCGTGCACCTCGTAATGCAGGATCGTGCCAGGACCGTCGTCGGCAAGGTTTACCCTGGCGCCACCCTTGGCGAAGCCGAGCACGCCGCCCTGGCCCTCGCCGCTGATCGTGTAGCCATTGGGCGGATCCAGATCAGCCAGATGTACCTTGCCGTTGAAGCGGCCGGACATCGGCCCGACCTTGACGGCCGCGGTCGCTTGCATCTCGTTGTCCGATAGCTTGTCCAGGGTCTCGCAGCCCGGAATGCTGGCCTTGAGCACCGCCGGGTCGTTGAGCGCCTGCCAAACGGCTTGCCGCGGCGCGGCGATCCGCCGCTCGCCTGTCATGTCCATTCGACCAAATCCCGTTGTGCGCGGCGGACGTTACTTGCAGGGTCAAGGGCATGCAACCGACGGCGGCTTCATGGGTCTGGGCCATTCCTTTCGCAGGCCTGCTTGCCTCAATGGCCGCGTTCCCGATCGTCGCGCCGCGGTTTTGGCATCGGCGGCTCGGCGTCGTCGCGCTGTTCTGGAGCCTGTCGCTGATCGTCGCCGTGGCGCTGGTGTCGGGCATCCAGCCTGCACTGGCGGCGATCTGGCACGCGATGGTCATCGAATACCTGCCGTTCGTAACGCTGCTGCTGGCGCTGTACACCGCCGGTGGGGGCGTGCTGCTGCGCGGCGGGTTGGCTGGCACGCCGCGGGGAAATACCGCCATGCTGGGAGCTGGCATGGCGATGGGCGCCGTGATGGGAACGACTGGCGCCTCGATGGTGCTGATCCACCCGTTGCTGCGTGCCAATGCGCACCGTCGGCGCAAGGTGCACCTGGTGCTGTTCCTGATCGTATTGGTGGCCAATGCATCAGGGGCGCTGACGCCGCTCGGCAACCCGCCGCTCTACATCGGGTTCCTCCACGGCGTGCCGTTCTTCTGGCCAGCGCGTCACCTGGTCTTGCCGCTGTTGTTGCTCAGCAGCGTTCTGCTCACCGGCTTTTTCCTCCTCGACCGATATTTCGCGGCCTCGGAGCCGCCACCGCCAGCCCCCGAGCGCTTTCGGATCCGCGGGGCCTGGAATCTGGCGTTGATCGTGCTGGTCGGGATCAGCGTGTTGGGCCAGCCCCTGTTGCCTTCGGCCAGCGTCACCCTGTTCGGCCAGGCACTTGGGGTGGCACAGGTCATCCCGATTGCATTGTTCCTGGCGGTAACGGTGGTCTCCGCCGCGCTCACACCGCGGGCTGTCCGGCAGGCGAACGATTTTGCGTGGGAACCGATGATCGAGGTTGCGACCCTGTTCGCCGCGATATTCGTCACTATCGGGCCTGTCATCGCAATTTTGCAGCCAGGGCCCCACGGAGCGTTGGCGAGCGTGCCGTGGCTTGGTCTCGGCACGAACGAGCCCTGGCCTTTCGGCTATTTCTGGCTGACCGGGATGTTGTCGGCCTTCCTCGATAATGCACCAACCTATCTGGTGTTCTTCGAGATGGCGGGCATTCGGGCGCCGGCGATGACCACCTCTCAGACGGCGACTCTGATGGCCATCTCGGCGGGCGCGGTGTTCTTTGGCGGGCTGACCTATATCGGCAATGCGCCGAACATGATGCTGCGTACGATTGCCGCCCATCGAGGCGTGAGGATGCCAGGCTTCTTCGGCTTCACACTGCTGGCATCCGCCGCTTTGCTGCCGGTGCTGCTGCTGGTGAGCCTCGTATTCTTCCGATAGCCGCCCACCCGTGAGAAACGCGCGTGCAACGGTTTCAGTGGTTCGGTTGGCTTGGTTTGTCCCATCACTACGCACGGAACCCGTACAGGCACCACATGCCTCATGATATAGCCCGGCTCTGGGGCAAAATGGATCGCGAGGACGGATACGCCATCGCCGACGGTGGCCGGCGTCGCGCGCGCCGCTTGGCGGGTACTGTCCTGTTCATAGGCCTGTTGCTGCTGGCAGGCATCTGGTGGGTCATTCACGACATCGTCGTCGATGAGCAGCACAGGGCGATCAAGGATGCGGTCGTCGATGCGCGCAACCTGGATATAGCATTCCAAGAGGAGATCACGCGCATCCTGAGCGCCGATGCCGTAGCCATGAAAGCAGTCGCCGATCGGATGCGCGCCGAGCCCGGCCGGTTCGATGTCCATGCATGGGCGAGGGATATCCCTCTGCTGTCACAGGCGACGTTGCACGCCTCGATCATCGGACCCGACGGCAAACTGCAGTCATCGACTTTGCAGGAGGATCCCGGCCTGCTCGATCTGAGTGATCGCGAGCATTTCCGCGTGCATCTGGATGATCGCTTCAAGGGTATATACGTCAGCCGGCCGGTCCGGGGCCGCTTGTCCCATCAAGTCACGATACAGCTTTCCCAGCGGGTTGAGGCAGCCGATGGCAAGTTCCTCGGCGTCATCGTGTTCGCCTTGCTGCCCGAGCACTTGACCATGCTGCACCGAATGATTGACCTGGGCCAGCACGGTGTGATGGCAATCATCGGGGCGAGCGATGGCGTGATCCGTGCCCGCTTTGGCCCTGGCCAGGACGGAGTGAGGGGAACCGGGGTCACAATACCGGCGGAACGGCTCGGTGCCGATCGCCAGAACATTTTTGTTGACAACAGCGTCGTTGACGGTGTGCCGCGCCTCTATAGCAAGCGCCCTATACCGGGTTATGACCTTGTCGTCGTGGTCGGCCTTGGCCTGGATGAAGTGCTGGCGCCAGCGAAGGCAGAGAACGCGCGTGTAGTGGCGATCGGTGTAGCGGTATCGCTGTTGCTGTGCGGGCTGATCGGCGTACTGTCTTGCGAGGCATATCGGCGCAGCAGACGCGAAAGCGAACTGGCTGCCGCATTGCATCGCCGCGAAAAGATCGATGCCGAACTGCGGGCCAGCGAGGCTCGTTTTCGCGACTTCGCCAATCTGACCTCGGACTGGTTCTGGCAGCAGGACGCGGATTTGCGCTTCACTGATATTGGCGCAGAGGCACCGCTGCTCGGACCAAACGACCGGCGTCACATTGGGAAACGGCGCTGGGAGCAGAGTGATCTCGGCGATCCACCAGGGCATTTTGCCGAACATCGGCGGGCATGTCTGAACCACGAGCCGTTCCGCGATTTCCGCTACACGCGCATAAGCACTGATGGCCGTGTCGCCCATGTCAGCGTGAGCGGCGTGCCTCTTTTCAACGAGGCCGGCGAGTTCCTCGGCTATCGCGGGACAGGTCGCGATGTGACAACGGAAGTGGAGGCACAGGACGAATTGCGCGCCGCCAAGGAGCGGGCTGAGTACGATATCGAGACGTTGCAGGAGGCCCAGTTCGCGTTGCGTGAAAGCGAGCGGCGGGTTCGTGACTTCGCGGACACGTCTTCCGACTGGTTCTGGGAGCAGGATGCCGAACTGCGCTTCACCTGGATCAGTGAAACCTGTCCCGCGGTAAAGAGTGGCAGTCTTGCTTATCTGGGTGAACGGCGTTGGGACCTTCCTCCGAGCAGCCAGACACCCGAAGCAGCGTGGGACGAGCATCGCGCCACGCTCGCCGCGCGGCTGCCGTTCCGCGATTTCCGTTATGCCCTGCCGCTCGAGGATGGATCGCTGCTGTACGTGTCCGTCAGTGGCACACCGGTCAAGGCTGGCGATGGGACCTTTCTCGGCTACCGCGGCATCGGACGCGATATCACGCACGAGGTGGCAGCGGCGGAACAATTACGTGCTGCCAAGGAGCGAGCCGAGCAGGCTGAGGAGACACTGCACGACGCGGTTGACAGCATCTCCGAGGGATTTGTCATCTATGACCGTGACGATCGTCTTGTGCTGTGCAATGAGGCGTATCGCAGGCTGTATCCTCACAATGCTGAATTACTCGTGCCCGGCGTGAAGTTTGAAGACCTGCTGAGCAGCAGTCTCGCCCGTGGCTATTATCCTGAAGCAGTGGGACACGAGTCCGAGTGGGCGGCGGAATTTATTCGAGCGCATCGGGCGGCAGACGATATGTTCGAGCAGCAGACACCCGGTGGCTCGTGGTTGCTGGTGTCGGAGCGGCGGATGCGCAATGGTGGGATTGCCGGATTGCGCATGGACATCACCGCGCTCAAGCGCGCCGAATTGGCCTTGCGTGAGAGTGAGGCCCGGTTTGATCGTGCGCAGGAAATCGCGCGCATTGCCAGTTGGGAACTGGACATTGCAAGTGGCGAATACCTGTGGTCTCGAGAAATGTATCGAATTCGTGGCCTTTCGCCTGAGACCTTCAAACCAAGACGTGGTAAACTTGCGCGATACCTGCACGAGGAGGACAGGTCTCATACGTATCAATGGCTGATCGACATGGAGCATGGCATCCAGCGAGAAGCTATCGATGTCCGCATCGTTCGGCCCGACGGCACGGTGCGCATCTGCAACGTCGAAGCTCGCCATGTGTTCGACGGCGACGGCAAGCTGCGCAAACTGATTGGTACCTTGCAGGATGTGACCGATCGCCGGCTGACCGAACAGAAGCTGGTGCAGGCACAGAAGATGGAGACCATTGGCCAGCTCAGCGGTGGCATGGCCCACGATTTCAACAACGTGCTGAGCGTGATCATCGGCAATCTGGATCTATTGAGGCGACGAACGATAAGTGATCCTGCGGCCGAGGAACTTCGTTCCGAGGCGGCGCGGTCTGCCCACCGCGGTGCGGATTTGACTCGGCGGCTGCTGGCCTATGCGCGACGCCAGCCACTGCGGCCACGCCGAACCAATGTCAACGATCTGGTTGATGGCATGGCTCGGATGCTCGGTCGCATGCTGGGTGAGAACGTCATGCTGAACTTGCGGCTCGATCGACAGGCCTGGCCGGTGGTGGTGGACGCCACGCAACTTGAGGCTGCGCTGAGCAATCTTGCCGCAAATGCGCGGGATGCCATGCCGAATGGCGGCCGCCTGGATATCACGACGCGCAACGTGCGGATCGATGCCAACTACGCCGTGCAGCACTCGGACGTCAGCCAGGGCGACTATGCCGTGATCGAGGTCAGCGATTCCGGCGAAGGTATTCCGCCAGACATCATCGGGCAGATTTTCGAACCCTTCTTCACCACCAAGAGTCCGGGCAAGGGTTCCGGTCTTGGCCTGTCCATGGTGTTCGGCTTTATCAAGCAGTCGGGCGGCCATGTCACCGTGGACAGTGAGGTCGGGTCAGGCTCGACGTTCCGGCTCTATCTACCGCGTGAGGTGCATGCCGAGCGTGACACCGAAAATGCCCCGGACCCTGCTGCCGTACCTGGCGGCATCGAGACCATTCTGGTGGTTGAGGACAATGCTGACCTGCGGCACGTGACCGCTCAAGGATTGCGCTTCCGTGGTTATCAGGTGCGCGAAGCGGAGACGGCCGCGGCAGCGATCGACGTGCTGAAGGCACACGACGACGTGCGGTTGCTGTTCGCCGATTTCGTGCTGCCTGGTGGTGTCGATGGCGTCGATCTGGCGGCAGAAGCCGGCAGGCTGCGGCCGGGGCTGGCCGTGCTGCTGACATCCGGATTCCCGGACACGCGCGGTACTGGCAAAAGCGAGAAGGTAGTGGCGTCGGGCTTTCCTCTGTTGAACAAGCCATATCGCCACGATGAGCTTGCATTTGCCGTTCGTGAGGCGCTGGACGAGGGCCAGGTGGAATCGCTGCCGGCCGAGTGAGGCGCGCGGCGCGACTCAATTCGCGTGCCATCAGCCTGCCCAGGCTGTGGCGACCTTCCCGTATGCGACCGACGCGGGGAATGTGCGGGACAGCATGGTCCGCGCCGTCAGGATTGTGCTGCGATATCAAATGCTGCCAACTACAGCAGGACCCTCTAGTGGAGCACTCCCGATGACAAGTCCGGCTGGCGTAGCAACTGCCGAAGATCATCCGGTTCTGCACGCTACGATCGCGATCGCCCCCCAAATCCGCGCGGCGGCCGAAGAAATAGAACAGGGCCGAAGGTTACCGAAGCCAATTGTCGACGCGCTCAAGACCGCGGGCATCTTCGCTATGCCAATGCCCCGGGTATGGGGCGGACCAGAACTTGACCCGCTCACGCAATTCCGTGTGCTCGAGACATTAGCGATGGCAGATGGATCGGTCGGCTGGTGCGCCATGATCAACTGTGACGGCGGCTACATCACGGCGTTCCTGGACCAGGACGTGGCGCGAGAGATGTATTCCGATCTCCAATTTGGCACAGCAGCGGCAGCCACGCCGACCGGGCAGGCGGTGCGGGTGCCCGGAGGGTACCGGATCAGCGGGCGCTTCCCCTTTGCCAGTGGCTGTCAACATTGCGAATGGGTCTGGCTCGGCTGTGTCGTTTTGGCGGATGGAGCGCCAGTTGTGGACGCGAATGGTGTCCCTGCGACGCGGCAGTGTTTCGTGAACCTATCCCAGTGCCAGGTGCTCGACACATGGCATACCACAGGGCTGCGTGGGACCGGCAGCAACGATCTCCTGGTCAAGGATGTCTTTGTTGAGGCTGCACGCACATTCAGCTTCCAAGACCCCAATCTGATCCAGCGCTCTGGCCCGCTGTATGCGTTCCCTTTCATGTTCGCAAGCAAATCCGCTCCGGTCGCGTTGGGGATTGCACGCCATGCGCTTGATGCCCTGATCGACGCCGCGACGAATAAGCCGGCACGACGCTACACCGTCGGCGACCGCCTGGAAGCGTCCAAGATGATGTGCGATGACGTCTTCATCCAGGACGCGATCGGACGTGCGGACACGATGCTCACGTCTGCCCGCGCCTATCTGTTCGAAGTGATGGGTGACTTCTGGGACACCCTGGTCAACGGCCGGGAGCCAAGTCCCGCTCAGATTGCTCGCTTCACGACCACCCATACCTACGTTGTCGGCGCTTGCGTGGACGTGGTGCAGTTGGTGTTCAAGGCCGCGGGTGGGACGGCAGTGTATCAAAAGGGGCCTCTCGATCGCTGCCTGCGCGATGTCCTGACGATGAATCAGCACGTCGTCGGGACCACGAGAACCTATGAAATGGCCGGACGCCTGATCCTGGGCCTGGAACCGCTCAGGTGGCTGTTCTAGTTGGTGTCCAATAATGCTTTCCAGGTCCGGCGGATCGCGTGCCGGCCCTGGAATGCGCAATCCGGCATCATGCGACCACGCTGTTGCTTTTCCCTGCCATGGGCTATGCCGGCGATTTCCAAGACCGGAGCCGCACCATGACCTATCTGGTTGCTGACGACCTGCCGAACGCTCCCGCCGGCGAGCGGTTTCGCGCATTGCTGGCGCGTCCGGGAATTCTGCAAATGCCCGGGGCTCACAACGGCATGGCGGCCTTGCAGGCGAAGTCCGCCGGCTTCGAGGCACTGTATCTGTCGGGCGCGGCGATGACCGCGTCGATGGGCATTCCTGACCTCGGCATGATCACGGTGGATGAGGTGTGCTTCTTCGTCCGCCAGATCGCCCGTGCGACGGGGTTGCCGCTGCTGGTGGACGGCGACACGGGTTACGGTGAGGCACTGAACGTGATGCACATGGTGCGCAGTTTCGAGGATGCTGGCGCCGCGGCGGTCCACATCGAGGATCAGCTGCTGCCGAAGAAGTGCGGCCACCTGAATGACAAGAAGTTGGCCGATGCGCATGACATGGCCGCGAAGATCGCCGCGGCGCGGAAGGCGCGGCGTCATCTGTTCATCATCGCCCGCACCGACGCGGCGGCATCCGAGGGCATGGATGGCGCCGTGGCTCGGGCAAAGCTGTTCCTTGAGGCGGGTGCCGACGCGATCTTTCCCGAGGCGCTGACGACCGCGGAGATGTTCCGCACGTTTGCCTCGCGTGTCGATGCCCCGCTGCTTGCCAACATGACGGAATTCGGCCGGACGCCGTTCTTCACCGCGGGCGAGTTCCAGGAGATGGGCTACAAGATGGTGATCTGGCCGGTAAGCTCGCTGCGCGTGGCCAACAAGGCGCAGGCAGAGCTCTACGCGGCCATTGCCCGCGATGGCGGCACGCAGAAGATGCTGGAGCAGATGCAGACGCGCGCTGAGTTGTACGCGACGATCGGCTATCACGATTATGAGGCGCTGGACGCCAGCATCGTAACGACCGTGATCCCACAAGGGATGCCGCAGCGCTGAAGGATCGACCGCATGAAACGTCGTTCTCTGTTGACGCTGCTTGCGATCGCGCCGCTGGCCGCACGGGCACAGGCACCGGATATCACCAAGGCGCAGCCGGACCTGCCGAGGCAGAAGCTGGTCATCATCACGCGCGACGGCGCGCATCACGACTTCAGCGTGGAGATGGCGAACACGCCGGACCAGCAGACCGTCGGCTTGATGTTCCGGAAGAGCGTGCCGCCGGACGGCGGAATGCTGTTCGACTGGGGCAGCCCGCGAGATTCACAGATGTGGATGCGCAACACGCTGGCGCCGCTGGATATGGTGTTCATCAATGGCGATGGCACAATCCGCTCGATCGCGGAGAACACGGTACCGGAGAGTCTGGCGGTGATTGACAGCCACGGGCCGGTGCGCGCGACGCTGGAGCTGGCGGCGGGCACGACGGCGCGGCTGAACATCCGGGTGGGCGACAAGGTGCAGCAAAAGATCTTCGGTAACGCGGGCTAGGCGTGGCGGGTCAGCGCGATTCCCTGGCTCGGGAAAGCGTGGGTTTCAATGCACAGTGCTCGATGCAGTTGCGCCACCACCGCGCTCTCACTTCCAGCAAGGCAGCATGCGACAGGAATCAAACTGCAGCACCACCGGTTTACGCAGGCACCTCCGATATGGTAGCGCCTGCCGTCCGTCGGGGCGTGGCGCAGCCTGGTCAGCGCGCCTGTTTTGGGTACAGGAGGTCGTGGGTTCGAATCCCGCCGCCCCGACCAGCTTGATGGCCCAGCCAGGCCCGGGAAACATAGGTGAGGAACCATGCGCGCGCGTATCTACCAGCCACCGAAGACAGCCATGCAGTCCGGCTGGGCCGGCACGCATGAGTGGATGCTGGAGTTCGAGCCGGCGTCGCCTCGCCGCGCCGATCCGCTGATGGGCTGGATTGGCAGCAGTGACACCCAGGCCCAGGTGAAGCTGACATTTGCCAACCGCGAGGAAGCTGTGGCTTACGCCGATAAGCATGGCATTGCGTACGATCTGGAACTGCCGCAGCCGCGGCGGGTTAAGCCGAAGGCCTACGCCGACAATTTCCGCTACGGGCGGGTGGAGAACTGGACGCATTAGGCGGCGCGCAGGCGTCCCCAACCGCGCGCCAGTCCCAGTAGAACCACCAGCAGTGGCAACATCGCAGCCAGCCTGAACGTGTTGCCAAAGCCTGCGAGAAAGGCCTGCGCGTCCGGCGCGCTCCCCGCCCAGGTCTGGAACAGCAGCATCAGCACGGTGGCGCCGCTGACTGTGCCGAGCGTGCGCGTCATCATCACCAGGCTGCCGGCCACGCCGCGATCGGCCCGTGGGATCGATGCCGTGACAATATCGAAATAGGCGACCTGAAACAGTCCGACGCCGAAGCCTTGCAAGGCCATGGCAGCGGCAAGCGCGGGTACGTTTGGCACGGTGCCGGCAGTGCCGATCAGGATCTGGCCAATCGCCATGGCCGACGCCCCGATCACCGCTAGCAGCCGCGGCGCGACACGCGCGGCCAGGCGAGCCGCGAGAGGGGCGGCGATGACTGTGCCGCTGGGCGAGCAGGCAAGCAGCAGCCCGGTTGCGTGCGCGCTAAGGCCGCCGAAACGGGCAAGGTAGAACGGCACCAGCAGCAGTACCGAAAAGCCCGCGAGGTTCAGCGCGGCGTGGCCGGCATTCAGCAGCGAAAAATCGATATCGCGGAAGAAGCGCAGGTCGATGATCGGCCGCTCGGTGCTGCGCTCCTGCACAATGAACGCGGCGGTCGCTGCCGCGCACAGCATCGCCGCCAGCGCGGCCCAAAGGGCGCTGTGCTGCAACTGATTGAGCGCCAGCAACATCGCGCTGATCGCCAGCACCAGCAGCACGCCACCGATTGCGTCGAATTTCTCTCGATGCGTCGGCAGCGTATCGCGCGGCAGCAACCAGCCCAGCAGGAACGCCGCCAGGGCAATTGGCGCGCGGAACCAGAATACGGCAGGCCAATCGATCAAAGGCACCAAAAGCCCCGCGACCAACGGACCCAATGCCCCGCCAACGCCAATGGCCATTGTATAGATACCCAGGATGCGCGTACGCGCTGAGTCGTGGTGGAGACTGGTGGCGAGTGCCGGCCCGCAGCTCAGCACCAGTGCGGCGCCAACCCCTTGCAACACCCGCGCAACCAGCAATGCGGTGAAGCTCGGGGCCATCGCACACAGCACGAAGGCGACCGCGCTCCATGCGCTGCCGATCAGGAAGATGCGGCGATAGCCGAGCATGTCGCCCACCCGGCCAAATACAAGCATCAACGCGGCGTAGGTCAGGGTATAGGAGATGATGACCCATTGGATTGCCGGTATCGGCAAGCCAAGCGCGCGCGTGATGTACGGAAAGGCGAAGTTGACGGAGGAGTCGAACGGGACCACCAGCGTGCCGAGCGCCACCACCAGCACGCCGAAGCCCGCACGCGAGGCTGATGGTGGTGACGCGGCCTTAGACCGCCTTCTTGAGCGATGGCGACGCCTTGAAACGCACTGTCTTGCCGGCTTTCACCTTGATCGATTCACCGGTGCGAGGGTTCAGGCCCTTGCGCGCCTTGGTCTTGCGTACGGTAAAGGTGCCAAAGCTCGGCAGGGTGAACTTGCCTTCTTTCTTCAGCGACTTGACCACGGCGTCCATCAGCTCACCGGCGGCACGGTTCGCGGCGGCACCGGTCAGCGACGCGGACTCCTGCAGCACCTGGGCAATAAAGGCCTTTGACATTTGTCTCCTCACTCGATCGAGTTGCTTCTGCGGTGGTCACAGCAAGCCGCGACGCAGCGAATCGCAGCGTCGTTGCAACTTTTCTAGACGCAGCACGAGAGTTGCGCCAGCCCCTCTACAAACTTCGCAAATGGCAATGCGCCGTGTAGCGAGATCAGACCGGCTCGGTATCCAGCGCGTAGCCGGCGGCGCGCACTGTGCGCACGATATCCAGCTCGTCCCTGGCGTTGATCGACTTGCGCAGGCGGCGGATATGCACGTCCACAGTTCGCGGCTCAACGTGGATGTCAGGCCCCCACACGGCGTCGAGCAGTTCCTCGCGCGAAAACACCCGCTTGGGGTGGTGCATGAAGAATTCCAGCAGACGGAACTCGGTCGGGCCGAGATGGATCGCGCGGCCATTGCGCTGCACGCGATGCGCCGCGAGATCCATGGTGATGTCGTGGAACTCGAGATGTCCCTTCGTCGGCACTGCGTTGGTGCGGCGGAGCAGGGCGCGCATGCGCGCCAGCAGCGACTCCATTGAGAACGGCTTGGTGATGTAGTCATCGGCGCCGGTGTTGAGGCCACGCACGGCGTCCTGATCTTCCGTGCGTGCGGTCACCATGATGACCGGCAGGTCGCGCGTCGAAGAGCGGCGGCGGATCTGACGGCACACCTCGATGCCGGACATCTGCGGCAGCATCCAGTCGAGCAGCACAAGATCCGGTTGCGCTTCGGCAATCCGCGTCAGTGCCTCCTGGCCATCGGCGGCTTCCTCGACGCGGAAACCCTGCTTTTCGAGGTTGTAGCGCAGCATTGTGGCCAATGCCGCTTCATCCTCCACCACCAGTACAAGCGGCTTGGATAAGCTCGACGCGACCTCAGCCATGCTGTCCCTCACTCTCGTGGCCGTACCACTGCGTAGGCGGATGTATCACCCTTTGGGCGCGTTTCAGGGAGCGATTCGCCCTTCACCGCATAATACAGGTTCTCGGCAATATTTGTTGCGTGATCGCCGATCCGTTCGAGATTTTTGGCGATAAACAGAAGATGTGTACAGGGCGTGATATTACGCGGATCTTCCATCATATAGGTGATCAGTTCGCGGAAAATCGCGTTGTAGATATCATCCACCACCTGGTCTGAGCGCCAGACCTCCACAGCCTTGTCAGCATCGTTGTCGCCGAGCGCGTCGATGATGGATTTCAACTGTCCCTGTACCAGCGTCGCCATGTGGGCCAGGCCGGCGAGTGAGAACGGTGTGTTGAACTGCGACAGCACGATCGAACGCTTCGCCACGTTGGCGGCGTAATCACCGATGCGCTCGATATCGCCGGTGATCTTCAGGGCTGCGACAATGTGGCGCAGATCCGACGCCACGGGCTGGCGCAGCGCCAGCAGCCGGATCGCAAAGGCTTCGATCTCGCGTTCGAGCGCGTCGGCTTTCGGGTCTTCCTCCACCGCGCGCGTCGCGGCCGCCGCGTCGCGATGCAGGATGGCCTCGGCTGCGAGCGCGACCTGGTTCTCGACGATGCCGCCCATCTCCGTCATGAGATTGCGGAGCTTGTTCAGTTCCTGATCGTAGCTCTTGACCAGATGCTCCGGCACTGCTTCGGACATTTCGCCCTCCTGATCAGCCGAACCGGCCGGTGATGTATTCCTGTGTCCGCTTTTGCTTGGGAGCGGTGAACATTTGCCCGGCGGGTGCAACCTCGACCATTTCCCCCAGATAGAAGAACGCCACCTGATCGGCGCAGCGGGCTGCCTGCTGCATGTTGTGTGTCACGATGGCAATGGTGAAATCGTGCTTCAGTTCGTCGATCAGCTCCTCGATCTTCAGCGTGCTGATCGGATCGAGAGCGCTGGTGGGTTCATCGAACAGGATCACTTCCGGCCGCACGGCGATCGTGCGAGCGATGCACAGGCGCTGCTGCTGCCCACCCGACAGACCCATGGCGGACGTGGTGAGCCGATCCTTGACCTCTTCCCAGAGGGCGCCGCGGGTGAGCGACCATTCGACGCGCTCATCCATCTCGGCCTTCGACAGTCTCTCATGCAACTTCACGCCAAACGCGATGTTGTCGTAAATCGTCATGGGAAATGGTGTCGGCTTCTGGAACACCATGCCGATGCGCGCGCGCAGCGAGTTCAAGTCCATCGACGGGTCGATGATATTCTCGCCATCCATCATGACCTGGCCAGTGGCGCGCTGGCCGGGATACAAGTCGTACATCCGGTTCAGCACGCGCAGCAGAGTGGACTTGCCACAGCCCGATGGACCGATCATGCCGGTCACCTGTTTGTCGGGGAAATCAAGCTTGATGCTCTTCAACGCCCGGTTGCTGCCGTAGAAAAAGTCCAGATCCTGGATCGCAATGCGTGTCTCGTTCATTGTCGCGTTGGTTGCGCGCGCCTGCACGCCGCCGAAGCTGCCTTGCTTCCCCTGTGCTTGGCTCATTGTCGTGCTCACTGTCATCTCCCGCCGCGTAAAGCAAACCGTGCCAGAATATTGGTGGCAAGCACACCGATGGTAATGAGCAGCGCGCCCACCCAGGCGAGCTGCACCCAATCCTCGAAGGCCGAACCGGCATACTGATAAATCGTGACCGGCAGGCTGGACATGGGTGTGGTCAAGCTGCCGAGGGCAGATGAGTTGCCCAGGCTGGTGAACAACAAGGGGGCTGTTTCGCCGGCGATGCGTGCCACCGCGAGCAGGACGCCGGTCACAATGCCGTCCATGGCAGCGCGATAACAGATCAAAACGATCATCTTCCACTTCGGCGCTCCTAGGGCGACCGCGGCCTCACGCAGGCTGGGCGGGATGAGCTGGAGCATGTCCTCGGTGGTGCGCACCACGATCGGGATCACGATGACAGCGAGCGCAAGGCACCCCGCGATGCCGGAAAAGCCGCCGAACGGCTCGACGCAGATCTCGTAAATGAAAAGTCCGATCAGAATCGACGGTGCCGACAGCAGCACGTCGGACACGAAGCGGATGGCGTTGGCCAGGGCAGAATTACGCCCATATTCGGCAAGGTAGGTACCCACCATGAGCCCGATCGGTGTTCCGATGATCGTGCCGATGGATGTCTGGATCAATGTGCCGAGGATAGCGTTGAGCAGGCCGCCGTTCGAACCTGGCGGCTTTGTCACGCTGGTGAATATGTTGAGCGTCAGTCCGCTGCCACCCAGGTAGATCAGGGTGATCAGAATCGATGCGAGCAACACGAGACCGATCAGCGTGGCGAGCACACACAGCGCTTTGACAATGAGGTTCGTGCGATGCCGCCGGCGGCCGAGCGCTAGTGCGACCCTTTGGTTCTTGGCTGGTCCCGGAACGGTTCCGGCAGCTGCCGTGGTAGCGCTCATCTTATGCCTTCAGTCGTGGCCGCAGCAGGTAGCGCGAAATCGCCAGCACGATGAATGAGATGACGAACAGGATGAACCCAAGTGCCAGCAGCGAGGCAAGTTTCAGGCTGCCGGCAGGACTTTCCGGAAATTCGAGCGCGACGATCGATGCAATTGTATTGCCGGAACCGAACAGGCTGGTGGAGATGCGATCGGCGTTACCGATGACGAATGTCACCGCCATTGTCTCGCCGAGCGCGCGGCCAAGCCCCAGCATGATGCCTCCCACAACCGACACGCGTGTATACGGCAGCACGATCGAGCGCATCACTTCCCAGGTGGTGCAGCCCACGCCGTAAGCCGACTCCTTGAAGACTGCTGGAACGGTGTCGAACACATCGCGCATGGTGGCCGAGATGAAGGGGATGATCATCACCGCCAGGATCAAAGCCGCGGTAAACAGCCCGGTGCCGAATGGTGGACCGCCGAACAGGTCCTGGAGTACCGGAATGCCATCGAACGCATCGATCAGCGTCGGCTCGACATGTTGCGACATGATCGGGACGATGATGAAGAAGCCCCACATGCCGTAGATGATGGAGGGAACCGCCGCGAGCAGCTCAACCGCCGTGCCGACTGGCCGGCGCATCCAGTTGGGGGCAAGCTCGGTCAGGAAGAACGCGATGCCGAATGCGAGCGGCACCGCGAAGACCAGTGCCATTACCGAGGTCAGCACCGTCCCGTATACCGATACGGCGGCGCCGAAAACCTGGCGCACCGGGTCCCATGCGGTCGATGTCAGAAAGCCGAACCCGAACGCGCGGAAGGCCGGCATGCCGCCAAAGAACAGCGAAAGGATGATGCTGCCCAGTAGCAGCAAGACAAAGAAGCCGGCGGCAAACGCCAGACCGGCAAAGATCGGATCGCCGATGCCAATGCGCCGGCGTCCGGCACTGCTCATGGGAAAGGCGGCTGCTTGCTGCACGTTGCTTGAAATCCTGCGAAGTGATGCGGTGGGGCTG
>Ga0310811_10004178_pt1 | contig 18170 bp, 17 predicted proteins | sample YCmetagenome_FD_207642 | JGI IMG/M metagenome (GOLD analysis project Ga0310811, IMG submission 207642) | Soil microbial communities from experimental microcosm in Duke University, North Carolina, United States - YC | ecosystem: Engineered > Artificial ecosystem > Soil microcosm > Unclassified ...
TTCCACCACCCATGCGCCACGACGCGAACAGGCTGCGGCAGGTGTGCTGTCCAGGACTGGCGCTCGCTCATTTCAACTGGAGCTTGCTCCCCACTCAGCGACATTTCAACTCTCCCAATCAGAAGCAGCGTGAATAAAGCTCATTAGACTTTGGCTGTCTGCATGCCATTATGGCATGAACTAAGGTGTATTGAAATCCAATTTCGGTATCAATCTTCAGCACTGGGGATCAAGAGTAGAATCCGTATGGCCGCAATTACGAGCGCCGGCGCCACCAGTAACACCACCGCCCACGCTGCAAGCAGTAACGTACTGACACGGTGGATGACTGTAGGGCTTTGCTCTTATTCAGTCGACTCATCATCGATGGCGCCGGGAAGCGGCAACTGGCGCGCCGCCATTCTTCCCTGGCGCAACGTCTTGTAGTTCTCTGCGCTGACGACTGGATGGCCGGTACGTGCCTCGATGTCACGACGTGCCGCGCCACCGACCTCGCCTGCCTCCTGAGTGTCGCTCCGCAGCTCCTCGAAGCCCTGGCTATCGCGCGTCTGGTGTAGCTCAGCCGCTGTCGCCTCGGCCAGCGTACTCAACGCCAGCTCGACGCGGGTCATCGAGTCGCGCAGATTCTGGGTTCGCCCGATATGCTTGACCGCCTGATGGTCGCGCACGCCCACATCGAATGTGCCGCGGTGCAGCGTATCGGTGAGGACCGCGAACTGCCTGCCTTCTTCCGCGCCACGCTGCTGCCACTCGTCGGTCAGCTCATCGCGGGTAACGATATTGAGCAGCCGCTGCCCAATCCAATCTTCGTCATAGCCCAGGCGGCGATATTCTCGCTGCAAACGATCAACAGCCAGCGCTGGATTTTCCATCTCCTGCAATCGCTCGGTGCCAACGCGAGCAAGCCATTGCTTGAGCGGCTCGGCCTTCGGGCTGGGGATGGACTGCACGATACGCAGCATCGCCTCGGCATCGACTGCATCAGTCAGCCTCTGTTTGCCGTCAGGCGCCAGCATTTTCAACTGTTGGCATTTTGCCAACACTTCAAGAAAACCCTCTGTTTCAATACGACGCTTCATGTCTGCCCAGTACATACGTGGTTTGGACGCATCGGTCAGCATTCCAACTACATCAATCACGCTGAAGAACCAGCGCCCCTCGTGCCAGACATGCCGAATCTGTGCGGTGGCCTCCGCGTCGAAGATGCTAAGCTGCGCGTCGTCATGCTGTCCATCTGCCATCGAATCGCCCTCCAGAGTACTCGCCGCTTGTACGTCTGTTCCATTATTACACTACCTGTACACATGCGTATAGTCGGCAAGCTAAGAAGCCAGGAATTGAACGATAGACCTCACTCCCACTTGAAGGTGAGCGCCGCCGCCACCAGCAACACCACCGCCCATGCCGTAAGCAGCAACAGACTGCCGCCGTTGATGCCCGCCGGACTCATCGCCGAGCGGAGCGCATCGGAGAGCGCGGCGGCAGGCAGAATCTGCGCGATTTGCTGAATGACGGCGGGCAGATGATTGACGGGCAGTACGACGCCGCCAATCGCCAGGAAGAGAATGAAGAGGCCATTGGCGCCCGCCAGCGTGGCCTCGGCGCGTAGCGTCCCCGCCATCAACATGCCCAGCCCAACGAACGCCGCCGTCCCAATCAGCATCACCAGCAGCGCCAGCGGCAGCGAGCCGGTGGGCCGCCAGCCAAAGAAGATGGTGGCGATCAGCACCAGCAGCACCGTCTGCGCCGCCTCGATGGCCAGCACCGTCACAATCTTGGCGGAAATCAACCCCCAGCGGGGCAGCGGCGTGCTGCCCAGCCGCTTGAGTGAGCCATAGTAGCGGTCGTAGGCGGTGGCGATACCCAGGCTGACCAGGCTGGTGGACATGATCGCCGCCGTCAGAATCCCTGGCAGCAGGAAGGCGATCTGTGCGCTCTGCGTGCCTGGCGCGATGTGCAGCCACATCGCCAGAAACAGCAGCACCGTCGGAATGATGATGGTGACGAGCAGGCTCTCGCCCCGGCGCAGCGCCATCGTCAATTCGGCGCGCGTCTGCGCCAGAATCGCCTGGTTCACCGGGGCCGTGCCCGGCATCGCGGTGGTCTTAGTTGCTGGCGCGCTCATTCGCGTATCTCCTTCCCGGTCAGCTGGAGGAAGACATCCTCCAGCGAGGCGCGGCCCACCCGTAGCTCGCTCAGCGTCACGCCCGCCGCCCGCAGCGCCGTCGTCAGCTCGACCAGCAGCGCCGCCGCGTCGCCCGTCTCGATGACATAGGATCCAGAAGCATCGCTCCGTACTGTCCGCGCGCCCGGCAGCTTGCCCAGCGCCGCCATATCCACCGCGCCGGGAGCGGTGAAGCGCACCTCGGTCGTCGTGGTGGACTGCGCGCGGGTCAGTCCGGCGGGCGTATCGAGCGCCAGCAGCTCGCCGTGGTCGATGATCGCGATGTGGTCGGCCAGCCGCTCCGCCTCGTCCATGAAATGCGTCGTCAGCAGCAGCGTCGTGCCGCGGTCGCGCAGCTCGCGCAGCATCTCCCAGGTCGCCCGCCGCGCCTGCGGGTCCATCCCTGTCGTCGGCTCATCGAGAAAGATCAGCTCAGGACGACCCACCAGCGCCAGCGCCAGCGAGAGCCGCCGCTTCTGGCCGCCAGATAGCTGGCGACAGCGCGTCCCCGCGGCCTCGGTCAGCCCGACGACCTGAAGCAGTCGTTCGGGATCTTCCGGCGCGCTATAGAAGCGGGCGAAAAGGTCCAGCAGCTCGCGCGTGGTCAGGTAGTTATAGATGCCGTCCTGCTGGAGCATCACGCCGATGCGCGGCTTGAGACGCGCGCCATCGCGGCGGGGATGCAGCCCCAGCACGCGCACCTCGCCGCTATCAGCCGTGCGATAGCCCTCCAGAATCTCGACGGTCGTGGTTTTGCCCGCGCCGTTCGGTCCTAGCAGCGCGAAAATCTCGCCGCGCGCGACGGTGAAGCTCAGCTCGCGAACGGCCTTCTTTTCGCCATACGACTTCGATAGCCGCGCGACAGCGATGGCCGCATCGCCCGCGCTGGTTCCCGCCGCCGCTCCCTGAGCATGGGTATCAGCAGTATTCATACAGTATGCTTTCCCGAATATTATGCGACTCAATGCGGGCGCGTATCCGCCAGCAAAACACAATCCGCTGGATGGGCGCACTCCTGCACATTGTAGCGTATCGCGCTATCGGCAGCATGGATGATGACCTCCGTACGGACAGCCCGGCGGAGCATCTTTGGGCATCCAGGCCAATGACGCCCACCGTGCCCCCCGCTTATAGTGCAGGGCGATACCATCTTTCACGATAAGGTATGCCCAGCGAAGCGAGGCGTTATGTCTTCCCAGCCAGCCATTGCCTATAGATCAACCTCATCGTCAGCCGTTACCCCACACGCCGAAGCGCCCTGGTGGGATGGTCTGCCGCCACACATTGCCGCCCTGCTGGATATAGCCGACGTGCGCGCGCTGGAGCCAGCCCAACGCAACGGCCTGGATGTGGTTGTCGTCGGTGGCGGCGTGGCGGGTCTGAGCGCGGCGGGCGCGGCGGCGGCAACGGGCGCGCGCGTCTTGCTGCTGGAGGCGGCGCCAAAGCTGGGGCTGGGCGCGACCGGACGGAACGCAGGCATCCTGAGCGCGGGCGTCAACATGGGCATCACCGATACCCCTCCTGGTAGCCTCGCCGCCGAGCTGTGGCCCGCCACCTATCAGGAGATGGTGCGCGTCCATGAGGAGGCGGCCCGGCCTGATACCGTGCTTCAGGCTCGGTGCACGCGCTCGTTCAGCCTGGCAACCAGCGCCACCGCAGCCCGACGGCTCGAACGCGAGGTACGCGCGCGCAACGCCGCCGGGCTGTGCGCCGAGATGTGGACGCCGCAACAAGTCGCTGAAGTCACCAGTGGGCGACTGGCAATCGGTGAGGTGGTCGCCGCCATGTGCCTGCCCGACGAGGGGCGCATCCATCCGCTGACGCTGCTGGCGCATCTCGCCCAGGTTGCCCGCCAGCGCGGCGTGACGCTGGCGGGGCAGGCGACGGTCTCCGGCATGGAGGTGGAGCGCGGCAAGGGCTGGCGCCTGACGCTGGCGAACGGGTTATTCGTGACAGCGCGCGCGCTCATCTGGGCGGTCGGGCCGACCGTTCGCCCGAACGCGCGGCTCTATGCGCTGGCCTTCGCCGCCGATCCGCCCGAAGATTTCCCGGTATTCTGGGATGCCGCGCCCTATGTCTACTATGATTACCGCCCCGGCGACGGGCGCATGACGGTAAGCGGCGGACGCTACGGCGCGCCAGACGCTACCAGGGAGCGCGACGCCGCCTATCACGCGCGCATGGTCGAGGCGACGCGGCGCTGGCTGCCCGAATTCGTGGGGACTGAGCCTCAATGGGCGTGGGGCGTTGACCTCGATAGCACGGCTGACCTGCTGCCCCACCTGCGCCCACTTACCAAGAGCGCGCCGGGACTTGCCATCGAGGGGCTGGGCGCGCTGGGTGTCTTGCCCGGCATGGTGCTGGGCCAGCGCGCCGGAAGCGACCTCGCGCGCAACGCATAATACCAATGTCGCCTGGGCTGTTGTGGTCTGGCGTCTAAACGCTCCTCGACCGCCAGACGCGGTTCCAGGCGTGCCCTGCGTCCTACCCCTACCTGCCCTAGCTGTCAAAGCTGTCAAAGCTGTCAAAGCTGTCAAAGCTGTCAAAGCTGTCATACCCGTCAACAGACAACACCCGCGGCAACAGTGGCATCAGTTTTGCGGAACTGGAAGGCAAGCCGAGCGCGGCCCAGTCGCTGGCCGGCGTCACCCTCACTCAAGAGATTTCAGGAACACTCGTGCAGGAAAAGGATCGAAAGGGGCATTTGTATGTCCGAACAGAGGGCCAAACTGCCGCTACCCGCTCACCTGGGGGGAACCCAGGCTCTCACCACGACGCCAACCGTGGGTACACCCGCCCACGCCTACGCTGAGAGTTATGTCCCCGGAACAGAGCCGCTTGGTGAAGGGGAGATCCGGGTATCTGTCCTGGGCAGTGGCGACCCTTTCATCAAGCGCAGTCAGGCGTCGGGATCGCTGCTGATCGAGGTCGGGAACGCCGCCAAGGATTTCTTCTTCTTCGATCTCGGCTCTGGGGCGCTGGCCAACTTTTCCTCGCTGTTGCTGCCTGTAGAGGCAACGACCAAGGTCTTCCTCTCCCACCTGCACGCGGATCATATCGGGGACATTCCCGGACTTCTGGGCAGCATCCCCAAAATTGGTCGTGTTGATCCAGTCGAGATCTGGGGTGGCGGCTGCGACGATCCCGCGCTGGGGCTGGCTACCTTCGTCAAGGATATCGCCAAGGTGATGGCCTGGGATCGCGCCTCCGTGCGTGGGGTTCGGCCAACAACGGGGTTTGAGGCGGTTGGACACGAGATCCCCTATGACCATGCAGCCGAGATTTACGAGCGCAACGGAGTCAAGATTTCAAGCTTCCCAGCCATTCATGGCCTGAATGGCGCTGTCGGCTACAAACTCGAGTATGCGGGTCGCACGGTGGTCTTCTCTGGCGATACCCGGCCATGCCGCTACGTGGTCGAGGCCGCGGTCGGAGCGGACTTACTCATCCACGAATGTTTCCAGTCGCCGAAGGTCGTCGCTGCGGCGATGGGCCTCCCGCTGGAAACCGCGAACACCGTGGTGAAGGCGGCGCACACGATCCCCGACCAGATGGGCCAGGTGCTCGCCATGACGAAGCCACGGATGGGCGCGGTGTGGCACATGGATGTGAGTCCAGGAGTCAACGGCGTGTTCGAGGAGATTGGCGCGCACTATGGCGGCGCGGTTGCCGCCTGTCAGGATCTGACCGTATTCAACGTCACCGCCGACGCCGTTCTGGTCCGGCAGGCGCGGGTGAACGATGCGCCCCAGCCTGTCCACGGACCGTCCCACACAAAGCCTGTGATCGAGCCAACACCTGAGCCACCTGCCTGGTGGGCCGAAGCCGCGCTTGACCTCTGACCAACGTGTGACGACGATGACTGCTGACGACGACGGGCGTGGCGTCCAATATATCAAGACGCGCGGTCCACTCCAATAACCGAAGCCTTGCACAACATGGTCCGTGTGGCCGTGAAGCGCCTAAGCTTTCGTCGGAGCTTGGGGCTCCAGAATTTGAGGGGATCGAACCGCGCTGAGCCTATGCGGTTTGACCTCGATAGCTCGGCTGACCTGCTGCCCCACCTGCGCCCGCTGACCAAGAGCGCGCCGAGGCTGGTCATCGAGGGGCTGGGCGCGCTGGGGGTCTTGCCCGGCATCGTGTTGGGCCGACGCGCCGGGCACGAACTCGCGCGCAACGGTTAGCCCCCTCTCCTTGGAGGAGAGGGGGCTGGGGTGAGGTCTGCCTTACACCGCCGACCGATGATGCCGCACGCGGTTCGCCTGCGTGAGATCGGTGAAGAGCCGCAGATAGTTGCGCAGGTTGGCCGTCGAGAGGAAGTTCTGGCGCACCACCTCGCGGCCAAGCTCGCCCATCTTGCGCGCCCGTGCCGGATTGCGCATCAGCTCCAGCACGCGCTTGCTGCATTCCTCGATGCTGCTCACCAGATAGCCCGTCTCGCCATCCTGGATTTGCAGCGGGATGCCGCCGACATCGCCGCCCACAACCGGTTTGCCCTTCCACAACCCTTCGGAGATGGTCAGGCCAAATCCCTCGCGCAGTGACTTCTGGAGCACGACCGTCGCCATACGCTGAATGGCGTTCACCTCGACATTGCCCACGCCATCGATGTTCGAGAGCAGGTGAATGTTGGGGTCGCCGTCGGCGTAATCTTTCGTGCGCTGGTAATATTCCATCCCTTCGGGATCATCATGCGCCATCGAGCCGACCATCACCAGCTGCACATCCGGGAACTTCTGGCGCACGGTGCGATAGACGTCGATCACGCCGAGCGGATCTTTCCAGGGATCGAAGCGCGACACCTGCACCAGCATGGGTCGCTCCGGGTCCATGCCATAGAGGCTAACGATGCGCGCGGCGTCCTCGTCGCTCATCGGCGCGTTCTTTGGGCTGAGCGGATCGATGGCCGGAGGCACAATCGCCACCTTGCCGATACGCAGGTCCTTCTTCACATACTCTGGCATCGTGAAGATGGCCGCATCGTAGGCCTGCACATACGGGCGCAGAAAATTCCAGTAGGTCGCGTTGGCGGCGGTGAGATCAATGTGGCAGCGCCAGATCCATTTGCCGCCGTCACCCGCGCGGAGCATGCGCAGCGGCGCGGGCTGTGGATCATGAACAATGATAAAGTCGTAGTCGTTCTCGAAATAAACCGCGTTATCGACATTGGAATGGAGATATGCCGCCTTCATCGCGGGCGTCAGATCCATCTCCATCCCTTGCAGCGCATTGTGCATGCTCTTGGTGACGGCGAAAAACTCATCCGTGCCAGAGATAATCTTCCAATGGGCATCCAGACCAGCGGTGCGCATCAGCGGGATCAGTGTGTGCAGCATCTCCGCGACGCCGCCGCCATAGGCCGTTGATGAAATGTGCAGGACGCGCGCGCCCTGAAACGGCTCGGCCAGCCGGTGCAGCTCGGCGATGATATCTTCGCCCACGACCGGCTCATAGTCCGCCAGTGATTTTTCGACGAGTACAACGTCTTGCATGCCTGGGTTACGCATCTCCTGCATGCGGGCTTAGCTCCTTGACCATGTGTGAAAAAACCTCCCGATAGCCCCACTGCTCCGGGAAAATAATGTCTTCGTGGTACGTACGCGTACCGTTACTCGGTGTGCCGTGCACAGGCCAACAACAACAGATAGTAGAGAATGAAAAACCTTCGGCCATCGTGCGTCGCATATCCTTCGCCACACATAACCACGCCCGTCCGCAAGGCTGCACGGCTGATGTAGTGCCACGCGGAGCAGGTGGATAGGGTGAGCGTATCACCTTTCACGGCCGATGAGGATAAGAAATAGGTACTGCTATGACAAATTGGTCCGCACGTTTAAGAATACGTAGCATGTGCGTTGCGGTTGGGGCGAGAGGCCAGATATCCTTCAACTCGCGATGGGAAGGCGCCCGCAGCGGACGACCAGATTTTCCTCGACCTCGACGACCTCGCGCACCAGCAGCTCGCGGCCAATGCGGCGCAGCTGGTCATCGAGGTAGGGCGAGCGCCAGAGATTGATCGTAGCCTCCCCTTCTGGCGAGAGCAGGTGGCCCACGTCGCGCAGAAAACGCCCGCCCAGCACGCCATGTGCCATCTTGCCCGCGGTATAGAGGTCCACACAAATTGAGTCGAAGACCTCGCGGCAGCGGCGCGCATAGTCGAAGGCGTCCGCGACGACGATGCGCACGTGCGCCTGGGCATCCAGCCCGAACTGCTGGCGCGCCAGCCAGACCACCGCCGGATCGCACTCCACGCCGGTGATCGGCAGTGGGCCGAAGCGCTGGGTCAGCAAGTGGGCGACCGTTCCGCCGCCAAGCCCCAGAATCAGCGCGTTGGCGGGCCTGTTCTTGGGCAGCAGGGCATCCCAGATATCCGCCTGATAGGTCTCATCCACGCCAATCGATTGAATCACTCCGCCAACGCGCAGCACCAGACGGCCCTGCTCGACCACCGCAATCGGCGTCTGCCGCGCACCACGAATCGCCTGCCCCATTGTCTCTGCCAGCACCCTCTCACCCAGATCGTCCAACACCGCGGCATGCTGGACCATCGCATCCCCATCGAAGCAGGCGCACAGCACTCCAGTTTAGGAGTATATATCAAAACCGTCGCGCGCGCTATACTGCATTGGGCCGATTTGTTTCGGTGTGACGCTATTCACAGGAATGCGGGCTTTTTTTCATGACTCAGACCGCGCATGATGACGAGACATGTCCTCAATTGACGCTCCAGCCGGGGCGCGACTATACCCTGCTGCATGGGCATCCGTGGCTCTTTTCGGGCGCTTTCCGCGCGCTGCCGAGCGATGCGCCCGCTGGCATCGTCGCCGACGTGTTAAACTCCGCGGGCGAGTGGGTGGCGCGGGGCCACCTCAACGCGCGCAACAGCCTGGCGTTCCGCGTGCTCACCCGCACCCCCGACGAGGCAATCGACGAGGCGTTCTATCGCCGCCGCATCGCGCGCGCGGCTGGCCTGCGCCGCCTGCTACCCGCCGATGTCACCGGCTACCGGCTCGTCAACGCCGAGGCCGACGGGCTGCCGGGCCTGATCGTGGACCGCTACGACCGCTGGCTGGTGGCGCAGTTTTCGACGGCAGGCGTCGAGCGCCAGCGTGAGACGATCCTCGACGCGCTGGAGAGTGCGCTGGCTCCGGCAGGCATTCTCGTCCGCGACGATATTCGCGTGCGCGAGCGCGAGGGGCTGCCGATGGGTGGGGCCACCGTGGCGCGGGGCAGCGTGCCAGAGGAAATCGAGATCAGCGAGGGAGCTGTGCGCTACCTGATCGATCCGCACGGCGGCCAGAAGACCGGCTTCTTTCTCGATCAGCGCGAGAAACGTCAGCGAACATACCAGCTCGCTCCGCATCTAGCGTCCTTGCTCAACCTCTACGCCTATAGCGGCGGCTTCGCGCTGGCGGCGCTGGCGGGCAATCCGGCGATCCGCACGGTCAACGTGGATTCATCCGGCCCGGCGCTGGCCCTTGCCCGGCGCAATTACGCGCTCAATGGCCACGACTCCGAGACGCATGGTTTCGAGGAGCGCGATGTCACGCGCTATCTTCAGGCGGCAGGCGACACTGGCCAGCGCTTCGACCTGGTGGTGGTTGATCCGCCCGCCTTCGCCCGCAGCCACGCCAAGAAGGAGCGCGCGCTGCACGCCTACGAGCAGCTCAACGCGCTGGCGGCGCGAGTCGTCGCGGCGGATGGGCTGCTGCTCACCTGTTCGTGCTCGGGCGCGGTCAACGCCGCCGAATTCGAGACCGCCGTGCGCGCGGGCCTGGTGCGCGCCGGACGGAGCGCCCAGCTCATCGAGGTCTTTGGGCCAGCGCTCGACCATCCGACGCTGCCCGGCTTCCCCGAAGACCGCTACCTGAAGGCGCTGCTGCTGCGGCTGGCATGAGGATCGCAACCGCGGCAAGAACGCGGGCGTACATAACGTAGCAACAAACGTCGCGCCAATGGTTCTCGGCCAGGCGCGGGGTGTGCCTCGCCTGAAAGCGGGCGTAGTGCAGTGAGGATTAGCCGCGGCATTCATGCCGCGAAGGCGGCCCACTAACCACGTCACCCTACAGGCTGGCGCTGTCGCCTCGATACAGTCGCCACCATAACAATAGACTCAGGAGCTTCTGAACATGCGCCTCATTCTCTATCTCGGCAAGGGGGGCGTCGGCAAAACGACGCTCGCCGCCGCCACCGCCGCCCGCGCCGCGCAGCTTGGCAAGCGCACGCTGGTCGTCAGCACCGACCTCGCCCACAGCCTGGCCGATGCGCTGGACCGTCCGTTGACCGCCGAGCCGATGCAGATTACCGACTCGCTCTGGGCGCAGGAGATCAACGTCCTCGACGAGATGCGCTCGCACTGGGGGCGCGTGCAGAACTACATCACCACCGTGCTGAAGAAGCAGGGCATCAGCGATGTGGCGGCGGAAGAGATGGCGCTCATTCCTGGGATGGATGAGATCGTGGCGCTGCTCAATATCTATCGTCAGGCGCGGGACAGCAGCTACGACGTGGTGGTGATCGACGCCGCGCCGACGGGAGAGACGGTCCGGCTGCTGAGCATGCCCGAGACGTTTCTCTGGTACGTCAACCAGGCAAATGGCTGGAAGGGCATCGCGTTCAACGCCGCCAAGCCGCTGCTCAAGACGTTTCTGCCGGGCGTCAATGTGCTCGATTCGCTGGCGAAGCTCAACGAGCAGGTGGCGGCGCTGCGTAAGGTGCTGACCAACCCCGATATCAGCTCCTACCGGCTGGTGGTCAATCCCGAAAAGATGGTCATCAAGGAGGCTCTGCGCGCCGAGACGTATCTCGCGCTCTATGACTATCCCATCGATGGCGTGATCTGCAACCGCGTCCTGCCGCCGCCACCGCCCGGCGGCTATCAGGATGAGCTACTGCGCGAGATGGCTGCTCAGCAGCGCCGCTACTACGAGCAGATCCACACGACCTTCATGCCGCTGCCGGTCTGGGACGCCCCCTATCGCTCGCAGGAGATCCTCGGCGCGGAGGCGCTGGCCGCGCTCGGCGTGGAAATCTGGGGCGATGAGGATCCCACCCAGGTCTTCTTCCGCGGCAGCCCGCAAGAGATGGTGAAGCGCGGCGACAGCTATCTGCTGCGGCTACCCTTGCCCCACGTCGAGCTCTCGAAGGTGGTGATGACGAAGAAGGGCGATGAGCTGATCGTGGAGGTGGGCAACTTCAAGCGCGATATCGCTCTGCCCGCCGTCCTCGTGCCGATGGAGGCGACCGTCGCCCGCATGACCGAAGGCGCCCTGGAGGTCACCTTCACCACGCCCGCTAGCAGCGCCAAGGTATGAACGTAGGAGGCAGGCTCCAGGGTCTACGCCATGCCGTGCGTATGCGATACTGACCGATTTCCAGCGGTCTCCTCCGGGCCTTTGTGTGAGATGACGTTGAGAGTTGTGCTGATGACAAATAGCGCCGCATACACATACCAAAGCGTCCGGTCAATCGTTGCCAGCGGCCACCAATAGAACATTATGCTGGCAAGATACAACGTGACATACGGGATGAAGACGCTCCAACGGATAGGCTGGCGCCAGTTGATATCGAGGACGTATTCGACGATATAGCCGTAGACTGCCCACACGGTATAGATGAATCCCGCCGCCCACAGATACCACGGCTTGCCGCCTGCCCAGAGCGCTACGCTCACGATCACAGCGGGGATGCTGAGCGCATAGATAAGTGGGCCGGACTGCATCGCGGTCGCGAAAGCCCACTTGCGCAGGGCAAAATGCGCGATCAGGGCAAGCTGTACGACAAAAGCGACTATCACGAACGCAATGGTAAGAGCATCTGCCTGAAGCATCTCATTTCTCCTTACCCTGTTAAGATGCCGCAGCATCTTGCGCGCTAGCCTGAGCACAGCGAGCGATGCGTGATCCAACCCGATCAGATATCGTTCCTGCAATCCAAAGCCAGTCTATTGACGTATGCATCACAGAATGCTCTCCACCATGTGTCGTAACATCACAAACCCATCAGAATTCGAATTGCTCTGGGCTTGCCGGGGAGCGCTTCCGCCGCCCGCTAGACCGTATAGCACATTGGCCTGCTGTCGTTTCCCCATATGCTATCCTCTTGATGGTGATCTGCTAACATGCGCGGTTCAACAGGCAGGGCATGACGCCACAGAGCAGGCATTTCAGGCATATCAGGGAGACGGCGATACGATGGCGAATGACCGACAGCAGGAATCTAAGGCGCGCTTCCGGGTAGCGGCCTTCGCGATCATTGAGCAGGAGGGCAAGTACCTGCTGGCGCGTCGGCGCGACATCGGCTGGTGGAATCTGGCGGGCGGCGGGCTGGAAAACGGCGAAACGGTCGACGAAGGGCTGGCGCGCGAGGTCATGGAGGAGGTGCATCTCGCCGTGACTATCGAGCGGGTCGTGGGCATCTACTCCAAGCCGCGCAAGAACGAGGTGGTCGTCACCTTTCTCTGCCATCCAGCGCCCAACACGGGCAAGCCGGGAACAAGCGACGAGGTCTCTGAGGTGGGCTGGTTCAGCCCCGACAGGCTGCCCGACGACTTCCTCCCCAAGCATCGCCAGCGACTGCAAGACGCGCTGATCGGCCAGCGTGAAGCCATCGTGCGGGCGCAGCGCACCAGCACCGAGGAAGACCAGGGGCTGTCCGCGAGCAAGTAAGCAGACCATCTCCCCCCCGGCCCCTCTCCCACAGGAGGGGAGCCAGAGGCGTCGCCCTCCGCCGCATTGGTCGCCTAATCCCTCTCCCTGCAAGGGGGAGGGTGGCCGAAGGCCGGGAGGGGGTCTGGGGGAGGTCCGCGCTCAAATGGGCTACCCCGATTGGGTTGTTATGGCCCTCTGTGAGCCGATTCATGGCGCGGCGGATTCTTGTGTGCAATACTACCCACAGTATCAGAAACTGGCCACCCGTCTCATTTCAGGTTGCTCTGCATTGATTCGGGCACAACTCAGTCATCACAGGGAGGACGAACGCGATGGATATTGCCACGCTCGAAGCGCCTCCCGCCTCGATTCTGATCGTTGAAGATGAAGCCCCTCTTGCCCACATGCTCGGCTCGACTCTGGCCGCCGAAGGCTACGCGCCGACGATTGCCTACAACGGCGAGGATGCCATCAACTTCGCGCTCCGCGAGCCGCCGCAACTGATCTTGCTCGACCTCATGCTGCCCGGCATCGACGGCTTCGATGTCGTCTCGGCGATTCGCGCCAACGCCCGAACGACGCACATCCCCGTCATGGTGCTCACCGCCCGCCACGATATCAGCGTCAAGATGCGCGCCTTCGCCTCGAAGGTTGACGACTACATGACCAAGCCATTCAATGGCGAGGAGCTGGTGGCGCGCATACGCACCCAGTTGCGCCACCTGCGCGAGACGCTGCTTTCCCCGCTGACGGGCCTGCCCTCCGGTCTGCGTGTCGAACACGCCATCGCCGAGCAGCTGCGATCCCCCCGGCCATGGGCCATCCTCTATCTCGACCTGGACCACTTCAAAGCCTATAACGATGTGTATGGCCCGCTGCGTGGCAACGACCTCATCCGGCTGCTGGGGCGAGTGACGTCCGAAAGCCTGCGCGCCAAGGGCAATGCCAGCGATTTCCTGGGCCACATCGGCGGCGACGACTTTATCCTCATCACCACACCCGACCACATGGAGCCGCTCTCGCGTAGCATTATCGAGGCCTGGGACCGCGAGAGCCGCGCGCTCTACTCGCTCGAAGATGTCGCGCGTGGCTCGCTCATCGCCCGCGACCGCAAGGGCCAGGAACAGGTCTACCCGCTGGTCGGCGTGTCGATTGGCATCGTCACCAACCTCCATCGCTCGCTGACCACGATGGAAGAGTTCAGCCGTGTCGCCGCCGAGGTCAAGGCGCAGGCGAAAGCCATCCCCGGCAGCAGCTACTCCATCGACCGCCGCGGCAACAACTAAGGGCTCTTGCCCCCCTTGAGGGGTGAGGATGACGCCCATCAGCCCAAATATGTACCTCTCGGCAAATTACTGCTTGACACAATACCTGCCTGCCGCTATACTACGCGCTAATCTTGTCTGCTAGCCCGTTTTAACTAGACAGCTACGAAATATCACGTAGCGATGTATCTGTCGCCAGTCGGCGACGACAAGGAAGTAGCGACAAGAGAGCTGTGTCTGGGAATGGAGATTCCCGGCGGAGGTGTGTCGTACGCATCCGCTCGCATCGCACCCATGCTGTCCTATTCGGGTCTATCTGGCCAGGCTTACTCACGCCTGTGCGCGTGGAGTGGCGGCTCACTGTGGAGTGACGCCGCCTCAGGAGTCTGGTGATCCCCACCATGAGGATGCGCGGAAGGCGCCCCTCAATCAATTCAGGAGAAGCATCGCGATGAAAAAGCTACGCATCGCCCTCGTTCCCCTGGCCATCGTGGCCGTCGCGGCCATGGCCATCATGCTCGCCTTTGGCGGGCACGTCACCAGCGCCAGCGCCGCGGCTGGCGGCTCTGACGTCCTGCATGGCCAGGTCATGAAGCCACGTCCGGCAAAAGGCGCATCCCCTCAGGCCGTCACGAACAGCCTCATGACCTACCATGGTGGCCCCATCTCGACCGCGCCGCATGTCTATATCAACTACTGGGGGACCAAGTGGGCAACCGGCTTCACGACTGGCGGCTATACCAGCGCCCAGGCGCAGACCTACCTGAACGGGTTCTTCGGCGGCATTGGCGGCAGTTCGTGGGGCGCCATTGACACCCAGTACTGCCAGGGTGTCGCGATCGGCGCGACGAGCTGCCCAGCGGGGAGCGCCTTCGTCGGCAACCAGACCGGTCTGCTCGCAGGCACCTGGAACGACACGACCTCGATTCCGAAGCACATCTCGCAGAGCAACATCGCCAGCGCGGCGACCCGCCTCATGCAGCACTTCGGCTACGATGCCAACGCGATCTACTTCGTCATGACGCCAAGCGGTCAGTCAATGAGCGGCTTTGGCACCCAATGGTGCGCCTGGCACTCCAATACCAGCACCAGCTCGGGCAACATCGCCTATGCCTACCAGCCCTACGCTCCAGACGCGGGCACCAGCTGTGGCATGAACTTCGTCAACAGCACGAACAACAGCTTCGGCAACGGCTACTTCGACGGGTTCTCGATCACGGGTGGTCATGAGTGGGCTGAGGCCGAGACCGACATGAACCCCAACACCAGCTCGACGGTTGCCTGGCAGGGTCCCGGCGGCGGCAGCGACGAGAATGGTGACAAGTGCGCCTGGAACCAGAACGGCGGCGTTTCGGCCAACATCTCGCTGGGTGGCAATAACTACGCTGTCCAGCCGATCTGGAGCAACAACTCCACCACCGGCAGTGGCAGCCACTGTGTCACATCGCATGCATAGCGCTCTCGTCCTCTAGCGCGGACAGGGTGGGGGAAATATCCCCTGCCCTGTTTTTGTCTCCATGGGAATGGCATCGTCGTGCGATACAATGGCACAATAGCAATAAGGAGTCTTGCGAGCCGAAAGAAAGCGTTATCAAGCGATGAGTGATGCAGGGCCACCAGCGCCATCCCCCGAGACCGATACACCTTTGGATGAGGCGCGACGTAAAGCCATCCGCGACAACGCCCGGCGGGTGCTGCACGAGAGCGGCGTCGCCGAGATTCTGCGCAAGCTGAACAGCAACGCGCTGCAAGGGCGCGGCGCCTTTGAGGAGTATGATTCGGGCGTGATCTTCCGGTGGGGGCATGGCTATACGCGCCGCCACATCTGGGTGCATGTCGAGGGCGAGGAGCTGCGTTTCCGGCTCGCGCCACATCTGCGCTGCTCCCGGCCCGTGCCCCGTTGCGATGGCGAATATCATATCTTCACCGAGGAAACCTGGAGCGTTCCCGGCGCGGTACTGAGCGAGGTTGATCGTAACTATCGGAAACCAGTTGCCGAAGCATCGGAGGATTAAGCATCCATGACACGACCGCTGACCCCGGAAGATTTCTACGCCATTCGTCTCGTCGAGGAATCGCGCATCTCGCCCGATGGCTCGCGTATCGCCTATGTGGTCCAGGGCATGGATCGCGAGAGTTACGAGTATCGCCGCTCGATCTGGGTGGCGCCCGCCGAGGGCGGGGAGCCGCGTCGCCTGACCGCTGGCCCGAATGACCACTCGCCGCGCTGGTCGCCGGATGGCCGCGCGCTGGCGTTCGTGCGCGCTCCCGCCCGTCCGACACCGCCGCGTACCAAAGCCGAGCGGGACGCCGGCAAGGATAAGGGCCAAATCTGGATCCTGTCACTGGAAGGCGGCGAGCCAACCCAGCTGACCAAGCTGCGCTACGGCGCGGGCACGCCGACGTGGTCGCCCGATGGCGAGACGATGCTCTTCACGGCGAAGACGGGCGAGCCGGAGGAGCCGGACGTAGCGGACGCGGCAATTGGCGAGGAGACGATGCATCTGCCGCGCGTGCGCACGATCAATCGCCTCTGGCACAAGCTGGATGGCGTCGGCTTCATCTACGAGCAGCGCACACATCTCTTTACCGTCCCGGTCAGTGGCGGCGAGCCACACCAGCTGACCGATGGCGACTATGATGATGGCGATCCCGACTGGGCGCCCGATGGCAAGACGATAGCCTTCGCCTCGGACCGCACCGACGAGCGCTGGACATGGCCCGGCGCGTCGATCTGGACGCTCAATCTGGCCAGCGGCGCGCTCACCCGCATGACCGACGAGGCGCTCTCGTGTCACGCGCCGAAGTGGTCGCCCGATGGCAAGACGATAGCCTTCCTCGCTACCACCCGCCGCGAGAGCGATGGGCATACCGATCTCTGTGTCGTGCCCGCGAACAAGCCCTGCAATCATCGCCAGCTCACCACCGATTTCGTTCCCAATAGTGACGACACCTGCATTGACGATATGCGCGCGGGACACGGCGGAGCGCACCTGGTCTGGTCGCCCGATGGCCGGGACATCTTCTTTCTCGCCTCGATGCGTGGCACGAGCCATGTCTACGCTGCCCGGCCCGCGGGCAATCTGCTGCCGCGCCGCGTCACCGAAGGCTCGCGCCGTATCTTCGACTTCTCGATGGATGACGCCTGCCGACGGTTCGCGCTGGCCGTCTCCGATCCCAACATCCCCGGCGATCTCTACACCCAGGCGGTTGACCTTGGCGAGACGACCGCGCCGATGATGGAGCGGCTGACGAACCTGAACGAGACGCTCTTTAGCGAGGTGGAGCTGGCGTGGCCGGAGGAGTACACCTTCCTCGGCGCCGACGACTGGGAGCTACAGGGCTGGATTCTGCGCCCGCCGCGGGTCGGCGTCGGCGAGACGGTGAACGTCCCGGCGGTGCTGGAGGTGCATGGCGGCCCGATGGCGATGTATGGCTATGGCTTCTTCATGGAGTTCCAGCTGCTGGTGGCGCGTGGCTACGCCGTCGTCTACACCAACCCGCGCGGCAGCACCGGCTACGGACGCACATTCTCCGCGGCGGTAATCAACGACTGGGGCGGCAAAGACTACGAGGATATTCTCGCCGGGCTGGATGCCGCGCTGGCGAAGGGTGGCATTGATAGCGAGCGGCTGGGCATCGCGGGCGGCAGCTATGGCGGCTTCATGACCAACTGGGCCGTCGGCCACAGCGACCGCTTCAAGGCGGCGGTGACGATGCGCAGCGTGGTCAGCATGGCGACGATGTTCGGCATCAGCGACATCGGCTGGGAGCTGACGATAGATGAGCTGGGCGGCGCGACACCCTGGGCCGAGCCAGAGCGGCTGGCGAAGTTCTCGCCCTTCACCTACGTCCAGAACATCCACACGCCGTTGCTGATTCTGCATAGCGATCAGGATCTGCGCTGTCCCATCGCCGAGGGGATGCAGCTCTTCACCGCGCTGAAATTCCTGGGCCGCGAGACCGAGTTGGTCATCTTCGAGGAGCAGTCGCACGATCTCTCGCGCAATGGCCATCCGCGCTCGCGGGTGCTGCGCCTGCACAGGATTCTCGACTGGTTCTGCAAGTACAACCCGGTGGGGTAGACTGAAC
>Ga0310811_10004179_pt1 | contig 18168 bp, 14 predicted proteins | sample YCmetagenome_FD_207642 | JGI IMG/M metagenome (GOLD analysis project Ga0310811, IMG submission 207642) | Soil microbial communities from experimental microcosm in Duke University, North Carolina, United States - YC | ecosystem: Engineered > Artificial ecosystem > Soil microcosm > Unclassified ...
CTGCACTCCCCGAAATGCTCGCCGCAGCATGGGCGACGCGCGGCCCGACATCGGCCAACGCCCGCTCCGACGAAATCTCGAACGGCGGGCCGCCGCAATTGACCGCCATCACCATGCCGTCGGCAGTGACCACGGGCGCACCGACGCCGACAACGTCGGCCCGCCAGTCGCCTGCAGAAACACAGAAGCCGCGGCGGTCGAGCATGTCGAAGGCGCGGTCGATGCCGGTCTTCACCGTCCGCCAGTCGCGACCGGCTTCCTGGCGCAGACGGTCGAGAAGACCGTTGCGTTCGGGTTCAGACAGGGCGAACAGATACGCCCGCCCCATGGCCGTCGTGGCGAGCGGAATGCGCGCACCGAGATCGAAGCGCGCCGGCGGCGCCTTGTCGTGGCGCACCGTCTCGATGTTGATCATGTGCAGCTGATCGCGCGCGCCGAGCGAGGCCGGCAGGCGGGTCGCCTCGGCGACCTGGCGCAGGAACGGATGCGCGGCAATGCGATGCGGCATGCCGGCGAGCAATGAATGACAGAGCGAGGCGATGCCCGCCCCCAGCGTGTAGCGGCCGAGCCGCGGCACGTAGGCGAGATAGCCGAGCGCCGTCAGGGTCTGGGTGAGACGCGAGACGGTCGGCCGCGGCAGGCCGGTGCGGGCCGCGATTTCGGCATTGCTGAGCGCACTCTCCCCGGGCTGGAACACCCGCAGGACCGACAGGCCGCGCGCCAGTCCCTGAACGGCATAGGCTGCCCTGCCCTCCAGGGACTCGGTCTCGCTCCTGCGCTGCGTTGCCGACAACCGCCCCATGGACGAAAATTGCAATAGCTGGAATTACGCTGTCAACGCGCGCACCTCGCTCAGCGATGCGACAGCGTACTCCAGGCGGACTGTGGGCGGTCCGCAGAAGGAGCCCGAACGTCACGCCGCCATCGGCGCGATGGCGTTGTGCTGCATGATCGAGCTGCGGCCGCGGCTCCACGACGGAATAAAGCACGAATGGCCGCCGGCATCGCCGCCGCCCATGGTGATCAGGATGTCGTCAGGTCCGAGCCCGCGATGAATGAAGCCGGCTTGGGCGAGCCCGTGCGCCCTGTCGCCGTGCTGGGCATCGTACTCGCGGTCGCGATACTTGCCGACGCCCTTCATGCCCTCGACCGAGCGCTTGGCCTCGGCGAACAGGAATTTCTGTGCGTCCGCGCGAGTCCAGCCGGCGGCCGCGACGATCTGCATGTGCTCGGGCGCCAAAATCACGACGCTCTGGCCGAGCGTGATGCAGCCGTAGTTGGCCATGGCGTCGGCGACCGAGCCCAGGACCTGCTCCGGCGTGTTGCCGCCATGGTTCTCGACATTGCAGAAGCCACCGCCGGCAAAGGTCGTGACGCTCGAGGTGCCCTTGGCGTACCCCTGGGCCTCGCAGAGCGGCGGCCACGGATTGCCGCGCGCCCGCTCGGCGATGCAGAAGCTGTACTTGCCCGGATTGCCTTGCGTCGACTTGTCGGAGATGCCGGGGAGCATCTGGAAGACGTTGCGCAGGATCAGGCGCACCGCGCGGCCGATCGTGGCATTGGCGCGATTGCCCGGCCCGAACAGGTTCGCGTCCGCGTTCATGCCAATCTCGTCGGCATAGGGCCCGCTCACGATCAGGAGAGGTGCCGAGCCACCGGTGCTCGCGGTCGAGCCATGGAAATTGAAATCCGGACGATCCATCGCCTCGAACGCCGCGACCACCACCGGAAAGTGCTCCGGCAGGCAACCGGCCATGACGGCGTTGACAGCGGCGCCGTGCAGCGACAGCTCGAGTCCGGTAGCGGGATGCGTGGCGATCACGGTGTCCCAGGGCCGGCTGTCGGCAGCAGCCATCGCCTTCACGCGATCGACCTGCGGTGGCACCACCGGCAGCCCGTCGGTCCAGCCCTGCTCGTAGCAATAGTCGATTGCGGCCAGCAGGTCGTCCGGCACCTCGTGAACGCGGGGTGAAGCCCCAGCCATCGCGCTGCTCCCAATCAATTCGGCGACACTAGAGCACATTTCGATCGGCTGGAATCAGTCGACCAAAATGTGCCCGCTGCAACAACTATCCCCTGATCGAAAACCCTCCATGGGCCCGATTGTCGAGGCAAAGCAAACGTCCGTTCAGGAGACGGGAATGCCAGCCCGAATCCAGCGTGCGAGGTCGTCGAAATCAGCGCGCAGGGCGGCCTCGGAAATGGCGACCGGGCCGCCGAACATGCTGACGGTGCCGCGGCGCAGGAAGCGTTGCAGCCAGTTGCCACGATCACGAAACTGTTCTGCATCGCGCACGCCGATCACCATAGTCCTGCCCCGAAGACGACGGTGCAGAAAAGACCGGCGGCTCCCATCTCCCATGCAAGAAGGCTGCCTGGGCCCGCCAAGCCCGCCACTGTCACAATCAACGAGACGAGGAAGAGGACCCACCGCCACGACCAGGACCAGCGCGAGACTGGCCTTGCGCAGGGGAAACTCCAGCGTCGATGGCGGGTACACCGACATCACGGACGCGTCTGACTGCGCTGCGGCGCCGGCGTATGCGAGGGCGGCCGCCCGGCGCGCTGGCGGTCCGGCGTCGGCACCGGCAGCTGCGCCCTGAGGCCCGGTCGCAGGCCGTCAACACGCGGCGCCACGCCGGGGATGATGAGCTTGGTGACGGCCGGATCGAGCACGCCCGCCGTCGCGCGCCCGCTGCCGCCCTTCAGCCGCACCGGCGTTGCCAGGGTCACATACTGGGCGTCGCGCGCCTCGGGCACGAGCAGGAACTCCCAGCCCTCCGAGCGCAATTGCAGATAGCCGCCGCCGACCATCGTGGCGCGCGGCGTGTCGACGACCAGCCGGCGCAACCAGGCCACGCCCGACGTGACCTCGAAGCGCCCGGCGATACAGTTGAAGGCCACGCGCGGATCGTTGCTGCCGAGCAGCCGCTGCGTGTCGGACGGCCAGTTCGCCAGCGGATCGCGCGGCCACCCACCCTTGGCGATGGCAAGATCGATCGACCCGCTGGCCGTATTGAGGGCGTCGCGCGTCGTGCGGCCGCCGCCGCGCAGGCGCAGATCAATGTCGGCGACGCCGTCCTGCAAGCCCAGATTCAGCCCCAGCAGGGTCGACAGATCAGCCAGCGGCACCTTGCTGATCGACGCCGTCAGTGTAGCCTGACCGATCCGCCCAGTCGGATCGTAGGCGAGGTCGAAGCCTGCCGATCCCGCACCGACCGACGCCGCCGCCCGCAGGGCAAAGCGGGTTTCGCCCGATGTCAGGGAGATCGAAGCGTTCTGCACCTTGTTGCCGAGGCCGGTAACCTCGCCGAAGCGCACCGAGACCGTCAGCGCCGAGCGGCCAAGCCACGTCGCGGAGAACGGCATCGTCGGCACGAAGCGCGGCTGGACCGGCGTCGGCCCGGCGGCCGGGGTCGCCGCCGCGGGTGCTGCGCGCAAATCGTTGACGTCGAGGCGGCTCACGTCGGCGTTGACGGCGATCGTCGCCACCCCCTTGCGGTCGACGCGGAATAGCGCATCGCCCGTCAACTCGCTCGAGGCGACCTTGAGGCTCGCAACCTCGACCTTGAAGGAGCTGCGCTGGGTGGCCGCCTTGGCATTCAGCGAATAGGGGCCGCCCGCCGGCACGGGAAGGCGGATGTACGGGCCGAACACGGCAACGTCCGGTCCCTCGGAATTGATCTGCAGATTGGTGCCCTTGACGCCGATGCTCCCCTTGATCGCAATCTTGCCGCTGCCAAAATTCCCTTGCACATCGATGTTGCCGGGCAAGCTCCTCATCCACCCATCGAAGGTGCCGGCCGTCCCGGTGAGGTCGAGCGGCGCACCGCCTTGCGGGGCGGCCAGACGCGCGTCGATCTGCAAGGGCTGATTGGCCGCCGGCGAGCGCAGCGTTGCCCGCGGCACGTCGAGCACGACCGACGGCCGCCCTGGCCCCTCCCCGATGGTCAGCACGGAATCGCGCAGCTCGACGGTCGGGATCCAGGGAAACACCGGGCCGGCGCGCAGGCGCAGCGAACGGTTCTCGCCGGCATGCGGACCGGAGCCGTCGGGCGGCGGCAACATCTCGAGATTGATGTCGCCGATGTCGTTCTGCTCGACCAGGATGTCGGCGCCCTCGAGCAGCAGGCGCCCGATCTTGAGCTCGCCGAGGAACAGCGAGAACGGATCGAAATACAAGGTGAGCTTGCGCACCCGTACCATCTCGGGCCGGGTGCCCCACGCCGCGTTGGAGAGCGTCACGCCTTCCGCCACCATGGCGGGCTCGGTGCCGATCTGCACCGAGAGCGGTACCTTGGCCGCGAGCTCGCGGCCGGTGGCCTTGCGAACCTGATCGGCGAGGCGTCCCTGGTAGCGCGACAGATCGCGGGTGGCGAGCCAGGCGATCCCGGCGACCGCCGCGAGCGGTATCACCGCCACGAGGATCCAGGTCAGCCGCCTCCAGTTTATGCGCATGCGACCTGATTCTCGCTCAATCGTCGCTCGTCGAGAAGCCGAATGCCTCGACGGTACGGCAGAAGTGAGGCGGCGGTTCGGCAACTGCCGTGAGCTCGCCCCTGCCCGACGGATGCGGCAGGACGAGGCGACGGGCATGCAGATGCAGTCGGCGGGCGTCCGCTACCGCCGCCAAGAGCGCTTCCTCGCCGCCATACTTGCCGTCGCCGAGAATCGGGCAGCCGATGGCCGCGCAATGCACGCGCAGCTGATGCGTCCGTCCGGTGCGCGGCCACAAGGCCAGCAGCGCGGCGCGCTTGCCGGCGCGGTCGACGATGCGAAAGTGGGTCAACGCCTTCTGGCCGGCCTCGTGGTCGACCTGCATCAGTTCGCGATCGCGCGCACCCGGACGCTTGGCGAGCGGCAAGTCGATCGCGCCGTCAGGCCGTGGCGGCACACCGACGACGATCGCCCAGTAGAGCTTCTCGGTCTCGCGATCGCGGAACGACTCGCCCAATCGCCTGGCCGCCTGGCCGGTGCGGGCGATCAGCAGCAGGCCGGACGTGTCCTTGTCGAGACGATGAACGAGGCGCGGGCGCTCCTCGAAGCCGAAGCGCAGCGCTTCGAGCATGCCGTCGACATGGCGTTCAGTGCCGGTGCCGCCCTGCACCGCCAGGCCGGGCGGCTTGTTGAGGACGATGACGTGGTCGTCGCGATGGATCACCAGGCGACGAATCTCGGCAGCGTCGCGGTCCGACACGCCGGAAATCTCGCGCGGCCTGGCAGGCGGCGCCGACGTGACGCCGGGCGGCAGGCGAATGGTCTGGCCGGCCTCGATGCGATCGCTGGCCTCGGCGCGCTTGCCGTCGATCCGGACCTGCCCGGTGCGCAACAGCTTCTGCAGGGCGCCGTGACCGAGCTCGGGAAAATGGCGATGGAACCAGCGATCGAGACGCAGCCCGGCCTCGTCCGCCGTCACGGCCCGACCGCGCACGACCGTGCCGCCCCCATCGCCGCCCAACGGGCCGCCCGTACCGTCGCTCGACGAGACGTGTTGTGGCTTCGCCATCAACCGCTACCGCACCCGCCGTGCCATCCGAAGACCTGATCCATGCCGCCGATTCTCGTCACGAGGCTCGACGCACACGCGCTATCGGAATCCACCACATTGTCAAGGTGGATAGTTTTCTCATGCGGACAGTGGGTATCTCGCCCGCTCATGATTTCATGATCCATGAGCGGGCGAGACGCCCACGGTCCGCATAGGCGCCTGATCCGCGCTATCATTGCTCGCCCATGACGCCCGAGACGCTTTCGTTCGACACCCTGACGTTCGACCATCCGGCGGCGTGCCGCCCAGCGCGGCTGACGGCGTCGCTGTTCCTCCCCGAGCCGCAGGAAGAGCCGGCGCCATGCATGGTGATCCTGACCAGCAGCGCTGGCGTCCAGCGCCATCGCGAGCACTATTATGCCCAGGCGCTCAACGATGCCGGGACGGCGGCGCTGATCATCGACAGCTTCTCGGGTCGCGGCGTGCGCCGGACGGTCGCCGACCAGTCCCTGGTCTCGGCCGCCCAGATGGAGGGCGACGCCTTCGCAGCCCTTGCCTTGTTGCGCACCGACCCACGCGTCGATCCTGAGCGCATCGGATTGATGGGCGTGTCGAAGGGCGGGGTGGCGACCCTCAATTCGGCGATTGCCGTCCGCCAGACCTGGCGGCAGGGCTTTCCGCACCTGTTCGATCTTCACGTCGGGATCTGTCCCGGCGCCACGGCGCAGCATCGCGATGCGACGACACACGGGCGGCCAATGTTCTTCATGCTGGCGGCGCGTGACGACTACACGCCCGCCCCGCTCGCCATCGAGTATGCCGAACGCATGCGCGCCGCCGGCAACACCCGCATCAAGGTCAAGGTGTACGGCAGCGCCCATCACGGCTGGGAGTCGCTGGGACCGGTGTTCGACATCAAGGACGCGGAAAACTGGTCGTGCTGCCGAAACTTCATCGAGGACGATGGCCGCCATTTTGTTCCGGCGCTCGGCCAGGCGCTGCACGAGCCCGACTACCAGGCCTGGGCGCGCCGCCATTGCGTCAGCAGGGGAGCGCGGGCGGGCGGCGGCACGCCCGAGCTGAAGCGCCGCGCCACCGCCGATCTTCTCGCCTTCCTGCGGATAAACGGCTTTGCCCCGCGATGGACGACTCAGCCGATTCCGGTTATATCGAAGACGTGACTCGTCCACGCTTTTTGCTCGGTATCCTGGCGTTCCTGATCGGCGCCCTCGGGTCATTTTCCAGTTTTGCGGGCGAGCCGCTATGGGTCGGATCCGACCCCGCCCGGGCGCGCGCCGAGGCGCTGCTCGCGACCCTGCGCGGCGCGTCGGCGCACGGCCTGGAACCGGGCTGGTACGGCATTGCCGAGATCGAGAAGGCCCTGTCGGCGGGCGACGACACGATAGCGACGGAAGCCCTTCTCACGGCCGCCTTCGTCGCCTACGCGAGCGATGTCTCCACCGGCCGGGTACGCGCCAACCGCGTCGACGGCAACATCGATATCCAGCAGCGTCGGGTCGATCGCGCCGACCTGCTCAAGGACGCCGCCGCTGCCGCCGACTTCGGCGCTTATCTTGCAAGCCTGCCGCCCAAGGGCGACTACCCGGCGCTGCAGAAGGCCCTGGCGGCGTTGCGCGACAAGCGCGCGAAGGTGACCTTCACGCCACTGCCCGACGGCGGCCTGCTGAAGCCCGGCATGAGCGATCCGCGCGTGCCGCTGCTGCGCAAGCGCCTGGCCGAGCTCGAGCTTGCGGTGCCGGATGCGGGCCCCGCCCCTGAACTCTATGACGACAAGCTGGTCGCGGTGGTCAAGGCGTACCAGGAAACCAAGGGCCTGACGGTCGACGGCATCATTGGCGCCAAGACCACGCAGTCCCTCAACACGACGATCGACGAGCGCATCGAGCAGATCATTGCCAACCTCGAGCGCCGGCGCTGGCTGCCGGAAGATCTCGGCAGCCGCTACGTGCTGGTCAATGCCGGCGACTATTCGATGGTGTTCGTCGACGGCGGCAAGACGGTGTTCCAAAGCCTGGTGATCGTCGGCACGCCGAAGGACCCGACGCCGGAGATCCAGTCGGTGATGCGCGGCTTCCAGACCAATCCCTACTGGACGGTGCCGCAATCGATCTCCGGCGAGGAGTACCTGCCGATGCTGCGGCGCGATCCCTACGCGCTGCAGTCGGCCGGCTTCAAGATCTTCGAGAACTGGCAGGACAATACCGAGCTCGATCCCGCCTCGGTCGACTGGAACTCGATCAGCCCCAAGGCCTTTCCCTACCGCATTCGCCAGAACCCGGGCGCCGGCAATGCGCTGGGCTACATCTTCTTCCCGTTCAACAACAAGTACGGGATCTACATGCACGACACGGCCAGCCGCTGGCTGTTCACCGAGGGCAGCCGCAATTTCAGCCACGGCTGCATCCGCCTGCAGAACCCACTCGACTTCGTCGAGAAGGTGTTCGACGGCCGCAGCGGTTTCAACAAGGAGCGCGTGCGTCAGGTCATCGAGAGCGGCCAGCAGGCGCATTACGCGTTCCCCGAGTCGGTGGCGCTGCACGTGACCTACCGAACCGTCACGACCGACGGCGACGGTACCGCGACCTTCCGCGACGACGTCTACGGCCGCGACCGCCGGGTCGTGCGCGAGATGGCCAAGCCGCGCAGCTGAGATGGCTGCCGCCTTGAGCCGGTCTTCGCATGCCCCCGCCGGGCTCTTCGAGAGCCGGCCCTATGGTTTTTCCCAGGTCGCCGTCGTGAGCACGCCGCTCGGCGAGGCCGTGCATGTCTCCGGCCAGGTCGCCTGGGATGCCGAGCAGAAGATCGTCGGCGCCGGCGACATCGGCCGCCAGCTCGAAAAGAGCCTGGAGAACCTTGCCACCGCCCTGGCGTCGGTCGGCGCAACACTCGACCAGGTCGGTGCATTGCGGCTCTACATCAGGCAGAGCCACATGCACGAAGGTAAAGCCATCGCCGACGCGCTGAAGAAGGTGTTCGGCGACGCTCCGCCCTGTTCGACCTGGATCGGCGTCCCGAGCCTCGCCGACGAAGACTTCTTGATCGAGGTCGAGCCGTCGGTGGTCTACTTGCCGAGTAGCTGAGCGGCCTTTGCGGGCGTAGCGCCCATGAGGACCGCGGGCGTCTCGCCGAAGGAATCAGACTATTCTTGCTGTTCTGCCTGCACCAGGCGATCAACCTCTTTCGCAGGGATGCGCTCAAGCGCGAGATGAATAAGTACACTCGCGACCTGGGCAGGTGATGGCTTGTGCCGGCCGACTTCGACATGATCCGCGATATCGGCGATGCGCTGCCAGTCCTGCGCTGAAACCTGGACTCTCTGGCGCGCGCCTTCGCCTGCCAGGCCGGGGCGACCTCCTGTCGAGCGCAGCCGATCCATGAGAGCATTTCGAACGGCGAGCAGCATGTCAGGAGCCCGCGTACTGCCGACCGTCATCGATAGTGGTCGCCCGTTGAATGCTGCGACGACGTCTTGAGCGTCGATGGCCGGTGGCCTGCGCGATACATCTCTCAACCGCTCGCGCGCCGTCCGACCGACCAGCTTCACGTTGTGACGTGACTTGTTACTCGACTTTTCCATGCTGGACCTCCTTGTCCACGTCCAGGGCCGGTGATTATCGGTCCCTGCCGGCAGTTCACTCGCCAAACTCCTCCACCGTGAAGAACACGCCGTCGAATTTGAGGGCTATAGCCCCCTGATTCGTTTCACGCCCCATTCGCCTCACGAACGTCGCCAACTCGCCGATTCGCTCGGCGAAGGCCGCAGGCTTGACGCAGGCATAGACGACCACCGGCTCCTCGACAATCAGCGCCCGTCACTGGGTTCCGCCAAGCTCCCGTGACCGGTGGCATGGCTGTCGCACCGCCGGCAATGTCCGCCAAAAGGACGAGCGCCGCGTCGATCCACCCTGCCTGGTCCACCGCAGCACCGTCTCGATCCTTGTTGGGAATGTAGACGGCAAAACGCTGGCCGTAGTCCGCGACCCCACCGAAAGCTGCAACAATGTCGATCTCGACCTCGGGATCGGGCATTCGCCTTATATGGACTTTCCGGGCAGAAAGTCCATACCCGCCTATCGTCGCTTCGCGCGCAGCTTCTTCCAGTAGTCGAGGCGCTTCAGGATCTCGCGCTCGAAGCCGCGTTCGACCGGGCGATAGAACTCCTGGCGCGCCATGCCGTCGGGGAAGTAGTTCTGGCCGGAGAAGCCGTCCTCGGCATCGTGGTCGTATTCGTAGCCCTTGCCGTAGCCGATCTCCTTCATCAGGCGGGTCGGTGCATTGAGGATGTGCATCGGCGGCGTCAGCGAGCCGTGTTCCTTGGCGGCGCGCTTGGCAGCACCGTAGGCCGTGTACCCCGAGTTCGATTTCGGCGCGGTGCCGAGATAGATCACGGCCTGCGCGATGGCGAGCTCGCCCTCGGGGGAGCCCAGGCGGTCGTAGGTGTCCCAGGCGGCCAGGGTCTGGGTGAGCGCCTGCGGATCGGCCATGCCGACATCCTCGACCGCGAAGCGCACCAGGCGGCGGGCGATGTATTTCGGATCCTCGCCGCCATCGAGCATGCGGGCAAACCAGTACAGCGCCGCGTCGACGTCCGACCCGCGCAGCGACTTGTGCAAGGCGCTGATCAGGTTGTAGTGCCCCTCCTGCGCCTTGTCGTAGAGCGGGGCGCGCTTCTGGAGAAGCGTCGCCAGCCGCCCCGGCGGCACCGGCCCCTTGTCCTTGAGCTGGGCGAGCTGCTCGGCAAGGCCGATCAGGTAGCGGCCGTCGCCGTCGGCCATGGCAAACAGCGCCTGGCGGCCCTCCTCGTCGATCGGCAGCTTGCGCCCGAGCGCCTGCTCGACGCGCGCCAGCAGCGCGCCCAGCGCCGCGTCGTCGAGGCGGCGCAGCACCAGCACCTGGCAGCGCGACAGCAGCGCGCCGTTGAGCTCGAACGAGGGATTCTCCGTCGTCGCCCCGACCAAGGTGACGGTGCCGTCCTCGACATAGGGAAGGAAGCCGTCCTGCTGCGCCCGGTTGAAGCGGTGGATTTCGTCGACGAACAGCAGCGTTCCCTTGCCGTCGCGGCGGCGCTGGCGGGCGGCCTCGAAGACGCGGCGCAGATCGGCGACGCCCGAGAACACTGCCGACAGCGGCTCGAAGTGCAGGTCGGTATCCTCGGCAAGCAGGCGGGCGATCGTCGTCTTGCCGCAACCCGGCGGGCCCCACAGGATCAGCGAGCCGAGCTTGCGGTTGGCCAGCATGCGGCCGATCGGTCCCTCCGGACCGAGCAGGTGGTCCTGCCCCAGGATCTCGCCCAGGGCCTTGGGGCGCAGCCGTTCGGCGAGCGGCGTCGGGGCAAGCGAGGCGAACAGCTCGGCCGGCATCGCTGTGCCCGATCCAGTTCAGCGGAACTGGACGGTCGACATCATGCCCTCGCGACCGATGGTGACGCTGGCCACCCCGCCGGCGATGCGCTTCTTGAGCTCGGCGACGTTGTGCACGTCCTGGCCATTGACGCCCATGATCATGTCGCCCGGGCGGATGAAGCGTCCGGCGTACGAGCCGGGCGTGATCTCTGTAACGATCACGCCGGGACGCCATTCGACCAGCCCCAGCTCGTCGGCGACGGCGGGCGACATGTTCGACACCGCGGCACCGCTCAGCGGCTGACGCCCCTCCAGGACGGACTTGTCGCGCGGCGGATCCTCCGGCGGCGGCGCGAGCTTCATGTCGAACACCAGCTCCTTGCCGCCGCGGATGATGCGGATCGGCACCACCGTGTCGACCTGCAGCGTGGCGAGGCGGAAACGCATGCTCGCCTCGTCGTCGATAGGCTGATCCTTCAAGCCGACGATGACGTCATTGCGCTTGAGACCGGCGCGTGCGCCGGGGCCGCCGGGAAAGACTTCCTTCACCACCAGGCCAGCCGGCCGCGGCAGGTTCAGTCCCGAGGCGAGGTCGGGCGTCACGCGCTGCATGTTGATGCCGAGCCACGGCCGCACGATGCGACCGCCGCTCTCGCCGATCGCAACCACCCGGTTGACGATGTTCGACGGCGTGGCGAAGCCGATGCCGACCGATCCGCCGGTCTGCGAGTAGATCGCCGTGTTGATCCCGATCAGTCGACCGTCGAGGCTCACCAGCGCACCGCCGGAATTGCCCGGATTGATGGCGGCATCGGTCTGGATGAAGAAGCTCGAATCGTTGATGCCGCCGGCGCTGCGTGCGAGCGCCGAGATGATGCCGCTGGTCACCGTTTGCGTCAGGCCGAATGGATTGCCGATGGCGAGCACGATGTCGCCCACCTCCACCGAATCCGAATCGCGCAATTCGAGGAAGGGGAACTTGTCGCCGTTGCCGTCGATGCGCAGCAGGGCGAGGTCGAAGCGCTCTTCCTGGCTGACCACCTTGGCGTCGAATTCGCGACGGTCGGCCAGCACGACGCGGATTTCGTCGGCGCCCTTGACGACATGGGCGTTGGTGATGATCAGGCCGTCGGGTCGCACCAGCACGCCCGAGCCCAGGGCGTTCTGCACGCGCTCGCCGGCATTGGGCACGCCGGGAAAGGGAAACGGCAGGCGCCGCTGCACGCGCGCCGACGTCGTGGTGTAGATGTTGACCACGGCCGGCGAGACGCGCTTCACCAGGGGAGCATAGGAGAAGCTGAGCTCGCTGCGGTCCTTGGGCAGCGGCTGCGCCGACACGGGCAGCTGCACGAGCGCCGCCTGGCCGCTGACCATCGCCATCGCCATCAGGATTGCCCGCCCGGCCATTCATTCGCCTCCTCTGCCTCTGTCGATTTGCGACCAGTCCCCGGCCAAATCAAGGCCCTTCTGCCATCATGGCCGATCGCCTTGGCATGTCCATTGCAGCGCTCGATCGCGACACGCCGCCACAGGTGTGCACCCGACAGGAGCGCCTCATGAAGTTCAGCCGCCGCACCCTTCTCGCCGCCTCGGCCGCCACCCTGGGATCGTCGCTCGGCTTTCCAGCCGCCCGGGCGAGCCAGGATTGGCCGACCAAGGCGCCGATCAAGCTGATCGCCACGTTCCCGCCGGGCGGCACGGCCGACACGATGTCGCGCATCCTGGCCCCCAAGCTGTCGGCGGCCCTCGGCACCCAGGTGGTGGTCGAGAACAAACCCGGCGCCGGCGGCACCATCGGCTCCGACCTCGCTGCCAAGGCAGCGCCCGACGGCTTCACCCTGGTGATCTCGCACGCCTCGCCGCTCGGCATCGCCCCGGGCATCTATCCCAAGCTGCCGTATAACGTGGTCAGCGACTTCACGCACGTTGCGCTGATCGGCCACACGCCCAACGTGCTGATCGTGCCAGCCGACTCGCCGTACGGCACGCTGGCCGACTACATCGCCGATGCCAAGGCCAAGCCCGACCAGATCGCCTTCGGCAGCTCCGGCATCGGCTCCAACACCCACTTGATGGGCGAGCTTTTGTCGAGCGTCGCCGGGATCAAGCTGAAGCACGTGCCCTATCGCGGCTCGGCGCCGTCGCTGCAGGACATGCTGGCCGGCGCCATTCCCTCGATGTTCGACCCGATCACGACCAACGTGCCGCACATCAATTCCGGCAAGGTGCGCTTGCTCGCGGTGAGCTCGGAGAAGCGCATCGACATGTACCCGAAGGCGCCGACCTTCGCCGAGCAGGGCTTCCCGCAGCTGACGACCTCGACCTGGGTCGGCGTCTCCGGTCCCAAGGGCATGTCGCCGGAGATCGTGACGCGGCTCTATGGCGAGCTTCAGAAGGCCTACAAGGCGCCCGAAGTCGTCGAGCGCTTCAAGGAGGTCGTGCTGCTGCCCGAGGACAAGCCGATGACGCCGGCGGAATACACCAGGTTCGTCGGCGACTTCGCCGCGACCTGGGCAGCGGTCAGCAAGTCGGCCGGCATCCAGCTCGAGCTTGGGTGAGATTCCAGCAGCGTCGGAACTCATTGCTAGCTAGGACCGCGCCATTCCAGTGGCACTCATGGGATAGGTGATCAACAAGAAGAGCGCCATTGTCGGCGGAGATTGCTCCGCCTTAAGTGGCGCGGTCCCAGCGCATGAGCTGATCGATCAGCCGCAGCGCGAGTAGCCGCAGTTCAGGCAGATGTCGCAGCCTTCCTGGTGGGCGAGCGCGGCGGCGCCGCAGTTGGGGCATTGCCCCATCGCCGAGGCCGAGCCGCCGCCTGCGGGATCGCGCTGGCCGGCGGCCAGCCGCAGCTTGGCCTCGGCCGCGTCGGTGAGCCGGGGTCCGTCGGTGGCCAGGAAGCCGATCTCGATCAGATGCCGCTCGATCACGCCGCCGATCGCCGCCAGCAGGGACGGCACGTAGCGGCCCTCCATCCACTGGCCGCCGCGCGGATCGAACACCGCCTTCAGCTCCTCGACCACGAACGAGACGTCGCCGCCGCGGCGGAACACCGCCGAGATCATGCGCGTCAACGCCACCGTCCAGGCGTAGTGCTCCATGTTCTTCGAATTGATGAAGATCTCGAACGGCCGGCGACGGCCATCCTGCACGACATCGTTGATGGTAATGTAGATCGCGTGGTCGCTGCCCGGCCATTTGATCTTGTAGGTCTTGCCCGGCAGGTCGCCGGGCCGGTCGAGCGGCTGGGCGATGTAGACGACCCCGCTCTCGCGCGCCGCCGGCACGAGGGCGGGTACCGGCGCGCTCTTCGCTTCCGCCGGCTTCACCTCGAGCACCGCGCCGGTGACGTCGTTGGGCCGGTAGGTCGTGCAGCCCTTGCAGCCCAGCGCGTAGGCCTGCTGGTAGACGCCCTTGAAGGCCTCGAAGGAGATGTCGCGCGGCAGGTTGATGGTCTTGGAGATCGAGCTGTCGACGAACTCCTGCGCCGCCGCCTGCATGGCAAGATGCGCGGCGGGCTCCAGGGTCTGGGCGTCGACGAACGCCTCCGTCGGCGGCGCCTCACTGCCCTTGAGCGCCCGCCATACCCGCAAGGCGTGATCCTCGACGTTCTCCTCGCGCTTGGAGCCGTCAGGCTGCAGCACGTGGCGGACATGGCTGAAGGCGAAGACCGGCTCGATACCGGACGACACGTTGTCGGCCAGCAGCGAGATCGTGCCGGTCGGCGCGATCGAGTTCAGCAGCGCATTGCGGATGCCGTAGCGGCCGATCGCGGCCCGCACTTCCTCGGGCAGGCCGCGAATGGTCTCGCCGGCCAGGAAGCGGGCGCGATCGTAGAGCGGGAAGCTGCCCTTTTCGGCGGCGATGTCGGCCGAGGCGAGATAGGACAGGCGCTGCACCGCGGCCAGCCATTCGCGCGTCAATCGGACCGCCTCGGCCGAGCCGTAGCGCACGCCGCAGAAGATCAGCGCATCGGCGAGGCCGGTGACGCCGAGGCCGATGCGGCGCTTGGCCTTGGCCTCGCGCTCCTGCTGCGGCAGCGGAAAGCGCGACACGTCGACGACGTTGTCGAGCATGCGCACGGCAAGCGGCACCAGCCGCTCCAGCGCATCGAGGTCGAGATGGGCGCCCGGCGTGAATGGCTCGGCGACCAGCGCACCGAGGTTGATCGATCCCAACAGGCAGGCGCCGTAGGGAGGCAACGGCTGCTCACCACACGGGTTCGTAGCCTGGATGGTCTCGCAATAGTGCAGGTTGTTGCGCCGGTTGATGCGGTCGATGAAGATCACGCCCGGCTCGGCGTACTGGTAGGTGGCGCGCATGATGCGCTCCCACAGGCCGCGCGCCTTGATGGTGCGGAACACCCGGCCGCCGAACACGAGATCCCAGTCGCCATCCTCCGCCACGGCCTTCATGAAGGCATCGGTGACCAGCACCGAGACGTTGAACATGCGCAGCCGGGTGGGATCGCGCTTGGCGTCGACGAACGCCTCGATGTCGGGATGGTCGCAGCGCAGCGTCGCCATCATGGCGCCGCGGCGCGAGCCCGCGCTCATGATCGTGCGGCACATCGCATCCCAGACATCCATGAAGGACAGCGGGCCCGAGGCGTCGGCGCCGACGCCCTTCACTGGTGCGCCGTGCGGGCGCAGGGTCGAGAAATCGTGCCCGATGCCGCCGCCCTGCTGCATGGTCAGGGCGGCCTCGCGCAGATTCTCGAAGATGCCCGACATGTCGTCGGAGATCGTGCCCATGACGAAGCAGTTGAAGAGGGTGACGCTGCGCCCCGTCCCGGCGCCGGCGATCACCCGGCCGGCTGGCAGGAACTTGAATCCCTCGAGCGCCGCATAGAACCGTTCGGCCCACAGGTCGGGCTCACGCTCGACCGCCGCCAGGGCCCTGGCGACTCGTCGCCAGGTGCCCTCGAGATCGCCGTCACCGGCGCCGGCGGGGTCGCGGAAGCGGTATTTCATGTCCCAGATGCGCTGGGAGACAGGAGCCCATTCCATGGTGAATCCTAGGCGTCGGCCAGGTCGATATCAACAGCATTGTTCCGCGTTCGTTCCCTATCGTTGGCATCGGCGATCAGGCGCTCGGTGCCGCCTTCGATGCGCGCCCGCAGGGTCGTCATGAAGGTCTCGCGGTCGAGGCCGGGCGGGATCGCCGGCAAGACCTCGACGACGATCTGGCCCGGGCGCTTGACGAACCGGCGGCGGCCCCAGAACAGGCCGGAGTTGAGCGCCACCGGGACGACCGGCACGCCGAGCTGGCGATAGAGGGCGGCAGTGCCGACCTGATACGGGCGTTCGGCGCCGACCGCGACCCGCGTGCCCTCGGGGAAGATCAGGATCGAGCGTCCCTCGGCGATCGTCGCCTTGGCATCGCGCACCAGGCCGCGCAGCGCCTTGGCGCCGTCACCACGCTCGACGGCGATGTTGCCGGCCCGCGCCATCGCCCAGCCGACGATCGGGATGTACACGAGCTCGCGCTTCATCACCGTCGCGGCATGGGGAAACAGCAGCGTGTAGGCCAGGGTCTCCCACGACGACTGGTGCTTGGAGGCAATGATCACCGGCCCGGCCGGCAGGTTCTCGAGACCGCACAGCCGGTGATCGAGGCCGATGGTGAGCCGCAACCACCACAGGCAGAACCTTATCCACAGCTGGGCCCAGGCGACGACGGCGCGACGCGGCATCAGCAGGATCGGCATGCCGGCAAGCGCAATGATTGCCGTGCCGGCGTACCAACCGACGTTGAAAGCCAGAGAGCGGAGCCAGAGAAGAAAACCGGTCATGCTTGTAACGCAAGATTTGGAAGCTTAATGTCCGGCCACAAGCACATCTAGCGCGGAATTCCCCGCTCATCATGCACGTCACTTGTTCCAATTGCGGGGCGCGGTACATCGTCGATCCGTTGGCAATCGGTCCCACGGGGCGGACGGTGCAATGTGCGCGTTGCAATCACCGCTGGCCTTACCGGTCCGGCCTGCCGGCCATCGCCCGGCCGCAGCCACGGCGCGTGCGCTGGCCATTCTGGCTGGCCGGCGCCGTCCTGCTCGCCGTGGCGCTGGGCGCCGTGCTGGTGTTGCACGGCGAGAGCGGCGCGAAGTCGTCGATGCCGTGGCGCGCCACCGGCCTCTCGCTTGCCCCGCCGGCGGACGTGCCTCGCGCGACGGCTGCCGCCCGGCGAACCGGCATGCCGGCGGCGACGCGGGTCGACAGCGCGGCGGCCATCGAGTAGCAGGGCTCATGACCACGCCCGCGCCGGTCGGCCGGCCCACCGTCTCCGTCCGCTTTTCCGCCGCGGAGATCGCCGCCCGCATCGACGTCATCGCGGCCGAGCTCGCCGCCAAGCTGCCGGCCGACACGCTGGTGGTGTCGGTGCTGAAGGGCAGCTTCGTGTTCGCCGCCGATCTGATCCGGGCGCTGAGCCGCGCCGGCGCCGACTGGTCGATGGATTTCCTCACCCTGTCGAGCTACGGCAGCGGCACCGAGACCAGCGGCCGGGTGCGTGTCGTGCGCGACATCGTCGACGACGTGCGCCACCGCGAGGTCCTGCTGGTCGACGACATCCTCGAATCCGGCCTGACGCTGTCCTTCGCCAAGAACCTGCTGATCGAGCGCGGCGCCCGCCACGTCTCGGTGTGCACCCTGCTCGACAAGCCCGGCAAGCGCCGTACCTCGCTCAACGCCGACTTCGTCGGCTTCCAGGCGGGCGACGAATTCCTGGTCGGCTACGGCCTCGACTGGGCCCACCGCTTCCGCGGCCTGCCCTATATCGGGGTCGTCGAGCAGACGGGTTAGGCGCTCCTCCTCTTCCTTCCAGGACGTTAATAAGTCTTCAGCAGCCGGTCGATATAGTCGAGCTCGTCCTTGGGGCGCTGCTCGCCGGCGCGGCGGCGCAGCTCGTCGAGGATCTCGCGGCTGCGCTGGCGTTCGAGCTCGAGCGGCACCTTGTCGACGCCGGTATCGACCGCATCGCCGTAGTTGCCGTCGGAACGGCCGAGCGGGTCGCGATCCTCGCTGCGCCGCTCGCGCTCCTCGATCTCGGCCAGATCCTGGCCGTTGCCCGGGCCGCGCTGGCGCATCGCCTCCGCCATGTCGCCCATGCCCTGCTGCAGGTTGTCGAGGGCGCGGCGCTGGGCGCGCGAGGCGTCGCGGGGATCGCCGCGACGCAACGCATCCTCGGCCTCGCGCATGTTGCGCTCGGCGCGACCCAGCGAATCGGGCATCGGCATGCCGTTCTCGTCGAGCCGGTTCATGAACTCGCCGAGCTGGCGGCGCAGGCTTTCCTGCTGACCGCGTTGCCCCTCGCCCC
>Ga0310811_10004180_pt1 | contig 18164 bp, 20 predicted proteins | sample YCmetagenome_FD_207642 | JGI IMG/M metagenome (GOLD analysis project Ga0310811, IMG submission 207642) | Soil microbial communities from experimental microcosm in Duke University, North Carolina, United States - YC | ecosystem: Engineered > Artificial ecosystem > Soil microcosm > Unclassified ...
CGACACCGCTCCTGCCCGGGTGCGGGGCGGCCTTGTGCTTCCTCGCGACAGTGGCCGGCGCCCGTTCGGTGGTCGAGGTCGGCACCGGATGCGGCGTCTCCGGCTTGTGGCTCCTACGCGGAATGCGACCGGACGGCACGCTGACCAGCGTGGACGTCGAACCGGAGCACCAGCGCATGGCCCGGCAGACGTTCGCCGAGGCCGGCTATTCCGGCAGCAGGATCCGCCTCATCGGAGGCCGCGCCCTCGATGTGCTGCCGCGCCTGGCCGACGGCGGCTACGACCTGGTCTTCTGTGACGCGGCGAAGCAGGAGTACCTCGACTACCTGGACGAGTCGATCCGGCTGCTGCGCCCCGGTGGCGTGGTGGCCTTCGCGAACGCCCTCTGGCGCGACCAGGTCGCCGACCCCACCCGGCGCGACCCGGACACCGTCGCCGTCCGGGAACTCGGCCGGATGGTCAGGGAGGAGGAGCGGCTGCGCCCGCTCATGCTCCCCCTCGGCGACGGTCTCCTGGTCGCGGTCAAGCTGCCGCCCGCCTAGGCGGCCAGGTAGCTCAGCAACATCCTGACGCCGAAGCCCGTGGCGCCCTTGGTGAACTGGCCGTCGTCGGCGGCCGACCGCGCGGGCCCGGCGATGTCCAGGTGCGCCCAGGGCCGCTTGCCGACGAACTCCCGCAGATACAGCGCCGCGATGACCGACCCCGCGGCACCGGACATCTTGCGGTCCACGTTGGTCAGGTCGGCGACATCCGAGTCCAGGTCCGCGCGGTAGTCCTCGAGCAGGGGCATGCGCCAGAACCGGTCTCCGCTGGTCTCACCGGCGGAGAGCAGAGAGTCGGCGACCGACTCGTCTGTGGCGTAGAGCGCCCCCAGGGAGACCCCCAGCGCCACCTTCGCGGCACCGGTGAGCGTGGCGATGTCGATCATCACGTCGGGGTCCAGTTCGGCGTCGGCGTACGCCAGGGCGTCGGCCAGCACGAGCCGGCCCTCGGCGTCGGTGTTGAGCACCTCGACCGTGCGCCCGCCGTACTGCGTGATGACGTCGCTCGGCCGCTGGGCCGAGCCCGAGATGGCGTTCTCCGCGCAGGCGACCAGGCCCGTCACGCGGACCGGCACCTCGAAGGCGGCCAGCGCGCTCATCACGGCCATCACGACCGCACCGCCCGCCATGTCGGTCTTCATGGTCTTCATGCCCTCGTTGGGCTTCAGCGACAGGCCGCCCGTGTCGAACGTGATGCCCTTGCCCGCCAGGACCACGTGCGGGGTGCCGTCACCGGCGTTCTCCGGCGTGTACTGGAGCTGGACGAACCTGGGCGGGTGGATCGAGCCCTGACCGACCGCCCGGATGCCCCCGAACTCGCCGAGGTCGGCGCCCGCCCAGACCCGTACGGCCAGGCCGTGATCGGCGGCGATCACCCGGGCCTGGTCGGCCAGCCATTCGGGAGTCTTCACGTCGGCCGGGGTGTTGACCAGGTCGCGGGCGAGTGCGGTGGCGCGGGCGGCCACCTCGCCGCGGCGCAGAGCCTGCTCGTCCGCGCCGGTGAAGACGATCTCCTCCACCGCGCTCGTCCGGGTCTGGCCGATCCTGAACGTGTAGGAGGCGAGGAGCGTCCCTTCGACGAGAGCGCTCACGTCACCATGGGCGGGGACCACTACGGAAAGGGAGGGCCGGCCCTTGGCCTTCCGCGCGATGGCCGCTCCCGCCTTGCGCAGCGCCGGAGCGGTGCAGTCGCCCGTCCCGTAGAGCAGCACGCGGCCCACACCGTCCCCCCTGACCACGGGAACCTCGAAGACCTCGCCAGGCTCGCCCTTGGCTTCGTAGTGGGACAGCAGGGCGCTCACCGGCACGGGGAGCTCGACCGGCGGAGCGAGGTCCGGCCCGAAGGGCACCGCGGTCAGCTCCGCGTCTTCGGCGAGCCGGTCAGCAACGGTCAACGTGGTCTCAATTGGCACGAACGCCTCCAAATAGGGCGGCCCCGGCGCGGGGGGGAAATCCCGTCACCAGGGCCGAAAAGTCGAACAAGTCGGCTGAAACCTCAGCCGACCACTGTCTTCAGCGCGTCTCCGAGAGCGCCGGCCTCATCCGCCGAGAGCTCGACGACGAGTCGGCCGCCACCCTCGAGAGGGACCCGCATGACGATGCCCCGTCCTTCCTTGGTGACCTCCAGCGGACCGTCGCCAGTCCGTGGCTTCATCGCCGCCATGCGTGTATCCCTTCCCGCGTAGTCGGCCACCCCGAAGGGTGACCGGCGCATTCACGTTTCTGTGATGTTCTATTATCCCGCCTCCGAGCTCAAAAAGGTAACGGCCCGGCTCCGGTCAGTCGATCAATAAGGGCTCAGGCGCATTGTCGAGGAGCGATCCCGACCCTCAAACTGAGAGGGATGAACGCCCGAGCCGCACTTTTCGACCTCTACGGCGACCACCTCCGCACGCGTCACGGGCGGGCTTCGGTGGCCGCGCTCGTCAGGCTGCTCGCGCCCCTCGACATCGCGGCCCCCGCCGTACGGACCGCGATCTCCCGCATGGTCCGTCAGGGGTGGCTCGACCCGGTGCGCCTGCCACAGGGGCCGGGATATGCGGTCACGCCGAAATGCGAGCGCCGTCTCGACGAGACCGCCGCGCGGGTCTACCGCGCGGGCGCCGCCGACTGGCGGGGACGGTGGCACGTGCTGGTGCTCGAACCGGTCAGGGACCGGGCGAGGCGGGAGCGGATCCGGGCCGATCTGGCCTTCCTCGGCTACGCTCCGCTGACGGAGGGCACCTGGATCGGGCCGTGGGCCTCGCCGGAACTGGACGCCCTGCGGCTGTCCGCTCACCGGTTCGACGCCGCGCTGGAGGGCGACCCCCGCGAACTGGTCGCCCAGGCGTGGGATCTGGACGGCATCGCCGGAGCGTACGAGGATTGGCTCGCCGGCGCCGTGGATCTCGTGGGATCGCTGCGGGGGGACTCCCCGGACCACCAGATCTTCGCGGTCCGGAGCAGGCTGGTGCACGGTTGGCGCAACTTCCTGTTCCGCGACCCCGGCCTGCCGGCGCAACTGCTGCCTCCGGGGTGGCCGGGCGACAAGGCCCGCGCCTACTTCGAGCAGGAGGCGGCCCGGCTGCTGCCCGCGGCGGCGGCGTTCGTCGACCGCAACCTGGATGGGGGATCGTGAGATGAGTGTCGGCTACGAGGTCGAGCAGGCGGTCGCGACGGTCACTCTGGACCGCCCTGATGCGATGAACTCCCTGACCGCGGCCATGAAGGGCGAGTTGCTCGCGGCGCTGCGCCGGGCCGCCGCGGACGGGTCCGTCCGCGCCGTCCTGCTGACCGGGGCAGGCCGGGCCTTCTGCGCGGGACAGGACCTGCGCGAGCACGCCGACAACCTGGAAAGCGGCCTCGGGCTCGCGAACACCGTTCGCGAGCACTACAACCCGATCGTGCTCACGATCACCTCGATGGACAAGCCGGTGGTGGCCGCCGTCAACGGCGTGGCCGCCGGAGCGGGAGCGTCCCTGGCCTTCGCGTGCGACTTCCGCGTCGCCTCCGAAAGGGCGAAGTTCGCCATGGCGTTCACCGGGATCGGCCTCGGGCCCGACTCCGGCGCCTCGTGGACCCTTCAGCGCCTCGTGGGGCCGGCCGTGGCCAGGGAACTGCTGCTCCTCGGCGACGCCGTCGACGCGGCGCGTGCGCTGGAACTGGGCCTGGTGACCAAGGTCGTGCCGGGCGACCACGTGGTGCCCGCGGCCCGCGATCTGGCGCTGCGGCTGGCCCAGGGCCCCACCCTGGCCTACGCCGCGACCCGGCGGGCGCTCGACTTCGCCGCGTCCCACTCGCTCTCCGACGCGCTCGACCTCGAGGCCGGCCTGCAGGACGAATGTGCGGCCACGGCCGATCACCTGGCCGCGACCAAGGCCTTCCTCAGCAGGGAGCGGCCCCGTTTCGAAGGGCGCTGACCTCCTCGCGCACCCAGCAGTCGATCACGTGGTCGTTGACCAGGCCGATCGCCTGCATCAGCGCGTAGGCCGTCGTCGGGCCGACGAACCGGAATCCGTGCTTCTTGAGCTCCTTGGCCAGCGCCTTCGAACCCGCGGTCTGCGCCGGGACGTCGCCGAGTCCGGCCGGCGCGGGCGCGGACCAGTCGGCGAACTTCCAGACCAGCTCGCAGAGCCCGCCCGGCAACTCGGCGGCCGCCCTGGCGTTGGCGATCGCCGCGTCGACCTTGGCCCGGTTCCTGACGATGCCGGTGTCGTTCATCAGCCGCTCGACGTCGGACTCGCCGAACGCGGCGACCTTGGGGATGGAGAATTCGGCGAAGGCCCGCCGGAAGTTCTCCCTCTTGCGCAGGATCGTCAGCCACGACAGGCCGGACTGGAACGCCTCCAGCGTGATCCGCTCGTAGACATGGTCGTCGCCGTGGACGGGACGCCCCCACTCGTCGTCGTGGTAGGCGATGTAGTCCGGGGCCGAGGTGGCCCACGCGCACCGGCTCACCATGACTCCTCCGCGTCCGAGCGGTCGTCCTCCCAGCCGCCCGCCGCGGTCTTGGAGGGGATCTCGGTCTTGGAGGGGATCTCGGTCTTGGAGGGGATCTCGGGCTGGTGCTCGGTGCGGACCGGCTCGGCCGGTCGCGCGAAGACCTCCTGCCGCGCCTGGAGGCGGCCGGCCAGCAGGTCCGCGACGCGCTGCTCCAGCACCGCGATCCGCGTGTCCCGCTCGCCGAGCGCGGTCGACAACCGATAGAGCGCCTCGTCCACGACCTGGGTGTGGTAGCCGACCAGGCTCAGGGGGAGTTGCAGGCCCATGAGGTCGGCGGCGGTCAGGTGGCCGGCGTCGGGCAGCTCCGTCGGAGGCATGTCAGGCGGGAAGACCGCCAGCTCACCGCCACGGCCGAGCGACACCATCCACACGCAGACGAGGACGGCGAGACCGGCTATGACGAGGACGACCAGCACATACGAATCGTGCCACAACTCGCACGCGTGCGAGCATTGAAGGCATGACCATTGTGATCCACCCGGATGACGAGATCGATCCGGCCTGGGCGGCGGCGTCCTCGCTGTCCGAGGTCTCCGCGCTGGCCCGGGCCGGCCGTACGGTCATGGTGACGTTGCCGGAGGACGAGACCGAGGCGGTCGCGGCGGCCGCCGCGTTCGCGTGGGCGGGGGCGACGGTGTTCCGCACCCCCCACCAGGTACGGCAGGCGCTCGACATGACCGAGGTCCTGCTGGGCCGCCGCTCCCCCGCGCTCACCCGCCGCGGCCTCGCGTGACCTAGGGCTCCCCGATCTCCTCGGCCGTCGGCAGCAGGAGCGGGACGGTCCGTTCCAGCAGGTCGAAGGCCTCCTCGACGGTGGTCGTCCAGGAGATCGCGTCGAAGACGTTCGGACGGGTGAACCCCTGCTCGTACATGCCGTCGACGAGTTGGCGCAGCGGCGCGTACAGGCCCCACGGGTCCAGCACCACCAGAGGCCTCTCATGGATGCCGAGCACCCGCGCGGTCCAGATCTCGAAGAGCTCCTCCAGCGTGCCGATCCCGCCGGGCAGCACGAGGAAGGCGTCCGACCGGGCGTCCATCAGGCCCTTGCGCTCACGCATGTCGCCGGTGACGATCAGCTCGGTGGAGTCGGTGTCCGCGACCTCGATGTCCACGAGCACCTGCGGGATCACCCCCACGGTCTGGCCGCCGCCCTCCCGGACGGCCCGGGCGACCTCGCCCATGCAGGACACGATCGCACCGCCGCTGACGAGGCCGTGCCCGCGCCGGGCGAGTTCCGTGCCGACGTCGCGGGCGAGGTCGAGGTACTTGCGATCGATCTTCTGGCTTGACGCGCAGAACACGCAGATGAACACGTCGTCACGCTCCCGCGCGGTGCCGGTCGGCCTCGAGGATGATCCGGACGGCCTCGTCGGGGTCGTCGGTGACCCGCATGAGGTCGACGTCCGACGGCGAGATCTTGCCGGTCTTCGCCAGTGTCGTACGGACCCAGTCGACCAGCGGCGTCCAGAACTCCGCCCCGATGAGGATCACCGGGAACGAGGTGACCTTCTGGGTCTGGACCAGGGTGAGCGCCTCGAACAACTCGTCGAGCGTGCCGAAACCGCCCGGCAGGGCGATGAAGCCGGAGGAGTACTTGACGAACATCGTCTTGCGGACGAAGAAGTAGCGGAACTCGACGCCCAGGTCGACGTACTCGTTCAGGCGCTGTTCGTGGGGGAGTTCGATGCCGAGGCCGACGGAGACGCCGCCGGCCTCTAACGCCCCCTTGTTGGCCGCCTCCATGACGCCGGGGCCGCCGCCGGTGATGACGGCGTATCCCACCTTGGCCAGTGCGTGACCCACGCGGACGCCCATCTCGTAGTCAGGGTTGTCGCGGGGGGTGCGGGCGGATCCGAAGACGGTCACGGCCGCCGGGAGGTTGGCCAGGGAGCCGAAGCCCTCGACGAACTCCGACTGGATGCGCAGGACCCGCCACGGGTCCATGTGGAGCCAGTCGGTCGGGCCCTTTCGGTCGAGCAGGCGCTGGTCGTAGGTCGAGTCGGGGACGAGATCGCCGCGGAGCACCGAGGATCCCTGGCGGCGTTCAGGCCGGTCATGGTTCATGTGCTCACGCTAGCGGGCCACGGTTAGTGCGGGCGTTTCACTCAGGATGGTCACAAACGTCGCCTTGTTCCCAGCTGTATATGTCCGCTCACTAGTATCACGACTTGTGAACGAGCCACCCCGTCAGGACACCGCCGTGTTCGTGGACCAGAGCGGTCGTCGCGGCCGGATTCTCACGATGACGGCGATCGGTTCCGCAGTCGTCGTCGCGGCCCTCCTCATCTTCGTGGTCGGGGGGGTGCTGGGTGGCACCGAACTCCCCGGGCTGAGCTGGCCCGGCAAGGCTCCGGACCGGCCGGCGGGCGGGGGAACCGCCTTCCAGTCGCCCACCGGCTCGCCCACACGGGCACCCCGTGTCGGCCCGTCCGCGACCCCCACGCCGGTTCCGCAGGCGCCTGTGTCCTCCCCGAGCCAATCGCCGCTACAGACCCCCGCCACCACGCCCCCGGCCAACAAGCCCAGCAAGACGCCTCCCGCCACACCCGGGGGTTCCTCGACGGACCGTCCGGGCCACGGCGGCACCCCGCCAGGGCAGGTCGGCAAGACGCACGGGCCGAAATGAGCGGGCGCCGGAGCAAGCGGAGCGACCCACGCGGCCACTGGTTCCTCGTCGCCCTGGCGGCCGTCCTGACCGGTGGAGCGCTCTTCCTGAACGGCTACGTCCACAACGTCGTCGGCGAGACGCACCCTGCCGCGGCCGACACCGGCGATTCGGCGGTGCTCGACCGGGTGCACGCGGGCGGCCCCGTGGTGAACATGTCGGGAACACAGCCGCAGACCGTGCGCGTCGCCCGGCGCACGGTGGCGCTCACCTTCGATGACGGGCCCGACCCGCGCTGGACACCCCAGTTGCTCGACGTGCTTCACAAGCACGGTGCCACCGCGACCTTCTTCGTGGTCGGGGCGCACGTCGCCGAGAATCCCGACCTCGTACGCCGCATGGTCGCCCAGGGCAATGAGCTCGGCAACCACACGTACACGCACGCCGACGTGACGACGACCCCGGACTGGCGGACCCGGCTGGAGTTGTCCCTCACGCAGAAGGCGCTGGCGGGGACCGCCGGCATCAACACCCGCCTGGTCCGCATGCCGTACTCCGCGTCGCCGGACGCCGTGGGGGACAAGCAGTTCGCGGCGATGCGACTGCTCGGGGCGGAGGGCTACCTGGTGGCTCTGACCGATCTCGACTCCAGGGACTGGAGCCGTCCGGGAGTGGACCAGATCGTCAAGGCGTCCCTTCCGCCGCGTGACAGGGGTGCCGTGATCATGTTCCACGACGCGGGAGGTGACCGCTCGCAGACCGTGGCGGCGGTCGACCGGTTGCTGACCACTCTGGACAAGCGGGGCTACACGGCCACCACCCTCACCCGGGCGGTCGGGCTTCCCCCGGCGCACACGCCCGCCTCCACGGGCGACCGGTGGCTCGGCAAGGCGCTGGTGCTCATCCAGCGGGCCTCCTCCGCGTTCACCGGATCACTCGGCTGGATCCTCGCCGCGGCCGGTTTGCTGACCCTGCTCCGGCTTGCGCTGTTCGTCGCCCTCGCCTGGGTCCACGCGCACAGGGCGAGGCGGCAGCGAAGGGACAGGGACGCAGGGCGCCGCCGCCGCGGAATCGCGCGGTGGCCCGCTCCGCCTCCCGTCACTGTGATCGTCCCCGCCTACAACGAAGAGGCAGGCATCGAAGCCACGGTCCGCTCGCTCGTCGCGACCGACTACCCGGGGCCGGTGGAGGTCATCGTCGTCGACGACGGCTCCACGGACCGCACGGCGGAGATCGCGGCATCGTTGGCTCTCCCCGGTGTGCGGGTGATCCGTCAGCCGAACGGCGGCAAGCCGTCCGCGCTGAACACCGGAATCGCGCAGGCGGTGCACGACATCCTGATCATGGTCGACGGTGACACGGTGTTCGAACCGTCGACGATCGGCAACCTGATTCAGCCGCTGGCCGACCCGTCCGTCGGCGCGGTCAGCGGCAACACGAAGGTCGGCAACCGGCGGGGCATGATCGGCCGGTGGCAGCACATCGAGTACGTCATCGGGTTCAACCTCGATCGGAGGGCGTTCGACCTGCTCGGCTGCATGGCCACGGTCCCGGGCGCCATCGGCGCCTTCCGCAGGTCCGCGCTGACGTCGGTCGGCGGGGTCAGTCTGGACACCCTCGCCGAGGACACCGATCTCACGATGGCGATCTGCCGTGCGGGCTGGCGCGTGGTCTACGAGGAGCACGCCCGAGCGTGGACCGAGGCGCCCACGACCCTCGGTCAGCTCTGGCGCCAGCGTTACCGGTGGTGCTACGGGACGCTGCAGGCGATGTGGAAGCACCGCGGGGCGGTCCTGGAGCGCGGCTCCTTCGGACGCCGTTGCCTGGGCTATCTCACGCTCTTCCAGGTGGTCCTGCCGTTGCTGGCTCCAGTCGTGGACATCATGGCGGTGTACAGCGTGGCCGTCGCGGATCCCCTGCCCGTGGTGGCCGTGTGGGCCGGTTTCGTCACCGCTCAGGCGCTCAGCGGGTGGTACGCGCTCCGGCTCGACCACGAGCCGGCCGCCGCGCTGTGGGTGCTTCCGCTCCAGCAGTTCGTCTACCGGCAGTTGATGTACCTGGTGGTAATCCAGTCGGTGGCCACGGCCGTACTGGGAGTGCGCCTGCGCTGGCACACCATCCGCAGGGAGGGCACCTTCAACCCTGAACCCGCGCTCACCGAGGTCACGACCGGCCGCTGACGGAGTCGCTCAGCGCGGTGAGCCCAGCCAGTCGAGCATCCGTCGCTCGGTCTCCGCGATCATCGTCAGGCTCACGTGCTCGCCGCTGGTGTGGGCGAGGTTGGGGTTCCCGGGACCGCAGTTGACGGCGGGCATGCCGAGAGCCGAGAACCTGGCCACGTCGGTCCAGCCGAGCTTGGCACGCGGTGTGCCGCCGACGGCGGCGGCGAACGCCGCGGCCACCGGATGGGTGAGCCCGGGCCTGGCTCCCGGCGCACCGTCCACGAGCCGCACCTCGAAGCCGTCGAACTGCTCCCGGACGTGGTCGAAGGCCTGCTCCACGGTCAGGTCGGGGGCGAAGCGGTAGTTGACGGTCACGACGCACTCGTCGGGGATCACGTTCCCCGCCACCCCGCCGCGGATGCCCACGGCGTTGAGCCCCTCGTGGTAGCGCAGGCCGTCGACCAGGGGACGCCTGGTCTCGTAGGCGGTGAGGATGTCGACGACCGGCTTGATCCCGTGGATGGCGTTGACGCCCTCCCAGGACCGCGCGCTGTGCGCCCTGGCCCCGCGCACGACCACGTCGGCCCGCAGCGTCCCCTGGCAGCCGCCCTCGATCAGCCCGTCGGTCGGCTCCATGACGACGGCGAAGTCGCCGGCGAGCCACTCGGGATGCTCACGGGTGAGGCGCAGCAGGCCGCTGCGCTCCGCCTCGATCTCCTCGCAGTCGTAGAAGACGAAGGTCAGGTCCCTGTTCGGGTCCTCCAGCAGGGCCAGCTTGAGCTGGACGGCCAGGCCGCTCTTCATGTCCGAGGTGCCGCAGCCGTAGAGCAGGTCGCCGTCGACGCGGCTGGGCAGGTTGGCCGCGACGGGAACGGTGTCGATGTGCCCGGCGATCACGACGCGCTCCGCGCGCCCGAGGGTCGTCCGGGCCACGATGTTCTGCCCGTCGCGGACCACGGTGAGGTGGTCCAGCGGGGACAGGGCCTCCTCGATGGCGTCGGCGAGGGCCTTCTCACCGCCGCTGACCGATTCGATGTCCACAAGGCGCGCCGTCAGCGCTCCGACGTCCTGTCCAAGGTCCAGCCGCATGCCCCCTGAGCCTAGGCGATGCGCACCGCGCCGGACGCCTTGGCATCGTCCTTCAGCCAGCCGTCGTGCCCCGCCTCCGCGGTCCAGGACATTCCGCCGTAGTGCACCTCACGCAGGCCGTACTTCTGCGCGTTGGAGACGTACCACTCGGCGATGAGCCACCCGTGGTCGGCCGAGGAGTCGTCGCCGAGGGCCCGGACGAGTTGCTTTCGCGCCTCCTTCGGCTGCGGTGTGACCGGCTTGTCCGCCGGGGGGTACCAGCAGTGGACGGCCTTGGGGACGCGACCGGTGAAGGCGCCGGCGAGGATCTTCGCGGACGGCTCGTGCTGCGCGTACGCGGAGCCGTCGGCCGAACGCTGGACGGCCTGCGCCGCCTCGTGGAGGGGCAGGGTCTTGTAGTGCTTGACCTTCTCCAGCGCCGCGAAGAACTTCTTGGTCGCGTAAACGGGATCGTTGAGCTGCTCGACCGTGCCCCATCCCTGGGAGGGCCGCTGCTGGAAGACCCCCACCGAGTCCAGGTCGCCGAACGGCAGGTTGGCCAGCTTCGACTCCTGGATGGCGGTCACGTAGGCGATCTGCAGGGCGCGGTCCGGCAGCTTCCTGCGTGCGGCGACCGCCGCGATCGTGGCGGCGATCTGCGCCTGCTCGATGTCGAGGTCCAGCGTGCCGTCCGATGTCGTCACCAGGCAGTGTTCGCCCAAGGCGAACGGCTGAGCCTTCTTGATCAGGTGATAGACGCCGTATCCGAGGGCCCCCAAGATCAGGACGACAATGATCAGAACGGTCAGGCCTACGCGGGAACGACGCCGAGTCACCCCCCAGAAACTACCGGGCGATCAGGGGATCCGTTCCACCCGGATCGAACCCGGCGTCAGCGGGCGGGTGTAGAAGGCCGACCACTGGCCGCCCTGGACGCGCTCGAACGACAGCAGCCGGCCGTCGGCGGCCCGGTAGTGGGCGAAGTCGAGAAGCCCCCGGTCGGGCTGGCCCGTCATCCCCTCGGAGCGGAAGGCCACCGTGCCGCGCTCGACGGGGAAGAACTCCACGCCCTCCATGATCAGCATGTGCTTGGCCGGGACCATCCCCTGCGTCGGCACCTGGGTCCACAACATGACCTCGAGGTGAAGGGGCTCGCCCTCCGCGGGACCGCGCCGTTCCTCGACCGAGAGCCACTGGTAGCGCCGGACGCCCTCGTCGAGGAGGTACTCCGTCCACTGGTCGCCCTGCCTCGACAGGTGCAGCGCGCCGATGGCCCGGGACTTCACACCCTGGATGTGAACGGTGTCCCCGACCTTGATCGTCCTGGGGTCGAAGTAGTCGGCCGCGGGGGCCGGAACCCGGACGGGCGCGGCCTCGGGCTCCTCCGGCGGCAGAGGCGGCATCGGAGCGGGAACCCGGCCCTGCCGGGCCGTCACGACGAACGCACCCAGGACGACGACCAGTGTGGCGACACCCAACACGAGCACGACCGCTGCCGTCATGCCGCGCGATCCTACTGGAGGCGGCGCACCACCGCATCGATCCGTTCATCGGTGGCCGTAAGGGCGACGCGTACATGGGCGCGACCTGCGGCTCCGTAAAAGTCTCCCGGTGCCACCAAAATGCCCTTTTCGGCCAACCCGCGAACCTGATCCCAGCAGTCGGTGCCATCGGTGGCCCAGAGATAGAGGCCGGCCGTGGAGTGGTCGATCCGCCAGCCCGCCCGCTCGAGCGCCGGGCGCAGGACCTCACGGCGCCGGGCGTACTGCCCCCGCTGCTCGTCGGCGTGCTCGTCGTCGTCGAGGACCGCGGCCATCGCGGCCTGGACCGGGGCCGAGACCATCATGCCCGCGTGCTTGCGCACCTCCAGGAGCCGCTTCACCAGAACGGGGTCGCCGGCGACGAATCCGGCCCGGTAGCCCGCGAGGTTGGACCGCTTCGACAACGAGTGGACCGCGAGGATCCCCTCGTGCGAGCCGCCGCACACGTCGGGGTGCAGCACGGAGACCGGATGGTCCTCCCAGCCGAGTTCGAGGTAACACTCGTCCGAGGCCACCACCGCACCACGCTCGCGCGCCCAGGCGACGACCTTGCGCAGGTGCTCGGCGGGCAGCACCCTGCCCGTCGGATTGGACGGCGAGTTGACCCAGACGAGCGGCACGCGCTCGGGGCCCACCGCGACGAGGCCGTCCACCGCGTACGGCTCGGCCCCCGCCAGGCGGGCGCCGACGTCATAGGTGGGATAGGCCAGTTCGGGGATGACCACGCGATCTCCGCGTCCGGCGCCCAGGAGCGTCGGCAGCCAGGCCACCAGCTCCTTGGAGCCGATCGTCGGCAGCACGTCGTCCGGGTCGACCGTGACCCCGTGCCTGCGCCGCAGCCATCCCGCGGCGGCCTCGCGCAGTCGCGCGATGCCGTGGGTCTGGGGATATCCGGGGCTGTCTGCGGCCGCGGCGAGCGCCTTGCGGGCGACGGCGGGCACCGGGTCGACGGGTGTGCCGACCGACAGGTCGGCGATCCCGTCCGCGTGAGCCTGGGCGAGCTCCTTGTACGGCGCCAGCCGATCCCACGGGAAATCCGGCAAGGCGATCAAGAGATCACCCCGGTCAGCGGACGGGCCCGCACTCAGTGGTCCTCGGCCTGCGGCGGGAGCGCGGCGACGACGGCGTGGTCCTTCTCGATCTTCCCGACCTTCGAGGCGCCGCCGGGCGACCCGAGCTCGTCGAAGAACTCGACGTTCGCCTTGTAGAAGTCCTTCCACTGGTCGGGAAGGTCGTCCTCATAGAAGATCGCCTCTACCGGGCACACCGGTTCGCACGCCCCGCAGTCCACGCACTCATCGGGGTGGATGTAGAGCATGCGCTCGCCCTCGTAGATGCAATCGACGGGGCACTCCTCGATGCACGCCTTGTCCAGGACATCCACGCAAGGCTGCGCGATGACGTACGTCACCTCGGGCTCCTTCTGGGTTGCACGGCTCGACCGCGGTTGCTACGCCCTAGTATTGCGGTGCCTGTCTAGTAGCCGGAACAGGAGGGGGCCAATCATCGTGAGCCCTCAGTTCGGAGCCAGGCTGGTTGTGGCCATCACCCCCGCCGATGTGGGGCAACGGGTGACGGTGCGCCGCGTCGAGACCGGTGGTTTCCGTGACGCGGTCGGCGTGTTGGAGTCGTGGACCGGCGGCGTCCTCATCCTGCGCAAGCGGGACGGCACGACGGTCGAGATCGCCGAGAACTCCATGGTCGCGGCCAAGATCGTGGCTTCTCCCCCGCGTGCCTCCTCGACCGGCGGCTGAGCAACACGGAATATACGTAGCGTGACCATACGTGCCAGTGCTGTAGTGGTGATGCTCGTCTCCGTGGCGGCCGCGTGCTCCGCGCCGTCGGAGGGCGGCAAGGAACTCCCGCCGGTGAATCCCATGGCGACGAACATGAAGGACGGGTTCTCCACCATGGACAGGCTGGTGGAGGCGGCCAAGCGGGAGGGCACGCTGACCGTCGTCGGCCTGCCCCGCGGTTGGATGAACTACGCGGACATCATCGACCGCTTCTCCGACAAGTACGGCATCAAGGTCATCGGGATCTCCCCCGACGCGAACAGTCAGCAGGAGATCGACGCGGCGACCCGCCTGCGCGGATCCAAGGACGCGCCCGACGTGTTCGACCTGAGCCTCGACGTCGCGGTCGCGAACGCGAAGCGGTTCGCGCCCTACAAGGTCACCGGCTGGGGCGACATCCCCGATCGGCTGAAGGACGCCAAGGGCCTCTGGTACGGCGCCTACGGCGGCTACATGTCGATCGGCTACGACCCCAGGAAGGTCTCCGCCCCCGCGTCCTACGCGGCGCTGGTCAAGCCCGGCGTCTCCGTGGCGCTGCCCGGCGATCCCCTGCGGACCGCCTCCGCCTTCAGCGGCGTCATGGCCGCCTCGCTCAACGACGGCAAGGTCGACGCCGCGCGCGGCGTGGACCTGTTCGCCCGGATCAAGCGCGCCGGAATGCTGAGCCAGCCCGAGCGGGCCGCCTCCGTCGTCGACTGGGACTACCTCAACACCGCCAGGGCCGAGGCCTCCGCCCGCAACGACAAGCCCGCCTGGCAGGTGACGATCCCGCGTGACGCGGTCCTCGCGTCGTACTACGTGCAGGCCATCAGCAAGGACGCCCCGCATCCGGCCGCCGCGCGGCTGTGGGAGGAGTTCCTCCTGTCCGACGAGGGCCAGAACCTCTACCTCAAGGCCTACGCCCGTCCGACCAGGACGGAGGCCATGGAGATGCGCGGAACGCTCGACAAGACCGCCGCCGCCAAGCTTCCCGCGGCGACCGGAACCCCGGTCATTCTCACGATCCCGCAGCAGGATGAGGCCAAGTCCTACCTCAAGACACATTGGTCACAAGCGGTGGGCTAAGCATGCACAACTCGCAAGGGCATCTGAAGCCGTAAAGTGTGTCGCTATCTGAATGACTCAGAATGCGAGCTGATCTTGCGGTACGAAACCCCCAATCTCACGAGATGGAACGCTCGTGCGTACGACAGCTCCTTCGGCTACGTCTCCGCGCACGGAGCGCCGCTCGTGGAGCTGCTCGATCCCCAGCCGGGTGAGCGCGTGCTCGACCTCGGCTGCGGGACCGGCGTGCTCACGGCCGACATCGCCGCCCGCGGCGCCGAGGTCCTCGGGATCGACGGCTCCCACTCGATGATCGAGACGGCCATCGCCCAGCATCCCGGGCTGGACTTCACCGTCGGCGACGGTCACGATTTCACGGTGGCCCAGCCGTACGACGCGGTGTTCTCCAACGCCGCGCTGCACTGGATGAGCCGTGACCCCGAGGCGGTGATCGCGTGTGTGCGCATGGCCCTGCGCCCTGGCGGACGATTCGTGGCGGAGCTCGGCGGCGCCGGCAACTGCGCGGCGCTCACCTCCGCCATGCTGACCGCCTGGCGGGAGTACGGCCTGCGCGAGCCCGAGCTTCCCTGGTATTTTCCCAGCCCGGCCGAGTATGCGCGGCGTCTGGAGCAGGGGGGCTTCACCGTCCGGATCCTGGAATACTTCGACCGCCCGACGCCGCTCGACGACTGTCCGAACGGCGCCGCGGACTGGGTGCGACTGTTCGCCGGCTCGCTGCTGGACGGTGTGCCGCTCGCGACCGTGGAGCCGCTGCTGCTGCGGGTCAACGAGCTCGCCGCCCCTGCCCTGCGCAGGGAGTCCGGGTGGATGGCCGACTACGTCCGGCTGCGGTTCGCCGCCGTTCGTCCCTGACGCAGTGCCCCTTCGAATGGGGATTTGTCAGACTATGGTCTGGTCCGACGGAGTGATGGGGAAAGCATGAACTTCTGCCTGAGTGACCTCGTGCCACCGCTGCGCTGGAGTGACGCCTCCCGCATCGGAATCCTGAGCGAGCAGGGCGACCTTCCGGACGCCTGGTGGCGCAGCCTGCCCATGGAGCGGGTGCTCGGTGTCATGGACCCCGACGCCCTCGGCGAGCTGATCACGGATCTGGCGCTGGAGCACTGGCCCGCCGCCGCGGTGGGTGACGTCCTGCCCGCGCTCTACGTGCTCGACCCCGACGAGGCCGACGACCCCCAGGTCGCGATCGCGCTCGACCGTGCCGGCTCCTGGCCGGGCCTGCTGACCCTGTCCGGCCGTGAACTCACCGACCAGCCCTTCATCAAGGCGCGGCCGGTCCTGACCGCCCTGTTCACCGCTGTGTTCGCCCGGCTGGCGCCGTCCCTGGCCATGCCGGGCGAGGTCGCCGAGCCGGCCCCCGCCAAGGCGCGCGCGGCCCGCGGCCCGGTCAGGCACCTCAGGCCGGCGCCCGAGGTCCCGGCCCCGCGGACGCCGCAGAGCGACGTGGACTTCCCCGCGCTGATCGACGGGGCGTTCTCCGACATGGACGACCGGACCTGGATGGTCGCCCAGAACCGGGTCTTCACGGACTCGCCCTCGGCCATCGAGGAGCTGGGCAAGCTCCTCGCCGTCTCCCCTGACGTCCTCCAGGCGCTGGAGACCACTCTGCGCCTCTGGCTGGCCGAATGGCTCGACAAGCCGGAGGCTGCGCCGTACAAGGCGCATCTGGCCTGGCTCTCCGACGAACTGGGGGTCGCGGCACCCAAGAGCAGGCTGATCGCGGCGGCCGAGTGGCACAAGGAGGAGTTGCGCTCGCTCGACGTGCCCGCTTGGCACTTCGTGGTGGCGACCCTGCCCGGCTACCAGGTGTCGGGCGACTGGCTGGTGGCGGGAGACCTCGCCGATCTGCACGAGCGGACCCGCGGCCTGATCCTGAACGCCGAGCGCCCGACCGTCGCCCGCGCGCTGGAGCTGGTCTCCTCCCTCGGCATCCATCCGGACGTGGCCAAGGAATGGCTCGAGAACGTCCCGCAGCTGAGCATCCAGAGCGGCAAGAAGAGCGCCAACGGCGTGCCCCGCTCCGCGAACGGCGCGACGACGGCGAAGCCCCCGGGCCAGCTCAAGGACGTGGCCCTCACCCGGAGGTGCTTCCGCCAGCCTGACGGACGCTGGTGGCTGCGGGTGGACGTCACCGGCGAACACATCCAGGGCGCCGAGGTGCCCATGCCGACCGGTTTCGCCGCCTATCTCGGCCTCAAGCCCGGTGAGAACCGTCCGGCGCGGAGCGCCGCCGGTGACGTGGAGCTGACCTGGGCGTCGCGTCCCGGCTTCGGCTCACTGCAGCGGATCCTCACCGAGGTGGCCGCCAAGGAGGGCAGCCACGTCTTCCTGACCATCTCCGACGAGGGCATGCTGCGGGTGCGGCACCTGTCCGCGTCCAACGGCGGCGACCCGACCTCGCAGGCGTTGCGCCTGGTCGGGTACACCGCTCCTGGGGGAACCCCCGACCAGGCCGTACGAGTGATCGCGACGAGGATCGGCCTCAGCGGGCCGGCGGGAAGGCCTGAGCTCCTCACCCGGCTCCGCGAACGAGGCGACCGCGACCTCATCTCCTTACTGGACTAGAACGGTGCCCCGGCTCGCGATCTCCCCGGAGTTCACCAGGGAGCTCAGCACCCTGGCCCGGCCGGTCCGCCGGGACGCCGTAGTCGCGGTCCGCCGGTTCCTCGGCAACTCGCCCTCGGCGCCGCATCCGGAGCGGGTGCGCAACAGCCGCGACCACCGGGTGACCACGCTGCGCCTGGCCGATCGCCACCGGGCCGTCGCCTTACGCCAGGGCGACACGTACTGGCTGATCACGGTGTTACCCGACGCGGCGGCGTGGTCGTACGCGCAGCGCCACAGGTTCGAGGTCAACCCCGCCATCGGGGTGATCGAGACCTGGGACGCCGAGGCGCTGGAACGCGTCGAGCCCGCACTGCGGAGGTCGGCCCAGCGGTCGAAGCGGCGGTTGTTCGCCCAGTTCTGCGACACCGACCTGCTCGAGATCGGCGTCGACCGGCAGTTGCTCCGCCTCCTGCGCCTGATGACCACCGAGTCCCATTTCGAGGCGCTGGAGCCCCTGCTGCCGGAGAGCCAGTTCGCCCCCCTGGCGGCGCTCGCCCGCGGCGGCACCCTCACCGAGGCCTGGCGCGAACTCGACGCCTGCCGTTCCTCGGAGCCCGGCGTGGTCGACACCGCCGACCTGGCGGCCGCGCTGCGGCGCAGCCCCCACCTCGCGGCCTTCGCGGCCGACCGCGACGAGCTCGACCGGATCATGGCCCTGCCGCACTGGTGCACGTTCCTGTATCCACCGCAGCACACCTACGCGAACTGGGCCGGCTACGACGAGCCCGTGCTGGTGACGGGCGGCGCGGGCACCGGCAAGACGATCATCGCCCTGCACCGGGCGGCCCACCTCGCCC
>Ga0310811_10004181_pt1 | contig 18162 bp, 9 predicted proteins | sample YCmetagenome_FD_207642 | JGI IMG/M metagenome (GOLD analysis project Ga0310811, IMG submission 207642) | Soil microbial communities from experimental microcosm in Duke University, North Carolina, United States - YC | ecosystem: Engineered > Artificial ecosystem > Soil microcosm > Unclassified ...
CTATTTCGGAAAAGATCGAGACGCTTCAGCCGATAAGGGTATGTCCGGTGACGGGGATCGATGTGCTGGTGACGGAGCTGGAGGCGGGGGATGGGTTGCTGGAGCCTTACCGGCAGGCGGGTATAGATATTTTGTAAAAGGACCGTAGATTTTTATAAAAACCAAAAACTACATTATGAGACAATTCAGACTTTTTAGTTGGATCATGTTTGTTATGCTAAGCATGGTGGCCAACAACCTGAAGGCCCAGGATGTTCCCATCAGCGGGAAGGTGCTTTCAGACGATGGTACGCCGCTGGCGGGGGTGACGGTTAGTGTGAAGGGTGGCAAGCGGGCGACTGTTACGGATGTCGACGGCAAATTCACTATCAGTGCAAGGGCTAACACGCTGCTGGAATTCAGCTTTGTGGGTTATTCGCGCCAAACGTTAAAGGCTGGGGCGGGGATGGAAGTACGACTTGCAAAAGGTGGGGCCAGCGAAATGAATGAAGTCGTCGTTACGGCGATGGGTATTAATAAGAGTCGAAAGGCGCTGGGCTATGCGGTTACCGAATTGAAAGCCGATGAGTTGATGAAAAACAAAAACACCAACGTCATCAATTCTCTTGCGGGTAAGGTTCCTGGCGTAAATATCACGCAGTTCAGCGGTTCGGCGGGAGCCGGGGCGTCGATCACCATCCGCGGGGGTAACTCCACGTCGGAAGGCAGGCAAAACCAGCCGCTGTTCGTCGTCGACGGGGTTATCTACGATAACTCGACCGTTGTGACCGGCAATACGGGTACCGATGGTCTGTCGCGCAGCAATACGACCTTTTCGAACCGTGTCATGGATATCAATCCGGAAGACGTTGCGTCCATGTCGGTGTTGAAAGGGGCTGCGGCAGCGGCCCTGTACGGTTCGCGGGCGGCGGACGGTGTGGTTATCATCACTACCAAAAAAGGAGCAGAGGGCGTTTTAACAGTGGCTGTTGCCAGTAAGGTCAGCACGTCTTCGGCGAACAAGTTGCCTGAGGTGCAAACCGAGTTTGGTTCCGGCTTCATTGCCAGCAATGGTGTTCTAAACAGTACATCGTATAACTCATGGGGACCTAAGATCCCGGCCGATAGTACGAAATATGACAATATCGGTAATTTCTTCCGGCATGGGATAGTCTATGACAATAACGTGAACGTATCGGGTGGGAACAAGAACGGTTCGTTCTTCCTGTCAGGGTCCAACTACAAACAGGATGGTATCGTTCCCCACACCGATTATGAGAAGACTACTTTTCGTTTTAACGGCGAACAGCGGTACGGCCGACTCACGGTGGGTGCGAATGTCGCGTATTCCATTGCCGATATCGACAGGACTTTGACGACTGCCGGATTGTACGGGAGCGGCGTTGGAGCTATGCAGTCGCTGTACACCTTTCCAACGACGTTCAATCTGAAAAACTATGTGAACCCCGACGGGTCACAACACCGGATATACGCTGGAACGGTGCCTTTGGAAAGCGATATAGACAATCCTTTCTGGATCATCAATAAGGACAAGCTTACGTCCCAGACCAAACGTATCACGGGGGGCATCAACGCGAGCTATAAGCTCACCAACTGGTGGGATGTGGTGGCGCGTCTGGGCTATGACCAGTATGCTACCAATGACTATACTTATGTCGCGCCGGGCTCTGCCCTGGCCCCGTTGTACCAGAACGGGCGTTTGAGTAAGGATCTTTATAACTATTCGTATACCACAACGACCGTTATGACGACCTTCCACAAGACGTTCTTTAAAGATTTCGATGCGCACCTGATGCTGGGTAATACGACAGAGAACACGAATATCGTAAGCCAGAACCTTTGGGGATATGGTTTTACCTCTCCGGGCACGATCAGTCTGAATACAATTTCGACGGCCAACAAGCAGTTCACCGACAATACAACCAGAAAGCGTCTGGTCGGGAATTATGGCGAATTTGGCGTCAACTACAAGAGTATTGCCTATTTGACGGTCACCGGTCGTAATGACCTGTCGTCGACGCTGGCGCTTGCGGACTACTCCTATTTTTATCCTTCTGTAAGCGGTTCGCTGGTCTTTACGGAATTGTTGCCTCCCAGTCGTTTTCTTTCTTTCGGTAAGATCCGGGGCAGCTGGGCGAGGGTTGGTAAGGACGGCAACCCGTATGCCACGAATACCTATGTGAATCCGCCTATCAGCATTGGCTCCTTTACCGGAATTGGAAACCAGTACTACGCCGGTAACCCCTTTTTGAAGCCTGAGATACAGAATTCCTGGGAAATTGGAAGTGAGATGAGATTCCTGAATGGCCGTATCGATCTGGACTATACTTATTATCGCAGCCAGACGAATAATCAGATCGGGCAACCTCGACTAGCCCAGTCCGGCGGGTTTATTTTCAGTACCCTCAATTCCGGATCGGTCATCAATAAGGGGATGGAAATATCGCTTTCCGGTAAGGCTGTATCGACAAAGGATTTCAGCTGGGATGTGACGCTGAATTATTCATATAATAAAGGCAGGCTGGGAGCTTTTATCCCGGGTGTAGCCTATTTCTATCCGACAGATGCACAGTTCGGAACGATAAAGGCCGCTTCCATTCCCAACGGAGGCTATTTCCTTGGAATGACCGGTACGCCTTTTTACCGTCAGTTCGATGCGAAGGGAGTTGAGATACCCCATGGGCGCTACCAGGTGGATCCTACGTCAGGGTTCTATAAGGTCAATACGACGGGTACTGCGGTTGTGGGCAACCGGGAGCCGGATTTCATCGGTGGCGTTAACAATACCTTCCGTTACAAGCACCTTTCATTTTCATTCCTGCTCGATATTCGCAAGGGCGGAGCCGTATATAATGGTACAGAGTATGCCCTGGTCGCCAATGGCCTGAGTAAAAGAACGCTGCTGAATGATCGCCAGTCGGTAACGGTAACGGGCGTCAACGCCAATACGGGGGCTGATTTTAACCAGACCTATACTGCGGGTCAGAATTATGTCATTGGCAGCACGACCTATGCGGGCTCGTATCTGATCCAGCAATACTGGCAAAATTACGCGGCCAATTCTTACAACTTTATTACCAATGTAAACTGGCTGAAGCTGCGTTCCGTCAACTTATCGTATGATTTCACCGGCCTTCTGAGGGGGCAAAAAGTCTTCAGGACCCTGACGGCAACGGCAGTAGGCACGAATTTGCTGACGTGGACGAATTATAAAGGAATGGATCCCGAGGTTAGCGCCGCGGGAGGTACGGGAGGTTCGGGTTCTCAGGGTATCGATTATCTGGGCGTGCCTGCGGTAAGGACGTTCACCTTTGGGATCAATGCTTCTTTTTAATCAACGGAAAAAAGTAACTCATGAAAAATTTAAAATATATCGTCTTAGGCTCCCTGCTAGTACTGGGTTCCACCTCGTGTAAAAAGTGGCTGAACGTAAATACGGACCCGGATAATCCAAATAACCAGAGCGTACTGGTTCAAAACCGGTTGCCCTGGATAGAGCATTTTTACCAGTATACTGCGGGGGTTACCAATTACCGTACCGCCTGCATATCCGGGGTTTATTACAGCAACTCCGCCAACCCCAATACATTCAGCACGACCTGGCAGTGTACCAACCTCAATTCAACCACCTCTTACCAGACGTGGTTTGTGGAAGTGTCCTCCAACCTGGTGGATATGTATAATTCTGCCCAGAAGATAGGCGCCTATCATTATATGGCGGCGGCCGATGTATTCTCGGCGCTGGGGTATATGGAAATGCTGGATCTGTACGGTGAGATGCCTTACACACAGGCAGGAACGGGCAATCCCAGTCCCAAGCCTGATGACGGGAAGACCATTTTCAACGGGTGTATTGCAAAACTGAATGAAGCCATCGGACTGTTTGGCCAGACGCAGGCGTCCACTGCGCCCTCGCTGGCAACCGGTGATCTGTGGAGCGGCGGTGACGTTAACAAATGGATAAAAATGTGCTGGGGATTGAAAGCCCGCTATATGCTGAAGCTGTCGAAAAAGTCGAATCTTTATAATGCCGATTCTATTCTGTACTGCCTGTCCAGGGGGCCGCAGTCCAATGCCGACAATATCGTTGGTCCTGGTTTCAACAACAGTACGGTAACCGACTATTTACTTGGAGACCCGGTGGTAACCAACGGCAATTTTGACTATGTGGGTTATGGCAGCACCGTCCGCATTTCCCAGTACTATTACAATCTGCTGACCAATATGCGTGGCGCCGGCGTAACGGATCCGCGTATGAGCAAGATCGTACCTTCGTACATGTCCAACATCCAACTGGACGCCAATGGTAAGGTAGCGTCTTACACCTGGACCCGTTCGCAGGGGGTGGACTCTTATGGTGCTTCGGCGCGGTTGCTCAAAGGTGGGGCTACGTCTATCGCCACTCCGGTGTATGCGGCCGCGAATACAGACATCAAGTATACTATTGCGAATGCAACGGACCGTGCCAATTTCATTGCAGCTGTAACTGCGTCGGGGAGGACTTTCACGACGAACGGGAATGACGTAACGGTGACCTACAAGGCGGGCTCCATTTTTATCAACAATACCAACTATGTATATGCCGGGGATACTGCCTATGTCAACATGCGCAGCAGTGCTATTGCCACTTCCGGTATAGCTACACAGGGGCAGTCGGACGTCAGCTGGTATCCATCTCTGGCGGCGTTTAATGCGGGAGCAGTTGCTTCTACGGGTTCGTACCAGGTCCGTCCGGTTTCCGACCAGGAGATACTGACCTACCACGAGATGAATTTCATCAAGGCAGAAGTGTATATGAGAAAAGGGGATCAGGCGAATGCCTACACAGCGTATCTGGCGGCTATCCAGGCGCATATGGATATGATGCAGGCGAAGCTGACCCAGTGGAAGGCCGCGAATTATACCGCCACCAATCCGGATATGGCGCCGATGAGCCAGAGCGATATCACCGCCTATCTTGCGAGCGGCGCTGTTGCGCAGGGTGCGGGTGCGCTGACCATGTCGGACATTATGCTGCAGAAATATATTGCGATGGGTTGCAGCCTTGAAAACTGGAACGATATGCGACGCTTTAACTTCAGCGCGGGTAATGTCGCCGGGTTTGGCGTGGTTTATCCGGGATATCAGCGCGGCCCGTTGTTTACGGGTCAGGCTCAGCTGACGGGTGCTACCGCGACGGATCCCAGGTATTGGATACGCCGCTATGCGTTGCCGCCGACCTATGAGATCAATTACAACTCTGTCAATACGCTTGCGTTAAACCGCCATGCTACCGATGTAAATATCTGGAGTATGCCGATCTGGTGGGATTGTGCAACGGACGATGAGTATAATGGGTACCTTAAGTAATATCGAAAAAGAAACCCCGCAGCAGCGGGGTTTCTTTTTATACGTTAAACCTAAAATGCATGACGTCGCCGTCTTTGACGAGGTATTCTTTTCCTTCGATCCGGAGTTTGCCGGCTTCGCGGGCTGCGGCCTCGGAGCCGAACTGGACATAGTCCTTGTAGGCGATGACCTCGGCTTTGATAAAGCCTTTTTCGAAGTCGGTGTGGATGACGCTGGCGGCCTGAGGGGCTTTCCAGCCGTCCTGGATGGTCCAGGCGCGGACTTCCTGTACGCCGGCGGTGAAGTAGGTGGTCAGGTTGAGTAATTTATAGACGGCGCGGATCATCTTGTTAAGGGCAGGTTCGGTCATCTTGTATTCTTCCATGAAGAGTTCGCGGTCGGCGGGGTCTTCCATTTCGGAGATCTGCGCTTCGATGGAGTTGTTCATGACGATGACCTGTGCGTTCTCGCCGGCGACCGCAGCCTTCAGGGCTTCGGAGTATTTGTTGCCGGTGTGCATGGAGGCTTCGTCGACGTTGGCGACGTAGAGGACGGGTTTTTCGGTGAGGAGGAAGAGGTCGGCGATGGCGGTACGGTCTTCTTTGGAGAGGCCGAGTTCGCGGATGCTTTTGCCTTGTTCGAGGTGGTCTTTACATTTTTTCAGTACTTCGTATTCGGCCTTGACCTTTGGATCGGCCGTTTTCAGCATTTTTTCGGTGCGGCTGAATTTTTTCTCGACGCTTTCGAGGTCTTTCAGCTGCAGTTCGGTATCGATGATCTCCTTGTCGCCGACGGGGTTGATGGCGCCTTCGTCGCGGAGGATGTTCTCGTCTTCGAAGCAGCGGATCACGTGGACGATGGCGTCGACCTCGCGGATGTTGGCGAGGAATTTATTGCCCAGGCCTTCGCCTTTGCTGGCGCCTCTTACGAGGCCGGCGATGTCTACTATGCCTACCTGGGTAGGGACGATGCGTTCGGGTTTGACCAGGGTCGCGAGTTTGTCCAGTCTTTCGTCGGGTACGTCGACGAGCCCGGTGTTGGGTTCGATGGTACAGAAGCGGTAGTTGCTGGCCTGGGCCTTGGCGCTATTGCTGACGGCATTGAATAGGGTGGATTTTCCGACGTTGGGGAGACCTACGATGCCTGCTTGTAAAGCCATGAGAAAGTTTTTTAAAGCCGCTGGAAGCGGCTTGTCCGAAGGACAGTTAATAATGTTTTGCCGGGAATGTGCCAGATTTTGAAAAAAGCCCATTTCCGGCACATTTTGAGGCCGCAAAATTAGGCTTTTATGGCTAAATTGGCGGGGATAAATGAAGATAAGAGTGTAAAACAAAGAAATACATGGCATTAAGCAGGATATGGGCAGCATTTATTTTGATTTCCATTGCGGTGGCGGGGGTGAAGTATGCGTTTGTGCCGGCGGATAAGGAAATCTTTGGGCAGATGGTGACGGGGAAGAGTGGGGATTCGGTGGGGGTTGTTACGCCGGTTGTGCCGGTGGGTGGGGGTGCTGTGGGTGGAGTTGCGGCTGGTGGGGCTACTGCGGGTGGGGTTGCTGTGGCGGGTGTGAAGCCCGTGGTGGTAAGGCAGGAGGCGGATGGGTTGCTGGCGACGGCGGCGACGGCCGTGACGCTTTCGCTGGGGTTGGTCGGGGTGATGGCTTTGTTTATGGGTTTGGTGAGTATTGCGGAAGCGGCTGGGGGTATGCGATGGCTCGCGAGGGTGACGGGGCCGTTTTTCAGTAAGTTATTTCCCGAGGTGCCGAAGGGGCATCCGGCGATGGGGCATATGGTGATGAATTTTTCGGCGAATCTGCTGGGTTTGGATAATGCGGCGACGCCGTTTGCGCTGAAGGCGATGGAGAGTCTGCAGGAGATCAATCCTGACAAGACGAAGGCTTCCAATAGTCAGATCATGTTCCTTTGTCTGCATGCCTCGGGTCTGCAGGTGATACCTATCAGTGTGATCGCGCTGCGGGCGACGATGGGGGCGGCTGATCCGACGGATATCTTTGTGCCGATCGTGATAGCCACCTTTATAACGACTGTGGCGTCGATGAGTATTGTGGCGGCATGGCAGCGGATCAATCTTTTTCAGCCGGCGGTGTTTGTGTGGGTGGGTGGTATTTCGCTGGTGATCGCGGGGTTGGTGGTCTATCTGCATAGTCTCACTTCGGAGCACGTGCAGGCTTTCTCGAGGGCGTTGAGCGGGGGGCTGATCCTGTTGATCTTTTTTATTATCGTCGGGGTGGCGCTGGTGAGGAAGGTGAATATTTTCGATGCTTTTGTGCAGGGGGCGAAGGGTGGGTTCGAGACGGCGGTGCGGATCATTCCATACCTGGTGGGGATGCTGGCTGCGATAAGTCTCCTGAGGACGAGCGGGACGTTTGGGGCGATCATGGAGGGGATCCGGTATATTTTTACTTCTATGGGTGCGGATACCCGATTTGTAGACGGGTTGCCGACGGCTCTGATAAAGCCGCTGACGGCGGCGGGGGCGAGGGGGATGCTGGTGAGCACGATGGCGGTGCATGGTCCTGCGTCTTTTGCGGCGCGGCTTTCTGGGATCATGCAGGGGGCGTCTGATTCCACTTTTTATATTGTAGCGGTATATTTTGGGGCGGTGGGGATCCGTAATACGAGGTATGCCATTGGGGCGATGCTGCTGGCGGATCTGGTGAGTCTGCTGAGTTCGATCTTTCTTTGTTATTTGTTTTTTGGGGCGACCCGGTGATTTTTTCCTGCCTCCGATGACGAAAAGGCCCCGCTGAAGCGGGGCCGTTCCTCATGTGAACTCGTAGAATCCTTAACCAGTTCGAATGTAGCTAAAAACTGCAAAAAAACGCAATAATTGGCATTTGTTTTATATGACCTGGATGCCTTTTTTGCGGTAGGGCTCCAGGAGTGGGTCGTCCGGGTCGAGCTCGGTGATCAGGATGTCGATCTCTTCGGCGGGGAAGACGTGGAAGGGTTGGCAGGTGTTGATCTTTTCCGCGATGGAAAGGCAGACGACCTTTTGGGCGGATTCGATCATTGCGCGCTTGACCTGTACGACGTCCCAGTCGTTGTCGGTGATGCCGTGTTCGGCGTCGATAGCGTTGACGCCGAGGAAGCAGAGGTCGGACTTTATCTGTCTGATCTTGGTGATGGCGTCGCCTCCGACGGTGATCTTCGAGTTTTTGGAGACCTTGTCCCCGATGACGATGACGTCGATATTGGGGTGATAGGTATATTCCATTATCACGGGGATACTGCCGGAGATGAAGGTAGCCTTGAGGGATGCGGGCAGGGCTTTGGCCAGCTCGATCAGGGTGGTGCCGCCGGTGGTCGTGACGAACATGTCCTGCTGGATCAGCGGGATGGCTTTCCTGGCGATGAGCTTTTTCTGCGCGTGTGCATAGACGTTCCTCGAAGGGGCGTGGAAGTCATTGAATGACAGGGAGAGCGCTCCCCCGTGTACTTTGATGATCTTCCCGCCGTCTGCCAGTTCCTGCAAGTCCCGTCTTACCGTGTCTTCCGACACGCTGAGGTCTGTGCTCAGGTTAGCCGAGAGTACCTGGTTGTGAAGGTTGACCTGATGAAGGATATATGCCTGTCTTTCCTGTTTTAGCATGGGTTGTGTCTCATTACTTGGGCTCCAAAATAATAAATAATATTATTACCAGCCGGGATTTTGCATCGAGGCCTGTATGGCAGCGGGATACAGCAGGATCTGGTTGGTTGGGATGGCTGACAGATAGTTCTTCGGGTCGATGAAGGTGCGGACTGTGGCTGCCGCGTAGGGCGTTATATAGCCGTCGGCGTTGCGCAGCACTTTCGGGTTGGCCGGAACTTTTGCGCCGAGCCAGGAATCGGGGTTCTTGTTGCTGTCGAAGTAGGAGCCTTTTTTCCAGCGCATGAGGTCCTGGGACCGGAAGCCGTCCATCATGAGTTCGACGCGTCTTTCGCGACGGATCTCCCATATCGTCGAGGATACGTCGGCGTCCTTTTTGGGGTCGGCGTTGGTAGGGTCCTGGAGATAGGTGATGGTGAGGGGGGACACCTTGCCGCGAGCCCGCAGTTTGTTGATGGTGGCGTCGAGGTCGGCCTGGGTCAGGGTGTATTTGCCCATGTCCTGGAGCTCGGCTGCGGCCTCCGCGTAGATGAGGTAAACTTCTGCGAGCCAGAACAGCGGAGCGTCGGAGGTGTTGGTGTTGATCTGGGTCGGATAGGACTTGATCTTATTCGTATCCGGCAGCCATTTGATGGGGCGGTAGCCGGTGCTGGATGATAGCGAGCCGTATGCCGCGCCGGCGTAGGCGTAGTGGGCGGTATCGATCGTGATACCCATCCGGAGGTCGCGGTTGCTCTTTACAGTGCTCAGCGTAGCGTCGCCCTGGTACAGGGGAGAAAGCCCGATGGGTTTGCCGTCCGTACAGAGATACGATTCGATGGCGGATTTCGAAGGGCCGTTGATGATGGTGGTGCTGTAGAGGTAAGCGATCATGCTATGCATGAGGACGCCTGCGTCATAGCGTTTGTACAGGAGTACTTCCGACTTGTCGGCGCCCAGGTCTTCGCTGTTGTAGGCGGTCTGGTAACTGGGGGCCAGGGTATAAGTACCCGCGGTTATCAGGGTGTTGGAGGCGTCTTTTGCGGCCTGCAGGTACTGGTCGGCGTTTGGCATGTTCAGCTCGGTGTGGTACTTGCGGTAGGTGCCTTCCCACAGGCAGACGCGGGCTTTGAGGGCGAGGGCGACGTCGCGGTTGACCGTATTGACCTGGTCGACGGTACGAAGGTTGGCAACGGCGAAGTTGAGGTCGGCAAGGACGCTGTCCATGACGAGTTGGTGGGTGTCGCGGGGTTTGTAGACGTTGGTGCTGTCGCCGATGTCTACGGCGTGGCTGTACCAGGGAACTCCGCCGTATTCCTGTACGAGCTTGAAGTAGGTCCAGGCACGGAAGAACCGGGCTACGCCTTTCCAGTGTGATTTGGAGGCGTCGTCCATGGATGCGAGGTCGACGCGATCGAGCATGATATTGGCCTTACGGATATACCCGAACGACAGCAGGTAGTACGTGGGTACACCGCTGGATGAGAGCGTGGTTGTTGAGTTGGTCCAATCGGTCGAGTTGGCCGGGGCGTTTGCCGCGAATGTGGTAAAGGACGAGGGTGTCTGGTCGTCGTTGAGGGTGGTGAAATAGAAGTCACCGTTGAGGCTCGAGCCGTTGCCGAATCCGGGGAACTCGTTGTAGAATTCCCAGTTGTAGGTGCGGACGCTGTTCTCGTTGCGCCAGTAGGCCGGGTCTGTGAGGGTGTCAGGATTGCTGACGTCGACGTATTTTTTGCATGCCGTGCCCATGGTGAGCAGAAGGAGGGCGGCCGGCAGGTATCTATGAATAAGTTTCATTTCTTTGAATTTGTGTGTTTTAAAGTTAGAATGCCAGCTGCATACCGAAGGAGTAGCTCTTGTCGAAGGGATAAACGCGGCCTGTCGCGGCGCCCGAAGCCGAGGCGTCGGTGAGTTCGGGATCGATGGGCGCTCCTACGTTGGATTTGGTCCAGATATTCTGACCGCTGAAGTAGAACCGCAGTTTGGTGATGCCGTGCTGTTCGAGGACCCTGCTGGTGACGGCGTAACCGACCGTCAGATTTTTGAGGCGGAGGTAGGCCATGTTCAGCAGATACTTCGTTTGGGGGTAGAAGTTATTGTTACCTGGATAGAGGCCTGCGATGGTACCGCCGGTGTTGCCCGGGTAGAGTTTGGGGTATCTGGCGTTGGTGTGGTCGGGCGTCCAGTAGTCGAGCTGGTTCTTGTAGAGGACGTCGATGCTCTGCCACAGGGGGTAGACCGTCTGACCCGAGCCCCACCAGTCGCGTTTGGCTACGCCCTGGAAGAAGGCGTCGATGTCGAAGCCTTTCCAGCTGGCGCCGAGGCGGAAGTTGTAGGTATATCGGGGCTGGTTGTTGCCGATCTTCTTCAGGTCGCCATGGTCGCTGAGCGTTGCCTTGCCACCGTCGATCTTTCCGTCGTGGTTAAGGTCCTTGTATTTGATGTCACCGGGGCCATATTTGAAGCTGCCGCCGCTGATGAGGGCCGACTGGTTGATGGACATAGAGTCTGCGGCGTCTTTGATGTAACCGTCGGTCTGGAAGCCCCAGATCTCGCCGTAGGTCTTGCCCTGGTAGTTCTGAAGCCTGTCGATGGCCATATTGGGATTATACCATTTTGTAAATATGGCCGTGTAGTCGGAGAGGCCAACTGATCCGTATACCTGCAGGTCCTTTCCGATGCGGTAGTTCGCGTCGATGCTGATCTCGTAGCCGCGGGTCCGCATGTTGCCGGCGTTGATAAAGGGGCCGCCGATGCCGAACGTCGACGGTACGGTGGTGGGCTGGATCATGCCTTTGTTCTCGCGCTGGTACCAGTCGAAGCTGAAGCCGATGTGGTTGTCGAACAAGCGGCCGTCAACTCCGAAGTCGAGGGTCGAGATCCTCTCCCATTTGAGGGAGTTGGCGATCGAGCTGGGCTGGAGTATGCTCTGGGCCTGGGTACCGGAGCTGGTGACCCATGCCGAGGGGACGCCGGTCATCGATGCGAGATACATGTTGACGCCGGTGGTATTGACGTCCTGGTTGCCGAGCTCGCCATAGGAGCCGCGGACTTTCAGGTCGGAGAGGACGGGTTTGAGGCGCTGCATGAAGTTCTCTTCGCTGATGCGGTAGCCTGCGGATGCGGAGCTGAAGAAGGTCCAGCGGTCCTGTTGCGGGAAGAGGTTGCTGCCGTCGTAGCGTCCATTGAGTTCGAGGAGGAATTTCTCCTTGTAGTCGTAGTTGATCCTGCCGAAGTAGCCGGCGAAGGCTCTTTCGCCGTGTCCGGCGTTGCTACCTCCAGTGGGGACTCCCGAGGTGGTGGCCCCGTCGGTCATTGTGCCGGTGGCCAGGGAAAGCTCGGGGTGTGAGGGGTCAAGGAGGCTCAGCTTGTTGGCGTAGAAGTTGACGTTCTCGTCTTTTTCTGCGTTGACGCCTGCCGTGAATTTAAAGTGGTGGTCTTCGAAGATGTTCGGGGTATACGTGAAGTAGCCGTTGAACGCGTCTACGAGGTTTCTGCCGGTGGTATACTGGACGAAGTCCGCAGATGTGGATGCAATGTTGGCCAGTTGCACTGGGCCCGGGGTCCAGAAGTCCCATGCCATCACCGGGCCGCCGCCTTCGTGACGGAGGAGGTTGTCGCGACCGATGGTGTAGTCGGCGCGGAAGTTGAGGTTCTTCAGGATCTTGACGGTGGCTCCGAGGTCTACGCGCGAATAGTTGCTGGAGAGGTTGGATTTGCTCGCCTGCGAGAGGTAGGCTGAGTTGGTGCGAAAGTATTTGCCCTGGTAGGTTCCGTAGGGGAAGTAGGAGCCCCAGCGCCAGAAGTAGTACCAGTAGTCCTGGTATTGGTACGGGTAGTCGTACTGGAAATTCCGGAACATGGTTTTGACGTTTAGGTCGAGCCAGGGAGTGACGTTTGCGTTGACCGAGGCTGTTATGTTGTATTTCTTGACGTCGTCGGGGTTTAGCTTGAAGATACCGCCGTCGTAGCTATAGCCGCCGGAGATGTAGTAGTTGATCTTGTCGCTGCCGCCGGAGACGCTGAGGTTGTGCTGCTGGGAGAAGGTGTAGTTATTCAGCATTTCCTTTTTGGGGTCCCATACTTTATAGAAATATACGGTGCCGCCGACCTGGTCCCAGTCCTGGCCTTTGATCATCTCCTGGCCGGTGTTGGTCTTTGCGTAGGTATTCTTCCAGTTGATGATGCCCTGGCGGAGGGTGAGCATATCCATGCCGAAGGTATTCGGGTTTGGTGTTCCGCTGCGGACGCCTGCCTGGTTGAGGCCTGCCAGTTCGGCTACGGGGTCGGCGAAGTCAGCGAGGATGGTGGGGGTGTTGCCGGAGAAGTAGTCGCTGTAGGTGACTACGGGTTTTTGGTTTTTGCGGCCCGTTTTTGTTTTGATGAGTACGACTCCGAATGCGGCGCGGGCGCCGTAGATGGAGGCCGATGCGGCGTCTTTCAGTACGGATACTGATTCGATGTCGTTGGGGTTGATGATGGAGAGGTCGTCTGTTTGTACGTTGTCGACGATGATCAGCGGGCGGCTGGCGCCGTTGATGGAGCCGATGCCGCGGATCTTGATGTCGGCGGCTGCGGTGAGGCTGCCGCTGCCGTACTGGATGGTGAGGCCGGGGACGACGCCCTGGAGGGCTTTTGTGGGGTCGTTGAGCGGCTTGCTACCGAAAGTTTTTGTGACGTCGACGGTGGCGACGGAGCCGGTGAGGTTGGCTTTTTTCTGGGTACCATAGCCTACGACGACGACCTGGTCGAGGGCTTTATCGGATGTTTCCAGTTCGACCTGATAGATTGCGGCGTCGGTTACTGCTATTGTTTGGGGTTTGTAGCCGACTGCCGAGACGGTGAACGATTTTGCTCCGTTGGATTGGAGGGAGAAGGCGCCGGTTAGGTCTGTTGTTGTGCCTTTGCGGCTGTTGGGGAGGGAGATGCTGGCCCCGCCGAGGGGGGCGTGGTTGGTTTTGTCGTGCACCTCGCCTTTGATGAGCTGTCCGAATGACGTGCTGGTGAGCCAGCATAGTAGTCCGGATAGGAGAAGAACTTTAGGATTTCTCATAACTTGTCAATTTTTGTTTTTCCAGCCAAAAGTTTTATGGTGATAGTTAGGGGACGCTGGTTTTTGCAGGTGGAAGAGGATTATTTTGGTTATTGCGCACCAATTTAAGTTAAAAAACTGCAAAAAAACGCATGAGTTGGCTAAAAAGAGCAAAAAAAAGCAGAAATGGGGAAAGGAATGCTGGTATGTGCGGGTTTATTTGGCCGGGGGTGGAGGGGGCGCACAGGGGCGGTCCGGAATTGGGTGTCCGGGGTGATCTAAGTATAGCGGATAGAGACGGCGAAGGCGCCGGGGACGAAGTTGATGTCGGGGAGGATGTCGAGTTCGGGTTTCCAGTCGAGGGAGAGGTTGACGGGGGCGTTGGCGAATTTGTAGTCCATGCCGACGATGCCGGTGGGGCCGAGCCAGGTCTTGCCGTCCTGGAAGCCGACGTAGCCGCCGCCGCCGTAGAACCAGGTGAGAGAGGGGGTGGCGCCGATGAGTTGGTGTCTTTCGTAGAGAGCGCCGAGGCCGAAGCGGGTGCCCCAGCCTATGAGGCCTTCGACGGCGTTGGTTTCGTCGAGGAAGTATTTTATGCTAACGGAGTTGCTAAGGGTGGGAGGGGAGGTGCTGAGGCGGAGGCCCATCGCCAGTTTGTAGTCCTGTGCGGACAAACGATTGTGCAGGCCGCTGAGGGTCAGCAGCACCAGGCAAAGGGTGATGAATTTCATGTTGATTTTTTTTGTTAACGCATAGGTTAGCGCACTATTGGGTTTGCCTTGTTAGGACTTTCTTAAAGTCGTCGAGTTTAAACGGCCCCTGGCGGGGCTGTTATTTTAGGATTTCTTTTTAGGTTTGGGTGCGGGTGGGTTTGCCGTAGGCTGCGCCTGTTGTGCTTGCTGGACGGCTTGTTGTCGCTGCAGGGCCTGCTGGGTCTCTTTGACGTTTTTGGGGGTCAGGAGAATCTTCGGCATTCCGTTGTGGGGTTGGGTGTCGAAGGCCGGCAGTTCTTCGTCCTCGTATGATCTCGGCTTTTTGATCGCCTCGAAGAGTTCTTCTTTGGATTTTGGGCGGCGTTCTTCCTGCCATTTGAAGCCGCGGAGACGCATATCGTCGGGATTGACGTGTTTAATTGGGATGACGCTGCCTTCGGCGTCGCTGCGGAGGACGACGCGGTTCAGTTCTTTTCCTTTGGACTTGCCGGCGGAGTCGACTTCGGGTTTGCCGAGCGAGTCGAGTTTGGGTGCGAAGACCATATCGATGATGTCGGCGTGGGCCTTGTTGGTCCCGGTGTAGGCCTTGTTGTCGTCCTTTATATAATATATGGTCTCGGCGTTGCCTTTGGCGCGGATGAAGTCGATGTCGCCGTCTTTGAAATAGCAGTTGATGGTGGTGCCTTTCAGCTGGTTGTAGAAATTACTTGCTTCCTTGTTGATGGCGAGGGCGTTCTCGAAGACGTAGAGCCGGTTGGCCTTTTTGTTCTTCGTGTATACGAACATGGTATCACCCGTTATCTGATAGTTGCCGCTGCCCCAGGCTACGGGGTTATTGAACAGCCGGAAGAGACTGTCCTTTGTGGAATAGTAGAGGCTGTCGGCGACTGCCTGGAGGGAGTCCGAGAATATCCTTACGTGGTGGTAGCCGACGATATAACGCAGGCTGGTATCCGTAGTCGGGATCAGGGCAAGGGAGTCTTCATACGTCAGGGGCGGAGGTCGTCTGGAGCTGTCCTTTCGCAGGGAGTCTGCGGCGGCGAAGAGCGCCCGCCGATTGGCAAGCGAGATGCTGTCCTCCCTTCGTCGCCGGTTCGCGCTGTCGAGGATATAGTTGATGGCGCTGTCCGCCATACCTGTTCTTCTCAGGCTGTCTATATACGCCAGTCGTTTGAGGCTGTCCGCGGCCCGGTTGCGGGCCCGGAAATTGGCGATGGTCGTGGCGCGCCGGATGCTGTCGCTCTTGTCCTGTTGCCGGAGCTTTTCGTCCTCTTTTGCCTGGCGGACGCTGTCGCGGAGGGCCCGTTGCTTCATTTTGACCTCGTATTTGGCGTCGTCGATGCTGTCTTTTATAGCTTTTATGCGGGCCTCCTCCTTTTCCTTTGCGAGCCGTTCGAGTTTCTTTTGGTCCTTTTTGGTGAGGGGTTTGGCCGCGGCGCTGTCCTTTGCTTTTTGGGCGGAGTCGGATAGTTTGTGGTGGCCGAGGCTGTCGGCGGCCTTGTTGTAGATCGTGTCCCGGGAGTGGTAGAGGCTGTCGAGGGCCTTTTTGTTGAGGCTGTCGGCGCCGCCTTCGAGGCTGTCGCTCTTATCTTTCGATCTGCTGTTGTCAATACTGTCTTTGATGGCCTGCAGCGAGTCGGCGGCTCTTCTCTGAATGGTCAGGAGGTGGAGGCTGTCGGCTTGCTTTTTTTCGATGCTGTCGACGTATTTGCGGTGGAGGCTATCGTCGTGGGCGATGCGGCGCTGGTCGATTTCGAAGTCGACGAGGCGGCCGGAGGCGAGGGTATCTGCGGTGACATAGATGGAGTCCTTGTCCTGTTTGAGGGCCATAAGGGGACGTCCTGTCGCGAAGAAGCGGTTTCTCTTCTTGCTGTTGACCATGGTGTCGGCCAGGAGGCGCATGCCTTCGGCAGTGTCGATAAGGACGGCGTGGCCTCTTGCTACGCTGATACCGGTGCTGTCGTCTATTTCTACGCTTTCACCCGTCAGCTGTTTGGCGCCGTCGGTGAGGGTAGGGCGTTTGCCGAACTGCGCCCGTTTGGTCCGCAGGTCATAAAAGCCTTCTTTTGTGTGGACGGTCCGGTGGGTACTGTCCTTGAACTGGATGAAGGTTTCGGTTATAAAAGTCGATATCTGTGTCTGGGTGTTGTAGAGCAGGCTGTCCGCGGAGAGGTCGTATTGCGGGTCGCGCATGACGACGTTCTGCCGGAAATGAACGTCTTTGGAGTTCTCGAAGTAGATGGCCTGGTCGCTGGTGAGGACGGTCTCCTTGTTGACGATCTTTCCGCCGTGGTCATAGGTGCCGATCTTGTTGGCCAGGTCGTACTGGAGCTCTTCGGTTGTGAGGGTACCCTTGCCGTCGGTGAGGGTGACGTGTTTCTGGAAGTGGACCATCTTCTTGTCCACCTCGTATTTCAGGTAGTCGGAATAGATATTGACAGAGTCGTTGTCGTTGATGTGGGCATTGCCAAAACATTCGATGTAGTTGGCGTGGGGGTTCATGACCAGGCTGTCGCAGTAGATGAGGGTCTTCTCCTGCCGGATCTTCACGTTGCCGATGAGGGTGGTGAGCTCGGTGGTGTCGTTGAGTTTCTGAAAGCGGTAGTTCTCCGAGTTGAGTATCTCGACGACCTTGATGGAGTCGTTGCCTGGGGTCCGGAACTGGATGGTGTTCTGGGACCGGACCTGAGTAGACAGCAGGAAGGTAAAGACGAATAGTCCTATCGCACTGGCCAGTAGCCTGAGTCTCATCTTCGACTTTATTTGTTAACAGGTTTTGACGTGGAGTCTGTAAGGGGGGCCGTCAGTGGGCCGCTCTTATCCTTCCGGCCAAATACCGAGACGTTGACGTAGCGTTTGGGGTGGACCCGGAAGTCGTCCAGCAGGATGTTGAGGCTGCGGGTGGAGGCTTCGAGGTTCTGGTAGAGTCGTTTGTCGTTCATAAGCATCCCTACTGTGCCGTTGTTGCTGTTGAGCTTTGCCAGAAGGCCGTTGAGTTCGGTAACGGAGGCTTTGAGTGCGTCCACCGTCTCGGGGATCTTAGCTTGCGACAATTTCGATGTGGTCGTTTCGACGTTCTCGAGTGTATGGGTGATGTGGTCGTTATTTTTTGCCAGGTTGGCTGTAAAGGTGTTGACGTTCTTTAGTGACTGGGCCATGGCGCCGGTCTGTGCGTTGAGCATGATCTGGAGCTGGGCGGTGGAGTTGGCGAGGTTGGCCATGATGGAACCCACATTGTTCTTAAATCGGGGGTCGAACATGGTCCCTACGGCCTGGATGAGGGAGTCGAGGGACTGGAGGGTGCCGCCCAGTTTGAGGATAATGGGATTGACGCTTTCCTGTACCTGGGATATCAGGTTTGCTTTCTTTTTGGTCTGGAGGGTATCGCCGGCGGCCAGGAACTGGGGATCGTCGCCTTTTGCAATAGTGATGGTGGCGGACGAGATGAACCCGGAATTGATCATGGCGACCGAGTTTTTGGGGATGTGGACGTCCTTT
>Ga0310811_10004184_pt1 | contig 18157 bp, 17 predicted proteins | sample YCmetagenome_FD_207642 | JGI IMG/M metagenome (GOLD analysis project Ga0310811, IMG submission 207642) | Soil microbial communities from experimental microcosm in Duke University, North Carolina, United States - YC | ecosystem: Engineered > Artificial ecosystem > Soil microcosm > Unclassified ...
CGCTTGCGGCTCGAGCCTGTTCTGGGAGCCGATCGGCCAGGGGCGCGTCTCCATCGCCGCGGGCTGCCTGGTCAAGCCGACCGGCCTGCGCACGGTCCGCCATATCTTCGTCGCCGAGAAGGCCGACTTCGACGAGATCACCGACGGGCTCGAGCAGTTGCCGCATTCCATGTCGGCCGCGGCGGCCTTGCCGCCCCCGCCCACCACGGTGGATGCATGATGGGGGGTGGATGCATGAGGGGGATGGCCGCGTGAGCGCGCGCAAGACCAGCGGCGGCTGCCTCTGCGGCGCCGTCCGCTATGAGATCGAGGGACCGCTGCCGCCGCCCTCGGCCTGTCACTGCAGCCAGTGCCGCCGTCATCACGGCGCGCTGGGCATCTACACCTTGGCGCCGGCGGAGCGCTACAAGATCAAGGGCGATCGCAACCTCGCCTGGTTCGAATCCTCGCCCGGCATCCGGCGCGGCTTCTGCCGCGTCTGCGGCTCCAAGCTCTTCTGGGAGCGGATCGGGAGCGGGCAGCTCGACGTGACCATGGGCAGCATCGACCCGCCCAGCGGGCTGAGGATCGGCCGGCATATCCATCTCGAGGATGCCGGCGACTACTACGATCCGCCCAGCCGCTAGTCCGCCGAACCCTCTGCGCGCCATAGCATGAGCATCGCCAGCCTGCCGATGTACGACCTGCCGGAGGCGTCCGGCGCCACGGAGGAATTGTGGCAGGGCCTGGCGCGGCATCTCAGACAAGCCGGGATCGAGGACGTGCCGGGCGAGCTCCTCCGACGGCCGCGGTTGCCCGAACATTGGCTGGCGCCCGATCTGCTGTTCAGCCAGACCTGCGGCTATCCCTTGCGCAACGCTATCAAAGGCCGCGTGCGGCTCATCGCCACGCCCTGCTATGACGCGCCGGGCGCCGAGGGGCCGAATTATCGCAGCCTGGTGTTGGTGCGCGCCGATGCCCGCGAGCAATCTTTGGCCGAGCTCAAGGGCGCGACCGTGGCCTTCAACTCCACGGATTCCCAATCCGGCTACAACGCGCTGCGCTTCCTCGTCGCCCCGCTCGCCAAGGACGGCCGCTTCTTCGGCAAGACCATGGAGACCGGCGGCCATGCCCTCAGCCTCGCCGCTGTCGCCGCGGGCGAAGCGGATGTTGCCGCGGTGGATTGCGTCTCCTATGCGCTCTTCCAGCGCTACCGCCGCCCGCAATTGGAGAAGGTGAGGGTGCTCTGCAGCACGCCTTCGGCGCCGGGGCTGCCCTATGTCACGGCCGGCGACAGCGATTCCGCGTGGGTTGCAAAGCTCCGCGACGGCCTGAGGGCCGCCATGGTCGATCCCGCGCTCGCCGCCGCGCGCCAGGCGCTGCTCTTGCGCGATGTCATGCTTCTGCCGGATTCGGCTTATGAGCGGATGGACGAGATGGAAGCCGCCGCGATCGCACGGGGTTATCCGGCGCTGGGCTGAGAACTGCTACTTTTCGTTGCTCGGATGAGGTATGAAGCAGGTGGGCGCGATCGCAGCAGATCGCGGTCCCCGATGCCGGCGTCCGGAATCAACCCGCGGCGCCCAAAAGGCGGCTAGGTGCCGTTCGCTTTCCCCTGAGTTCTGGAAGAACCAGCGGCTGCGCCAGATGGCAACGTCGCTGTGGCGGAACCTGCTCTGCGCCTGAGCCGCGGCGGCGCAGGATTTGCGAACGCCTGTCGCCAGGAGAGGGTCGTCGCCGCGCATCACAAATCCTGAAGGATTGGCAGCTTGAATCGGAATTCCAAAGGCATTCGGCACAAGTCCGGCAAGCTCCCGCCGGAGGGCCGCTTTCAGCTGATCCTGATCAAGCCGTCGCATTACGACGACGACGGCTATGTGATCCAGTGGTTTCGTTCGGTGATGCCATCGAACTCGCTGGCTGCGCTCTATGGGCTTGCGATCGACGCCGCCGAGCGCCAGGTGCTGGGGCCGGATGTGTCCATCGACGTGACGCCGATCGACGAGACCAATACGCGGATAAGGCCGGCGAAGATCATCGCCCAGCTCCGGCGGCATGGCGGCTTCGGCCTGGTCGGTCTCGTCGGCGTCCAATCGAACCAGTTTCCCCGCGCCATGGACATTGCCCGTCCGCTGCGGGCCGCCGGCGTGCCCGTGGTCATCGGTGGGTTTCATATCTCCGGCTGCTTGTCGATGCTCACCGAGATGCAGCCTGATATCCAGGAGGCCCTCGACCTGGGGATCAGCCTGTTCGCCGGTGAGGCCGAGGAGCGGCTCGACACCCTGCTGCGCGACGCCGCAAGCGACACGCTGCAGCCGATCTACAATTTTCTCAAGGACCTGCCCTCGATCCAGTCGGCACCGGTGCCGTTCCTGCTGCGCAAGCATGTCAAGCGGACGGCCGGGAACTACTCGACCTTCGATGCCGGCCGCGGCTGCCCGTATCAATGCTCCTTCTGCACCATCATCAATGTGCAGGGTCGGAAATCGCGGCGGCGCTCGCCCGACGACGTCGAGCACATCATCCGACAGAATTGGGCGGAAGGCATTCACCGCTTCTTCATCACCGACGACAACCTGGCCCGGAACAAGGACTGGGAGCCCATTCTCGAGCGCATCATCAAGCTGCGCCGGGAGGAGGGCATCGGCGTCAGCCTGATGATTCAGGTCGACGCGCTGTGCCACAAGATCCCGAACTTCATCGAGAAATGCGCGGCGGCGGGCGTGACCCGTGTCTTCATCGGTATCGAGAGCGTCAACCCTGATACCCTGATCGCCGCCAAGAAGCGGCAGAACAAGATCAGCGAATATCGCAAGCTGCTGCTCGCCTGGAAGGCCGTCGGCGCGGTCACTTACGCCGGCTATATCCTCGGCTTTCCCAACGACACGCCCGAATCCATCCGGCGCGACATCGCGATCATCCAGCGCGAGCTGCCGATCGACATGATGGAGTTCTTCTGCCTGACGCCGCTGCCGGGATCCGAGGATCACCAAATTCTCTACCGCAAGGGGATCGCCATGGATCCCGACATGAACAAGTACGACACCGAACATGCCGTCACGTCGCATCCCATGATGACCCGGACGGAATGGGAGGCGATCTATCGCGCTGCCTGGGGCAGTTATTACTCCCGGGAACATCTGGAACGCATCATGCGCCGAGCGGGCGCGACCGGCATCAATCTGAAGTCGCTCGCCGGTACGCTCCTCCATTTTTCCCAATTCACCGCCGTGGAGAATGTCCATCCTCTGCAGGGCGGCATCTTCCGCCTGAAATTTCGTCGCGATCGCCGTCCGGCGTTTGCGGTCGAGCCGATATGGGCCTTCTATCCCAAGTACCTCTGGCATACCGCCGGCAAGTTCCTGCGCGTCATGCGAGCGGCGCGGCACCTCCATGGCCTGGCGAAGACGATCAAGGACGACCCGCTGAGGGCGGCCTACATGGACCCAGCCCTGACGCCGGCCGTCGAGGAAGATTTGGATTCGCTGGAGTTGTTCAATCAGAATGACGCCGCGCGCAAGTCGGTACGGCATGAGCGGCACCTGCGGGCGTTGACCGTTGCCGCGGCGACCTGATCGGCTCAGTTGCTGTCAGGCCAAGAGCGGCCGTCAGGAGGATTTAAGCCGATTGCGGATCTTCTCGAGGCGCTCCATGCGCCGCTTTGCCTCGCTCCAGCTTATGGCCTGCAGCCGGGCTACGAGGATCTCCGTCAGGGCGGAGAGGGCGCCGAAGGATTCCCAGCTCGACGGTATGGCGGTGCGCACCGCGAAGACGTGGCGCGCCACCGCCGCGATCGGCGAGAGCCACTGATCCGTAAACAGCACGATATCCGCTCCCTGGGATGCGGCCTCCTTGGCGAAACGCACCACGTCGTCCTGATAGCGGCGGATGTCGAACACGATCAGGACATCCTTGGTGCCGAAATCCAGGAGATGCTCCACCCAGGTGGCGGTCTGTCCGTCCACCAGCTGGACCCGCGGTCGCAGCTCACGCAGATGGAGATAGAGCTGCAGGGCCACGCTGGCGCTGAACCGGCCACCCACCAGGGAGATGCGCCGGCTCCGGTCGGCCAGGAGATCGAGCGCGCCGTTGAACTCCGACCGCGGCACCTCGCGCAGCGACGCCTCGATATTGGCGACGATGGCGCCGCCATATTGATTGACGAAATCGCCGTCGGGCCACTGTCCCGACGGTCGCGCGCCGATCTTGGCCAGCGGGGCCTGCCCGCGCAGCTCGAGCTCGTCGCGCAGCGCCTGTTGGAAGAGGGGATAGCTGGCAAAGCCGAGCTTCGCCACCAGACGCAGGATGGTGGGGCCGCTGACGCCGGCGCGCTTGGCGAATTGCGCCACCGGCTCCAGACCCGGCACGGGATAATTGGCGAGCAGCGCCAGCGCCGGCTTGCGCTCCGTCGGAGTCAACAAGCCAAGTCCCTGGCGGATCGTCTCCGCGATCGAGAGCTCCGTCTTGCGTTTCATCCCAGCCTTCGTCGTGACATTCGTCACCCCAGGCGCCGCCTCTGGGCGCGCGAACCATCATTACAAATTTGACTTGGAAAATGCATTATGAAATGCTGAATACAAATCGTCAGGGAAGCTTCTTGCCAACCGCGGCGGCGAGTCAAGCCGCGATCGTCGTCGCCATACGCTACCGAGCTGGGCAGATGCGGGAGAGGAGACGGTATGGAGGCTGCGGCTGTTTCGGCGGAAGCGGCGCCCATTCTGGTTACCCGCAACCTCACCAAATCCTTCCGCCGCCTGACCGCGCTCCGCAATCACAGCGTTCAGGTCCGACGCGGCGAAATCGTGGGCGTGATCGGCCCCAATGGCTCGGGCAAGAGCACCTTCTTCAATCTCGTCACCGGATTCCTGAAGCCGAACGCCGGCACCGTGAGCTTCGACGGCAAGGAGATCCAGCATCTGAGCGCGCCGCGGATCGTGCGGCTGGGCGTGGCCCGCACCTTTCAGGGGACGCGGCTTTTTCCCCAGCTCAGCGTGCGCGAGAATTTGCGCGCGGCCGCCCAGCTGCGTCATCGCCTGGGTTTCGCCGATGCCGTTCTGGGTTTGCCGCGCCTGGCCCAGGTCAATCGTGCCGTGGATCAGCTGACGAACGAGATGCTCGACCTGATCGGGTTGCGCGACAGGGCCGATAGCCGCGCCGCCGATCTGCCCTATGGCGATCAGCGCCGGCTGGAGCTTGTGCGGGCGCTGGCGACGCGCCCGCGGCTGCTGATGCTGGATGAGCCGGCCGCCGGCATGAACGCCTCGGAGACGCAAGGCCTCCTCAGGCTCATCGACGATATCCGCCGGCGCTACGATCTCGCGGTCATCGTGGTCGAGCACGACATGGACCTGATCATGAATCTCTGCGACCGGATCCAGGTCCTGGCCCATGGCGAGATCATCTTCGAGGGCAGCCCCGCGGAGGTGCAGGCCAACCCCCGGGTCCGGGAGGTCTATCTTGGCCAAGCCTGAGCGCGCGCGGGACGAGGCGGCCGTGGCCGGCAGAGAGCCCTCGGCCGCGGCCCTGCTCGAGGTCTCCGACCTGCGGGTCAATTACGGCGCGGTCGCGGCGATCCGTGGCGTCAACCTCAGCGTCACCGCCGGCGAGGTGGTGGCGCTGCTGGGCGCCAATGGCGCCGGCAAGAGCACCATGCTGCGCACCATTTCGGGCCTGTCTCGGCCCCGGACCGGGCGGATTGCGCTTGAGGGGGAGGCGATCCATCGCCTGCCGCCGGCTCGCATCGTGCGCCTGGGGATCGCCCATTGCCCCGAGGGCCGCCGTGTCTTCGGCAGCCTGACGGTGGCGGAGAATTTGCGCCTGGGGGCCGCCGCGCGGGCCGACCGCAGCGGCATGGCCGAGGATCGCGAGCGCATCTATGCCATGTTCCCGATTCTGTCCGAGCGCATGACGCAAGCGGCCGGCACCCTCTCGGGCGGCGAGCAGCAGATGCTGGCCCTGGGCCGCGCCCTCATGGCCCGGCCGCGGGTGCTGCTGCTGGACGAGCCGTCGCTGGGCCTGGCGCCGCTGCTGGTGCAGCAGATCTTCCGCACCTTGGCAGAGCTCAAGGCCGGGGGCGTCACGATGCTGCTGGTCGAGCAGAACATAAATCTAGCCCTCGATCTGGCCGATCGGGCCTATGTTCTGCGCACCGGGGAGGTCAGCCTGGCGGGATCGGCCGCCGAGCTGAAGGCCGATTACGAAGCGGTGGCCGCCGCCTATCTGGGGGCGCGGCCATGAGCACCGAACTCTACATCGCCCAGCAGATCATCAACGCCGTCAGTCTCGGCAGCCTCTATGCGCTGGTCGCCATCGGCCTCTCCATGATCTTCGGCATCCTGCGCATGACGAATTTCGCCCATGGCGACATGATGATGGTGGGGGCCTTCGGCACCCTGGTGCTGCAGTTCATGAACCTGGGATTCGGCTGGGCTGTCCTGGGCGGGATCGGCATCGGCGCGTTGGCCGGCGTTGTCGTCGAGCGGGTGGCCTACCGCCCGGTGCGCGGCGCGCCGGAGGTGACCCTGCTGCTCACCAGCCTGGCCGTGACTTACATCCTGGAGAATCTGGGCATCCTGATCTTCACCAGCTCGGCGCAGAATTTCCCCCTGCCGGAGTGGATGGACAGCGCCTTCCAGCTATTCGACGGCCAGATCACCTTCACCCAGATCAATCTGATGACCGTGGCGCTGACCGCCGTGGCCCTGGGTGCCCTCGGCTGGTTCGTCACCCGCACCGACATTGGCCTCGGCATGCGCGCGGCGGCCGAGGATATGGGGGCGGCCAATCTCGTCGGCCTCGACGTCAACCGGCTGATCGTCGTGGCCTTCGCCATCGCCTCGGGCTTCGCCGGCCTCGCCGGCATTCTCTGGGCCGCCCAGGCCGGGGTGGTGGAGCCCCATATGGGATTCACGCCCCTGCTGAAGGCCTTCGTGGCCGCCATCATCGGCGGCTTCGGCAGCATCGCCGGCGCCTTGATCGGGGGCTATCTGCTGGGCGCCCTGGAAGTCTTCATCGTCGCCTTCCTGCCCTCGGAGATTTCGCCGTATCGCGATGCCATCGTCTTCATCCTGCTCATCGGCTTTCTGCTGTTCCGGCCCAATGGCCTGCTGAAGCGCTCCCAGGAGGTGAAACTGTGAGCGGGATGCAGCGCCTCATCGTCGTTGTCGCCGGCATCGCGTTGCTCGGGCTGTTCAGTTTCTCGGCGCCGGCGATGATGAACGACTATTTCGTCCGCATTCTGACGGTCATGTGCATCAACGCCATGCTGGTCGTCTCCATGGGGCTGGCGAACGGCTTCACCGGGGTGTTTTCGCTGGGCCATGTGGGCTTCGTCGGCGTGGGTGCCTATGTCTCGGGGGTGCTGTCGCTCTCCGCTTCGGCCAAGGCGAGCTATCTGCCCGATCTGCCGGCCTGGATCGCCGGACTCCACCTGAGTTTCCTCTCGTCGACCATCGTCGCCGGCCTGGTCTGCGTCGTGCTGGCCTTTCTCGTCGGCGCGCCGCTCATGCGACTCTCCGGCCATTTCGTCTCCGTGGCGACCTTGGGCTTCCTCATCATCGTCAATGTCGTGCTGATCAACGCCGACGATTACACCCGCGGCGCGCGCACCTTCACCGGCGTGCCGCTGCAGACGACCTTCCCCTGGGCCATGGGCTGGCTGCTCCTGGCACTCGTCGTGCTGGCCCGCATCGTCTATTCGCCCAAGGGGCGCGCCTGGCGCGCCGTGCGCGAGGATACCATCGCGGCGCAGGCGATCGGCATCGACGTGCTGCCCACCCGGCTGTCGGCCTTCGTCATCGGCGCCTTCTTCGCCGGGGCAGGGGGCTCGCTCTACGGCCATTATCTCGGCTCCTTCTCGCCGGCCGGCTTCTATTTCGCCTACACCTTCTCCCTCATCAGCATGCTGGTGATCGGCGGCATGCAGAGCATGACCGGGGCGGTGGTGGGTGTGATCATCGTCTCCATCCTCAGCGAATTGCTGCGCAACCTGGAGCGTGGCTTCGACCTTGGCGTCGTCGCCGTTCCGCCTCTCTATGGGGCGAGTCAGATCGTCCTCGGGATCATCTTCATCTTGATCATGATCTTCCGTCCGAGCGGTGTTATGGGCGATCTCGAGCTGTCGTTCGGACGGATTGCCGCATTGCTTCACAAAGGCCGAAAGGAATGAACACATGAAACTCACGAGAAGGACTGTGTTGGGATCGGCCGTCGTGGCAGGTCTCGCGATCGCTTCCGGCCCGCTCGCGCGGCCGGCGGCGGCTCAGGAAACCATCAAGATCGGGGCGCCGTTCAACGTGACGGGTGCGCTCTCCTCGGTGGATGCCCCCGCCCTCAACGGCGCCAAGGTAAAGGTGAAGGAAATCAACGATGCCGGCGGCGTGCTCGGCAAGAAGCTCGAGCTCGTCATCTACGACACCAAGACCGACCCGACGGTCATCGCCGCGACGGCAAGCCAGCTCATCAACCAGGACAAGGTTCCCGTCGGATTGGGCTTCACCGATTCCGATTCGGCCCTGGCGCTGGGACCGATCTTCCAGACCGCCGGCGTGCCCTTCGTGACGCCCGGCGCCACATCGCCGAAGCTTCCCGACCAGATCGGCACCGACATGTTCCTGGCCTGCTTCGGGGACAACGTGCAGGCGGCCGCCGGGGCGGAGTTCGTGCTCGGCAAGCTGGGGGGCAAGACGGTCTATCTCCTGCGGGACAACTCGACGGAATACACGACCTTGCTGGCCAAATATTTCAAGGAAGCCTATCTCCACGGCGGCGGGCAGATCGTCCTGGAGGACAACTACAAGGCCGGCGACAAGTCATTCACTGCCCAGATCACCAAGCTGAAGGCATTGTCGCCGAAGCCCGACGTGCTCTACGTGGCCGCCCAGCCGGATGACATCGGGCTGGTCGTCAAGCAGATGCGTCAAGCCGGCCTCACCCAGCCCATCGTGGGCGGCGATGGCTACGACACGCCGCTTCTGCTCAGCGTCGGCGGCAAGGCGGCCAACAACGTCTATTTCTCGACCCACGCCTATATGGCCGAAGACAGCACACCGGCCATCGTGACCTTCTACAAGGCCTACAAGGCGGCCTATAACACGCCGCCGGAAAACGCCTTCGCCGCGCTCGGTTATGACACGGTCGGCCTCGTCGCCGATGCGATCAGCCGTGCGGGTTCGACCGATTCGGCGAAGATCCGCGACGCGCTCGCCGCGACCCAGGGCTACAAGGGCATCACCGGCTCGATCTCCTATGCCGGGGATAGCCGGGTACCCCAGAAGACGGTCTCGATCATCGGGGTCAAGGACGACAAGCTGTACCTGGCGGCGGAAGTGACGCCGAACTGGATTCCCAAGCCGTGAGGGAGCGGGGGAGGCCGCCGACACGGCCTCCCCCGTTTTGCCAGCTGGAACCGCGTAAGCGCTGGGGCCGAAAATGATCGATATCGAAGGCAAGATCGTCCTGACCGAGCTCGAGGAGCTCGTCGATCCCGCGCATACCGCGCTGATCGTGATCGACATGCAACGCGATTTCATCGAGCCGGACGGGCTGTTCGCCACGCTGGGGATCGACCTGTCCATGTATGCCCAGTCCCGACCAAAGCTGGCGGCCCTGCTGGGTGCTGCCCGCAAGACAGGCACCACGGTGGTGCATCTGCAGAACACGGCGCTTGCCGACCGAATGAGCGATTCGCCGGCGCAGATCCGCTTCAACCTGCGGATGCACAAGGACGCGCGCCGCAACCAGCCGCCCCTGCGCTATACCATTCCCGGGACGCCGGGGCATGAGTTCGCCCGTGAATTCACGCCGCTCAAGAATGAGCTCGTGGTCGCCAAATATCGTTCGAGCGGCTTCTGGGGAACGAACCTCCTCATGCTCCTGCGCAGCAATGGCATCAAGACCGTCGTGGTCGGGGGATGCACGACGGAGGGCTGCGTGGAGTCCACGGCCCGCGACGCCATGTTCAACGATTTCTATGTCGTGATCGCGGAAGACTGCGTCGCCAGCGACGACAAGGCCCAGCATGAGGCCTCGATGCTGCTGATGCGGCATAGGTTCGACCTGGCCGCCGGCGATGAAATTCAACGAATATGGCGGGCTCGCCCCGGCCGGAGCGAGAAGCAGTCATGAGCCGGCTGAAGGATCGAATTGCGGTCGTGACCGGTGCTGCCTCGGGGATCGGCAAAGGCATCGCCATCGCCTTCGCCAGGGAAGGGGCCGATATCGTCATCGCGGACAGGGTGACCGAAGATCGTGCCCCCGAGGTCCTGGCCGGGGTCAGGGGCCACGGCCGGGCGGCGCTCTTCGTCCAGACGGATGTGAGCGACGAGCGGAGCGTGCAGTCGATGGCCGCGGCGGCGCTCGGCCGGTTCGGCCGGGTCGACATCCTCGTCAACAACGCCGGGATCTTCACGGAGTCGCTGATCGAGGATCTGGCGATCGAGGATTGGGACCGCGTCCTCAATACAAATCTGCGCGGTGTCTTTCTCTGCACTCGCGCGCTCATCGGCCAGATGCTCGAGCGGCGGGACGGCCGCATCATCAATATCGCCTCGCAGCTCGCGCAGATCGGCGGAAAATCCGTCGGCCATTATGTCGCGAGCAAGGCCGGCGTCATCGGGCTGACGAAATCCCTTGCCCGGGAAGTCGCGCTGAGGGGCGTGCTCGTCAATGCCATCGCGCCGGGTCCGATCGAGACGCCGCTGCTGGATAGCGAAACCGAGGAATGGCGAAGCGCCAAACTGGCGGAGCTCCCCATCGGGCGCTTCGGGACCGTCGACGAGGTCACGCCGACGGCCGTGCTTCTGGCCTCCGCGGACGGGTCCTATTACGTGGGGCAAACCCTCGGCCCCAACGGCGGGGACTCGATGCTGTGACAACCATCAAGGGGAGAACATGTTCAGTCTTGCAGGTCGCGTCGCGCTGATCACCGGTGCCGCCTCCGGCATCGGGGCGGCGACGGCGCAGGTCTTTGCCGAGGCGGGGGCCGACCTCGCCCTCGCCTGGTATCCGCCCGATGGACACGATATCGAGCCGGTGCGCAAAGCCGTCGAGAAAGCGGGCCGGAAGATGGTGGTGGCGGAGGTCGATGTCACCAAGACAGCCGACGTCGACGGCCTGGTGGCGAAGGCCGCGAATGAGCTCGGCGGCATGGATATCGTGGTCGCCAACGCCGGGATCGCGCGAAAGGTGGAACTGGCGGATCTCGACGACACGGCCTGGAACAAGGTCGTCGATGTGGACCTGAATGGCGTCTGGCGTTGCTTCCGGGCGGCGCTGCCGCATATGCAGCGGGCCGGTTTCGGGCGGCTCCTCGCCACCTCCTCGGTCGCGGGTACGGTATCGGCTTGGCCGCTGCATGCGCACTACACGGCGGCAAAGGCGGGGCTCGTGGGGCTGGTGCAGACTTTGGCCGTGGAATTCGGGGCCAGCGGGATAACCGCCAACGCCATCGCCCCCGGCGTCATCCGCACGCCTCAGGCGCTCGACCCCGTGAATTCGCTGGGACCCAAAGGCGTCGACGCGGTGGCGGCGAAGATCCCGGCCGGGCGCGTCGGCAGCCCCGAGGACATCGCCTATGTCTTCCTGTTCCTTGCGAGCGCGGAGGCATCCTATGTGAACGGTCAGCTTCTTGTCGTCGACGGTGCCCGCAGCCTTGCGGGCTTGGACTGACATTCCGGCGCCACAGAGAGGGAAAGCACCCATGAAACTCAATCAACAGTTCTTCCGTCAGACCGATATCGACGATGTACCGGGCCTGCCGCGCGAGCTGGTCGGCTATGGCGAACATCCGCCGCGGGTGCGCTGGCAGAACGGCGCCAAGGTGGCCGTGCAGGTCGTGGTGAATTACGAGGAAGGATCGGAGAAGACCTTCGCCATGGGCGACCAGGTCAACGACGGCATGTATGAGCTGCCCTTTGCCGTGGACGACCAAAGAGATCTCGCGGTGGAGTCCATGTACGAATATGGCTCGCGCGCCGGGATCTGGCGGATGTTCCGGATATTCGATGCGGCCCGCATCCCGGTCACCTTCTTCGGCGCGGCGGTGGCGCTCGAGCGCAATCCCGCCGTCGCGGCGAAGCTGGCGGCCCGCGGCGACGAGGTGGCCGGCCATGGCTATCGCTGGAGCAACCACTACGAAATGAACATCGAGGAGGAGCGGGAGGCGATCAAACGGGCGATCGTTTCCATCGAGAAGACCACGGGCGCGCGCCCGCTGGGCTGGTATTGCCGGGAGATGAGTGTCAACACCCGACAGCTCGTCGTGGAGGAGGGCGGCTTCCTCTACGATTCCGACACCTACAACGACGATCTGCCCTACTGGACCAAGGTCCACGGCCGTACGCATCTGGTCGTGCCCTATTCCCTCGTGGTCAACGACGCGCGCTATATCATGGGCACCGGCTACGGCAGCCCCGAGCATTTCTTCGAGACGGCAAAGGCCTGCCTCGACCGGCTGCGCAATGACGGCGACGACCTGGGACGCATGATGTCGATCGGATTGCACCCCCGGATCACCGGCAATCCAGCGCGGTCGGATGCCTTGGCGCGATTCATCAGCTACGCCCAGGGCTTCGATGATGTCGTGTTCATGCGCCGGATCGACATTGCGCGCAGCTTTGCCGAGCAGGTCCCCAAGCCCTGATCCCTGAGCATTTGCCGCCGGGATTCGCGATGACAGGGAGTTGATGGGATGAAGGGGCGTGTGGCGCTGGTTACGGGCGGCGGTCGGGGAATCGGACGCGAGGCGGCATTGCTGCTGGCCGCGGCCGGCGCCCGGGTGATGGTCGCCTCTCGCAGCGCGGCGGAGCTGGCGGCCGTCGGTCTCGACCATGTCGTGGCCGACCTCGGGACCTCGGAGGGATGCGCCCGGGCGGTCGCCGAGACCGAGGATCGGCTGGGACCGATCGAGCTGCTGGTCGTGAACCACGGCATCGGCTCGGCCCATGAGCGCCTCATATGGGAACAGGATCCCGAGGTCTGGCGCGAGACGATGCGCATCAACCTCGACGGGCCCTTCGAGCTCGCACGGCTGACGGTCGGCGGCATGTGCAAGCGGGGCTATGGACGGGTCGTCTTCACGAGCTCGACCGCCGGGGAGAGGGCGGAGCGTTCCGGCAGCGCCTATACGGCGTCCAAGCATGGGGTTCTCGGCCTCGCCCGCGCCATCGCCCAGGATGCGGGGCCGTTCGGCGTTACCTCCAACGCCGTGCTGCCGGGCTGGGTCCGAACCGCGATGGCCGAGCGTTCGGCAAAGGCGGAGGCCGAGCGGCGGAATATCACCGTCGCGGAGGTCTGGCGCGAGCGGGCCGCCATCTATCCGCAGAACCGGGTGCTGGAGCCGCGCGAGGTCGCGGAGGTCATCGCCTTCCTGTGCAGCGATGCCGCCGGGGGCGTGAACGGCGAGGCCATCACCGTGGCTCTCGGCGGCATGTGGTAGGCGTCCGAGGGGAATCTGCGTCACATCCGGCTGCGCCGGCGGTCCAATCAGGAGAGCTTGGAATGAGCGAGGATCTTGCGAAGCGGATCGACCGGTTGGAGTCGATCGAGGCGATCAAGAAGCTGAAGCATGTCTATATGAACTATTGCGACCTCGGCTATTCGCCGGACAAGCTCTGCTCGCTCTTTACAGACGACGCGGTTTGGACCAGCCGGGATTTCGGCCACCATGTCGGACGCGCCGCGCTCGGAGCATTCTGGGGCGGGATCTCGGCCCGGATCGTCTTTGCCGCGCATCTCGCGATGAATTCCATCATCGAGGTGGACGGCGATAGCGGGACCGGCAAGTGGCGCATTCTCATGCCCTGTACCATGATGGAAGAGGGCAAGAAGGTGAGCCGCTGGCTGCTCGGAGATTATGACGAACAATACGTCCGTATCGACGGCGTGTGGAAGTTCAAGAAGATCGACTTCGTCGTCAATTACAACGTCCCGTCCGATCAATCCTGGGCGGACTCCGCGACCGTGCGTCCCAGCTGAGGCAAACCCGACAGGTGTCGTCGCCTAGACCGCCGCGGCACCGTAGTAGAGGGTGACGCTGTGCTTGGCTTCGGCGAAGAAGAGCCAGCGCTCCAGCAGCACGCCGCAAAGCCCGGAGCAGGCCGCCAGCACCGCCAGCAGCGCGCCCGGCAGCGGGGGTAGGGCGGGGCAGAGCAGGCTCAGCAGCAGCGGCAGCAGGAAGCCGAAGGCGATCGCGAGCCGGCGCAGCTTGCCGGCGTGCTTGCGGGCAATGCTATGGCCCATTTCCTTCATGAGGTAATTGTCCTCGGTGTGCGGCGCTTCCAGCAGCCGCACCCGGCCCAGCGCCCCCAGGCCGGTGGCGCTCTCGGCCGTGCTGGTCGCCGGCGCGCGGTCGATGGCCTGCCAATAGGCGAGCTTGGCCGCGAGAGCGACAACCAGGACGACATCGCTGAACCAGGAGACCTCCGCCGGCAGCCTGCCGAAGAGGGCGAGCAGCGCCTGCAGCAGCAGCGCCCCCGTCATCAGCCCGAGCAGGAGATAATTCACCGGCACCCAGGGATTGTGCCAGCGCGGGATGGGCTTCAGGGAGGCGTAGATCATGGCCGTGCAATAGACCGTGACCACCGACATTACCGCCGTCAGCCAGCCGAGCCAGGGCAGGGTCTGGCCGCGGAAGATCCAGTCGAGGGCAAGCAACCCTGCCGGCAGATAGGTGATGACCGACGCCACGCCCTCGCGCGACAGCCAGGAGGTCCGCCATTGGGAAAAGGCGCGCCAGGCGCGCTCGGGCCGGCCGAGGTGGAAGGTGGAGGCGAGCAGGCCGAAGGAGATCGCGCCGAGAGAAAGCGCGAAGGCCGCCACGGCGAACCAGCGGCTATCCGGCAGGAAGCTCGTGCCGGTCAGCAGTCCGATCAGGAACAGCAGACCGTAGCCGGCGCCCGAGGCTGTCGTGAAGAGAATGACGGAGAGGGCGGGATGCATGGGATCAGCGCGACAAGACCCGATCGATCCATTTGAGGAAAGGATGGGCCCCCGCCGGGACGGGGGGGCTCGGCGGCAAAGCGGCCGGTGTCTCGCCGGCGCTGGCGGCATCGCGGCGCGGGCGCGGCGGCAGATAGCGGTTCACGGGCTTGTAGCCCATCTCCGGCATGAGCTCGTAACCCTCGCGCGCCGCGACCAGGATCGAGACCTCGGATTCCGGATCGCCGAGATCGCCGAAATGCCGCGCCGAGACGGGGCAGGTGGCGACGCAGGCCGGGACGCGATCGGCCTCGTCGAGGGTCTCGTTGTAGATCTTGTCGATGCAGAGCGTGCATTTCTTCATGACGCCGACGTCGTAGTCGTATTCCCGCGCGCCATAGGGACAGGCCCAGGAGCAGAGCTTGCAGCCGATGCAAACGCTCTCATTGACCAGGACGATGCCGTCCTCCTCGCGCTTGTAGGAGGCGCCGGTCGGGCAGACCTCGACGCAGGCGGGCTGCTCGCAATGCAGGCAGGAACGGGGAAAATGCACGGTGCGGCTCTCGCCGCCGTCGCCGGCCTCGAAGCTGTGGATGCGGTTGAACCAGACGCCGAGGGGATTGGGGCCATAGGGATCGAGATCGGTCAGCGGCGCCATATGCCCGCCGCTGTTCCATTCCTTGCAATTGACGGCGCAGGCATGACAGCCCACGCAGATGTCGAGATCGATGACGAGGCCCAGTTTCTTCGCGCCCGGCGGCGGCAGGCTGGTCATCGCGCCGTCTCCCGCCGGCCGCGGAAGCGGGCGCCGTAGCGCAGGATGCCGGGCGCCGGCGCCATGCCCGGCGGACGGGGCAAGGGCATGAACTGCGGCGAGGTCTCCGCCGCCTCATCCTCGCTCGCCTTGACCAGGCGGACCTTGAGATCGTACCAGGCGGCCTGGCCCGTCACCGGATCGCTGTTGGAATAGCGATAGCCGCCGGGCTGCGCCGGCAGCAGCTCCGAGATCACATGGTTGAGCAGGAAGCCGCGCTTTGTCTCCGGCGCCTCGGCGGAGAGATTCCAGGCGCCGGCCCGCTTGCCGATGGCGTTCCAGGTCCAGACCGTATGACCGTTGACGCCCTCCATCAGGCGGATCTGCGCCTTGACCTGGCCCTGGGCGCTTTCGATCCAGACCCAATCGTCATCCGCCAATCCCAGCCCCTCGGCGGTGCGCCGATTCACGAACAGGCGATTGGCGCCATGGATCTGGCGCAGCCAGGCGTTCTGCGACCCCCAGGAGTGATACATGGCCATGGGCCGCTGGGTGATGGCGTAGAGGGGGAATTCCTCGGCCGCGACCGCCGCGGCCTGCTCGAGGGGCCGATACCATAGGGGCAGCGGATCGAAATAAGCCGCGATGCGCGGACGGTCGCGCTCCGGCGGCTGCACCGCGCCATGGCCTTGGGCGGCGAGGCGGAATTTCTGCAGGACCTCGCTGTAGATCTGCAGCACCACGGGTTCAGGCTGATCGATGAAGCCCATGGAGACCGCCCATTCCAGATAGCCCTTGTTGGCGTGGCGGAAGAAGGCATGGTCCTCGGGAATCTCGTGCTGCCAGAAGCAGCCATTGGCGATGTAGCGCTCGAGCTGATGGGGATTGGGCTCGCCGCTGCCCTGCTTGCTGCCGTCGGCGCCGCGCCAGCCCGCGAGCATGCCGATGCCGGGCTTGCGCTGATGATTGACGATGTAGTCGGCATAGAGCCCGGGATATTTCGGCTTGCCGTCGAGACCAATCAGCCCGGGCAGGCCCAGACGCGCGCCCAGATCGATCATCACATCCTGGAAGGGGCGCACGTCGCGATCGGGCGCCACCACAGGCTGGCGGATGGCGTCGCCGGCGGCATCGGCCTTGCTGATGGGGCGGTCGAGCAGCGAGATGCAATCATGGCGCTCGAGATAGGTGGTGTCCGGCAGCACCAGATCGGCATAGGCGACCATCTCGGAGAAATAGGCATCGGCATAGATGATATGCGGGATGCGATAGCCCTCGCCGGATTCATCGCGCGAGGTCAGCATCTCGGCGGTGCCCGAGGTGTTCATGGCGGAATTCCAGCCCATGTTCGCCATGTACATGAAGAGCGTATCGATGGGATAGGGATCGCGGGCCCAGGCGTTGCGGATCACCATATGCATCAGCCCATGGGCGGCGAGCGGCGCCTCCCAGCTATAGGCCTTGTCGATGCGCCGCGGCGTGCCGTCCACCTCCAGCAGAAGATCCGCCGGCCCGGTGGGAAAGCCAAGGACGGGCCCGCCGAGCGAGGTGTCCGGGCGGCTCTCCCCCGTCGGTTTGACATGCGGCGGGATGGGGCGCGGGAAGGGCGGCTTGTAGCGCCAACCCCCGGGGCAATCGATGCTCCCCAGCAGCATCTGCAGCAGATGGATCGCACGGCAGGTGTGGAAGCCGTTGGAATGGGCCGAGATCCCGCGCATGGCATGCATGGAGACGGGCCGGCCGATCATCTTGTCATGGCGCCGCCCGGCCCAGTCGGTCCAGGCGATGTCGAGGGTGATCTCCTCCTCGAACGCCGCATGGGCGAGCTCGGCGGCCAGGCGCCGGATCGTGGATGCGGGAATGCCGATCTCCGCCGCGACGCGATCCGGCGAATAGCGGGGATCGAGATAGCGCTCGGCCATGAGCTGGAAGACGGTGGTGGCGCGCCGGTCGCCGGGCAAAATGAATTCGCCGGCCATGACCGGCGAGGCCTCCGGCGAATTGGCGTCCATGGCTCGGTCGCCCTTGCGGTCCCAGCACAGGGGATGGCCGGCGACGTCGCGGGCGAACAGCCCGTCATCGGCCCCACCGGCATTGCGCACCACCAGCCAGGGAGCGTTGGTGTAGCGGGCGAGGAAATCGAGATCGACGCGATCGGCCTGGAGCAGTTCATGGACGAGCGACAGGACGAAGAGCCCGTCCGTGCCGGGATCGATACCCAGCCATTCATCGGCGATGGCGGAATAGCCTGTCTTGACCGGGTTGACCGAGACGAATTTGGCCCCGCGGCCCTTCAGCTTGCCGAGGCCGATCTTGATCGGATTGCTGTCATGGTCTTCGGCGACGCCGAACATCAGGAAGTAGCGCGTGCGCTCCCAATCCGGCTCGCCGAATTCCCAGAAGGAGCCCCCGAGGGTATAGAGCCCGGCGGCCGCCATGTTGACGGAGCAGAACCCGCCATGGGCGGAATAATTCGGCGTGCCGAACTGCTGCGCCCACCAGCCCGTC
>Ga0310811_10004185_pt1 | contig 18157 bp, 15 predicted proteins | sample YCmetagenome_FD_207642 | JGI IMG/M metagenome (GOLD analysis project Ga0310811, IMG submission 207642) | Soil microbial communities from experimental microcosm in Duke University, North Carolina, United States - YC | ecosystem: Engineered > Artificial ecosystem > Soil microcosm > Unclassified ...
GCTCTAAGCCTAATACCAATGCAATAGCTAAGAGAACGACAAACCATTCAGTAATTGTAATTTTATAATATAAGCCTGCCGTTATTACGAGTAAACCCGTAGCAAATTGAATTTTGAAATTGCGTTCAGTTCGAAGAGCAGTAACTATACCCTTTAATGCAAATCCAAAACTTTGAAAGAAATTTTTCATTATAAATCCTTTACTATCTCAAGTAACAGCGCATCAGAATAACTATCCTCGTCCCTCACAAAACCCAGATACTTCTCTGCTTCTGTTAACGCGTAATGTAAATTAAAATTATTTTGTGGCATAAAGTAAGCAATGCTCTGATCTTTCATTCGCTGTGCCAGATATTCCTGCTCCGTTTGACCAGGCGTTGGTATGAAGATCGCTCGTTTACCAAGCCTGAAAAGGTCCATAATGGTGCTATAACCTGAACGTGAAATAACAAGCGCTGATTCCTGAATTGCTTGTTGAAGTTCCCGGCTTCCCAAAAAATCTACTACTTCAAAAGACTCTGTTACTTTGATGGTATTGTTTCCCACCACTCCTCGAACTACCAATACTTTTTTATTAGCATCATGAAGCTGCTGCAATATTATTTCCTCCAGCAAGGAACGCTGAGGTTCTGGTCCGGATAAAAGAATCAGAACATCATACTTGATAGATGATTCAATAGTTTCTGAAAAACGAGATAACGGCCCGGTATAGTTAGCTCTTATAGCAGAATTACATGAGAGTATTCCTGACAATAAATGTTCTTCTGTATCAGGAATCAGGCAAGCCTTAAATTTATTTATCTGGCGGGTATTGAAATAATTAACAATTGAAGACATCCATTTCCATCCCGCTGGCATGATGATATTGGTCTGATGGGTGATGAAGAATGATGGAACTTTTGATGACCAGCAGCCATAGCGATTATCAGAAATAACCATGTCAATTTTCTCATCGACAATCAGTTGCTGAAGATTTTTATGTTCATTTCTTATTGCTCTTATAAACTTTAGAAGTTGCCTGGCCATTTGCCAAACCATGGAACCAGAGGCGTAAGAAGGATTATACGCGAAAAGTGTGAATGTTTTAACCTGAGGAAATTCCTGTTGAAGTAAACCAAGTGAATGACCACTACCAGCAATAATAACCTCAAATCCTCTAGCTAGAAAAATGCGAATGATTGGTATGCAGCGAGTAGCGTGTCCAAGTCCCCAGTCAAGCGGGGTTATTAAAACACGCTTCGTATTCATGGGTTAGTTATTTTCATCCGGGAAGAGATTTGAACACATAGCCTCGTTCTGAAAAATGCTCTATGAAACGAGGTAACGTAAAGGCCATGTTACGCTCTGCCTTATAACTATCGTGAAAAACAATAATTGATCCAGGGCGAGTAGTATTGACGGTATTAAGAAGGCAAACATGCGGTGCTACGGCCGGACTATAGTCGCGCGATAAAACGTCCCACATAACAATTTTACGACCATTCAAAGCCTTAATCTGTTGCGCGGTTATTCTTCCGTAGGGAGGCCTGAAAAGCGCTCCGTTATGGTGAGGTGCCTGCTTCATAATTTCTTCGTCACAAAGTCTTGTGTTCTCAAGATAATGATCTGTCTTGTTTTTCCAGCCATTAAGGTGATTGAAAGTATGATTGCCAACAGCGTGACCGTCGGCCAGAATCTTTTGAAAGATATCAGGGTGCTTTCGGATATTATCGCCAATGCAAAAAAAAGTGGCTTTAGCCTTCAGCCTGTCCAAGGTATGAAGTACAAATTCTGTTGCTCCTGGCACAGGGCCATCATCAAAAGTGAGATACAACTCCTTATTTGCCGATGGCATACGCCAAACTAATGAAGGATAAATCCAGGGAATGAAAAAGGGGGTTCTGTAAATCATGATTCACCCTTCAATTCTCTTAAGCGTCGGCTTGTAACCTCAGCTGCATTAAATTTGAGAAGATATGTAAACAAGACATGCGTTGGGAGCTCCCTTCTTCCAAAAAATTACCCAACCCGGCACGATAAGATCGTAATATCATCATGGTAAGCATTTCTTCCTTTGAAATTATCCAGATCAACAATGATATCCTGATGTATGGTTTTAAGATCTTTTGTATAAGTATCGGGTCGAGAGAAGTATTCTATAAGAGTTTCTGTGCCATACTCTTTCTCACTCTCATTGATCGTTTCCGTGAGGCCATCGGTATAGCAGAATAACAAGAAGTCTTCCAAGCCAGTTACAAAGCCTTCATTTAAAAATGGCAGTGGGTGCATGGCGCCCAAAACGGTTGAGCCTTCTTCGAGTAACCTTATTCCGTTTTTCTTGTCAATCAGAATCGGAGGATTATGACCTGAGTTAACATACACCATTGTCTTTAAACGGATATCATAAATCGCTGCAAAAAAAGTTATAAATTTCTCTCCTTTAGTATTCTCGAGAACCTGAAAGTTTAAAGCTTCAATAATATCAGTAAGGTTAGGCGTCTGCCTTAACAAGGTACGCAATGAAGCCTGAAAATTAGACATCATCAACGCTGCCGGAATTCCTTTACCACTAACATCAGCAACACAAATCAGAAATTGATTTTTATTGATTGGTATATAGTCATAGTAGTCACCTCCTACCATATCATGTGGTAAGTAACTCGCCTCAATTTTTAGTAATTCAGTATTTGGTAATTTCTCAGGGAAGAGAAACTGTTGAACATCACTGGCAATTTCCAGCTCTTTACGAAAAGCCTCTTGCTCTAATTGCTTCCTTGCCAGTTTCTTATTTTCGATAGCAACAATAATAATATTGCTTAATGCCTGAATAAATTTTATGCCGTCTTCATTTTCATAGCGCGGATCGTTAGGATTTAATCCGCCAACAAAAACCAATGCCAATGTGTTTTTCTTATGTGATACCGGAATGACAATTGTAAACTCACTGAAGTTGCTATGACCGAAATCTTTCAATTGTGTAATCTCAGTAATATTCCGAAATGGTTCTGGTAAGATAACTTTAGAAAAATTCACCTGCGTTCCAAAGTGTACTTTACAGTTCCATCGGTCATCCAAAACAAAGAGTGCAAGCTTGGTAATGTTGAGGTTTGAACGTAGTGTAAAGTTGTAAATCTTATAAAGCGATTCCTCCGATACATTATCGTTAATAGACTGAGTAATCTCGAGCAAAGCATTTAGCTCAAGTTCCTTGATTTCAAATTTACCTTGTAATGTCTGCTCAGTCATTACCGTAAAGTTAATCGATATATGCTAATGATAAACAGGCTTGGAGTGAATTGATTTCAATTTTCTGCCCTTCCATTCAAAAGATTTAAAATTAGAGATCAATCCAATGTAAACAACGTAAACCGGATAAATTAACTGTAAGAGAATGAAGTTCAACCATTTCCACTTGTTCCCTAAAAAGTTGTTCACTTGTTTGAGAAATAGAAGCTCCAATAAAATTTTGACAATCCATATTAAAATCAAAAAAGCATTGGCAAATCCAGCAACAATCAGAATAAATGTTGCTATTACACTAAGTTGAAAAACAAAAATAAAGATGGCCAGCAACTTACTGTTCAAGCTTTGATTATACTTCCACTTACCAGCCCAACGTATCCGTTGATGTAATAGATCCTTGATTGTTTCTGTTGCCTGAGTTGTAACTACTGAAGCCTTGCTATTTAAAAAGCAAATTCCTTCAGGATACATTGTTGCAACTTTGCGCAATAGAAACTCATCATCACCTGATGGAATATGTATGTGATCATCATATCCACCTGCTTCTTCGAAGATCTCTTTTCGGAAAGCCAGGTTCGCACCATTACACATTGTTGGAAAACCGAGCTTTGCAGTTGCCGCGCCTGATCCAATCAGGCTACTAAATTCCAGCTGTTGCAAGGATGAGAAAAGTGCATCATTGCCCTTTATTCTCACGCCACCAAAAGCAAGCTTAATGTTATCATTTTGAAAAGCATTATTGATGACTTCTAACCATCCAACATCGACGGCGCAATCAGCATCAATAGTAACAATGATCTTTCCAGAAGCTGCTGCAATGCCTGTTGACAGCGCCTGTTTTTTTCCATTTCCATTACTATGCAAGACTTTGATTTTCTCATCAAATACAAAGTCTTCCGCCATGGTAAATGTATTGTCATCAGAATGATCGTCAATAACTATAACTTCGTAAGAAGGATAAGATTGAAGTTTTAAATTTTGAAGCAACGAGGCAATGTTTGTCTCTTCATTTCGGGCAGGCACAAGAATGGAAATGAAGTGATTAGTTTTATGAGCTTTAGTAAAGAAAGAATATTGCATTGCCCTCCTCCATCCTATGATTAGCATTATCACCAGGATACAATAGAATAAAAAAAGAAAGGCAATAAATGTGCTCATCTATAAACAAAAATACCCCTTTTAAGTCTTCTTTAAAACACAGTGGTTTTTCCAACATACTATTAAATTTATAACGTGTCATCATAAAGATTTGCTCGTTTCCTCATTTAACTCTTACTTTATCACTTATGACGAAAGTGGTTAAAGAAAAAATTATTCTCGGACTCGATCCAGGCACAACCGTCATGGGGTATGGCATCATAATCATTCGAAAACCCAGAATAGAACTCTTGCAATTTGGTGTAATTCACTTAAGCAAATACGAAACTCATGAATTAAAGCTGAAGAAGATCTTTGAGCGTGTGCTGAGCCTTGTGGACGAATTTAATCCTGATGAAGTTGCTCTTGAAGCTCCGTTCTATGGAAAGAACGTCCAGTCTATGCTCAAACTCGGGCGAGCGCAGGGCGTTGCTATGTCAGCTGCATTGTATCGTGAAGTTCCCATTACTGAGTATGCTCCAAAAAAAGTAAAGCAGTCCGTTACTGGCAATGGAAATGCATCTAAAGAACAAGTGGCTAAAATGCTGATGACGTTGTTTAACCTAAAAGAGATGCCAAAACTTTTTGATGCTACTGATGCGCTGGCTGTGGCAGTCTGTCATCATTTTCAAAATGGATTGGATAAACCGAAGGCTAAGTCGTGGGAATCGTTTATTAAAGACAATCCAAGTAAACTAAAGAAATGACTTACTTAATCTTTAAAAAATAGATTATTCAAAGTCTTTATATACTTCAAGCAATTGCTTGCTTTCTATTTCCCAGTTATATTTTTCGAATATAAGTTTCTGTCCACGTTTTCCCATAGCTTCGGCCTCATCTGTATTCTGAAAAAGCCAGACGATTGCTTTCGCGATTTCTTCTATGTTTAATGGATCAACCAGTATACCACACTGAGCTTCATTAACAAAATATGCCGACTCTCCTTCCTTCGAAGCAATAACAGGTATACCCGCCGCCATGAATTCAAAAAGCTTCACAGGATAATTTGTCTTGTATCGTTCTATTGGATGCGGTATGATAATACCAATGCGAGAATCAAAGAGCAAATCAACCAACTCACGATGGGAAATCCATGAAAGAAATGTAAACGAATATGATGCCTTTGTTTTTTGTTCTAATTCTGCCGGCGCAAATTTACCTCCTAACACAAATTCAAAGTCAATCTTTTCTTTTGCTTTCTGTGCACCTTCAAGCATCTCATACAATCCTCTCACTTTAGTTAATGTCCCCACACTTACGAGGCGCTCAGCCCTATCCATGTAGGGCCTGACTGACTCACGTTTAAAGGCGTCAACAATAGGAAAGTTTCTTATCAAAATTGTTTTTCGAACAGGAAAGTACTTCGCTATTACGGGTTCAGCAACAATAATCTTGTTGAAGATAATTCCACAAAACTTTTCAAGGATATAGTAGAACCATCGATAAGGAATTTTCACGATCGTCGGCAACCAATGCTGATAGCTAATCTGAAGGGGGGTGTCTTCATGCGCATCATAGATCACTCGTCGCCCTATAATTTTCAAAAGCACACCAACAATCAGAATGTCTGAATCATGAATATGAAAAATTGCATCTTTTGACTGCTTGCAAGATTTTATAAAAATCCTCCAAGGCGTAACAATCAACTTTTGCCATCCTTTCGTTACAAGAGGAACCGCAATTATTTTTATACCATCACGCTCATCATTAGATTTATTTGGAACGATAATAGAAACATCAAAACCATTTCTAGAAAGGCTGATTGCTTCTTTAAGAAAAATGCGAGTATCAAACGGTGGATGACCGTTCGCAAGCATAACTATGGATGGCTTTCTCTTCACAACGTTATCCATCCTGATGGAATAATGTCTTTTGAATTATAATACCTCGCAGGGTACATAGGTGTACGATCATTATTATAGTTTCGCTTGAACCACTGTTTAGGAGCTGTAACAATTTTGACTGGATTATTATCTAACCAAGCTCCCCACCAGCTAAAGGTGCTGTTCGCCATAACATGATTTTTGCAATTCGACATCAGCCACAAATCCTTATAGGAATCATCTTTTTTATTCCAATCGATAAAGGTTGCCTTGTCAATAGATAAGTTTTTACGACACCACTCAATTTCATCACTAAAAATAAAAAAATGAGGATTGTCCACATGTTGACGAATGTAGTCAACACCCTTCTTATAATATTCTTGCGAGGCTGAACCAAAAATAGAATTGCCCGCATAATCTCCTCGTCGCACATGAAGACTTACACTGGCGCATGATTTCATTTGTTGTATTACAGTCTCGTTTCGTTCATCGAATGGTTTTGCTGGTGTGTACCATTCATAAATTTTAGAACGAATAGATTCAAAATATTTCTCCGATTGCCAGTAACCAGACAAATACAAATTGGCTGGAAGCTGAAAGAAGTCTTCATAAAAATGATAATGTGGTTGAGCAAAAACTTCAGGGCAATGGAAGTAATTATCGTATTTATTCAAAAATCTGATAACAGGATTCTTGCCCGTAAAGGTATGCACCTCCTCACGGCTGGCTATCTCAAGCGGAACATTGAATTTATCAAGCTCAAATTTTCTGTAGGGGTGTTTCTTGTAATAGTAGAGATCTAACTTAAATGAAGTCTGATGAAATTCAGCTAATGCCTTGCCCGCAGCGTACTGAAAAAACTGGTTCCCAAGACCTCCACGTAAACGTACAATTATCATTGAAAACTAAGTAGTTATCTTTACTTTTGAAGGCTCTAAAATAGGCAGTGAATGAATATAAAACAAAGGCTAAAAAATCGTCCCGCTTTTTACAATCTAATCCTTCGGGTTCTTAATTCGGTTAACTATTTTAATATCAGGTTCAATCTGACATATCCCAAATATAAGCTTAACGACACCTGGCGAAAGCGAATTGAAATCGTAAAGGCAAGTTCGGATAACAATAAGATTGATTATGCTCAAAATGCAGGTGTGATCTTTAAGGATCATCAGGTAATGCATAACGGTTTAAAGATAACATTAGGCAGCTATTATGATTATGGTAACACCTTGTTAATTGAACAGAATAAGGGTGTACATGAGCCACAGGAAGAATACGTATTTCAGGAAGTTTTAAAGAGCATTCCTGATGGAGGTTGTATGCTGGAACTAGGGAGCTACTGGGCCTTTTATTCAATGTGGTTTGCTTCTTCTGTGAAAAATTCAAAATGCTTTATGATTGAACCCGATCCTCATAAAATGAATTTCGGCAAGCTGAATTTCAAATTAAATAAACTTAAAGGCACATTCGATCTTGGATTCATTGATCAGAAAACTGATCTAACACCTTCTATTCCACTCTACTCTGTAGATTATTTATTTAAGAAGCACAATCTTAATTTTATTGATATTCTTCATAGCGACATACAAGGCTATGAATACAAGATGCTGTTAGGTGCAGAGGAAACTATTAACGCCAACAAAATCAGATTTATTTTCATATCAACTCATTCTAATGACCTTCACTACAATTGTTTAAAATTCCTTGAAGAACATAACTTTGAAATTCTTTGCTCGGCTGATTTAAATGAAACCTTCTCCTGGGACGGATTATTAGTTGCCCAAAATAAATCTTACACAAGCATAAAGCCATTCTCCATTAGCAAGCGAGAAAAATCTCATGCTTAATCAACACCCTAAATAAAAACTTCAATGAAACATGCAGAACTCTGGGAACCGAGCAAATTTGTTTACAAGAAGGGTAAACTTACAGGCTCCAGAAACAAAAGCGTGGTTGGGATATCATCAAGGTTGGTTGTTGATATTGTAGCAACTCACTATGATCTTTACTTGAAGGATCATGTTAAAGGAAATTTAATTGATTTGGGCTGCGGCAGAGTTCCGCTCTACGAAGCCTATAAAAATTATGCTTCTAATTGTACTTGTGCCGACTGGGAAAATAGTAATCACAAAAATCCGCATCTGGATTACATCTGTGATCTTAACCAACCATTGCCTTTCAAAAATGAAGAGTTCGATACGATCATTTTATCCGATGTACTGGAGCATATTAAATATCCAGAAAAATTATGGGCTGAAATGACGCGGATATTAACGTCAGGAGGAAAAATAATTCTTAATGTTCCATTCTTCTATAAACTTCATGAAATACCTCACGATTATTTTAGATATACTCAATACGCACTTGAGAATTTCGCCACTCATTCAGCATTAAGAATCGTATTGCTAAAACCAATAGGCGGAGTACCAGAAATCTTAACTGATCTAATCTCCAAAAATATTATGCGTTTTCCTGCCATTGGCAAGTATATCGCTATGTTCATTCAACAGATCTGCTCGATCTTTGTTAAGACAAGCGTAGGTAGGAAGATATCTCAAAAAACGGGAATCCAATTCCCCTTAGGCTATTTTATGATCGTCGAAAAATCCAGGAATAATTAGGAAAAAAGATCACTATACGTCTTTAGTAATCTTTGGTGTGATAACAATTCGGTAACAGCTTTTCGATTACCTGAAACTTGAAGCTCTCTGTTTTTTTGAAGATCACTTATTGAATACCACTTCAAAGAATTCTTATCTAAGTCAGCAACAGATATATTCTTTTCATTAAGAATCACTGGTTTTTCCAGATACATCATAATAAAAATATTACCATACCCCTGAGGTCGTGTGTTATACATAATAATTGCATCAGCACTCATTAGAAAGGTCACGTATTCTTCAAAAGCCATGTATCTATCTACCAACTCAACTTTACCATAAGTATAAAATAAAAGATTCCTCCTTAAAAAATCTGCATAATGCTTATCTCCGTATGAAACAGGAATTAACAAGTTAGCTTTAATTGCATTTTCTTGCAGATAGTTAACAACATCAATATGATTTAAAGTAGCAGTGGAAGAATTACCTATTATTATAGTGGGAATATCCGACTTTGTGGCATGCCCTTCTTGGCTATACTTATCAAGTGTCTCATAAGCGAATTTATTTTCATAGAAAAAGAATTTATGCTTTACTCTCTTGCTCAAAGGTAAGTGTGTGCATGCAAAATTAAACTCGCTGGTCATCCATGTTAGCACATTGTCTACCTTGCCATATGCTTCCTTTTTATAAATGGAATTGGTAAACCTAATCTTCAATAGATACAGCAAATTATTTAACGACCATTTATAACGAACATACTTTTTATATGTGAGCCTATCATAAAGATCAAGATCATTTGTTGGTAAATTATATAGATCTGCACCCCATATCATCCAATTTAATTCTTTGAAAGAATTTTTAGCAACCCATCTGTACATCAAGGGTAAGAACATATGGATAAAGACCTTCTCATATTGACTCAAATCACCTACATAAGAATCAAATTCTGCTGAGTACATTGGAGCTCCAACAATGTCATGTTTTATGTGAACATATTTTTCACTACTCGAACGAACTATTATTCTATTCTTATCAAGAATACCTAGCTCGACTATATTTTCATAAAATCGATTAGTAAAAACATTATCTGGAACAATATGTAAGTTCATAACATCAGCTAAAATGCATCATTAAATTTTAGCGAAATAATTTAATGGGATCAATGAGCTTTAATTCTTTCTGATAAATCCAGAAAAGCATTATTAAACAGCTTATCAAATAAGTAAGGTGAACACTCAAAGGATAATTAATTGAGAGTGTAGGTTCAAGAACCATTATTAATACTGCTAATAGTACCGGTGCCAATACAATCTTGAATGCGTTAAATCGAAATTCAAATTTATCTCTTAGGTTATACTTTAACAGAAGTAACTCCACAACATACCCAACAAAAGATGCAAAGATAACCCCGAACACATTGAACTTAGGAATCAGTATCATCATCAGTCCTATCTTCAATACTGAAATGATCAGATAAATAAATGGCAAAGGTTTGGAGTATTTTAGTATTCCATACGGAGCTGTGAAATATAATCGGATAGCTTTGAAAAAATAAAGAACTGCCAGGTACGGAATGTACTGGATGGATTCCTGAAATGCCGGCTTCGAAACAAATAGTTTAATCGCAATTGGAAAAGCAAATATGCAAACACAAACCAGTAGCATAATCACAGCTATTAGACCATGATAATATCGGTTCATCTCAGGCGTTGAAACTTTTTCCTTTTGAGACACAAGCAGACTCACCATTTTAGGATAAAATGAACTATGGAGTCCGTTGGTTATGAGTTCAATAACGATTAAGCATTTTATGGCAAAATCGTATACACCTATGTAAGCAAGCGGAAGCCCGAGCATCACCATTAACATTCTGTCAAAATTATTAATTACCCATTGCTCAAGCTGATAGATGAAAGTATAATTATTAAAACTAAAAGAAGATTTTAGCCACGTGAAATTGAAATGAATACCAAACTCTCGAAATATCATAATCAACGCCCATGAACCTGAAATCAGAGCCGCCAACAATCTTCCCATAACAGGTCCAACCAGTGTGCCTGGAAAGAGTAATAAGCCTGCTATCGTAAACGCTGCTATTAATGAAAATGAAAGCAAATTAGACCAGAAAAATATCTCCGGTTTTTGCCTGCTTTGCAATAAGCTGCTATAAACTTTGAACACTGACTGGAATATCCCGACTCCCACAGATGCAATTCCAAAAGGATAGAATGAAATATTTTTGTCGTGTAATACCAAATCAAAAACAATATTGCCTAAGACTGAAAATATCAATCCAACACCTACGCTTATAATCAGCATGAAGATAAATGCCGAGCTTACAAAAATGGATAGCTTATTCTTATCATTCTTAAGTTCGTGAAAATGAATGTAAAGAGATGTGTCAAAACTGTATGTAACTAATACCTGAACAAGAGCAGAAAATGTAAGGTAAATGGAAAGAGCACCGTATGAGCTTGTTGATAAGTAGTGTATATAGAACGGCAACAAAATAAAGGCACTCGCCATCGGTAGCGTACCAGCTATCGTATAAATGAACGAACTTTTTATAAATGCGCGACTTATCAAATCACTATGATAATGTTTTTAATAAACGATAAAGAAATCAACAAGATCAAAACAACTTTGCCTCCATCACTATATCTCTTGTTACGCGATAGAATTCTTTGTGAACATTGAAAGGAGGTTCTCCATTTGGTTCTTTGATAGCGTAACTTCCATCTTCCTTCATGATGTAAGCATTAACATTATCCTTCAAGTTAAAGCGAAGGTTGTTGATGGCCTGCTTTTTTAAAAACTCATCGTCTAGTAAGAACAATGATTCAATGCGACGATCAAAGCTTCTCACCATGGCATCTGCACTGCCAATGTATACTTTAGGATTGCCCGTGTTATGGAAATAGTAAATCCGTGAATGTTCAAGATATTCTCCTACAATAGAAATTACTTCGATATTTTCGCTAACTCCTTTTCGGCCAGGCTTGAGGCAACACATACCTCTTATAATGAGTTTTATGGTTACACCAGCTTGTGAGGCTTCATATAACTCATCAATTAATTCTTTGTCTTGTAACGAGTTCAGCTTAATCACGATGCCAGAAGGCAAACCTTCACGTGCGTTCTCCGCTTCCTTTTTAACGAGATTACACAATTGAATGCGCATATCTCTTGGCGATGTAATAAGGTTTCGGTACGTTGTTGGCTGAGAATGTCCAGTTATAACGTTAAAGAACTCAGACACATCATTGGCATAGATCTCCTTAGTAGTCAATAAGCCAATATCGACATATAATCTTGATGTCGATTCGTTATAGTTTCCACTTGAGAGGTGTACATAACGAACAACTCTATCGTCTTCTTCTTTGCGAACGATAAGAAGAAGTTTGGTGTGCGTCTTTAAACTACTTACACCATAGATCACAAAGCATCCTGCTTTTTGCAGGCGCTGTGCTTCACGCAAGTTATTCTCTTCGTCGAAACGAGCTTTCACTTCAAACAGAACCGCTACGTGTTTACCATTCTCAGCAGCTTTTAACAGTGCTGCTGTTACACGTGATTCTTTGGCAACACGATAAATAGTTATTTTGATGGAGAGCACAAAAGGATCGTCTGCTGCCTTTTCTAATAACTCAAGAACTGGCTCCATAGAGTTGTATGGATGATGCAATAAGATATCACGCTCCTTTAAAACTTCAAACAAATCGCGCGAGCCTATCTCTGGAAAGTTCAGCGGCTTAATTTGCTCTGGCGGATGAGATCTCTTGCTTCTAAACTCTTTATGATTAATAATCTGCAGCAAGCCCGAAAGCTCCATCATGGCCTCGTTCGGAACATAGAAAATATTATGTTCGTCAAGATCCCACTGAATCTTAAGCAATCGAATCAACCAAGGATCAGGATTTTCTTCAACCTCTAATCGTACTACACGTCCTGAGCGACGGGTTTTGATTTTGCGTTTTAAATCTTCCAGGAAGTTAGATTCAATATCTTCACTTTCTTCAAGAGTAAAATCACCATTACGGTTAATGCGGAAGATGTTGGTACTTATAATTTCAACATTCCGAAATAGATTATAAATGTTATTCCGGATAATGTCTTCAATAGGAACAAACTGAATTTTATCCTCCACCACTATCTCATAAAAACGTGGCAGGTTGTTAGGCACCTGAATGAAGGATGCCCGCTGTTGATTTTGAGTTTCGTTAGTATTTTTCGTTACCACACCAAACAACAACCTGTTATTCATCAGGGTTGGAAAAGTATGATAATTATCAAACATCATTGGGGTAAGCATCGGGTAAATCGTGCGCAGAAAATATTGATTTACCTTCTCTGTGTTCTCAACGGATAAGTCTCTGTAATCGCAAATACAGAATCCGTTCTGGGAGAATAGCGGTCTTAGTTCATTTACGTAACAATCATTCTGGTCTTTAAAAAATCGCTGTGTTTCACCTAGCAATAATTTTCTAAAGGGTTCTTCCCGAAGACCATTGTAATCAAACCGCTCTTTATTGTAATCCAGATAATTGTATAGACTCCCTAACCGTATGGTACAAAACTCATCAAGGTTAGATGCCGTTATGGAAAGAAATTTAAGTCTGTCAAAAATACTTCTATCTGTGTGCCGGGCTTGATCTAAAACGCGGTAATTAAATTGTAACCAGCTAAGATCGCGGCTAATGTAATTACTCTCTTCTATTTGCTGGGCAATTCTATCGGGGGATACTGCTTCGTTCATGAAAAAAAGAATATGGAATTTAGAATCCGGAATTCAGAACGGAGCAAATTCTAACTCCAACATTCTAAATTCCAGATTCTGGTGTACTAAATATCAATACGTGCATATTTTGCATTTGCCTCGATAAACTCTCTGCGCGGAGCCACCTCATCGCCCATAAGCATGGAGAACAAATGATCTGCCTCAGCGGCCGATTCAATACTTACCTGCTTCAATGAACGCTTGCTTGGGTCCATGGTGGTAGACCAAAGCTGTTCAGGATTCATCTCACCAAGACCTTTATAACGTTGTATACCAACAGAATCTTCTTTACCTCCTCCAAGTTCTTTTACAAACAAATCTCTTTCATCTTCCGTCCAGCAGTAACGCTCTTCTCTACCTTTCTTTACCAAATAAAGTGGAGGTAGGGCAATGTATACATAACCATTTTCAATAAGCTCTCGCATATAGCGGAAGAAGAATGTTAATATAAGCGTACGAATGTGACTACCGTCAACATCGGCATCCGTCATGATGATCACTTTGTGATAACGAAGCTTCGTCATATTCAATGCACGATCGCCATCTTCTGTACCAAAGGTTACACCCAACGCCGTAATCATGTTCTTGATTTCTTCGTTGTCGTAGATACGATGTTCTTGTGCTTTCTCAACATTCAGAATCTTACCACGCAATGGTAGGATAGCCTGGAAGTTACGATCACGACCTTGCTTTGCAGAACCACCAGCCGAATCACCCTCAACAAGATACAACTCTGAAATACCTGGATCGGTGCTTGAACAGTCAGCCAGCTTACCTGGAAGTCCGCTACCTGTCAATACATTTTTACGCTGCACCATTTCACGTGCTTTACGCGCCGCATGACGTGCTTGTGCTGCCAGAATAACTTTACTTACAATCAGTTTAGCTTCCTTAGGATGCTCTTCAAGATAATTCTGAAGAATCTCACCTACAGATTGATCAACAACGCCCATAGCTTCTGAGTTACCTAGCTTGGTTTTTGTCTGACCTTCAAACTGAGGTTCTGCCACTTTAATAGATATTACAGCAGTCAATCCCTCACGGAAATCATCACCTGTAATTTCTATTTTAGCTTTCTCCAACAAGCCTGACTTATCAGCATATGCTTTTAATGTACGCGTTAATGCTCTGCGAAATCCAGCTACATGTGTACCACCTTCGTGTGTGTTAATGTTGTTAACGTACGACACCAGGTTCTCACTATATGATGTATTGTAGCTCAAAGCTACCTGTACTGGAATCTCACCTTTTTCATTTTCAATATAGATCGGCTCCGGAATTAATTTCTCGCGGGTTGAATCGATGTATTCAACAAACTCGCGTAAACCTCCAATGGAAAGAAAATTGTTTCTGCGGGGCTCTCCATTTTCATCTTTCTCGCGCCAGTCTTTTAAATTAATTTTGATTCCTGGATTCAAAAAGGCAAGCTCTCGTAAACGGGTTGCAACAGTCTCGTAGTTATACTCGGTAATTGCAAATATTTCTTTATCTGGTCTGAAGGTCACTGTTGTACCACTGCGATCGGATTCACCAATGACACGGACAGAATATTTAGGACCACCACGCTCATACTCTTGCTCAAAAATCTTTCCTTCACGATAAACAGTAACGTGAAGCATTTCAGAAAGAGCGTTAACGCACGATACACCAACACCATGAAGTCCACCAGAAACCTTATAGGTATTCTTATCAAACTTACCACCGGCGTGAAGAACGGTCATTACCACTTCAAGGGCTGATCGTTTCTCCTTCTCGTGCATATCGGTTGGAATACCACGACCATTATCTTCGACAGAAATGGAATTGTCGTCATTTATACTGACGTGAATTTCATCACAATAACCACCTAAAGCTTCATCGATAGAGTTATCTACAACTTCCCAAACTAAATGATGGAGACCCTTGATACCAACATCGCCAATATACATGGCCGGGCGTTTACGAACAGCCTCTAATCCCTCTAAAACCTGAATGTTACTTGCTGAATAATTCGCGGGTGCTTTATCTTTTACTTCGCTCATTTTATCTATTTACAGAACCGTCAAAAATACTGTATTGACAGTAATAAAAGAAGCGTAAAAGATTAATAATTGATTATAAAGGAGTAGTTTTTTTAACTCTGTTAAGCCTGAGATTTGTCCTTCTTTTTTGATCGTTTTTCGCCTTCATTTTGGGCTTCATTCATCAATTGTAAGCGGGCTTTTTGAAGTTCTGCTTTCTGCGATTCATCTACCGATGGATAGCTGATTTTTAATTGCTCAAACTGACGATAAATAACGGCCGCAATAGCAAGTCTGGCATACCACTTATCATCGGCCGGGATAATAAACCAGGGAGCGTGTTCTTTAGAGGTAGCACTGATGGCATCTTCATAAGCTTGTTGATATTCATCCCAATAGGCCCGCTCTTTCAAATCACCTATGGAGAACTTCCAGTTTTTGGATGGATCATCTATGCGCTCTAAAAAGCGTTTCTTCTGTTCTTTTTTAGAAACGTGAAGGAAAAACTTCAGTATTATAGTTCCATTTTGTGCCAGATTCTTCTCAAAACGGTTAATCTGTTTGAAACGATCTTCCCAAAATTCCTTATCAATATTTTTTAATGAAAGAACCTCAGGAATATGCTCGCCTAAAATATACTCCGGATGAACACGGGTTATTAGCACATTTTCATAATGTGAACGGTTATGGATTGCTATTTCACCTCGTGCGGGTAACGCCAGATTATGACGCCAGAAATAATCATGATCTAACTCATGCGAAGTAGGTGCTTTAAAACTATAAACTTTTACACCCAGAGGATTAAACCCTGACATGATATGTTTCACTGCCCCATCTTTACCGGCAGCATCCATGGCCTGAAAAATAATCAGTACGCTATAGCGATTATGTGCATAGAGTTTATCCTGTATTTCGGCAAGGTGCTTTCTACCGACATCTAAAAGAGCTTCAGCCTCTTTCTTGTTGAGGCCTTCACCTTTATAAGAGGTATCATAATCATCAAGTTTTATCTTCTTATCAGGCTTGACCAGAAGTTTTTTGAGTTGAATGAGTTTTTCATCATCGAGCATGGATTTAATTTACGAATATTATTGGTCATTCGTTAAAGTCACATCAGTACATGGTCAATAGTCCATAGTCGATGGTTATTGACTCATAAACAACTTAAGCCCTTTTCAACTCCATGATGGTTAACTCGGGAGGCATACCAACTCTTCCTGGATAGCCAAGATAACCAAAGCCACGATTTACATATAGATGCTGGGTTCCTTCCTGATAAAGGCCAGCCCATTGTTTGTATGCATATTGCGAAGGACTCCATTTAATACCACCGATCTCAATACCAAACTGAAAGCCATGTGTATGCCCGGCAAAAGCCACGTCAATATCTGGATAATAAGGTCTTACCTGTACATCCCAATGACTTGGATCGTGTGATAATAAAAGTTTCACGGCTGCTTCCTCTGTGCCCGCATAAGCCTGATCAAGTTTACCATATTTTGAGAAGCGACCAGCACCCCAATTCTCAATACCTATGATGGCAATCTTTTCGCCACCTTGTTCAATGAAACGATGCTCATTCATCAGTATGTCATAATTCATGAGCTTATGTGCCTGCACCAACTCCTTAAAATTCTTCTGCTTGGTTTGCATGCTATCCCAATGATGATAGTCTCCATAATCGTGATTTCCGGTTACGGAATAAACTCCAAGCGGAGCTTTAAGCTTATTAAATATCTCGATGTAATCTTTTACTTCAGCAGCTTCATTATTCACAAGATCACCTGTAAAGAATATAAGATCGGGCTTTTCCTTCAGCATCATTTCAACGCCACCCTTAACTGCAGTCTTGTTAAAGAAGCTGCCTGAATGAATGTCTGAAAGTTGTCCTATTGTTATTCCATCAAATGATTTAGGAAGATTCGGAAGCTTTACGGTAACTCGTCTTATGCGATAATCATGTGCACCTGATATGACACCATACGCCATGGCTCCGAAAGGAATGCTTGCTGCTACGAGAGCAGTCTTTGATAAAAATTCGGAGCGCGGTATTGTATTACCTGAAGATTCTCCGGAAGCACCCTTGGAAAAATAATTCGCAACCCATTTAATTCCTCTTGAAATATCATCTACAAACAACACTATAACAGCAAACAATTTAGAAATATAAATTGCTGCAAGACCTGTAACCATGAGGCTTCGTAAAGTTGCGCCATACTTATAAGGATCAGCAACAGCCCACATAAGCAAGGCTAATAGACTTAGTGCCGTAGGTACCCAATATCCATATCGCAATATATTTTTCCACAGGGGAGACATATCCTTAGTTATGGTGACAACGGCCTGAAAAACATAGTAGTCAATCACCAGAAACAGTAAGGAAAAGACGATAAATATCATAAGTCTAAGTTTCATTGTTGTGTAACGTTAATGAAGTCAGATGAGCTCCTTCAGCTAGAATTTATTGAAAGCAGCTTTATATCTAAAACAAAAAAGCCGCCTTAAAGTATAAGACGGCTTTTCTGCAATTTTATTTTTTAATGTACTGTTACTGGTGAAGGCGTTAATGCATCAGCATGAGCGTCATCATCAGCT
>Ga0310811_10004186_pt1 | contig 18155 bp, 18 predicted proteins | sample YCmetagenome_FD_207642 | JGI IMG/M metagenome (GOLD analysis project Ga0310811, IMG submission 207642) | Soil microbial communities from experimental microcosm in Duke University, North Carolina, United States - YC | ecosystem: Engineered > Artificial ecosystem > Soil microcosm > Unclassified ...
GCGGTCGGCTGCGCTGGGTGGCGATGGCGCCGCTGCGCTCGCCCCTGGCCGAGATCGAGAAGGAGCTCCGCTTCTGCAAGGAGCACGGCGCGTGCGGCATCTTCATGCGGCCGTTCGAGCTCGAGGGAAACGTCTCGGACCAGAAGTTCTTCCCGTTCTACAAGCTGGCGGGCGAGCTCGACATGCCGCTGTGCTGGCACGCCGGCAACGGCAGCTTTCAGATCCACGACTACTTCTTCCCGGTGAACCTGCCGATCCACAAGCTGTCGATGGTGGCGACGTTCCACGAGCTGTTGATGTCGGAGCTGCCGAAGAAGTTTCCCAACACCAAGTGGTCATTCATCGAGGCCAGCGCGCAGTGGATTCCCTATGCGCTCAACGACCTCTGGATCCGCAAGCGCAAGCAGGGCAAGCGCATCGACAAGGATCCGCTCAAGGACAACAACATCTGGGTCGCGGTGCAGGTGCACGACGACTTCGACTGGGTGCTGAAGTACGCGAGCGAGGACCGGCTCGTCGTCGGCACCGACTACGGCCACACCGACACATCGGCCGAGATCGAGGCGCTGCGCATGATCAAGGACGAAGGCAAGATACCGTCGCACGTCGCCGACAAGATCCTCGGCCCCAACGCGGTCGAGCTGTTCGGCCTCAACTGAGATCGGTCGTTTCGGTCGCGTTCGGGCGGCCGAAGTGGAGCATTCGAATGGCAAGCGGAGCGACGCGTTCGTCGTTCCGCCCCATTTGCCCAATTGTTGTGAAGAATCACGGCATTCCGTGCGATTCCGGAACCGCACGCACCCCCTCCCGTTTTTCCCACGCGTCACCTGCCGCATCCAAATCCAAGCGGGGCGGGCGGCGCGTGTTGTACCTGAACGAGGAGGACCTTTATGCAGTTTGTGAAGATTGCGACGGCTGCCGCGCTCGCGATGGGAGTCACTACCTTCGCCGTGGCGCAGGAGCGGATGTCCCCGAACGATCAGCTCAATCGTCCGGCGCCCTCTGCGCAGCCTGGGGATCACAACAACCTGCCCAGCAGCTCGAGCCCGAGCACCACGTCCCCGCGCTCGATGGACATGAATTCCGGTGCCTCCGGTCGTGATTCTCGCGCCAGCGGGGGGGCGGCGCAGGGCGCCCAGATCACGGAGAAGAACGTAACCCCGTTGCTTCAGGCACAGGGCTACACGGACGTGAAGGGCGTGAAGCAGTCTGGCAATACCATCACGGCGAATGCCAAGAGGGACGGCCAGAGCGTGAAGCTGAAGATCGACGCCAAGACCGGGAAGGTCAACGAGTCGAAAAGCTAATAGACCTATCTCTTTACAGCGCGCTGAACTGGGGCGGACCCTGTTGGTCCGCCCTTTTTCTTGCCTGCGCCGTGGCGGGGAACAACGCGGGTGAGGGCTCGTTTTAGCGCCAGCAAGACGTCATGCCCGGAGGTCAGGACCATGGTTCGGATCATCACGCTCGCGGCAATCGTTGCCATCGTCGGCGGCACGGCCGCCGCACAGTATCGCTCGACGCCCTCCGCCGGCGGTGATGCACCGACGGCGCCGCCGCCCCGCAACGACACCCAGGGTTCCACCGGAAACGGGAATGGAAGCGGGAGTATGGGCACGTCCTATCCGGCGTTCGGCGACGAGAACGCGAATCCGGAAAATGCCATCAAGCGCGGCGACATCGACGAGAACAGCGTGCAGTCGCTTTTGCAGTCGAAGGGATACGCCGACGTGCGCGACCTCAAACGCCAGGGCGACACGTTCACCGCCACCGCCTACAAGGACAACCAGGTCGTGCGGGTCAATGTCGACGCGCGCAGCGGAAAGATCACCGACACCAAGCTCAAGTGATCGCGGAACCCGGACGGCGCACCGCCGTTAGTTCGGAGCGGCGCGAGCCCTTGCGCGCCAACGGAGGTGGTCCATGCTGCGCGTCATCGGATGGGCGGTGCTCATCATCTTCATTATCGGCCTGCTGGTGGTGATCGGCGTGTTCAAGGCGATCTTCTGAGCGGCCGCGCCGGACGGCGGCGAGACGGGCGGGCCCTTGCGGTCCGCCCTTTCTCTTTGCGCACCGGCTTTTCGATTTCTCGCTAAGATGCGCCCGCAAACACGCGAGGAGCATCATGACCGCGACCACCGCCGGCGATTCCATTGTGCGCGACGGACTGAAACCCGGCGATCTCGCCGTCATCACAGGAGCGGGCGGAGGCTTCGGCCGCGCTTTCGCGCTGCGGTTCGCGGCGATGGGGGCCCGCGTCGCGCTGTGGGACGTCGACGCCGCTTCGGGCGAGGAGACGCTCGCGCAGGTCAAGGCCGCAGGCGGGCAGGGCGCGTTCTACGCCGTCGATCTCGGCGACGCGCAAGCCATCGAGCGCGCGGCCGACGCGACGGTGCGCGATCTCGGCACGCCTTATGTCGTCGTCAACAACGCCTCGACCTATCCGCGCGCCGCCGTCGTCGAGATGACGCGCGCCCAGTTCGAGCGAACGATTGCGGTCAATCTCGTTGCGCCGTGGCACATCTGCCATCTGCTTGGGCCCGCGATGATGAAGGCCGGCCGCGGCGTGGTGATCAACATCTCGTCGTGCCGCGCCATGGACCCGACACCGACCGGCGCCAATTACGCGGCGTCGAAGGCGGCGCTGATCTCGCTCACCAAGACGCTCGCCGCCGAGTGGGCGAAGCACAACATCCGCGTCAACGCGATCCTGCCGGGCGTGTCGATGACGGCGCAGCCCCTCGAGAACACGACGCCCGAGGAGCTGATCGAGCGCGGCCGCAAGCTCGTGCCCTTGGGGCGCATCGGCTACCCCGAGGACATGGCCGGGTTGGCCGCGTTCCTGGTCAGCCCGGACGCCGCCTACATGACCGGCCAGGGCATCGCCATGACCGGCGGCCGGACGATGATTCCGTAAGAGAATCGTTCCGGTTCGAAAGCTTGGCTTCAAGCGGTCACGACGCTGCCGCGGCGTTCCATGCTACGGATTCGGCGTCGGGAGGTTTCGGCGGTTGCGACCGCGTACCGGCAACCGCCAGTCTCCCGTGTCACGGGAGGTGAGTCATGGCGACCTTCATTCTTCTGGCCGACTACTCGGACCAGGGCATCCGCACCATCAAGGATTCACCGAAGCGTCTCGACGCCGCGCGCGACACCGCGAAGCGCTTCGGCGCCACCATCAAGGACTTCTATCTCTGCCTCGGGATGCACGACATCATCGCCATCGTCGAGGCGGACAGCGACGACGCGATGGCGAAGTTCGCGCTGTCGCTCGGCTCGGTCGGAGCGGTGCGGACGACGACGCTGAGAGCGTTCGGCGAGCCCGAGTACCGCAAGATCATGGGCGAACTGACATAGCGGCGACCCATCCGGTCGCTCGCGTGCGGCGTGACGCGCCGGCGGGGCGGTCCTCGCCGGACTTCGTCGCGTATAGAAAATGTCGCGTATCGGAAATCAGAGGATCGGGCGATCGACGATCGTCGTCGATCACGTCTTGTACCACATCCAGCAGTCGTCGGCGACGCTCATGCGCGCGCTGATGCGCTCGCTCTCGCGGAAATCGGCCACGGCGCGGGTGACCTTCGGATCGTTGTAATCGTGGCCGGAGTAGATGCCGCCCTTCTTGAGCTTCGGGTACCACGCCTTCAGCTCCTGGAGCGCCTGCTCGTAGGAGAGGTAGGCGTCCTGGAAGATAAAGTCGACCGACTCGTCCGCGAACTTGCCGACCGCCGCGAGTGTATCCATCACATGGAACTGCACGCGGTGCGATTCGCCCGAGAACTTGATGTTGTGGTAGGCGACCATGTTGACGAACTCGATCTTCGCCTCGTCGACCACCTGGCCGCCGTAGACGAAGTCCTCGTACGGCTTGTAGGCGTCGATGCCGTGCAGCGTCTTGATGTTCGGGCACGACTGCAGCAGGTAGCAGAAGTTGATCGCTTCGAACACGCCGAGCTCGATGCCAACGAGATCGTCGCCGAGATGGACGATCGAGTGGACCAGACTCTTGGCCGATGCCGGCCGGGATCGGAAATCGTACATCGTGCTACTTCTTTTCCATCCACTCGGGATAGGGCAGGTGCCGGCTCTTGAGGAACGCCGGATTGAACAGCTTCGACTGATAGCGCTGGCCGTAGTCGGCGAGGATCGTGACGATCGTCTTGCCCGGGCCGAGCTGCTTGGCGAGCCGGATCGCGCCGGCGACGTTGATGCCGGTCGAGCCGCCCATGCACAGGCCTTCGTGCTTGAGTAACTCGAAGATGATCGGCAGCGCCTCTTCATCGCCGATCGAGTACGCCTCGTCGATCGGCGCGCCCTCGAGGTTCTTGGTGATGCGGCCCTGGCCGATGCCCTCGGTGATCGAGGATCCCTCGGCTTTCAGTTCGCCGTGCTTGTAGAAGTTGTAGAGCGCGGCGCCGTGCGGATCGGCGAGCGCGATCTTGATGTTCTTGTTGCGCTCCTTGAGCGCCATGCCGATGCCGGCGAGCGTGCCGCCGGTGCCGACGGCGCAGGTGAAGCCGTCGACCTTGCCTCCGGTCTGCGCCCAGATCTCGGGACCGGTCGAATCGATGTGGGCCTGGCGGTTGGCGACGTTGTCGAACTGGTTGGCCCAGATCGCGCCATTCTTTTCCTTGCCGTTGAGTTCCTTGGCGAGGCGGCCGGACACCTTCACGTAGTTGCCGGGATCGGAGTAGGGAACCGCCGGTACCTCGACCAGATCGGCGCCGCACAGGCGCAGCATGTCCTTCTTCTCCTGGCTCTGGGTCTCGGGGATGACGATCACCGAGCGATAGCCGCGGGCGTTGCCGACGAGCGCAAGCCCGATGCCGGTGTTTCCGGCGGTGCCCTCGACGATGACGCCGCCGGGGCGCAGCTCGCCGCGCTTCTCGGCGTCGCGAATAATCCACAGCGCCGCGCGGTCTTTTACAGAGCCGCCCGGGTTAAGGAACTCGGCCTTGCCCAGGATATTGCAGCCGGTCAGTTCCGACGCCCGCTGCAGGCGGATCAGCGGTGTGTTGCCGACGGTTCCGATAAAGCCGTCCCGGACGTCCATAAAGCGCTCCAATGCGTGGGAAAAAACATGCGTGAGGCGCGCCAGCCTACCGAGGCAGCCCCCAGCGTTCAAGCTTTGCGCCTTGCGCATGGGAGCCCGGGTGGCACGCGGCTTGAGCCGTCGGCCGAGGGGGCGGAAAATCGCGCTGTCGACGGAGGTTTGCCGTGGCAAGCCAAGGCACCTATTTGATGGCGCAGTTCCTCGACTGGGTCGAACGCTCGCCGCGCACCTACGCCGATGTGCGCGACGTCTGGCCGAGCACGTGCCCGCTCAACAGCGCGTGGGAAGATGCGGTGGTTCAGCGCTTCGTCGCTTTCAACGGCGATGGCACGCTTGTGCTGACCGAGGACGGCCGCGCCGAGCTGCGCCGCGGCAGATAGTCACCCTATCGCTAACGCCATTTCGCGCGCACCTCGTCGCGGTGCAGCGCGAGCCATTGCAGCGCGATGATGCTGAGCGCGTTGGTGAGCCGGCCCTCGTCGAGGAGGCGTCGCGCGTCCGGCCACGGCATCGCGTCGACCCGTATATCCTCGTCCTCGTGGTCGAGTCCGTGAATGCCGCCGGCGTTCGACGCATCGACGCGGCCGAGGAACAGCCGCACGCTCTCCGAGGCGCCGCCCGGGCTCGCGATGTAGCGGCACATCGGGATCAGATCGGTGAGCGAGAGATTGGCTTCCTCGCGCGACTCGCGGCGCGCGACGTCTTCCGGCGTCTCGCCATCCTCGACGATGCCGGCGACAATCTCGATCATCCACGGATCGAAACCCGCGGCGTAGGCGCCGACGCGGAACTGCTCGATCATCACCACGATGTCGCGGACCGGATCGTAGGGCAGGAGTCCGACCGCGTGTCCGCGCTCGAACACTTCGCGCTCGAGCGGCTTGCTCATGCCACCGCCGAACAGCTCGTGGCGCAGCCAGTAGCGGTCAATGCGAAAGTAGCCCTGATAGGCGACCCGCTTCTCGATGATGTCAACGGCTCTGGGCGTGTTCATGCGAGTTTTCTACCTCCAGCGCGCGGCCGATGCGGCGGATGCGGGGGATCGTCCAGATCCACATGGCGATGCAGATGCAGGCGCCGGTTGCGACGGGAATGTGCAGTCCGACGAACTGGGCGGCCCATCCCATCATGAACGATCCGATCGCTGGTCCGCCGCGGAAAATGACTCCATAGAGGCTCACCACGCGGCCGCGCATGGGGCCGTCCACCGCAGCCTGGATCAACGTCATGATGCCGGTCGCCGAGGTGGACATGCCGGCGCCGACCACGAACAGGCAGGCGATTGCGAGCCAGAAGTTCGTGGCGGTCGCGAACGCGATCAGCGCCACTCCGACGAGCGCCACGCCACTCACCGCGATCAGCGTCAGGCCGACGACGGAATGGCGCATCGCCAGATAGGTTCCGCCGACGAGCGCGCCGAGGCCGACCGTCGACGTCATGGTCGCGAGCCCCTGGGGGCCGCGCCCGAACACCGACGCGGCGAATCCCGGCAGAAGATCGATGAACGGTCGGGTGCCGATGGAACTCACCAGCAGCAGGAAGATCACCGGACCGATGCCGGGATGGCGCGCGGTGTAGCGGACACCCTCACCGATGTCGCGGAAGATCGAGCCGTTGGTCTTCGCCGGTGCCGCCGTACCCTCGACCTTGAGGGTGCGGAGCACGACGAAGAAGATGGCCTGGAACACCGCGGCCATGGCAAATGCCCAGCCCGCGCTCAGGTACTGCAGGACGAAGCCGGCGATCATCGGGCCGGAGAAGCGCGAGAGGTTGAAGGTCATCGAGCCGAGCGCGATCGCCGGACTCAGGTCGGCGCGCGGCAGCAGGTTGGGGATCAGCGCGAAGCGGACCGGCTGGCCGAAGGCGGAGCCGATGCCGTTGACGAGCACCACGGCGAACAGCGACCACACCGACAAGAGGCCGGTGAAATACAGCGTCACCAGCGTCAGCGCGGCGAGCGCGTTGAGCGCCGAGGCCGCCATGCACACCTTCAAGGGATGGAGTCGGTCCGCATAGGCGCCCGCGATCGGGCTCAGGATCACGGTCGGGGCAAGATCGCTGAACGACATCACGCCAAGCCACGCCGGTGACTCGGTGAACTGCCACGTCAGCCAGCCGATGGCGATGCGGTTCGACCAATCGGCGCTGAGCGAGAAGAAATTGCCGGCGGCGAAGACCGCGTAATTTCGGTGGCGCAGCGCGCGCCGGAAGCCGCTGACCTTCTTTGTATCGGACATGCTCGACTCGGGTGAGGGCCTCACTATGCCCGCGCCGGCTCGCTGCGGCAACCCGGATGCGCGATGTCGCGTGTGGCACACGTCGGATCGGACTAGAATCGGCGACTGGTAGCGGCGAGGAGGATCGATCATGACGACTGAAACGGACTGGCCGGTGATCGTCCGTCGCGCGGCCGACGGCAAGCTGGCGCAGGACATCACCGTCGGCGGACACGTCATCCGCGCCGACGAGCCGACGCCCCTGGGCGACGCGAGCGGGCCGACGCCCCACCAGCTTCTGCTGTCGGCGCTCGGCGCGTGCACGGCGATGACGCTCAAGCTCTATGCCGAGCGCAAGAAATGGGACGTCGGCGCTCTCACGGTGCGGCTGCGCATCCGGTGGGAGCCGATGGAGAAGGGTGGCGAGCGTCGCGCCATCATCGAGCGTTCGATCGATTCCGACCGCGCACTGACCGCCGAGCAGCAGGCGCGGCTGGTCGAGATCGCCGACAAGTGCCCGGTCCACCGCACGCTGATGGGCGAAAAGACGATCACGACGCGGCTGGCAGCGCCCGTCGCCGAAATTTGAAATGCACTGACTCTCGGTGCCGATGACGGCGCCGAGCTTAAACGGCGCAGGGCCATGTCCGGGCGGGATTTGACGGCTGTCTGCCGCCGAAATTTCCTTATAATGGCGCCCTCATTTCCCGACCTTTCGTGCGCTTCCAGGAGGCTCCATGTCCACTGCCGTGTCCGATAACCGCAAGGCCCGCGTGCCCTATGACGACCTCCGCGAGTGGATGGTCGAAGCCGAGAAGCTCGGCGAGCTGGTGCGTGCCGACGGCTACACCTGGCAGGATGACATCGGCATGGCGGCCGAACTCCTGCAGCACGACGAGAACGCGCCGGTCGCGCTGTTCGACAACATCCCGGGCTACCCGAAGGGCTTCCGGGTGCTCACCAACTTCTTCGGCGGCAAGCGCCAGAACATGACGCTGGGCTTCTCGCCCGACCTCAACAAGGTCGAGCTGTCGGAGTCGTTCCTGAAGGAGTTCCAGCAGATCTCCGGCACGCCGCTGCCGTACGAGATCGTCAACACCGGCCCGGTGATGGAGAACGTGCTCGAGGGCGACAAGATCGACGTCCTCAAGTTTCCGACTCCGGTGTGGCACGACCGCGACGAGGGCCGCCGCTACATCGGCACCGGCAGCTTCAACGTCACCGAGGATCCCGAGGAGAAGTGGGTCAACGTCGGCACGTACCGCGTGATGATCCAGAACGCCAAGCAGGTCGGATTCTACATCTCGCCGGGCAAGCACGGCCGCATCCATCGCGACAAGTACGAGTACCTCAACAAGCCGATGCCGGTGTGCATCGTCGTCGGCGGCGATCCGCTCAACTTCCTGATGGCCTGCACCGAGATCCCGTACGGGATGTGCGAGTTCGAGGTCGCCGGCGCCTATCGCGGCCGCCCGCAGAAGGTGGTGAAGGGCAAGCACACCGGCCTGCCGTTCCCGGCCAACGCCGAGATCGTCATCGAAGGCTTCGTCGAGCCCGGCAAGACCATGCCCGAGGGGCCCTTCGGTGAGTGGACCGGCTATTACGGCTCGAGCCAGCGCGACGAGCCGGTGCTCGACATCAAGGCGATCTACCACCGCAACGATCCGATCATCCTGGGCTGCCCGCCGCAGAAGCCGCCGGAGGAGCAGGCGCGCTACCGCGCCGTCATGCGCTCGGCGGTGCTCAAGCAGGAACTGCAGAAGGCGGGCCTGCCCGACGTCGTCGCGACGTGGTGCCACGAGGCCGGCGGTTCGCGCCAGCTCACTGCGGTCTCGATCAAGCAGCGCTATCCTGGCCACGCGCGCCAGGCCGGACACCTCGCGGCGATGTGCCGCTCGGTCGCCTACGCCGGCAAGTACGTGGTGGTGGTCGATGATGACGTCGACGTCGCCAACCTGCAGGATCTGATCTGGGCGATGACCTCGCGCTCCGATCCCGCAACCTCGATTGACATCGTCCATCAAGCGTGGTCGACGCCGCTCGATCCGTCGATCCCGCCCGACAAGAAAGCCAAGGGCGACTACAGCAACAGCCGCGCCATCATCGACGCGTGCCGGCCGTTCCACTGGAAGGACAAGTATCCGATCGTCAACATGCCGCTCCCCGAGACGGCGAAGAAGACGACGGAGATGTTCTCCTGGATGCTCGACGGCAAGACGCGGTCGAAGTCCAAGGGACGCTAGGCCGACGCTGACATGGGAACGGGACCGCGACGGTCCCGTTTTCATTCCTAAGGAGTGAGGTTATGGCGGGGCTTCTCGAAGGCAGAGTGGCGATCGTGACGGGCGGCGGGCGCGGCATCGGCCGCGCCATCGCCGAGGCGCTGGCGCGGGCGGGCGCCAAGGTGACGATCACCGCCGCGCGCTCCAACGCCGAGCTTGCCGCCTCGGCCGACGCGATCGCCCAGACAGTCGGCGCCGAGCGCGTGCTGGCGCTCACCGGCGACGTGTCGCGCGAGGCTGACTGCCGCCGCGTGGTCGACGAGACCGTGGCGCGCTTCGGCGCACTTCACATTCTCGTCAACAACGCCGGGCGCGGCTACCGTTTCATCCTCGACGCCAACGCCCACCTGCCGGAACCCGAGCGGCTCAAGTTCTGGAACACGCCGGTCGAGCTGTGGCGGACGATCATCGACACCAACGTCACCGGCCCGTTCCTGATGGCCCGTGCCGTCGTGCCGCACATGCTGAAGGCGCGCTGGGGGCGCATCCTCAACATCGGCGTCACCTTCAACAGCATGCGCAAGGGCGGCAACGCCCCGTACGGCACGTCGAAGGCAACGATCGAGCCCGCGACCGCAATCTGGGCGCAGGACCTCGCCGAGACCGGCGTCACCGTGAACACGCTGATGCCGGGCGGCGCGACGCAGACCGGGATGGCGACGGCGCTCAGCGCCGCCGGCGGGCGCAAGCTGCTCGATCCGGCGATTATGGGACCGCCCGCCGTGTGGCTGTGCTCCGACGAGGCGGCGGATGTCACCGGTGCGCGCGTCGACGCCAAGAAATGGGACACCAACCGGGCGGGCGCCGATTCGTTCATCATCGCCCGCGCGCCCGATCTCATCCCCGACGCCTGAGCCCCAAGTCAGATGACTCAGGCGCCGAGCCGGTCCTCGGTCTTCGGCCAGAACGGCGGACGCTTGCGCCCGAGATAGGCGACGATCAGCGCCACGGCGCCGCCCACCAGCGTGGCGCCGATCCGGCTCTCCGCCGCCTCGAACTCCGACACGCCGCCGACTGCCACCAGCATCACCACGGTCGCGGTGACGGCGGCGGTGAACGCGGCGTAGTGCGCCTTGAGCAGAGCGTAGGCGAACCACGCGGCGATCGAGCCGACGATCACCAGGACGAACAGCCGCTCCGGCACCAGCGCCGCGAACACACTCGCCGCCGCGCAGCCGCCGACGGTTCCCGCGAGTCGCGCGAGGCCGCGGGTGTGGGTGTCGCGCAGGCCGGGCTTCAGCACCAGGAGCGCCGTCATCGGCGCCCAGTGGCCATTGAACAGGCCGAGACGATGGGACGCGATGGTCGCGAGCGCGACGCTGATGGCGGCGCGAATGACGTGGCTTTGCAGCAAGGACGGGCGGTCCGGCGAAACGCGCGGCACCAGCGGCGGCAACTCCGGCATAATGAGCGGACGCAGAATCGTAACCGCGATCATCTGCACAATGCCGCCGGCCGCGACGATCGCGCCGCGCAGCAGTGCGTCGTCGAGCGAGCCCGCGAACGAGCCGGCGACGAAGAACGCAATCGCGCACTGCAGCGCGATCCACCACACGTTCTCATCGTGGAGCGCGAGCCAGGCGACGAGGGCGCCGATCGCCGACGACGTCGCAATGTAGGGCCACGGCCAGTTGCCGAGCAGCGAGCCCATGAACGCGGCGACGGTCATGCCCAAAGCGGCGCCCGCCATCGCCGCCCAGCGCGTGCCGCGGAAGTCGCGATGCGCGCCGAAGCCGACCGAGAACGCGGCACCGGCCGCAACCGCGCCTTCGAGGGGGTGATCGAGGACGACTCCGGTGCCGAGGATGAGAGCGAGACCGGGCGCGCACACCGCCGCCGCGCGCGCCTGGAACGGCACGACGTAATGCAGCGCGCGGCTGGGCCAGGCGGCGGACGGGGACGGTGGCTGGGGCGGCTGTTGGGACATCGTCCCACCGTACACCGCCGCCCCAACCAACTCGCGCGTCGTTACTTGGACGGCGCGGTGACTTCGTTGATGAACGCGACGAGTTCAGGCGGCTGTGCCAGCGCCGTGCGCACCCGCTCGGCGACCTCCTCGCCGTAGAGCGGCTCGACCGGGCGGTCGCCGCCCTTGGTCGCCTGCTCGCGCAGCTCGGGATCCTCGAGCGCCTTGCGGTAGATGCCGCGCAGGAACTCGGTGCGCTCGGCGGGAATGCCCGGTGGACCGGCCGTGAGGCGGCTGATCTCGGCCTGCGAGTGGACGAGCGCGATCAGCGATTTCGCCTCCGGCGTGTCGGCGAGCTGGACCGCCTGCGGCACGCCCGGCATCGGCTCGCCGCCGATCTGCAGCGCGAAGATGCCGTAGCCGGATTTCACGAATAGGTCGTAGGTCGAGAGCGCACCCAAGTTGGCGTCGATTTCGCCGCGGCGCATAGCCATCTCGGAGTCGCCGCCGACGTAGCCCGGGATGATCTGCGTCTTCAGGTTGAAGGCGCGCGTCACCATCATGGTCTCTGAGTACGCGGCGGAGCCCACGCCGCCGATCGAAACCTTGATCTTCTCGGCCTTGCGGATGTCGTTCCACGACTTGAGCTGCGACTCCTTCGACAGCACCAGCACGCGCGGGTCCGCCGACGCCTTGCCGATCCACGTCATCTTGCCGAGGTCGGCCTTGAGACCCTGCATCTTCGCGAGCTGGGCGTAGATCAGGCCAGTGTTGAAGGTGCCGATGGTCAGCCCATCGGGCTTCGAGGCGTAGATGAAGTTGGCGCCGACGATGTGTCCAGCGCCCGGCACGTTCTTGACGATCACGGTCGTGCCCTGGACCTGCTTCTCCATGAAGCGCGCGACCAGCCGGCCGTAGTAGTCGTAGCCGCCGCCGGGCGACGTCGCGACGACGTAGGTGAGAGTCTTGCCCTTGTAGAAATCGGCTGCGCCTTCGGCGCGCGCGGGAAGGGAAAGGGTGAGGGCGCCGGCGAGGAACATCGCCGTCAGGATCGTCGCCCGGAGACGGTTGCGTCTCATCAGGTAGCCTCCGCTTATGAGTATGTTTACGGAGACGCTACTGGAAATTTCCCAGCGAGTCATGCGGTGCCGCGAGAGGGACGATGAAATTGCCCGACCGCCTTCAACTGCCTATTCTGCGGCGCAACGTAAAACTACGTACAATAAAAGGGTGGGGGAAATGCGCCGGATTCTGGCATGTGTTCTTGCGTTCACGCTGACGGCATGCGCGGGAGCGCCTGTCTACAATCCCGAGTTCATCAAACCGGCCGCGGTCGACAAAAACATCGCGGTCGCTCCCGGACAGAGCGTTGTCATCGTCGGCTACCGCGTCAGCGATCCCGCGGCGAGTGAGCCGGGCCACCTCTCGCAGCAAGCGATGAACGGGGCTTGGGTCAATATCGATCCACGCACCGGCATGCGTGCGGGCACGCAATTGCCGTGGTTCAGGCTGGCCCGCTACATCTTCGCCGACCATCCGGTCATCTACACGGTCCACGTCGTGCCGCCCGGGACGTATGCGCTCGGATACGTCGAATTGCGCATCAATCTTCAGGACGTTCTGTTTCAGCCGACTCGATTCGAACACATCGGCAAGAAGACGACGTCGACCTCGCAGGGCCTGATCTTGCGTTTCGACTACGAGTTCTCTAGCGCAGCGCGAGCGACGCCGATCGCGCCCACCTTCACGGTCGCCGCGGGCGACGTCGTCTACGTCGGCGATATCCTGCTCGACTTCACCAAGCAGGGACGAATGGAATGGGCGTTGTCGCGAACCGACGACGACGTGAAGCGCGAGCTCGCGAACACCGGGCTCGCCGATCGCTTCGTCTACCGGGAGTTGCGCCGGGCCAGCGGCGCGCCGATCGAAGCGAACGACGGCGTCGCCTTCGCCGGTGTCCTGCGCTGATGCGTGCGATGACGGCGCCGCCGACGGCGCGCTTGGCGGTTACCCGCGTGGTCGACTAAGGGGCCGCATCGGCTAGCTGGGGCGGCCGCCGTCTGACAGGGCAGTCGGTGCGCTCAAGGGCGTGCGGCCCCCCTGGAAACGAAAGCGGGGTCCGGACCATGTCCGGACCCCGCGAAGCTGGCTCCCAGGGAGGGATTCGAACCCCCGACCGAGCGGTTAACAGCCGCTAGCTCTACCACTGAGCTACCTGGGAAAAGGCTGGATTCCTGCGCCGCCTCGCGGCGCGGGGGCGGTTTATAACAGAGGCCCGTACCCTCTGCCATAGTTTCCTAAATGCTCTCTTAAGCGTCGCTCCTCAAGATGCGCGGGCGTCGTTCGTTACCCCGTTTGTGGAGTGGAGGCCGGAGGCGGAATCGAACCGCCGATGCGGGATTTGCAGTCCCGAGCATTACCACTTTGCTATCCGGCCGCCGGGGTGGAGAGCCGCAGGCCACGGCGCGAGGCGTCGCGCGGCGCGCTGCCCTCTTAGGGCCAAGGCCTCGATGGGTCAAGGGCCGGTTGTAGACGGGCGAGCGCGACGGACGACCTGAGCCGTAGCGTCATGGTTCGCCGTTGCCCCCAAGGCCTTGGTCCTTTAGTTTCTTGCCGAGCGTCGCCTCAGGGCGTTTGACCGTATTGGATTTTTTGCCGCTTCGACCATGACCGACTTCGCCGCCTACCGCCGCAAGATGATCGAGAGCCAGTTGCGTCCCAACCAGGTCCTTGACACGGCCGTGCTCGCCGCGTTCGGCGAGGTCCCGCGCGAGCGCTTCGTGCCCGCCGACCTCGCCTCGTGCGCCTACATCGACGATTCGGTGCCGCTCGGGGCGGGGCGTTATCTGTCGGAGCCGAGGGCCGCGGCTCGCCTCGTTCAGGCGGTCGCGCCGAGCGTCACCAGCACCGTGCTCATCGTCGGCGCCGGCACCGGCTATCTCGCTGCGGTTGTCTCCAGGCTCGCGGGCAACGTGATCGCGCTCGAGTGCGACGTGGAGCTTGCGGCGCGTGCGCGGGCGATCCTCGCCGACCTCGGAATCGGCAATGTCACCGTCGTGACCGGCGACTTCCGCGCCGGCTGGCCGCAGAATGCGCCCTATGACGTGATCCTCTGTGACGGCGGCGTCGCCGAAGTGCCGCAGCCGTTGCGCGACCAGTTGACCGAGGGCGGCCGCCTGGGCGCGGTGATCACCCGCAATGACGGAACCGTCGGACACGGCGTGCTGATGCTGAAAGTTCGCGGGACCGTGTCGCGGCGGACGCTGTTCGACGCGGTGACTCCGCTGCTGCCGGGTCTCGGCCCGCAGCCGGCGTTCGTGTTCTGAAACTACGCGAGACGAAGCGATGACACGCACACGGATTGGTATCGGGTTCGGCCTCGCCGTCGCGGCGCTCCTCGCGGGCGCTCCGGCGCACAGCGAGACGCTGGACGAGGCGATGGCCAAGGCCTACGCGACCAACCCGACGCTGCTCGGCGAACGTGCGCGACTGAGGGCCACCGACGAAGGCGTGTCGCAGGCGCTGGCGGGCTGGCGTCCGACCGTGACGCTCACCGGCAGCTACGGCGAGCAGCGCCAGACCACCGATTCGCCCGGCACCACGCCGACGCAGTGGCGTCAGCCGCGCACCGGGGCCATTCAGCTCAACCAGCCGCTCTATCGCGGCGGCCGCACGGTGGCCGGCACCGAGCAGGCGGAAGCCAACGTGCTCGCTGGGCGCGCGCGCCTGAGCAATGTCGAGCAGACGTTGCTCCTGAACGTCGCGACGGCGTACCTCAATGTCGTCCAGGCGCAGGCGGTGCTCGAGCTCAACCGCAACAACGAGCAGCGCCTCGGCCGCGAGCTGCAGGCCGCGCGTGATCGCTTCAACGTCGGCGAGATCACCCGCACCGACGTCTCCCAGGCCGAGGCGCGTCTGTCGGGCGCCACCGCCGATCGCATCCAGTCCGAGGGCGACCTCGCGTCGGCCCGCGCTGTCTATCAGACCCAGGTTGGCGATCTGCCAGATACGGTGGTCCAGCCGCCGGCGCTCGCGAATATGCCGTCCAACGTCGACGAAGCGATCGCTCAGGCCGTGGGCAGCAACCCGAATGTGCTGCAGGCCGACTACACCGAGCAGGCGTCCAAGGCCAACATCGACGTCGTCCGCGGCGCGCTGCTGCCGACGCTCAGCCTCAACGGCACCGCGCAGCACGAAGACGACACGCTCACCCAGGCCAATCGCTGGCGCAACACCTACACCGCGCTCATCCAGCTCAATGTGCCGATCTACGAAGCCGGCGCCGTCTGGTCGCAGTTGCGCGCGGCTTACGAGAGCGACCGCCTCAACCAGAAGCTGCTCGATCAGGCGCGCCGCGATGCGCGCGAGAGCGCGACCCGCGCGTGGGACGCGTGGAAGACCGCGCAGGCGCGGATCACCTCGCTGCAATCGCAGATCGTCGCCAACGAGAGTGCGCTCGACGGCGTGCGCCAGGAAGTGCTGGTCGGTGCCCGCACCGTCCTCGACCTCCTCAACGCCGAGCAGGAGCTCCTCAACTCGGAGGTTGCTCTGACCCGGTCGCAGCACGATGCGGCGATCGCGGCCTACCAGGTCCGCACGGCCGTGGGCACCCTGTCGGCCGCGGCTCTGTCGTTGCCGGTCGACATGTACGACCCGACGGTCAACTACAAGGGCGTCCGCAACAAGTGGATCGGCGTCGGCAAGGAATAGGTCCGCTGGGGCATGCGTGTGTCGGGTGGGCGGTTTCCTTTTCGCCGTAATGTACGGTAAATTGCGGCAGATAATGGTCGGCGCGCCATCGCCGACCGGTCCCGAATTGGCGATGAGCACTGCATGAACGACCCCAAGGTTCAGGGCCAGGAGCCCACGATGGAGGAGATTCTCGCCTCCATCCGCCGCATCATCTCCGAGGGCGAGGATCCCAATGCGGCCGCCGCGCCCACCGCCAGGCCGGCGGCTCCGCCTCGGCCTGCTCCGGCCCCGGACGGCGTCCTCGAGCTCACCGACATGGTCGGTGCCGACGGCAAGGTCGTGAACATCGCGGACGCCAACGCCAGTGCGCCGCCCCCCGAAGAGGAGCCTCCGAGCATGGCCGAGCCGTACGAGCCCCCGGCCGCCCAGTCCGCCCCTGAAATGCCCGCCGACGATGTCGTGTTGACGCCGGCCGAGCCGCCGCCGTCGCGCGCTTCCGACGACGAGACGTTGATCGGCGCCGCGACCGCCGCCGCCTCGACCGCCGCGTTCGCGGCGCTCGCCAGGTCGATGCAGCGCGACTCGTCGCCGCTGCCCGCCTCGCTGCCGCTCGGCTCCGGCCGCACGCTCGAGGAACTGGTTGCCGAAATGATCCGACCGATGCTCCGCGATTGGCTCGACTCCAATTTGCCGGGCATCATCGAGCGGATGGTGAAGCGCGAGATCGAGCGCATCGTCCGCCGCGCCGAGGACTAGCCTCGCGCAAGCACGACGCGGCGACGCGTCGTGTCCATGTTCCGTCCTGAGTTGGAAGTCACCGCCGTGCTCGAGAAGACCTATCGACCGGGCGAGGTCGAAGCCAAGCACTATGCGCGCTGGGAGCGCGAAGGATTGTTCGCCGCCGGACGCGATCCCTCGCGTCCGCCGTTCACGATCGTCATCCCGCCGCCGAACGTCACCGGCAGCCTGCACATGGGCCACGCGCTCAACAACACGCTGCAGGACGTGCTGGTCCGCTACAAGCGGATGAAGGGCTTCGACGCGCTGTGGATGCCCGGCACCGATCACGCCGGCATCGCGACGCAGATGGTGGTCGAGCGCCAGCTCGCCGCCGAGGGCATCTTCCTCAAGCGCGGTGCCGCTCACGCCAAGCCGAACGAGAAGCTGATCGACCGCGCCGAGTTCCTCGAGCGCGTCTGGCAATGGAAAGCCGAGAGCGGCGGCACGATCACGCGCCAGCTCCGCCGGCTCGGCGCCTCGCTCGACTGGTCGCGCGAGCGCTTCACCATGGACGAGGGACTGTCGGCCGCCGTCCTCAAGGTGTTCGTCGAGCTCTACCGCGAAGGCCTGATCTACAAGGACAAGCGGCTGGTCAACTGGGACCCCAAGTTCCTCACCGCGATCTCCGATCTCGAGGTCGAGGCGCGCGAGACCAAGGGTAATCTCTGGCACATCAACTATCCGGTCGAAGGCACCGATCAGTTCATCACCGTGGCGACGACCCGCCCGGAGACGATGCTCGGCGACACCGGCGTCGCGGTGCATCCGACCGACGAACGCTGGAAGGCGCTGGTCGGCAAGAACGTGATCCTGCCGCTGGTCGGCCGCAAGATTCCGATCGTCGCCGACGAGTACTCCGATCCCGAGAAGGGCACCGGCGCGGTCAAGATTACGCCGGCGCATGACTTCAACGACTTCGAGGTCGGCAAGCGCCACAACCTGGCGGCGATCAACGTCTTCACGCCCGAGGCGCGCATCAACGACAACGCGCCTGAGGCTTATCGCGGCCTCGACCGATTCGAGGCGCGCAAGCGCGTGCTCGCCGACATCGAGGCGCTCGGCCTGCTGGTGAAGACCGAGCCGCACAAGCATCAGGTGCCGCACGGCGACCGCTCGGGTGTGTCGATCGAGCCGTATCTCACCGAGCAGTGGTACGTCGACGCCAAGACGCTGGCGCAGCCGGCGATCAAAGCGGTCGAGGACGGCCGCACCACGTTCGTGCCGAA